>Ga0209064_1000013_pt1 | contig 375900 bp, 316 predicted proteins | sample Inofromicrocosms_FD_187498 | JGI IMG/M metagenome (GOLD analysis project Ga0209064, IMG submission 187498) | Mouse cecum microbial communities from Vienna, Austria - Inoculum for glucosamine and mucus D2O microcosms (SPAdes) (version 2) | ecosystem: Host-associated > Mammals > Digestive system... | reverse complement strand
TATAGTTGGTTACTTTATCTTTTCCGTCTTGCTTTATTGTATACTTAACTGTCGGATTCGTCATACCTCCAGACGTCGATGTATGCGTAACCAATGCCGTTAGAGTTATGCTCTCCACGCTGTCGTACTCTATCTTGTCTTTGTCCGACGTGAGACTTGTCTTTATATTGTTTGTTACGTAACTCTGCGGTAAGCCCCAGACGGCGTATAAAGTCAATTCTCCAAAATATCCGCTTGGCAACTTCGTAAACGGCTCGCTAGCGCCTGTCTTGTCGTCTGTCCAGCCTAAAAATACGTGGTTAGCGCTTGCCTTATTATTTAGATATGTGGTAAAAGCAGTGACGTCACTTGTATTATCCGGCAAACTGTCCCCTGCTATATACGGCTCCCCATCATCAAGACCTACGCTTTCTTCGCTATTACCCTTGTTATTTAAGTTGCGGAAGTTGATAAATGCCATAAGATAATTGCGTACCGGTGAATTATCCGGATCATAAGAGCCGCCGACTTTCTCTATGTCCCAAATTCTATCAGATAGTAATCCCTTGCTTATATCACTCTTTACTTTGTCAATCAAATCTGCAGAACTGTTAAGCGTATTTATGCTACTTCCACCTACGTCAGCCACACCTGAATTTAAAGGCGCATAATTAGACGTGCTTTTAACATTGTTAAGATTTGAATAGCCTGATATTGCAGGTTGCATATTTCCTAGTAGCATTAACACAGATAATTTATTTGCATCTGATGAGCCACTTAGCGCATTTGAGTAAGCATTTTTTATAGTAATAGTTTTGATTCTCGTCCAAAATCCAGTCAAAGCCCCGCAATGGTCATTCACCGTTGAAGTTAAATCCATAGTTCCTACAAGATTCTCCGAAATCAAACCAGAATTCTCTACAAGACCGCAAATTGAACTACTATGGTTATATTTACCACCAATTGACTTTTGTTTAAAATTTACTACACAATCATAAATATATGCAGTTCCGGCATTATGAATTTCGCCTAACAAGCCTCCCATAATTGGAACAATACTTGAACTTAACCCTTCGCTTAAAATTTCTGCTTCCGCAGAACAACGATAAAACATTATATCCACGTTATTGCCTATATGCGATCCAACTATACCGCCAAAATCAATAACGGTTGCATTATACGATATAGACGATTTAATAGTTCCAGAAACGTGACAATTCAATAAATAATCTTCGCCACCTGAAGCGCCTATTATTCCACCTGTATTAACTACTCCACGACTTTCCCAAATAGCAGTCATTGGCATTTCTGAGTAAGAATAGTTTTCCAAAATAATATCTGTAATAGTAGCGCCTGTAGTAGTTGCACAAAATACTCCATAACCTAATGGTGCTCCCGTCCCAGAAATAGGAATTTGCGCATAAGCAGTCTTGTTCCAATATACCCAACCTGAAGTGCCATTTACAGATAAATTTTTAAGTTTATGACCCATTCCGTAAAATGTACCGTTAAAATACCTAACTGGATAAAACGTCTTTCCGTCAAAATCTACATCATTTGCCAAAACAAAGTACTTTTCACTTCCATAACTAGGTATCGAACCATCATCTAAATTCTTTGCAAATCTCGTCCAATCCTCCACACTTGCAATAACGTAAGGATTCTTTTGCGTTCCTCTTGCTTGCGATGTGTCTACTTTTACTATAGATATATCATAAGGCGTATCTGGATCGCCCGCTCTATATTTGTCTATCAAATCTTTATCGGTATATACGTAAGAATAACCATTGTTAAACTCTCCTAATCCATCGCTACTATTGGTAGTAATATTCATCGCGGTATTATCTATCGCTTCTTCCAAAGTGTCCGGTATAGATATATTAAACGGTAAACAAGCCGCTAATGCTCCCAGTATAAAGCATATCGATATAATAAGTATTAAGCATTTCAAATACTTTGCTTTTGTTCTTGCTAATTTCATTGTTCTTCCTCTCTTAAGTACAATTTTATTTGCATAGACCTTATGGCTTAGCAATGTTCGGGATTTCTCCGCTTCGGTTGTAAGGAACGTAGTGACGGCATAGCGAGCAAGCAGGTGCGTCTCGTGCGAGCGTCAATGACAATAGTCAGCATCAATAACATCTCTACTCGTCTATTTCTCAGTTTAAATTATACTTTTCACTTGTCCGCTTGGCAGTACTTATAGAATTTTCTATACCCAAGGCTCTTCTATACCAAAATTTGTATATTTTTTGTCTTTTACAAATTTTGATTTATAGACGAAATTCCAAAAAAGGTATACTTTTACTGACCCAAAAATATTGCAAATTATTTATGCGCGAAGTATAATGTAATTGAGAAATTATACCTTTTCGCAGGCAGTCAGTAAAAGTATACTTTTTTTGGAAAATTGAAAAATCTGTGTTAAATTAGTATTTTAAATGAATAAAAAATTCATTTTGTCACTGTAAATATTTTAAAGATTACTTAATATGCAATAAAAAAGGTTAGGCGAAATCTTTTATGCCTAACCTTTCATTATCACTGCAAAAAACTACTTAATAAGTACAATCTTAAATCCGTCTTTGCTATCAAGCACGCTATATCCCAACTCTGTCAACTTGGCTCTCAATGCGTCTGCTTGTGCGAAGTCCTTGCGTTTCTTTGCCTCAAAACGCTCTTCGGCAAGTTTTTGTATATCTTCCGGTATATCTGTCTGCTCTTCTTGCGCAGGTTGCGCCTGGTCAAGCGAAAGTCCCAATACCTTGTCAAATTCAATTGCCAAATCGTAGATATCCTTGCTCTTTGGTTCTTTGACCATAGTCCATACTACGCCCAAAGCAAGCGGAATATTTAGATCGTCATTGATAGCCTCGTCAAACTGCTTTTTATACTGCGCCAAAATTTGAGAGTCTGTAGAACTGCCGCTGATTTTGTGAGCATAAAGCGTACCCAAAAGCCTAGCGTAAGACGTCTTTGCCCCATCCATACCCTCAAAGGTAAAGTTGAGTTTTTTTCTGTAATGCGCGTTGAGACAGAAATATCTGTAATCCAAGGCGCAATATCCCTTTTCTTCAAGTTGGTCTATGCGATAGACATTGCCAAGGCTTTTAGACATCTTGCCGTTGTCGACGAGCATAAACTCGCTGTGCACCCAATAATTGACAGTCTTGTGTCCCTCGAGAGCCTCGTTTTGAGCAATCTCATTTTCGTGATGTACTGGTATAGCGTCTACTCCGCCGGTGTGAATATCAAAATGTGCCCCAAGATATTTCCTGCTCATTGTCGAGCACTCTATATGCCAGCCGGGATATCCCATTCCCCAAGGGCTTTGCCATTGCATAATATGCTGCGGATCAGCCTTTTTCCATACTGCAAAATCTGCCGGATGACGTTTTTGACTGTTGACTTCCACACGCGCGCCTGCCTGTTGATCCTCAAGGCTTAATCTGGAAAGTTTGCCGTAATCTGGGAATTTGGATATATCATAATATATGCCGTCCTCTATTTCATAAGCATACCCTTTATCAATGAGAGTCTGCACGTCCTTTATCATCTCCGCGATGTGATCGGTGGCCTTTGCAATTACTTCAGGCTTACCTATATTGAGTTTTTTGAAATCCTCAAAGAAATAATCGGTATAAAACTTTGCTATCTCCCAAGGCGTCTTTTGTTGCTCTCTTGCAGCCTTTGCCATCTTATCTTCGCCGTCGTCTCCGTCGGACAACAAATGCCCTACGTCGGTTATGTTCATTACGCCTTTGAGTTTATAACCGTCATATTTGAGTACTCTGCGGAAAATATCCATAAAGATATATGTGCGCAAATTGCCTATATGCGCGTAACTGTATACCGTCGGTCCGCAACTATACATTGTCACTTTGCCTTCTTTGAGAGGTACAAATTCTTCTTTCTGCCTCGTCAGCGTATTATAAATTTTCAACATTATCCTCAACCTCTTTTTTATATTTAAATAATATTTATATCAATATATATTACCTTTCTGCATAGAGACCTCTCGGCTTCACTCGAGTGACAAAATTTAACGTCATTTCAACCGAAGTGGATAAATCTCATTCATTTTTAATAAGAATAGCCCCTCAACTTTGCTTGAGGTCACAGAACAATAATATCATTGGCTGTTAAAGTTTGCTCTTTTTATTGTCGATTTTGTGCTCAAGAGCATCTATTTCCTGTTCGATTGCATTTTCTTCTTTTATCTCTTCGACAGCGTTATCCTGCGTGATAGAATACTTGCAAGCCTTGATATTAAGTTGTTTTTCAAGCGTTTCGATTCTATGATTGAGCCTTGCAAATTCTTCGAGTATAGGATCGGGCAACTTTTGATCTATGTCGTTTACTTTAACATTGTTGTACTTGACTACTCTGCCCGGCACGCCTACCACAGTGGAATTTGGCGGGACGTCTTTGAGTACGACACTGCCCGCGCCTATCTTGGAATCGTGTCCAACTACTAGAGGTCCCAACACTTTCGCTCCAGCCGAAATCATTACGTTGTCTTGTATCGTTGGGTGTCTCTTACCGGTATCTTTGCCGGTACCGCCCAGAGTCACGCCTTGGTAAATCAATACATTGGTGCCTATCTCCACAGTCTCTCCTATTACTACGCCTACGCCGTGGTCGATAAATACTCCGCCCGCTATCTTTGCCGCGGGATGTATGTCTATGCCGGTCTTACGCCTCGTTCCTGCCGATATGCGCTTGGCAAGATACTTCATACCGTGGTTGTAAAACCAATGCGCAAACCTATGTCTATACAGCGCTTTAAATCCGCCGTAGGTAAAAAATATTTCAAATTTATTTCTTGCCGCCGGGTCTTTTTCAAGAGCCGTTTGCAAGTCCATTTTTATTTTTCCCATTTTCTTCTCTCCTAACAAAAAAATAACCGTCTTTATTCAAAGACGATTACTCGCGGTTCCACTTTGATTGAAGAGCAAGCCCTTCCTCTCATAACGTCTTAACGCGACTTCCACGCGCAGTATTTCCCCTGCGAGCAAGCGTTTCGCACTTGGCTATCTCTTATCCAAAAGGCTTTCAGCCGACGACCTTTCTCTCTGCTGTCAAAGTAAGATAGTTACTCTTAAACGCTTATTGCTTTATTTACATTTGTATTATATTCAATTGCGTTACAATTTGTCAACGCTTTTGACTTCTTTTTATATCAACAGCGCCATTAGCGGCAAAGTTACGATTGATGCAATTGTGCCAAACAATACCATATTAGCCGCGGTATCCTGTCCTTCGCCAAGTATCTCCGCATAATTTTGAACGACTGCGGCGATAGGACACGCGCACATAATAAACATACACCACTTGAGTTCTTCGTCCACGCCAAAAAGCATAAGCAAGCCCAATACGCAAAGTGGAAAAACCACTTGACAACCACGGCAAAGTATTGCATCCAATTGCTGAACAGACTTTTGAACTTTATCGTCGCAAGACGCATACCCATCACGAGCATACAAAGCGGAGTCGTCATCTTGCCGAGAATGTTTATCATATTTTCTATCTGCCCAAGAAGTTGACCGTTGTCTGCACTTATCTTAAAACCGGTAAAGAAAAAGGGCAACGAAACTGCAATCGACAGCGTCGCGGGATTGAGAAGTATCTTTTTGACGCTTATATACTTCCTATCTCTCGTAATTATTGCCGATACCAGCGTCCAGCCAAGCAAACTCATTGATAGAAAATACATCATAGAATATACCGCTACGTTGGGCGAATTCGGAAAGATGGCTTCAAGCAACGGCACTCCCAAAAACGAACAGTTTGACAAAGTGGTAGCTACCGTCGTTATGCGATATCGCACATCTGACATCTTTTTCCGAAATATCAAATAAAAACCGCCTATGAAAACCAACTGAACGAGAGTAATAATTCCCAAGAAAATAAGCAAATTTACGCCGAGTTCCTTCGTAAAATTAGCCTTATTGAATGAATAAAGCGTCAACGCCGGCTGACATACAAACATCAATAACTTTGAGAATGATGATATATGATCTGACTTAACGGCTTTTACTTTTATCAATAAAAAGCCGGGAATAGCGTAAGCCAACATTATCGCGACCATTATTAAAGTAGTTTTAAATTCTGCCATACCTTACTCCGCTGAATTTAAATTTTGTTGCTGTATCCAACATTATACTTTTTTTTAAAAAATGTCAATCAAAAGGTTTTATTTGCTTTAACAATTCTTTGACAAGTCTGCGCTGATAGTTGGTGAGATTGTCAATGAGCGCTATGCACTCTTCTACGTCCGCGTCCAATTGTCCGTCTCCCTCTCTGTCGTGGGATATTCCTAAAATAAAGTCTGTCGACACTCCGTAATATTTGCTCAACGCTGTCAATGCGTCTGCCGTAGGTTTGCTTACTCCACTCTCCCATTGAGATATCGTTGCCTGTCCTATAGATAAATCTTTAGAGAGTTGTTTTTGCGTAATTCCTGCATCAATTCTCAATCTTTTTAATATCGTTTGAATTTCCATATCTATATTGTACCACGCCTATGATTATTTGAAAAGCGATTTTATATCTTGCTTTTATCGCAAAGACGATATTTTTGCGAAAATTTAAATAATTTTTCATTTTTCGGCATCTCACTCCATTGAAAGAAATTTTTCTACATAATAAAATATATCTGTAACTCGGATTACGATAGCATACGACAAAATAATTTACTCACGTATGATAATCCGTCAAATTTATGGTAACGACGCCCATTTACACCAAAAGAAAACTTTTAAGGCTATATTACCGGGTTGCCAATACATTTTTGGAGGATTTCTATGAAAAAAATCAAACTCATTGTCGTGGACGACAGCGAAGAGTTTATCAACAACGTGAAGGAAAGTTATTTTGACGACGAAACCGTTGAAATAATCGCAACTGCTAAGGACGGCATTGAAGCAATCAGCAAAATCGAAAACTTTTGCCCCGATGTGGTAATTTTGGATATAGTTATGCCGGAAGTAGACGGCTTTGGCGTGCTTGCAAATCTCAATTATTCTAAGATGACTAAAAAACCTAATTTTATCGTCGTTTCGCAACTTACCGGCGACAACTTTATCAACAAAGCAATTTCTCTTGGCGCAAGTTATTATCTCGTCAAGCCTGTCAATATGGCTATGCTCAAAGACCGCGTCAAAGAATTCGGCGGATTCAACGCTCCCAAAAAGAAAAGTACGCTTGACGATAAACTTGTTGAGCAGGCGCTCAAGAGATCTCAGCGTACTCTTGATGAAAAACTTGCTAATATCTTTATTACAGTGGGTATACCCGCTCATATAAAAGGCTATCAATTTTTGAGAGAAGCCATCAAGATGGCTATTGACTCTCCTGAAATAATCAATTCTATTACCAAAAAACTCTATCCGTCTATCGCAGATAAGTTCGCCACTTCTCCGTCCAAGGTAGAAAGAGCAATTAGACACGCAATCGAAGTCGCCTGGAATAGAGGTAAGATAGAAAATATCAATAATATCTTTGGCATAAAAATTTATACCGCCAACGACAAGCCTACCAACGGTGAGTTTATAGCATTGCTCGCCGACAAGATGATTATGGAAGGCGCTTAATTCGACTTATTCACCAATACACCTTAATACAAAAACGGAGCGGGCGTCTTGTCCTCTCCGTTTTTGTAGTCGTATTTTACAAGATTTTTCATCGCAAATCATTTGAAAAAATATTGCATTTTAATAACTTTTTTTAATATAATAAGCGCGATTATGTAGTTTAATATCTCTTCAATATCTAAGCAGAAAAATACATTAAAAATTTTTTTAATTTTTTTTTAAAAAGTGTTTACAAATCAAGATTTTATGCATATAATACTAAACATTGAAAGCATACCTTTTGACAGGTCTTTTTGGAGGTCTTATGGGAAAATATATGAAATGTCCGAGATGCGAACTCAATTGGATTCTCGAAGCGGACGAATACTGCGACGTTTGCAAGGCAGAACTGGGAATGGAAGGTTTCACTTTGCTTGAAGACGAAGAGGATGATATCCTCTGCCCTGTCTGCGGTATAAACTATATTGAACGTAATAAAAAAATGTGCTCAGATTGTCTTGCTAAATCAAAGAGTACAAATGCTTCTTACGCAAGTGACAGTGATTCGGATAGCGATATCGAAAGTCAAATCGAATCGCCTCAGACGGATACTGAAGAAGGCATTGAAAAAATATCATTTGACGAAATTGACGAAGAAGAAAAATTCGATATATACGACGATGCCTATGACGATCAAGACGACTTTTCTGCCAATGACTTCGGCAAAGGAGAATTTGACGAAGACGAAGAAATAGAAGAAGAGGAAGAAATCAACAAGGAAGATGACGAATTTGAAGCCGACTTCAATTACGATATCGACTCTGTCGAAGATATAGACGAGGATGAAGAAGATCTTGAGGATACCGACGAAGATTAACTCCCAATATATTTAAATTTAATTGACACACTAAAGTTCAATTTGCTATAATACAACCGTTATACAGTTTTGGCAAATCTTTGTTTGCCAATACGGAAGCATATCGAAGTGGTCATAACGAGGTAGTCTTGAAAGGAAATTGATTTCAAAGGGACAAACCTTCAAAATCAATCTACAAGCCTTGCCCGAACACTTGGGAACTTCCCCAAAACGTCAGATTTGTGTCGATAGGCAAACTGCCCTTAGCAACAAATCTACAAGCCAAAGTCGGTCAAAGAATTCTACACGGCAAACGCCCAAACGTAGCATTCCACAAAAAAATCTACAAAATATTTTTTTGAAAAACTTAATATTTTTATCTGGAAGCATATCGAAGTGGTCATAACGAGGTAGTCTTGAAAACTATTTGGGTGCAAGCCCACGGGGGTTCGAATCCCTCTGCTTCCGCCAAGCGGGACTGATAAGAACACCTATCTTATCAGTCTTGTTTAATTTATTTTCGAATTGCAATCAAATACTTATAGTAAAATAATCTGTCATCATAAAAAACGACCTCATTTAAGAAGTCGTTAATCATCTCGCAGAAAGGAGATGTCCTGCGGTGCCATTCAGGAGCCTAAATACTGTATAAAAGCTTCCATACAGCATCACCTCCTTTTTACAACGCGCTTAAACAATCGGCACCTATGTTTAAGCACTACTTATTATAACAAATTAAAAGTTAATGTCAAGAATTATATATCAAAAAATGAACTAATCCTTATATTCCTCATACGTCCTATTTCAAAAGAAATATCCTTTGGTACTTTTGACAACATATCAAGAATCCTGCTTAATTCTATTATTTCACAAGACCTATCCCCTTTTACATCTCCTTGAGTATCTCCCCAAAAGATAATTATATATTTTAATTTATCCGAAAAATCTTGTAAGTATAAAAGCATATCTTTATCATATTCTATTTTATAGAATTTCAAGAAACACCCATTTTTCATTATCTTGATTCTTGCACCAGAATACTCAACTAAAAATATACCGACATATTTCTCTCCTTGATATTTATCCAAACTTTCAATATGATTCTCAAAATTTCGTTTGAATGATTCAGAAAAATACTCATAACTGTATTTAGGAGTATCCATTTCCCATACATCAGTAGTTACTGTTCCCGGACAAGGTTTTGAATTCACATATTCAGTCTTTAATTCTTCCAAAAATCTCTCACTTTCTTTATCAAAATCCGATTCTGCAATTCGATGCTTATCACCTTTTTTAGTTTCCATTGCTGATGTTACTTGAAAATGCTCAATAAACCCACCGTCAAAAATAAAATCTGGAAAATCGCTAGCTTTGGGATTAGATTTAGCAATTTTTAAATATTTATAAACAGAATTATTAGTAGATATAAACTTTTTACTATTTTGCAAACAATTTAATTCTTGCTGTCTATTTCCCATATAATTTCTCCTTTAAATTATTGTAGCACATAAACATATCTAATTCAATTAAAAATGTAATACTATACTTTCTCCGTGATTTAGCCTTTCGGAGTGTCTATCGTAGCACAGTTCTAGCAAATGTCAACCGCAAAAAATTATCGCTTAAATTACCTAATAAATATATTGTTACTTAATTATAAGTAAAGAGCCTTATTATTCTTATGCAATATTTTTTTGTTTGTCTTGCTACCATTGGACTGTCGGTTGACATTTTCTGCTCTATTTCAATGTCAAAAGTTTTTACCTGAACCGTGCTCCTCTGCCCCTGCCGAAAGGCTTAATAAATCACGGAGGTAAAAAAGATGCAAAAAGTAGTTTACTCAATATCAAAAGTAAACAAAGACGAGAAGTTGAAAGGTGTCGGCTATCTTATTGATGGCAACTTGCTTATCCCTGCAACTTCAAGCAAAGGCAACCCTTATATTAGAGTATTTGAGGACGTTGCTAAGAAATGTAGAAAGGTTGGCGATACCGAAAACGATTTCAAGGGCTACATAACAATTGCTTACGAAAATGTAAACATTTACAACAAAGAAAAGAATTGTTACGACACTTTGGACTACGTTGAAACTACCTACTTCATTTGGTACAAGTTAGTGTGAGGTGGGATATGTTTGAATATGAATTTGACTACGTAGATCATCTCATAATATTTGACATCATTGAAATAAATGATGAGAAGCAAACCATTACTGTCGCTATAAGCAATCAAGGTAAGATCAGTCAAGATACGTTCGACTTGTTTGAAGATAATAAGTCTGACGGACTTGAAGATAATCGCTACTTTGAATACGGCGTGAACTTTGACAAAATCTATATTGATGATTTTAGATGTCTATAAGGAGAAAATAAATGAAACTTACTTTAACAAACATTAGAACTATTAAACGTGAATCAGATAATAAACTCACCCGACACGTATGCAATTACGTCATACAACATTGGCATAGTTACGAAGATAAAACAAATTTATTCAAAGACGTGCTTTATCACGGTTGCGTATCAGGTATAGTAAGCGAACTTGTATATTACTCAGACACATTGAAATTCTACAAGAAATATAAAGATGAGATAAACAGCCTATTGAGCGAACTAATGCAATCAATGGGCTGTTATTCTTTGAAAGACATCTTTGGCAAGAACTTTGATGAAGAAGATCCACTCATTATAGATACGCACAATCAAAACCTTATGGCGTGGTTTGGCTTTGAAGAAACGCTACGCAATATTGGCAACCACTTTGAACAATTACAAAACTATATCTAAAAGGAGATACAAATATGAAAAATACAAAAGAAATTCAAACAATACTGACTGCAATCTACTGTCTCAATCTATCAAAACGAGATAAAAAAGATAAAGACATAGACCAAATATGCGAATATGCTTTTGGTAGAATTTTTGGAGCAAATACTAACCTGCTTATTCTTGGATGTATAGACAAAACACAAGAACAAATTTTAGAAGAAGTCAATGGAATTATGTATGCAAACACGAACTACAAAGAATTCAATGACTTAAAAGCGACGGAATAAGGAGATTTACTTAATATGAAAGTTTACATTGTACAGTTAGATTGGTCTACTACGGACAGCGAAGATACAGACATTTATGTTTATGATACTTATGACAAAGCCTACAATAAATTCAAAGAGTTAATAGCCAAAGAAAAATCAATAAACTCTTGGGTAGGCGACATTGAATGGGACGATGAAGGTCAGCCTATCGGTCAATATGAGTTTTGGTGTAATGACAACAACTCCGGCGAGAATGAAGTTTATTGGCATATTACCGACCAAAATGATTGGTATAGACATACCTTTATAGACTTACTAATAAAAGAGGTGATGTAAAATGTATAAGATACAAGCGCATATCTTCTCTCTTGGCGGAGAGATTGACGAGATAACAATACTTGAATACAGAGGCAACAACAAATATATAGTAGATTATCGCGGTGTAAAATGCACTGCGATTTTTAACATATTCGAATGCGCCTATTACGCTGACGATATATTTGGGAGAATTGAATGAAAGATTACGGATACAAACTTTGCTATAAAAAACAAAACAATAACAAATGGAAAATACATATTGTTACCAACACTTACGATTTAGCCAAGTGGAATAAAGAAAGATATGAGTTACGATCTCCGCCGAACACAACTTGGCTTGTTTTACCAATACGAACTCGCAAGGAATATATGCAACGTTGGAAAGATTGCCCATTCTGAAATATGGATGGGCTTTTCAATATACTAAACAAAAATAAATCAAAGGAGTTAAACAACAAATGAAAATATCTACAGATAAACTTTATTACCTATGCAACAAATACCAATGGTTTACTAACGGAGACAATAAGCAATATAGAAAACTCTTTGAAAGATGTAAACAAGGAGCGTCGCTTGAAACGTTGGCAATAATACTTTGGATATGCTCTGACGGCTATGACGAGCAACTCATACTCAACATTCTGAAAAAGGAGACGGATATACAATGAGAGAATTAAACTTAACCGCTGAAGGAACTGCACAAGAGCGTATACTCGCCTATCTTCAAGAAAATGCAAGTGAGATCTTGGCGGACAAGATAAATAATGGAACAACAATCGTAAAAGACGGCAAACAACTAATAAGCAAAAAGACGCTTAAAGAGTTTATGAAATATGCAAGTGATGAGGCAAAGAAACTTACTGAAAAAGGAGCAACCTGTGCTTGCATAGAAGATGAAACTGTCTATGGTTGGTCTATACACTACTTTGAAGAAGATAGCATTGAAGGTACGCTTTACAACGAAGACGGAACGGAATACAAGCCAATAATTAAATCTCCGCCAAAACAAAACTCTGTTGTTGCAAACAAACCAAAGGAGCAAGATAAACAACCTACTCTCTTTGACCTAATAGACGCTCAAGACGAAGAGAAAATCAACAAAGAAAACAACACGCAACAGATAGCCGAAGTGTCTGAAATACTCAATGACTTGAATCCTAGAATACAACAACGCAAAGAAATACCCCAATTTTACTCTCAATACCTTGAAACTCAAAAACAATATCCTCAAGACATTGTTATCAATAGGCTTGGCGACTTTTACGAAGCGTTTGGAGAAAGCGCAGTTACGTTATCCAAAGAATTGGATTTGACGCTTACCGGCAGAAACATAGGACTTGACGAAAGATTGCCAATGGTTGGATTCCCCTATCACGTAGCAGACAATTACATAAACAAGATACGCGATAACCATAGCGTTGTTGTGATTGAGCAAGAAGATATTAAAAGACTTACTCAAACTGTAAAAGCAAATGACGGCAATACCGTTGAAATAGAAACCGGCGAAGTCTTAGATAGCAGTGAATCTAATCCTTTTATAGAGTTAATCTCTCGCCTACTTGAAAACAAAATTAAATATGTGAGGTAATATAAATGCTGAACGAAAAAGATATTAAACCTATTCCAAAGTATATGTTGAGACTTATACAACGAAGAGATAAGAAAGACTATCCTGAGCAAAGCGGACATACCAGATATTACGCTTATCTTACTAAACATAAGAAAGAACTTATAAAAATAACTGTCGCTTGCAGAAACAAGGGAAAGAATTGGTACTGCAAACAAGTAGCAATACACGACGTTCACTCCCCTTATTGCTTGGTAAAAGATATGGAATTCATTATGATTGCAGGTTACGTAGTAGGTTGGCACGAACAAGGGCTTACTAAATATCCTAGATGGTGGGAAACCGGCAAATGGGGCGAAGCCTATACTCAATATTTCAACGTATATGCTCCAATACTTAATATTCAGTATGCTTTGAAATTCCCACAATACAAATACAGCGCGGTAGATAAATATCCAAGCACTAATATAATGAAGTATTTAAGATTATACGAGCAATATCCGCAAGCGGAGTTATTAGTTAAGTTTGGGCTTCCCTATTATGCAACAAGCAAAATGATACTGCGTAAAACGTCCAAAGACAAACGCTTCAGCAAATGGCTTATACGCAACAGTAGCGAAATAGCATTAAATGGATATTATGTAAGCACGCTATTCAAAGCTTACAAGACGAGAAAACCGCTAGCAAAAGTTCAAAAAACGGAAGAAGATAGAAAGACGTTCTGTCGCAAGTGTAATTACACGGAAATTAAAGCGTTATTCAAGACAGAAAAACAGATTGAACAATTCTTGGAATACATAGCAACACAAGACACAAATATCCCTTCATACGCAGACTATCTCAAAGCGTGCAATTACTTGGGATTGGATATGAGCCAAGATAAGAACAGTCTCCCACACAATTTCAAGCGTTGGCACGATATACGCATTGACGAATACAGAACGGCAAAAGCGTTAAAAGATGAACAAGAGCGCAATGAACTATACTTACAATTCGCTAGCGTTGCTCAAAAGTATATATCCTTACAGAGAGATACGGATAATCCGTTCATAGCGATAATTGCCAAGAGTCCGCTTGACTTAATAAACGAAGGCGAGATACTCCACCACTGCGTAGGAAGAATGAACTACGATCAACGCTTTATCCGTGAAGAAAGTCTTATCTTCTTTATACGGGATAAGAACTCTCCTAATACTCCGCTTGTAACGATGGAATACTCATTAAAACAACATAAAGTCTTACAGTGTTACGGAGATAAAGACTCCAAACCCGACGAGCACGTACTCAACTTCGTAAATAAAAAGTGGCTACCATACGCCAACAAAAAATTAAAACAAATAGTAGCATAAAAAAGGAGATTACTACAATGACAAACTATTTCAGAATTACAGCATACTACGAAAAGGAAGACCTCTCTATGATAATAGACAGCAACGGAATGTTCGAGAAACTTTGGCAGTTCAGTTCTTACATAGTGCAGAAAGGATTGAAAGTCTTAGAGATATCCAATGCAGATAATTTTATAGACGTAAATACTCAACTAGCCGACAAAGACACCCAACACGTCTTATTGAGAGCGGTACATAAGGGCATACCTGAATATCTAGCGCAGACTATTGACAATAAGAATTACAGAGCAGTAAGAGTTAATGATATGGCTTATGTGCCTGATAAGACAAAGACGGTATAATATGCAGACGAAGCCGAGACTTACCTCTCGGATTCGTCTATATACTATAAATTCTCCATTTGCGTGTTTAATTGCCTATATTAATGCCACTATATGATTGTGGCTCTAATGTATACACGCCTAAGATTCCTAAATCTCAGGCGTGCTTTTCTCATTTAGTCATTTCGAACGTAGTCGAGGGCTATCATTCGCTTATCTTATGTCCCCATACTACAGGTCTATTGCTATAGTTCCAATTACTATTCCATCCGCTTGGCTTACTACTTGCTTCGCAATATATTGTCAAACTGCTACAGTTTCTGAATGCATAGGAGCCGATGCTTGTTACTCCGCTTGGTATTGATATGCTTGTCAAACTGCTACAACCATAGAATGCAGATGAGCCTATGCTCGTTACTCCGCTTGGTATTGATATGCTTGTCAAACTGCTACAGCCATAGAATGCAGATGAGCCTATGCTCGTTACACTACTCGGTATCTTTATGCTTGTCAAACTGCTACAGCCATAGAATGCAGATGAGCCTATGCTCGTTACACTACTCGGTATCTTTATGCTTGTCAAACTGCTACAGCCATAGAATGCAAATGAGCCTATGCTCGTTACTCCGCTTGGTATTGATATGCTTGTCAAACTGCTACAGCCATAGAATGCAGATGAGCCTATGCTCGTTACTCCGCTTGGTATTGATATGCTTGTCAAACTGCTACAGCCAGAGAATGCATCTTCGCATATGCTCGTTACACTGCTTGGTATATCTATACTTGTCAAACTTCTACAGCCATAGAATGCATAGGAGCCTATGCTTGTTACACTATGTCCGTTTATTGTTTCGGGTATTATTACTTCTGTTGACATTCCGCTATATCCTGCTATCGTCATTATTCCGTCTTTTGTCAATCCCCATTTGATTCCGCTTGCTGTTACGCCGTACTCTATACAATTCCATACCACTGGTCTATTGCTATAGTTCCAATTACTATTCCATCCGCTTGGCTTACTGCTTGCCTCGCAATAGATTGTCAAACTGCTACAGTCTTCGAATGCATCCCAGGCTATGCTCGTCACACTGCTTGGTATCAATATACTTGTAAGACTGCTACAGCCAGAGAATGCCCTATCGCCTATGCTTGTTACACTGCTTGGTATCTCTATGCTTGTTAAACTGCTACAGCCATAGAATGCATATCTGCCTATGCTTGTTACACTATGCCCGTTTATTGTTTCGGGTATTATTACTTCTGTTGACATTCCGCTATATCCTGCTATCGTCATTATTCCGTCTTTTGTCAATCCCCATTTGATTCCGCTTGCTGTTACGCCGTACTCTATACAATTCCATACCACTGGTCTATTGCTATTGTTCCAATTACTATTCCATCCGCTTGGCTTACTACTTGCTTCGCAATATATTGTCAAACTGCTGCATCCGTAAAATGCCCTATCGCCTATGCTCGTTACACTACTCGGTATCTTTATGCTTGTTAAACTGCTACAGCCCCAGAATGCCCTATCGCCTATGCTTGTTACACTGCTTGGTATCTCTATGCTTGTTAAACTGCTACAGCCATAGAATGCATATCTGCCTATGCTTGTTACTCCGCTTGGTATCTTTATGCTTGTTAAACCGCTACAGCCTGAGAATGCAGAGCCGCCGATGCTGGTTACACTGCTCGGTATTACTATGCTTGTCAAACTGCTACAACCTCTGAATGCAGAGTTGCCGATGCTCGTTACTCCGCTCGGTATTATTAAGTCTGTTACTAACTCATTGTTTAGATATAGATTGTGAGCATAAGATAATGGATTTGAAACATAACCAAATTCTATTGCGCACCAACTCGCTATATCTGTGATATATACTCCTGTCAAACTGCTACAGCCAGAGAATGCTTCTTCGCCTATGCTCGTTACACTACTTGGTATCTCTATACTTGTCAAACTGCTACAATATTTGAATGCATCTTCGCCTATGCTCGTTACACTGCTTGGTATCTCTACGCTTGTTAATCTGCTACAATTATAGAATGCCCAGTCGCCTATGCTAGTTACTCCGCTTGGTATCTCTATGCTTGTTAAACTGCTACAGCCATAGAATGCATATCTGCCTATGCTTGTTACACTGCTTGGTATCTCTATGCTTGTTAAACTGCTACAGCCATAGAATGCATATCTGCCTATGCTTGTTACACTGCTTGGTATCTCTATACTTGTCAAACTGCTACAGTCATAGAATGCATAGGAGCCTATGCTCGTTACACTATCAAGTATTGAGATGCTTGTTATGGCTTTATTATTCTTAAATATCTCCCCAAACGCTATTATTTCTTTATTATCTATTGCACTGGGTATTTCTACGTCTCCGCCATTTCCTTTGTACTTCGTCAAATATACTTTGTCATTATGTACTACATAATCATAGTTTGTATCCGTTTTGATATTATTCCATCCATATACAATTCTATTACCATTTTCCCAATTATTTTCCCAGTCGCTTTGTTTACTGCTTGCTTCACAGTATATTGTAAGATTTTCATTACTTTCAAAAGCATAATAACCTATGCTCGTTACGCTAATCGGTATATATACACTTGCTAAACTGCTACAGTCTTCGAATGCATAGCGGTCTATGCTCGTTACTCCGTTAGATATACTTACGCTTGTTAAATTGGTACAATTCTCAAACACTCTTTGTCCAATTGATCCACTACTTATTATTACATTTTTTAAGTAATCTGTAGGTATATAAGAGATTGCCCAAGTAGGCATTGTTATTGTCGTCAAATTATCGCACCCTTCAAATGCATCACTGTCTATTGACATAATATTTGACGCTATTTCAAATTCTGTCAACGACGATTTATCTCCGCCTGCTATTAGTTCTATTATCTCAGACGTCAATCTTGTTATCGGCGTTACCTTGATTTCTGCCTTAAATTTGTTGTTGTATCTATCCGTCCATTCTATCGTATTGTTTTCTATTTCCGTATATATTCTGTTTATTGCTATGCCTTTATATAAACTACCGTCTTTATACTTTATTGTATACGTTAAATTCAATAATTCATATTGTTGAATAGTCGTATTACCTTGCACTTTACTGCTTTTGACTGTTTTTTTATCCTCTTTACTGTCGCACCTATTCGCATCGAAAAATACTGACGAAACTTTGTCATCGCTGTCAAAATCTATCTGGATATACTCATACTCCATATTCATAAGTTGCTCTTCCAACTTCAACACTTCATCCAAATCTCCGAATAAGTCTCCCAACTCATCGTCTTTTGACGCTTTTGCTGACTTGCTATCGCCCCACATTATTTTATCTATTTTTTCGGCAAGTTTAATATAATCTTCGCTGTAATACTCGTATCTATAATCGTTCTTTTCATACGGGTCGCCGAGTATCTTTATTACCTGCTCTTTGCTATCTCCTATATTTATCTTATCTACTTTGCCTACTCTGAATATATTCTGCGACCACACCACGCTCGGTATTATGATTGTCAACAGTACCGCTATTATAGCAACAGGTATTCCTACTCTTTTGGCTATCTTCTTAACCTTTTCCTTATCTATCGGTTTGCGTTCCTTCTTCTCTTTCGTTTTCACTATCCTATCTTCGTCAAGCGCCGTATCTTCAAACGCAAACACTTTGAGTTCATAGAATATTCTAAGTCCTAAGAATATAAGACCAAATACTCCCATTACTATGCACATTGCAAAACCAGACCCGAGTTTGCCGTTGATTAGCTCATCCCCTTTCGCTTCGCCTGCTATTACTCCGCCGAGAATAATAAGTATCAAAGAAATTATACCGTCTGCCACCCAAAGATAATATTTCTTATACGTCTTATAAGGTTTTTTGAATGCAAAAAACAACTGTGCGCCGCCGTATATAAGACAAACAAGCGACATAATTAACAACATTCTACACGCATTGATTACGTTTGCAGGAGCGTCTCCACCGCCTATAAACGAAAAACCGTTTCCTACCGATTCCGTCATTCCAAATAACTCTTCTATAATTACAGGAGCGGATAGACACAACAGCGATACCAATCCTAAGAAGATCATTCCACCCGCTATAAAGTATCTGTATATCTTGGCTATGATAGATTTCACTTTGTTGCCCTTATAAGGCTCTTCACTTCTATACGCAGTCATATTCTCTTGGCTTTCATACGTCGGCTGAATATACTTGTCCTCTTCAAAGTTGTATCCGCAATTTACGCAAAACTTGCCGTTGCGTTCTACTCCGCAATTCGGACATACGTCTATTATAGGCTCTGTTACAACTTCTTGTATCTCTTCTGCCATTGTTCCGCATTCCGGACAAAACCTGCCTTCAAATTCTTTTCCGCAGTTACTGCATTTCATAGTTCTTTTTCCTCTCTTCCCTTTACTTTTGATCTATGTATTTTTTAACGCAAGATATGTACATAGACTAGTATAATCTGTGTACAGGAAGAGGCGAAAATGTACATAGATTGGTTGCATCTATGTACTTTTTTACATAATATAAGGCAATTTAATTGACAGAAGTTATGTAAATGAGTAAAATTCTATATATAGATGTACACAGATTATACTAATCTATGTACAAGCAAACGACGCTGAAAGGCGTCATTTTTTATGTGTCAAAGCAGAATCTTTCCCACCCTGTTCATCATCTCGGCTTTATGCTCCGTCATTGAATGAGCGTATCTCTTTAAAGTTATTGTCGGCGACTTATGCCCCAAGATTTCAGATAAAGTCTTTATATCCATTCCCACTTCCAATGCTCTTGTCGCAAAGGTATGTCTCAATGAGTGTATACCCTTGTGCGGAATGTCAAGCAAATTCAATAAATTCTCAAACGAACGTTGATATGACCGCACTTGCGCTCCATATTGCGTTTTGCCTATAATAACGTACTCTCCCTTTGCTTTTCTCTTCAATTCCTTTAACTTGGATATCAACTGCTTGGGTATGGGTATAATCCTTACTGAACAGTCCGTCTTTGGCGTGTCTATTATCTTTATATACTCGCCATCTTTCCAAGAGTCGTGGCAAGACTTGTTTACTGTCATTATACCTTTGCCAAAATCTACGTCGCTCCATTTCAAAGCAAGCAACTCGCCTACTCTCAATCCCGTGTACATACTGAGTATTATTCCAAAACGATTATCTTCCTTATTATTAGATATGTATTGCTCTATCTTGCGTTGTTCATCACGACTTAGGCTTTCTATATCTTTCTCCTTTGTTTTGGGTCTTGCTATTGAGTCTGCATACTGCTTGTCCACTATTCCCAAAGATTCCGCTCTTCTCAACGAACATTTAATTATGGATATTATTCCGTTGACAGTATTAGGCGCCATTCCCTTATTGATTAAATCTACGCTGAATTTCTGTAACTCAAGCGCTGTCAGTTCTGCCATATCCATCTCTCCCAACATAGGCGATATATGATTATGCGCTATCCTTGCATACTTGTTGTAAGTTCTTTCTTTAGTAGATGGTTTTATGTAATACTCTAGCCATTGACCCAGCCATTGAATATATTTCATTGTATTTTCCTCACTTTGTAATTTCTTTATTCTATATTAACTGCTAAAGAGCATTAAGATTTCACTTTTCGCTCATTCTATATTTACCCACAAAATGACTTGTTGAGATAATTGCGTGTGCTTGTCTTTTACGAGTGGCGTCGCTTCGCTCCGCCAGACAAGCACACGCAACCGACCCAACTCGACACGAAAAGACGCTAACTCTGCGACGGCTGAAAGCGGGTCTGCGCGCAGGCTTTCCGCATTCCCCTTGCTTTCTTTACGCCGTCGCATTTTTGTTAGTTTGTCTTTCGCATTTGAGATATTATCTCATCGCTTACTTTTCCCATAAGACAGCCTTCATCCCAACATTCAAAGTCGTCGTATAGCAATAGTTTCTTATCTTCTTGCCCTATTGTAGATACTACGTCGCCGTCCATTATGTCGGAGATAAAGTATTGATACATACCCTTGCTGTATACTATTTTCTCTCCGCTTTTCTCTATGTACTTCATTAAATACGCCAAAGACTCGCCCAATAGTCGTTTATTTAATTCTTTGAAATCGTTTCTGCCAAAGCGTTCCTCAAAGTATGTATTTACATTCACTGTCTGCATAGTATGCAATGCCGTACTATAATCTGTCTTTTCATAAAGTTCTCCAACCATTCCGTTTTTTGGCACTCTAAATAGTCCGTGAAAATGCAATCGCTTCTTTTCGGGAGATCTTTCCCATACTCCCATATACTTCCACGCTTTGCGGTTACATAAGTTGCGAAAACATATTTTGAGTTGTTTTTTAAAACTCTCTTCGCAATGAAGTTCGTCATTATAAGTAAACGTACAAAAGTAATTGAAATTGGCTAGTCTTGCTTTTCTCGTCATTCGCACTCTGCGACACACCAAGTTCCTATACTTTCTCTCCATATTCCAACGCACATACTCTTTCGCTTGTTCTTGGTTATCGAAATACGGTTGCATTTCTTTGAGGATCATATCTTGCCTTTCGCTCTTACGTAGATTTATATACTTAGAATACAACTCCTCAAATAACTGCTTTTTCGTTGTAGTCCTTACAGTGGACTGTTCGCTAGGCTCAAACTTGCATTGTTCCGTTTGGCTTTCATTATCCGCAGTCTGTTGTTGAGTCAAAGGCTCCGTCGCCATTTGGGTTTCGGAGCCTTTTTCTTTTTTCTCGACTACGGCTATCTCTTCATCTTCTCGCTTACGTCTACGCTTATTCTTGCGCTCAGTATGAGGTATCGCTATGTAATGACTTCCGTCAAAATACACTTTCGTTTCGCCGTATGCCATTTGCTACTTGCCTCCTCGTTTAGATTTTCTCGCTTTACGCTCTTCTTTTACGAATTGTCTTTGGCACTTCTTATCTTCTCTGTCTATACGCTTAAACGTCTTACGCATATTCTTATAGATATAATTCAATATCTTGTCATTGAACTTGTCCGGAACGTAATCCGCAGTGTCTAGCGTATGCGAAAAGGTTTCGTAATACTTTGTAAGACATTCGTTTATTAGTTTGTTCTTATTGTAATTTAACACGCTATTTTCCCCCTCTTCTGGTAGTAGTTCTCCGGCAACTCGTCATCGTTGTCTTGTAGATAACGGATATATCCCTCTAATGTCTGCTCGGTAGGCTCGGACAGTGAGTAATCGAAATCCTCATCAAAATGTCCCTCGTAAAACTTGGGCTTGCAACATTGGCTATCGTAGCAAGCAAATACGTTGTAATCCGCAGTTACTCTCTCTGCCGTATAGCAAGACCTATCTTGCTTACCGCTCGACATATATTTATCGAAAAGAGAACTGTTCTCTATTCTGCGCGTATGCCAAGTCAATCTGTTAGGTCTCCCATATCCGTCGTATTCCTTATCCAATTTCACTATCTCTACAAACTGCGACAGTTCCCTTATGTTGACGTCTATAAGCATAGGTCTTTGCGTATCCAGATAAATATCCAAATTATTGTGGCCGTGCTGTTCGTACCATCTGCTTTGCCAATCGGGAAAATACATACTCAATCTGCTGTTAAGGTATTTCTGCGCTTCAGTTATGCAGATTACCTCGTACGGCAAATTAAAATGTGTTTCTACAAAAGGATTGGCAAAGCCTAGTCTATACGGATTTATTCTTCGGTTATATCTTGGACTGTACCTATACCGACTGAACGTCATATCGTAGTTGGAAGATACGCAATGCTTTGGTATTGTCTTTATTCCACCGAATCCGCTATTTATCTTGCTCGTTATCTCCCTCGCCATAGCGCGGTTGCGTTCTTTATCAAACGCATATCCGTTTGCTATATGCGTCATATAGCAAGTCTTCCCGGTTCTCGGCGGCGCGAAGATTATTGTTATCATCAACCACCGCCTTTGCTATCCTTTATCTTTTGGAATAGCATACCAATCGCCTTGAATGGTAAACGTATCATCAGCCATACGCCTTTCACCAAATATGCAAAGCCTTTGCCTATAATCTTAAATACCCACACCAAGACTTGACCTAGCACTGGACAAAAGACTGAAAGTATTGGCATTAGTATCAACAAGAAGATTACTACTGCTATCAATATCAAAGCCCACTCAGGTATATTAGTAAGTCGGCTCAACCATTCCAACATACTTGCAAATTCGTTAGTATTGTTGTTGCCCGGTTTATTGTCGCCTGTTACCTTATCCGATACTGCACCCAAGTTATATACCTTGCCATCCGTTATAAACTTCAAACGTAAAACCGTTACTTGAGATATATCCGTCCAAAACGTAACTGTGGAATAATCTCCAACAACCATAGTAATGTCTGTTTCCACAAACCGAAGTACCCATTGCTTGCCTTCTAGGTTGGCTTTCGTTTCATCTTTCAAATCTTCTTTGGATATAAACTCGGAAACGCTTTGTATTCTCTCCCATTCATACTTCTTGGAAAACCAACCGTCCGCTGCGTTTCCCCCCTTTTGTTTTCCATTTAATTTCGCAAGTTCCTGACTTGTATCTTTATAGTTAGTTTCGCCTTTAAGTCCTATTCCTGATGCTTGCGAAGCAGAACGACGAACATACGATACGTCGGCTTCCATTAGCGTATCTATCTTTTTATCAGTAGAAAACGCTATGTAATGAGAATGACACCAATTAGGAAATAACTTAAAGCCATTGCTGTATTCCAAATAATCTGCATAAGGATTTATGATTTGTACTGTTTCCGTTCCCTTGCAACTGTAAGTTACTTCGCCGTTTGCAGTAGTCGCTTTGTACAGTTTCCCTATGGAAAACGCCACTTCGTTTTTCGTATTGTCGTTACTCGTTCCCTTGTCTATACTTGAATCCCATTGACGGTAAATGCTTGTTATGTTGTAATATCGAGTAGCCTTCTCATCTACAGCAACGCCATTGACTTTGTATTTGCAAAATACTCCGTTGCAACTCAATAGCGAAAGTCCGTACAGATTTGTTCCGTCCGCGCTTTCCGAAAATGACATATTTATTTGCGTTGCTACAAGGTACTTTGTAAGTTGGCTTGGCTGATATGTATATACGAATAATTCTTTGGTCGTACTCTCTGCAATTTGTATCATTCTTATTGAATAATCGCTTGCATTGCTTGGGTAATCGTCAACACTGAACTCTATATCTATTTGCAAATCTTCAAGAACTTCACTATACCCGGATACTGCGGCATAAGCGGGTGGCGTTTGCCACCCACCCAATATCATTACAACAAGCAAACATAACTCCAATACTATTGTTGATATACTCTTTATACTTTGCTTGTATCCCATACTTCACCGCCTTATAGTATTACTGACGGCTGATCCATCTCAATGGAAGAAACGCGTGCTTGATTTATGTAACCTGTACATACAAACTTCGACGAAATAGTATAGTTGGTATATTGTCCCGATATAGTTACGTCCACATTAAACATTCTTGCTTCCGTTATGTCCGAGAAGTACCCCGCTATCTCCGAAGTAGAAAGATTCTTAAATTGTATATCCGAATTTCTGCCTGTAATGTAAAATTGAGATATGGCGTGCGGATAATCAAAATACAACTCTTTATCGGGATTGCGGTTGTATGTTCCCGTAGTTATCGTACTGCCTTTCAACTTCATATAAATATACTGCCCTGTATCCGAAATATCGTTACTCAAACTTATTGTTGCCGTAAAATTGTCCGCCAATGTATACACCGAGCCCTTGTCGTATTGCAAATTCGTCACTCCGCCCGGACCTATGCCGTTAGGATTTATATTGAACTTAACTTCCGTAGTACCGCCCAAGTTGACTACCATATCTCCATATTTCAAACTTACGTTTTGCACCTTTTGAGAATAGTCCAATATACATTGAGCCGTAGCGTTTGAATTGTCTTTACTAACAACGCTTATTTTTATTTGCGAGCCAAACGCTTGCTTACATTCTACGTTTGCAGTCAACGCTCCATTTGACGTCGGCGTTACCGTTACGTAATCCGTTACTGATTTACCACTTGCAAAACCGCTACTACCGTCTACCCAATTTATTGACCATTCCATTTGCTTGTTAGTTGCAGTGTCAGGATTTACGTTTACCGTAAGCAAACAAGCGCTGTCAGCTTGCGTACTTATTCCGTTCGCTTCATACGCTGCGCGGGGTAATACTGTGCTTACGACTTTCATCCCGCTTTCTGCAACTTCTGAAACAAGCATTCCGCCATTATAATTATCCTTCTCTGGTATACTCGTTGAGTTATCCGGCTTTGCTACGTTTTGCGAGTTGTACTTAAACCACGTCTTCACATCCCAATTAGTAAATCCCAATGAGCCTATTGATATGACGAGCACAAGTACAATCGCAATAAATGCTGAAACTATACTGAATATTGTTGTCTTTTTCATTTTTGTTCTCCTATTATTTGATGATTAAAAAAACTACGGCAAGCGTATAACACCTGCCGCAGTTCCGTCTTTACTTGTTTATTTAACGCATAAGCATTGCGAGCAAGGTCTTGTCCGAATTACGCGCCGGCTTTATTGCGCTCTCATAGGTCTCTCCGCTTTCTTCATCCACTGTGCGAACAAGAAATCTGTTACCGGAGATCTTCTTTCCGCTTGCATCCTCAAACTCGTACGGCTCAACTACGAAATCTGCTTGCGTCTCGTTGCCAAACACGATATCCAAGACAGTGTATCCGCCTCTGTCGTTTGCGTTGGGCGGAGCAAGTTTTATCTTCACTTCTCTGCCTCTTACTACGCCGCTTATGTAATACTCATAACACGATTTGCCTTTGTACTCGAAAATCTCTCTTTCTACCTTGATTGCTTTTTCTTTCTCTGCCATTTTTCTTATGCCCCCTTGTTGTCTTTCTTATCTTTCTTTTTAAGTTTTGTGCCTTTCTCTCTTGAAAACTTCTTTGCATACTCTTTATCTCCGAAAGCGTCCATTGCTTGCTTAAAACGGAAAAGTCCCGCGTGGTCGCTTTGACACTGCAAGTAGCCCGACCTCAATCCCTTCTCATATTCGGTAAGTTCTTTTCCTTCCTTGCTTCCGTGCGTATGCACTTTTGCTTTTCTCTCTTCGGCATAATTCGCCGCGCGCTTGTTTGGCATAAACCATCTTCTTTCTTTGTTGTAATCTGCCATTACGTCTCTCCTTTTGATTTTTATTTTGTCTTGTTTGTCCGTACTGCCGTTGACCCAGCGTTTAGGTTTGATATTAAGTTGTATTTTGTAATCACTGACAATTCTTATTTGGACACTCTGTTCCCTGCGATTTTGCGTAGGCGGCCACCTTTACGATTTTCTCACGCATTTATCTCGCTTTGTTTTCTCTTGCTCTCGATTACGACTTGATTATAGGTTTGAATTTTGCAAAAGTGAATGAACTATCCTGCGGTTTTGCCGTACTCATTTCGCAATAAATTTGAACTGACTTGCAAATAAACAACTCTTACTTACTAAAAATTAATTAAAAATAGGACCAACTCTTGTCGATCCCATTTGCTCTTACTTATTCAAATTCTTTTGCAAAAACCTTATTAACTGTCCGTTCAACTTGGATATATATTCTACTGTGTATCCTATATTCTCCGATAAAGACTCTTGCGTATGATTATTTAGATACAATGATACATATATGTCATATAATCTCGGTGGCGCTGAACATACGCAAGCATTGTATAATTCCACTTTCTCCATTATTATGTTCCTACCAACTACGTTTGACGTTTGGTCAAACATTTTTCTCCTTGCATAGTAATACTTTATATCTCTCAAATCTGCTCTTATTTCATTTAACGTTATCATAATAAATCTCCTTTTTACTGCTTTGGATTTCCGTCAATAAAAATAGCCACTACCGACAGAAACCCTATGTGGTTTACCTGTCCGTAGAGGCTATAAATTTCTCATACCTTTGACACGAACCTTATCTATGCCGTATTGAACAAGGTTTTATTAAGACACTGTTTCAGCCCGACCTTAATTGTGCAACATAAACGACATATTTAATTGCTTGTTACTCTTATTTTCTTACTATTCGTATTCGTCGCTCTTTCTCCGAATGTTGCTTGAATATAATGAGCGATTGACAATTTGAACATCTCCCTATTGCACTGCCGTTCGCTTGCTCGTCCATATTCATATAGTTCAAGCATTCAGGACATTTGATACGTTTAGCACATACACATTTTGTACTTAACATTTCCAAACTATGCTCCTTCTTCCCTTATGCACATTCGGTTTATATTTAATTCACCGCATTGGCAAGGTCGGGAACTCCTATACCGCAGTAAATCAGCCTATGTACTCCACTCAATAAAACAAATCTTTATTTGCTCACGTGTACGAAGATTATAGAACATTTGTTCGCATTTGTCAATACGTTTTTCAAATATTCTAAATCTTTTTTCTTGCCTATTTCTATTGTCTTTTAGTGTATTTCTTGCGTTTAATTCGCTTTTCCATATACTCTACCACATCCTTCTCCAAATCAGTAATAAGCAAGTTCAATTCTGCGCTCGGTATTAAAGATAAATCCGGGTATTCTTCAATATACACTGCTAATCCCAAAGCATTGTTTTTTATTTTTACTTCTTGCATCTCTTTCTCTCCTTTATTTTACTACCTACACTATATCCGCCAACTATTCAAATGTGAATGAACTACTCCGCGTTTTCTTCGTACTTATTACATACAAAACTTAAACTGACTTGCAATTTGTAGTTTTTTTATTGTTGTTCCTTGTCCCTTTTTCTTTTTCGTTTTTCTATGCTATCAGAGCAAGTTTTGTCTGTCAAAGGGTAAAAATATCGTTTTAGATTATCAACGAATAAATTTCAATACAATATTTTTTCCTTGTCTTTGACAGCCACCACTTTCTCTGATGTTTTCCCCTTGTCGAAAAAATATAAAAAAGGAGAAACTATGGTGTTTAGACAAGTTGAAACCGTATCCACAATTATCCGTCATTTGTCATCTCGTGTCCATCTAAATCAAGTCCGTTTAATTTTTATACGGAATTGCTACCCGCATTTCGCGAGTTTGTTCATTCCAAATTCGCAAACAGCATTATATGCTCAAACCGTTATTAACTATTTAAGGAGAAGAATATGAAAACAGCAGTAATTTACGCTCGTTATTCGAGCGATAGACAGACCGAACAATCTATTGAAGGTCAATTAAGAAAATGTAATGAATACGCAGAACAAAACAATATCGTCATTGTTGATACTTATATTGACAGAGCAATGACCGGTACTAACGATAAACGTACAGATTTCCAACGTATGCTTAGGGATAGTAGCAAAAGAGCGTGGGACTATGTGCTTGTATACAAAATAGATAGATTCGGCAGAAATAAATACGAACTTGCTATGAACAAGCATACATTGAAAGTCAATGGAATTAAACTTATTTCCGCTATGGAAAACATTCCAGACACTCCTGAAGGTATAATTTTAGAGAGCCTTCTTGAAGGTATGGCTGAATACTACTCCGCTGAACTCTCTCAAAAGGTACGTCGCGGTATGAATGAAACTCGTCTTAAAGGTAACTTTACAGGTGGCTTCCTTCCATACGGTTTCAAAAAAGATGGAAAGAAAATTGGGATTGACGAAGATAAAGCCGAAGTCGTTAGATATATCTATGACCAATACGCTAAAAACGTTTACGTAAAAGATATTATTAAAGACCTTACTGAAAAAGGTATCTTGAATAGGGGCAAGCCGTTTGCTAAAAATACTCTGCACCGCATATTGCAAAATGAAAAGTACGCCGGCATTTATAGGCACAGCGACGAAGTGTTTACCAATATGTATCCCAAAATCGTTCCCGACGAACTGTTCAATTTAGTGCAAGCCAAAAACAAAAATAATCAATATGGCAGTCGTAGCCCCTACGTAGTATATTTGTTACATAAGAAAATAGTATGCGGATATTGCGGTCGTACTATAAACGGCATTACCGGCACTTCTAAGTCGGGTAACGTTAAAAGATATTACGCTTGCTCCGGCAGATATAGCGGTAAAAAGAATTGCAAGAAAAAATCTACGAGAAAAGAACCGCTCGAAGATATTGTTTTCCAAGCAATTATGCAGGTCTTTCAAGATGAGAAATTAGTCGGAAAGATAGCGGATAAAATAATTGAAACAAATGAGAAACGCCTGCAAGACCAATCTATATTAAACTTGCTTAAACAAGAGCAATCTAAGATTATAAAGGCAAAAAATAATATATTGTCCGCAATTGAAATGGGTATTATTACATCGTCAACCAAAGACCGTTTGCAAGAGTTGGAAAAGAAGGAAGAAGAAATGTCCGAAAAGATATTGCTTGAGCAAACCAAAGAAAGAATGACTATAGATCGCAATGACGTTATAGGCTTTGTCAAAAAGGCTCTTAATAATAAAGCCGAACGCATAATTGACTTGCTTGTCAAGCAGATAGTCTTGTATGACGATAAAGTTGAAATAAAATGTAACTACACTCAACACAAAAATGATGCTGAACTCAATTTGCCTATCTATAATGATAAAGTCCAACTTCCTATGACTGCCGACAAAGATTTTATTATAAATATGCAAGATGTCAATCTCGTAGTTAAAGTGTAACTCAATAAATTTAAGCCACCTTTAAACTTAAAGAGTGGCTTAAATTGCTATGTTAATAATATATTAATTCCATTTATATATTTGTAATGGTCCCTGTCTTAATATGATACGTTTTGCCTGTGACATTACAAAATTCTATAACCTGTTGTGCCAACTCATTGAAAAATTTTTTATGATTTTTATATGCAGTGACCTGCTTATTGTAATGCAATCTTCCAAAAATGATTTTATCACAAAATGATATTGCTTGCAAAATCTCATCTAAATCCTGCTCAATAATATTCGGCGTTGGATATGGTTCAATACTCACCCATGTTTTACATCCCCTATCATGCAAGGCCTTTAAAGCGGATATCCTTTCATAATACGGAGCTGAATTAGGCTCGACATTTTGCCTAAATTCCTCATTAAGTGAAATCAATGTAATCCCAAATTCATTTTCCTTTGATAATTCTGACAATTCCAAAGGCAATAACCCTTTTGTTAATACAGTGCATTTTATACTTGCATTATTAAGTTTTTTTATACAAGCCAAACTCATATCAATAATTTCAGAATAGCCATACATAAAAGGATCGGTAGTAAAACACAACTGCACAGATTGAATTTTATCCTTTAGTCTTGGAATTTCTCTATCTAAAATTTCCAAAGAGTTTTCAACTAATTTCGGCTTGCACCAGTCTTCATATGACTTAACTTTCCCGAAACGCTTTGCCATCATCATAGCGTAACAAGGATACTTGCAGCCATGAGAACATCCTTCGGCAATATTTATGGTATAATCTCCATATTCAACTCCGGTTTTATATAATAGTGCTTTTCTAGATATTTTTTCCATATTATATCTCCGTTATGACAATATTATATTTAATAAAATCCAAGCCTTTATACTCCTTTCCACTTGGCGTTTTCTTATTGAATCTATTTACCTTAATAATTCCTTGCTTTTCCATTTCTTTAATTGCACCACAAATATCTTTATGCAAATAAAATTTCTGCTCTCTATAAAGTGCAAAACAAAGATCTTTCATGTTTATTGATTTCTTTTCACGGATTATAGTTTTTATATCGTCATAAACTTCATCCTTCTTAAATTCATAATCAAAAAATGAATATTGCCCATTTTTATGTGTATCTGACATGTCAATATCGCACTTTACCATAACATCTGCCATAATTAAAGCACCTTGTATATTGTTTGTAGCATAAATCATTTGATATTTAGGAACTAAAGCATCATCAGTTCTTACTGGAATTGAAAAAACATATTTAAATATTTTTCCTAGTTTTGAGACATATAGTCTCGTAAAATTTTTCTCAGCCTGTTTTCCACCTATTTGCCTTTGTATTGTAGAATTTATAATATCTTGCCATTCTGTGCCATCAGCTACCAAGTTCATATTATCAATGCTATTTGCCCCTTTATCTCCACTATATGTTCCAGCAAATGAATCTATACTGTCATCAATTGGTGCTTTTAATAATCTACACCCCTCACGAATAAATCCAAAAGAATTTAGATTTAATAATAATTCAACACTGTTTTTATTTTGTGATAACTTTCTAAAAATATTGAAATCCAAATCTTTTATGCCAAATGGATCTACATATAAGAAAACATTATATTTTGTAGATTTATCTAACAATTCATTTACATTTTTTTTGTAATCACCATTTCTCACCCAACATTTATTAGAATTAAGATTTAGTTTTAATTGTTCTGCATAAGTATTTTCTATGAAAAATGGAAATATTTTTTGCTCTTTTATTGTTGACGATTTTTCAACATCTTGAATGATATCTCGCACTATAAGAGGTGAACCTTTTTGACCGTCCTCAAATAACCCACATCCAGCAAAACCATCTATATAAACGGTTTTATTAAATGAAGTTGAAATTTTTTGAAAATATGGTCTCAGATATAGGCTTAATATTTTATCTTTATAAATTGACCAATTTTTCTTTTCTTTAAAAAAATCATTAGTCGCGCTCATTATTTCTCCTTCGATTTTATGATTCAAACTCGCTGAAACCTCATTTTTTTAAATAACTATGCAAACATTATAACATGACATTCCATTATTTTCAATGTATCAACAAATGATTTTTAAAATTCGTTTTTTAATTCCAAAATCAATAAGTAGATATTTAATAATTATTATTATAAAATTGATATTAACTTAGATAACTTTTCAAGTACACGTTTAATGTGTTTTTATCGTTCCCCACGCTTTCCGCCAATCGAAACCTAAAACGAACCACTATTTAAGTGTAATGTTTTAGGTTTTTCTTTTGCAATTTTTACAAACGGCGGTTTATGCCGTCGAAAGTCCAATAATTTGGACAATATATACTTGAAAAAAATATTTGCTTTTGATAGAATATTGTTACATGCAATTTCATTAACATAGGACAAACAATATGAAATCTAAAAACAATATTCAATTATCCCAAGAGCAAAGATTATTTATTTCTGAAGCGAAAAACGGAAATAATATTTTAGTTGATGCCTGTATCGGTAGTGGAAAAACTACAGCGATACAATATCTATGTGATGAATTACCAAATACGCTTAATATTTTATATCTTACATATAATAAACTATTAAAAATAGATGCTAAATCTAAAATAAAAAGTTCAAATACAACTGTTACTAATTATCATGGTTTTGCATACTCTGCTTTGAAAGATGCAGGTATAAAAACTGGTGTTCCTGACTTGATACAAAGATTTAATAAAGAAAAACCAACAATAAGTATTTATGATGTTCTTATAATTGACGAATACCAAGATATAGAGCAAGAACTTTCAGAAATGCTTGAATATATCAAATCAGTAAATCCCAAAATGCAAATTATTGCCGTTGGGGATATGGAACAAAAAATATATGATAAAACAACTCTAAACGTTCCTAAATTTATTAGTGGCTTTTTGGGGGAACATTTAACTCTAAAGTTTACTCTTTGTTTTAGACTTTCTGAAAATATTGCAAGTAAGTTAGGTCGTATTTGGAAAAAAGAAATTATTGGTGTAAATAATAATTGTATAGTTGAGGAAATGGATGTTGAGTCAGTAGTTAACTTTTTGGCGCAACAAAAGACCGAGGATATTCTATGTCTTGGTGCAAGAACTGGCAATTTAGCAAATGTCTTAAATAAGTTGGAGTATCTATATCCTCACAAATTTAATAAATACACGGTTTACGCTACAATTGCAGATAATAATTCTGATGGTGCAACCAAGCCCACAGAAACTTCTGCGATTTTTACGACTTATGATAGTAGTAAAGGCTTAGAACGAAAAATATGTGTTGTGTTCGATTTTACAGAAAGCTATTGGAGAGTCAGAATTGATAAGCCTCAGCAATCTTATGAAATTTTGCGAAATATATTTTGTGTGGCGGCAAGTAGAGGAAAAGAACATATTATTTTTGTTAATGAAAAGGAAGCTATGCTTTCCGAAGAAACTCTATCGTCTAAAGTCAGTTCAAATGTAAACTTTAGTAATGTTGCTATTTCATCCATGTTTGATTTCAAATACAAAGAGAGTGTTGAACGTAGTTACTCATTATTACAAATAAATAAAAAATCTTCGAACGATGAATCTGAAATTGCAATAAAAAATCACGACGGTTTAATAGACATTTCTCCTTGCATTGGCATTTATCAAGAAGCAGTATATTTTAGTCAATATGATATTGATAAAGAAATCGAGCAATATTTTTCTATTCATCCCGATTTGAAATTTTTGTATAATAAAAGAGTAAAAAATTATTCGCTTGATGAAAAGATTTTGTTTTTAATATCACTAGATACTAAACAAGATAGATATAGAAAACAAGTTCAAACGCCATTTGTGAGCAAAGAGGAAAATCAGCAAATTGTAAAGCGATTAAAGTCGTTATTGAATAGTAATGAAAAAGTACAAGTACCATGCGTTATTGATTTCTCAAATGAAACAAATGGAAAAGTTATATTTTCGGCGGAAGGATTAGCAGATGTAGTAAAAGATAATATAGTATATGAGTTGAAATTTGTATCTGAATTATCTCATGAAGATTTTTTACAATGCGCTTGTTATATGATTGCGTTAAAGCTTGAAACTGGAATACTATGGAACACACGCAAAAATAAAATTTATGAAATAAAAATCCCAGATAGAAATCTTTTTATGGATAGCGTAGTAAATACCATAACGAAAGGTGCTTTTGATAAGTATTTTTAGCCACAAAAGTAAATAACTAAAAATTCGTTTTAAGTTGCTACTTGCCCACCAAAACAAGAATAGTACGCCCCGCCAAAAGGAGTTCGTCTATTCTTTTTTATGAAGTATTCCCACCCTACTGTCACATTTTATATTCTTCTAGTCCTATAAAAGTCATATGCTTTGGGTTGTCCATAATTATAGCAACACTATACCTTGCTCGAGTTACCGCCACATAAAACTTACATTGGCTTTTAAATTTCAACTCATTTTTATTATTCTTAATCCAATCTTTTATGGGCTGTGTAGGATAAATCAACACTCGGTCAAAAGTTAATCCTTTTGATTCGCCCATGTTCATAACAGGAAATCTTTCGTTTACTTTTGTCTTAATACTATCTCTTAACTGTACTGGTTTGAATTTATTTAAATAAGCGTCCACTTCTTTAGAAGATATATAAAATACTCCATCATGTCCCGTCACCTTATTATTGCCAGAGAAACAAGGTTTTAGATTTGGAAAAATAGAATTTGCAAATTTACAAATACCCTCATTATTCCTGTACGAAATATTTAAAAAATCTTCATCTATCTCAACCTTGCTCTTTTTACAATTATTATTTATAAAATTGATAATCTTTCCATCTAAATATTTCTCATGTTTCGGCTCATAATGAGTATGGTAAGTAACTTGTCGTGGATCGCCTACTAATAAAATATTAGACTTTGATTCAAAAAGCAATTTTATTATTTCCAGATCATAACCCGCCATATCTTGTATCTCATCAATAAAAATATGTGCAAAAATTCTTTCTAGTCTTTCTATTACTGAGTTATTAGATTTTTCATTTGCCTTAATTACAAACTTTGCTAATTTATCCGTATATATAAAATTATTAGTACTTAAATAATGTTTCTCAACATCTTCTTCACCAAAATAAACTGGGAAACCTGATTTTGTTATGTATTTTAATCCAGATCTTTCATTTACTAGAAGAACGTTACTAATATTACCCTCATAAATTACACCTTGATATGGTTTAACCCCATGTCTAAGGAGAAAAGAAAACCAAGTCTGAATCGTTACATTCTTTGGTATTTTGCCACCATACTCATAGAATTTCTTCTCGATTTCTTCTTTATTAGCATCAGTAAATGTTGTAATTAAAATCCTTCCATTTTTGATTTTTAAAGCTTCCTTAACTATATAAGTCGTCTTACCAGACCCTGCAGCAGCTACAATGAATTTATTCACTTTTTATCGCCTCCAAAATATACTCTGGAAACTTTATATCTTTAGATGTTTCAAAAATCGCTAGTGCTACTTCTGTTTTTTAATGCTGCATATATTTCCATATATCTTCTATTTTTTCATAATTTGTATTGAAAATAGAGTTAAATAATGATATATTATTGGCATTGGCTTTTAACATTTTTGGCTCTAGGGTATTATAATTATATGGCTTATCGCCAACTGCAAAATTGCCAGTGTCAACACAACTATCATAACAAATATCTATGTTTTCTTTCTTATTTTCTCGAATATAATTTTTGTATTTATTCTCTAATGCTTTTACATCTCCATCATTATCAGTAACAACTGCAACTTTTTGATTTAGTTCCTCTGCTAATTCCAAGAATCTTAAAAATGATGTTCCCACAGATATTACATCTATCTGGTCTTGGATTGGTAATCTATTATGCTTTTTCAGATAAGCTTTTTGAACAATAAGTTCATCGGAATCCCCTTCAACAAGAATAGCCTTATTGCAAAGCATCATCCTCAGTGTATCATATCCCGCTATCTTTTTAAAAAACTTTGCTGATGAAAGGTTGGCTATTTTGATTATTTTTTGTTCTTTAAGTAACAGCAGATTTTCTAGTCCCAATTTATTGGCAACATAACTACTGTGTGTAGATACGATAATTTGCTTGTCATTATATTTACTTTGTATTGATTCAATAAGTTGATTTAATTTTGAAAAAGATAAATGACTTTCTGGCTCTTCTAAGAGAACTATTTGCGCTTTTCGTGCAGATTTGTGTGTTAATGCCAATTCTGTTTTCATCACACACTGAGCCCCTTTACCAATATTCCCAAATGGGATTTCATTTAATTGAGTTACTAAACTATTTTCCCACGCATTTTTAGTTCCCAAATCAACAGTTAAAGATATTTTTCCATCAACAATGGATGAGTCTTGACCGATTCGCTCATTTATTGCTTTAATTGAATCATCCCCTATAAATGAATCTTTCATATGACGATGTGCTTGGGATACCGCAGTAATCTCATAATCAGTAAGTAAATCCTTAACAATCCTAGAAATGTAAACATCTGAACCATTAGAAAAACGATAACTTGACGAATCAATCATAGCTGACTTTATCGGTATGCTTTTTGTAGTTATTTTTTGACGAGCAAATGAACTCCAATAGCAATCATAATATTCTATCGGTAAACTACGTACGTTTTTAGTATCTAATAAACCATTATATTCATCATTATATCTATCATCAAAAGCTATTACAAACTTAATACCTTCATATTTTGAAACATTTCCTTTGTCAGAATGGTCATCTCCTTCAAACTCTGGATCTAATGAGCCGTCAAAATAAATTTCTATTATAATTTCTGGTTGCTTCAAAGCAGTGCCATTATTTATTGATGCCAGATATTCATCAACAATCTCACTATTAAACAAGTATTGAGACAGTTCATTCTTTATACTCCTGCCACGATATAATCCTGTCAAAGCCAAATTAATTGCCTCCAATATTGTCGATTTACCAGCATCATTATTTCCAACTAAAATATTTAAACCTTTGTTAAGTTCAATTTCAAAATAACCTTTAAAACATTTAAAATTTTTTATCTTTACTTTCTTGATTGCCATCTTTGTAATTCTCCAAATTATAAACAGCATTGTTTATATTTTAGTATATAATAAAACCATAAATAAATCAACGATATTTCCATATAACTTTCTTATAGTAACAAAGACTATTTGTTTAATTGCCACATGTTCACCTTAGCAAAAAATCAACCTTTATATATTTATACTTTATGTACATTGCTCTTTTAGCACTGCCCTTTCTTCCTCTAACAGTTTCTTTGATATTGTAATTCCTTTGTCAACATCACTTGTTTCGAATGGTTTAACTCGATTCGCACCTAATTCACTTTCAAAAAGATCCGTCAATATCTTATGTTGTTTTTTTGTTTGGAATATATAGCTTAAATTAGTTAAACATTCATTTTTAGGGAATATATTTACAATTATATATTTAAGAGTTTTATCATCAGTTGCAAAAAAATTTACACCATCGTCATCTTCATTATAGAAATATGAACTCCATTCACTTACATAAAACAAATCCCAAGACTGATTATCTATGCCAGCAACAACATCTTCATAATTTTTCGAATTAACATTTTTAGGACTACGAACACCTTCTACATTACCAAATAATAATGCGGCATATATTATCATGCTTTCAGATATAAGCATATTATCTATATACCACTCTAAGAATGAGACAAATTTATCAAAGTCCGAAAGCGTCTTACTCCTATATAAATTTACTATTTTAGTTAATCCAGCTTGCAACATTAGGTAGAACAGATTATTATTCAATCTGAAACTCTCAGATGAGCAGTTATACTTAAAAGTTGCTAACAAAACTTTAGGAATTTCATTTGTATATCCCAACGCAATATCTTTCCATATCATTGCTGGTATTGTTTCAGTCGCATAAAGAAATAATTGATTCCTCTTATTAGCCATAATTAAATTTTTATTAGCTGTATCTGTTTCTATCAGGGCAAGCCCACTGCATAATGCTGCATTAATTGTATTTGCGAAAACAATTAATGTCGCAACTTTTCTTAATGTGAAATCAGAAGTTTATTTACCATATAATATACTATCGCAAATAGGCGATAGTATATTATTGTCTATAAAAATGATGTTTCTTTTTTTATTGCGTAAATCACTAATTTGTGAAAAATCAAAGCAACCTTCTGGCGCAAATTTGTCGTGAAAAATCATTTGTAATGAATTAATATTATTAATTATTTGTATTAATTCGTCATCCTCAAAAAATAGCGCCATTTAGAACCTCCATGTTATACTAATTATAACATATATATTTTATATGAACAATTATCCATTCACATTTCAAGATCTTTTTTCCTTGCCGCCCTCCTTTCCATATATTCTAAATAATCAAGATACTCGTCATAGTTATCAAAACCTAATTTCGCCATTTCTTCTTTGGCTTTCTTATATTCCGCAATAGAATTATCTACATCTTCTAAAATTTCGTCGTGACTCATTTGGTTAGCCTTTTCAAGTATTTCTTTGACATTAGGTTTAATCTCGTCCGCAATGGCTTCTACAGTCTCTGGAACAACTTGCACTTGTGCTTGTTCGTGTTCAGCGCCTCTAAAAAGATTTGACAGCAATGCTTTCGTTTCGTATGAATCTTGTTCCCCTGATTCAATCATTTCTCCGCCAAACGCATTGGTAAGCGTATTCGCTACGTTCAGTTTCGACGAATAGTTCAAATGGCTATAAATATCTGCTGTCGTTGAGATTGCGCTATGTCCAAGCCACTCTTGGATTTCTTTCATACTCACACCGCACGCAAGTAAAAGACTTGCGCAACTGTGTCTTAATTCGTGAAATCTTATTTTCGGCAAACCGTGTTGCTCAAGAAATTTTTGAAAATGGTTAGTAAGCGTATTAGGATTTACTATCATACCTATCTCATCTACCCAAACATAGTCCAAATATTCTTGATTATAATATTTGCTAAAATAAGCCTTATTCTTATCCTGTTCTGCTTTTAACTTCAACAATGCTTCTTTTATTTCTGGTATCAATGGCATTGTTCTCTTGCTTGCAGCATTTTTCATCACGTCCTTTTTCACAATTACCGTCTTGCTATTTAAACTTGCTTGCACTATTGATGAGTTGAGTGTAAGTTTATTGTTATCAAAATCTATCGAACTCCATTTCATACCGCACAGCTCACTACGGCGCAAACCGTAAAACGCAGTCATCTTGTACATCAATTCATACTTATCTCCCTTAAGCTTTTCAAACAGAACTTTTAACTGCTCTAAGTCGTAATACTTGGCTTCATACTTCGGACTTTTAGGTTTCTCAACTTTTGCCGCCGGATTTGATGAAATTCTATCCGTTCTATATGCAATCTCTAACGCTCTGCGTATAATGACGTGAGAATGAGTGCATGATTGAATACTTTTGCCATTCTCTATCAGCCAAGCATAATAGGTTTGTATGTCAGTTGGACTTATACTCTGCAAGGTAATACCTCTTTCGTTAAAATACGGCGCAATATGTTTTATCTTGCCCTTGTATGACGAATATGTACTAATCTGCAGATTAGGCTTTGCTATCTCAATCCACTGCGTTAGATAATCTCCAAACAACATATCCTCACTCATAATCGGTCTTGCTTGATTCCACATATACCCCGATTGCATCATAGGTTGTCCTTGCATCATATAACTAGGTTGCATTTGTAATATAGATCTTACTTGAGGTGTGCGTGATTTAGGCATTTTAATTTTGTGCGCTCCATTTGACTTTTTAACAAGTTCCTCTACCTGTGGATCAAAGTTCGCAACAATCTCACGCATTAACTCTTCGGCTATTCTCTTATTATTTTTTACTGGCAAACCCGTTGCCTTCCATTTTTGTTTATTCTTTCCGCGCGAATCTTGATATGAGATAACTACGTAGTATCTTCCTCCCTTAACTACTAATCTTCCTGTCATTAAGCTGCCTCCTTATTTATAAATTCAATTACGTTTCGCTTTGCGATTATATATCTGCGTCCTACCTTGCGCGATTTAATCTCGCCGCTGTGAATAAGTCGATAAGCGAGTACTTGTCCAATGTGCAACATCTCCGACACTTGCTCAACACTTACAACGTCGGGATAATCTTTAAATAATTCCATTTATTTTCCTCCATTTTTTATATTTTTTTGGTTCTCTCAAAACGAAGGCGGGTATCCCGCTTCCGTAGTTTTTGGAGTAGACGAAATTGTCTTTTGACGGCAAATTGAGTCTACTCCTTATCCTGCTCGCCTTTTGGGCAGTTTTAGCCTTATATATTCTACACTTTACACCTCCTCTCTTCATTGAATTTCTCTTATTATTTTGCCTTTTGTTGCCTCTTTCTCTATGGACATTTCGGATAAATCTTAGGAACGTGCATTTAGTTCATTTGAATCTACTTTCCTGCAATACTACATTCTCTAATTAACCTACTTACTTTGCCCCTCATTATTAATGGACACTTCTCGTTGAATTTTCGGGGTGCATAAATAAAATTTGTTTGACTTTTTTTGAAAGCATTTTATCCCCCTCACTTATTAGAGAAAATCGGCCACTTAGTCCACGGCTTTTTGCACAATTTTTTAAATTATTTTTCTCAATAAATAAACACCTCCCACCTATAAGAGAAAAAACTGCATTTCCTCACCCTATTTTTGAAAAACTTTTTTGCATTTTTTGAAAGATTTTACTTTTCCCCACTATAAAAGTTCAAAAACAGCCAAAAGTTAAGGTTAACTTTAAAAATTTTTTCACAATGTCTCAATCTCATAGCTAACACAGCCCCTCACTTATTAGAGAAAATTTCGGGTATACTTGACGGTCTAGAATAAATATTTTACTCAAATATTTAGCCAACGAAAATATCCCTCCCACTTACTAGAGAAAAATTGGCATTTTGTTAAGGCATTTTTTGAAAATTTTTCGTTAAATTTCAAGTCCATAAATATCCATCCTCTCACTTAAAAGAGAAATTCGGGACATTTGTATGGGTGCTTTTACATAAGAATTACAAAGAAATTTACTCTCTCACTTGTTAGAGAAAATTAAAGGCATTACTAATGTCTTGAAAATTAATATATGTCATAAGTTGAAGTTTAGCATAATATCAGTCTAATAACTGGCTTATTTAGCGTAATTATATCGCAAAATCAAAAAACAAGTGGTGCAATGTAATTTCTTGACCATCTAATGCACGCACATGTCTACTCTTATACTGAGGATTAAAACTTGAAGTTCGTGAAAGATTATCAATTGGATTATCGCTAGCCATTTCATTTTTTATTTGAGTTGCTATATCAGAAATCTTTCCAGATAGTACATATCCTAAAATAGCAGACTCTGAAGATTGGGAGCCGTATCTACCATTTGTGAAATTCCCTACTCCAGTGGATATATATCTCTTTATTTTATCGGGTTTATTATGATATAAGTTTTTGGCTTCTGCACCAAAATAACTGTTTACTGTTGACCAATCTTTAAAGCAAAAATCAATTGTAGGTGACTTCGCTCCAATTCTTTTCTTCATGGTTTTATCTGAATACTGATGGCATGGGATCAACATATTTTTTAGATTTATAGTCGTGGCCCTATTTTCCGAATACCATATTCTAGCAATTTTTTCATACCATTTTTGTGTTATATCATCTTCTTCGCTAGATTCATTTATGACGCAAGAGCTATCAGATTTCAACTCCTGATATCCTTTCCAAAAAACATTCAAAATCACATTTACTCCTCCAACGCCTATTTTCTTGGCTAAATCATTTGGCATTGGGGTGGCTGAAGTAATCTTTCTAATACTACTCATTTGACTTTCACTCCCCTGCTTTCATAATATCTGCAAACAACTCATCAGCATCTCTACATGCGGCTGAATAATTCCAGTACTTTTCTTGTTTAGGTTTCACAATATATATTGCATCCTTTCCATATACCCTAACATTTCGACGAATATAAATATTGTGGCGTTCTTCTGTTAATAGGGAATCTAACTGAGTAAGGCATTTCTCTATATCCTCTTTTTTATCAAAGAATTGCAATTTGTCATCATTGTTTTCATTCAAGTATAGAGCTAAAATTGATAGTGGTGATTCTCCAATATAGGCTGCAGCCTTAGGCGAAAATGATTGTCCCAAAGAGTTGCCCAATACTCCCATTAGTGTAGAATAATATCTTTGATATATTTCATTAGAAGGTTTCCTGAATGCAATAGAATCTGACTTTCGACTAAAGTAATTATAGACATAATCCAAAGCATCTGAAACCAAATGCGTTTCATAATCTTTCAATCTATACGCCTCAAAAACAAATGAATCAATTGGCGATTCATCACACGATTGTTTTATATGTTCGTAAATTTTTACAGCTTTTTCTAGCATACTATCTGACGGCTCAGGAATAGGAATAGTTCGAATATCCCCTGCCTCCAACGCATCTCGTTCAACCATCCATGTTCTGCTTGTCAACAAATGATAATAAGAAAATAGTCTTGAATTAATTATTAGACAAAGGTATTTTAATATTTTTTCATCTCCGGACATACCCAATAAACTATGATTAAATATTGCATCATAGTCAAGAACAGCTGCAAAAAACTGACCTTTGCTATGGCTCTGTTTCATAATCAAATGTGGCGCTTTAAAAATAGCCAGGTTATTGGCAGAAATGCGCTCATATGCATTGTCGGTATTATTAACAAGCCATCCGATATCCATATTAAACGAGAAAAACCGATTCGCATCTACAATTGGCCAGTTTGCAAAGTCATCGCATATCAGCTTTCTATTACCCCTTTTGAATCCTTCAGCACTACGCATATTATGATTAGATAAAAAAACATCTAAAGATGGATAGTTACTTTGAATTCTATCAATCAGTTCTAAATCTCTCGGACCACCCCACATTGCGATTTTCCAAATTCGATCATCATAAACCAAATCATTAGGTATCCTACAAATATCCGTTGGATCTATTGAGAATTTTTTTGTATCCTGCAATGAATATTGAGGTTTCGGTGTACAATAAAATATTGGAGTACTTGTTTCCCCAGATTTTTTAGGATGATATATAACAGCCGCACATGGAGCGCAAGCATTATCAAATAAAACCTTTCTATATATTGAGAAATTAATTATTACCGATACAGTATTCTCATCAAAAAACTTCTTTCTATAAAGTGAACTCTTATTTGATCTATTAAAAAGCATCCCCTTACTCGGCATCAACAGGCAAACCTCACCATTTTCATTGCAAATCTTTGCACATTTAATAGAAAAGGCTTGCGCAATTTGTTTATCTCCTACAACATAATTATTTGATTTAATATAATTATTTGCCTTATTTGTAAGCTGACTCTGCCATGGAGGATTTCCGATGACAATATCATAATTCGTTAATATTGCGTCCAACTTTTCATCGAAGAAATCACTAACTATTAAATTTGTATTAACCAATTTTGGCAAATATAATTCGTTCCATATACTACGAGGGTCCAAAAAATCACATAATGCAAGACTTAAGCTGAACGAAGCAACTCTAACAGCCTCCTCATTTATATCAACGCCGAATATGCAATCTTTCAAAATATTGGTTAACTGAGCATTTGTGATTTGAGAAATGTTGTTTGTTCTCATCCAACGCCATACTATTCTTCTATATGCTTCTACCAAAAAAATCCCTGAACCACAAGATGGGTCAATAATAGTAATAGGCTCATAATTACCTTCCCATGGATAAACCTCATCTAATAATGTATCAACTAAATGTAATGGAGTATAATATGTACCTTTATCATCATCTCTGCCATCAGATAGATGAAAGAAAAGCTCATATATGCTACTAATTATTTTTATAGGAATAATATTGAAATCATATAAAGGCCAGAGTGCCATTTGCTTACTCTCCAAATCCGAATCTCCCAACAAAAACATCTTCAATTCTTCCAAATCATCGTTGGTAATGATTTCGCTCTCATTTTGTATTAGCGGCAACATATCTCCATTGAATTTGCTCTCCAAAACACTAAATAATCTATAGGTCGCCTCTTTATTGCCAAGAACATCTGTATATTGTTCACATTCAATTCCATCGAAAGAAAACTGCTTGTAAAAGTCTTTTGGGAAAACCGATTCTCCATTAGAATCCTTTCGCTCCTCTAAATACTTGATCAAAATTGACCGGCTAAGTAGTCCATGAACAATTGAAACAATATTCTCCGGGGAAATTTTTATATTACACTCTCTTGATTTTATGCGACTAATAAGCCTTTTCCGCATAACTCGTAAATTATTCATTAATGTTGAATCTATTCTGGTGCTAATATTGAATCGTCCCTCAGAACGTCTCCAATAATCCCCACTCTCTAACGATACGCGATTATATTGACTCAACTTCTGTCTTTGCATTTCATGATTTACTAATAAATCGATAGTGTCTATTAAACCTGCCTCTGGATCTAAAGTACCATCTATCTTCTTAGGGGTTTGATAATTATTATAAATCTTTATTTCAGTAGGTGTAACAACAAAAAGCAATGGTGCCTCGCCCGCATTCCAAGCCAAACTATGGAGTTGCGCTGCCTTTGCTGAATCATTATCATCAAGCATAGAAAAATATATTAATGGTATTTTTGCTACACCCTCTTCATCTCTTAAAAAGTATACTGCATCTACACCAATTTTGTTTTTGACTTGGGTATAAAATATCTTTTGAAATGATGTCATTTCATCCAAAGTCTCATCCGTTGCCAAGCCCGTTTTACTCGTCATATCTAGACAAGAAAAAATGTTGGTTAGTTGTTCATTCATACTTATATATCCTTCTTATATAGTAGGTGCAAAATATAACAATGAAATAATTATTATTTCAATATTTTATCTATTCCAATTCATTTTCTCAGCAACAACTGCAAGACACGCAAAGAATAGTTCTTGCTTGTGCATATCATCGACCTTCTCAGTTGCGTCTAAATACTCTCTGAACTTATTAGCCGTCTTCATTACTTCTAAACTTTGTTGATGTTCATAGGCCCTAATTTGTGCTTGATAATCTACATATACTTGCGGATTAATATATTGAGGATTATATGACCAATTAGAAAACTGTGGACAATTGTTATTATTGTAATACATTTTCGTCTCTTTCTTATTCTATTGATGATTCAACAAGAGCAATTTCTTCGTTTGTTAAACCATACAGATTGTAAATCATACAATCAATATCATAGCGCGTCTTGGTATATTCTCGCACGTTTTCACTAAGTGCGATTTTTACTAACGGAGTAACTTCGTCAATAAACTTGCTCGGCAAATAAATAGGAAGGTTATCTATTTCATAGCCATTAACATTACTGTTAGTGCTTAACTTTTTATAGTACCAATTCATGAGTTTTGAATTTAATAATGATAAGATAGCATAAATCTTTTCCTCTGAAACCATTAAGTAATTAACAGAATTGGCACAATATACTCCTGAATCAATAATCGTCATCTTAAGACGGTATTTTTCATTTACGCCAGTAATCCCTTGCATAACTATACGTTTACTGTTGCTATGCTTTGACTTTTCAGAATTATTCTCTCCTAGATAACTCTCCGCATCAAGATATAAGATTTCCCCTTGACTAATTGCATCTGTTATGCTGTACTGTTGAACTTGTGCTCCGCGAATCATCTTTGCATAATTACAATCTGTGCGAATATGCTTTTTATGGAAAGTTATATTCACTTCGCCCTCGTAACACTTAGAAACACTTTTCAATTTACATGCTTTGCTTAATATTTTTCTAATGAGTGTTATATCTGTGTTCGAAAGAAGGGGAAGCGTTAAATATTCACTATCTATCTCATGTATTAGTTTCTGAGATAACACCACTTTCTCATTATTCAAATCAACAAACTTATCATGATGAATTCTTAAATAAAATTCTCTATTTGTTTCATATCCCTTTGTGCATAGTAAAATACACACCGACATTTTAGCTGACTCAAAAACACGTTTCTTTTCATTGTCCCGTTCGGGAAATGCCTCAATGATTTTTACAGTTTCTTTCGATAAAATATGTTTGCGCAAATTAGAAGCACTTAAATCACACATAAATGCCATCGGAAATATATAACACAACTTACCCTGTGTTTTCAATAAATCTAATGCTCTCATTATAAACAATGAATACATATTTACAAACCGTCCTTTACAGGGTTTGTACAAATCACATGATTTATAATATTCAATATCGCATTCACTAACTACTATACTGGTATTCTGATTTTGTTTTTTATTTAAAATACCATATGGCGGATTTGCAATTACTATATCGAATCCGTCTTTAACACCAAACATCCACTCCGGATCGAACCAATCGGTAGGCTCATTCTTAAAAGGAGCCCAACTGTAAAGTAATGCATATCTTTTTGAAGGTTGCTTCGTGAATTGGTCTATAGTGGCTTGCAACATCTCCTTTTGAATATTACCAAATTCTTCACGCAACTCAGATTTTCTCTCAGAATCTGCATTAAAATATTCATCTCTAACTGCCTTCAATTTATCTATATGAGATTGATTCTCAAACATAGATAGTTGTTGTGCATTCTCGTCTAATTTAATTAAAGAATTCGCTATTATAAATTTAAAGTCTAGACTTGGTAATGGGTTAATTCCTCTATTGGGTTTATCATCATAGACAGTTTCCTCTATAACAAGCGAAAGAAAACAACGTAATCGTGCTATCTCAACTGCAATTGGCTGAATATCAACACCAAAGATAGAATGTTGAATTACATTTAATTTGCGAATATAATTCAAATCTCCAATAGTAATTTTTTCCTCAATTTCTTTTCTCCATATAATATCTGCCGATGGAATTGACTTTTGCAACCATAACTTTGCATCTGGGTCGATTTCCTGAAGAATATACACTATCTTTTGCAACATTCCAATCGGGAATGCACCAGAGCCACATGCTGGATCCAGTACTGTAAGAGTATATAGTGCATTGATTATCATTTTCTTTTCTTGATTGTCAAAAATTGCAAGATAATCATCGTCTTTTGAATAACTAATCAGCGCCTTCAATTTTATCTCATTAATCTCTGTCTTTGTTTTTAAATATTCGAGAATGCTATTATCAACCATATAATCGACAATGTCACGAGGAGTGTAAAAACTACCTGTGCTCTTTTTAACATTTTCGCCAGTTTCTTGATTAATCTCTGCAAGCAAATTCTCAAATATCCTTCCCAACATTTCTGGGTCAATAGACAACTCAATATCATAGGTAGTATTCTCATCTACAGTAAAGTTGTATTCGCCTAAAATATTATAAAAATCTATAAACCAATTATTTGGAATAGTTACCTGCCCATATTGCCCAGTCTGAGTTGCCGAAGAATATTTATACTGGTCATCAATATGCGGACTAAACAATCCACCATTCAAATATGGTATTTGATTATAAATTTTCTCAGTTGCGAATTTACCTTTCCTTCTACGTTGATTAGTATTAAGAAGTTCAAAGAACAATGGCTCTAATACATCATGATAGTAATTATTGCTCTTGCTTATTCCTGCCAAAGAAAGAATCTCATCTGGAATTAATGGAATTCCATTTTCACTTTTCTTCTCTCTTAAAAACCAACAGAAAATAATTCGACCAATAAGCCTAACTGCAAATTCTGCATATTTATTAGTGCTTGTTACTCCATACAAACTAAGTTCTCTTTCAAAATCTTTGCCGTCACGTTGGCCGCCAATGAGTTTTGTAAAAGCCAATGCAATCTCATTATAGAATTGTTTATTTACAACCTCAACTGAAAATCTACCAATAAGTTCTTCTAACGAATTTACTTTTCCTTTAGCAATTAAGAACTGAAATGCCGTTTTAGTCTTTGTGCCAAATCCCAAAGCATAAGAATAACGGCGTGGATTAGATAAAACTTTAACCACCTTATCCCCATCGAATTCATACTTGCTTGTCAAGAGCGAAAGTCGATAGTTCTTCATATCGGCATTTGCAAAAGCAACCAAAGCATTATTAATCCCCTGTCCTCTCAAAATACGGAACATTTCCTGCGTAATGGCAACACGTCTATTTTGAGTGCCTTCATTTAGGATAACTTCATAAACATTTAATTCGCACTTCTTCGACTCGCCCAATAAAGTTACTTTATTGAAGATGTTGTTATTGAATAACACTTCATGTTTATCCGGAACAAAATCAGGCAATAAGATATCTTGAACAACATATATAAAGTTGTCTATATGATACTCTTTCTTTAATATTTCTTCAGCTTCTTTAATTGTTATCATGTCTTAAATCCTCTGTAAACAAAATGATTTCCGATTGAGCATCGATGCTCTCTACCTTAGTCTTGATTTGTATTATATAATGGACTGGTATTCGCTGTTTCAATTCTGTAATGATTTCTGGAATTGCAGATTTTCTTATCGTAAGTCCCGCAAGATATTTCAATTCACCATCACTCAAATCATCATAGGTCTTTATAACTTCCAACAAATCATTTATATAGTCTTTTTCCGTGGAACACGCCGTAAGAAGTTGTTGTAGATTCGTGATTGCTTCGCTCTTTCGCTTGTCAAGTTTAATTTTGGGATAAGGTTTGCGAATTTCATCACGCAAGATCGCAAATTTTTTATCTAGCGACTCGTCAAACTCATAACTCTTTTCCTCTATTGAAGCTTGGAACAACTTCAATACCTGTTCCGGCGGAACTATTTTAGCAACCAGCGCTTCATTATCTGCCATGGCAAACAACGTGTTATTTCCTCTTTTGGCAAATGAAATTGCAATTTCTTCTTTTTGTCCTTTACGAACTATCCTTGCTCTTTCCGGAATTTGCTGGATTTTATCTAACAAATCCACGTTATGCTTTATACTGTTGTAAATATTCCTAAATTCAACATCCCAACTTTTATCACTATTTTCTGCATCCGCTTCATCATATTGCTTCTTAAAATAACTTTGCAATGTTTCGTCAGGCGTAAGAGTACGAGTATCACTACCTACGATATTATTTATAAGCAACATTTTAAGCGTTGATATTCCCTTTATTAACGTATTCTCTTCGCCAATATCTGTTGGGAAGAAGTTGAAGATATAAATATTCTCAAACATCTTTTTATTGATACGATTTATACGTCCTATCCTTTGCACAACTCTTGTGGGATTGTAAGGAATATCATAATTTATAATTACTCCAGCACGGTTCAGATTGAAGCCCTCGCTCAAAGCATCCGTAGCAATAATTATATCATAATCATTCAGTTGATCTGATTGTTTACAAGAAGCATCGAAATTTCGCTTCACTGTACTTCGATCTATTTTCGTTGACCCGCCAGTATACAGCAATGATTTAATTCCATCATCTATAAGTCTGTTATGTACGTATTCTGCCGTATCTGCATAAGTCGAGAATACAACCACTTTACGAGATGGATTCTCTCGCAGTAATGATTTAATTTTCGCGCTTACTTCATTATATTTAGGATCTTCGCCTACTTCATCACCTTCAAACCAATCTTTGTAAATAGATCGCAAAAGTTCCATATCGTTTTGCACGGCAATAATGAATTCGTCTTTGAAATGTTTAGTTTCAAATGGAATAGCCTTCTTCTTGATTTTATCAATATCTATTCCATCCTCAGTTATACTATTTATTGCCTCAAGAGTTTCTTGAATTTCTTCGTCATCTGGATCGGGCAAGTATCCACGAGTTTTGATTGGCACATATCCTTTCTCCCACCATTTAACTATATTTTCATAAGAAGAAAGAATTCCTTCAAGTGTGGATTTAAATGCGGATTTGGAACTTTCAAAGCGCATAACTAGTAATCTTTTTATAAACATTGCCAAGTTGCGTTGCGCCAACTGAATATTTATCTCATCAAAGACTTGTCCATACTTTTCCATAAATGCTTGTGGATTTACAAGATAGGCAGATGGATTATATCGAGCACTAGTAAATTTATTACTCAACAAATCAAGAGTATGCAAATATAATGCCCTTATATCGCCTAATTCATATTCTACCAATTCAGGGCCGACCACTTTAGGAAATTGAATACCTTGCAATTTTAGATCTTCAGCATATTCTTTTATTTCTTGTAAATCAATACGGCTTCTTCGTACTATTACAGGGTCTATAAGCACTCGAAGTTCTTGACTTAATTTTTCTAGTTGCACTATAATTTCGTTAGTTCGATTCTTCTTGCCTTCTTTTTCAAGTCTATTATATCTTGCTATAAGCTCGTGAAAACGCACGCTCAAATTGTCAACAGAATTAATTGTTGACCGACTTGGAGTTTGGAAAAGCTTAATCAATGCAAATAAATCTTGCGGACGATTATTATATGGAGTCGCTGTAAGCAAAATAACCTTATTCTCTGCATTTGAACGTGTAAGTTGGTGCAACAATTGGTAACTTTCACTCAATTCATTACGATACCTATGACCTTCGTCAATGATATATAAGATTGGATTTGGATCAGTGGCATAACTATTATACAATTCTTCAATCCGTCCACTACTGCAAACTTTTACGCCACGCAAACCAAAATCTTGTTGATAATCATTCCATTGATCAACCAAATGCGGTGGTGCGATAATAATTGTGCGATTAATATCTAGGTTACGAGCAATTGCAGATGCTATAATTGATTTTCCAAGACCTACTACGTCCGCAATAATTACGCCATTATTTTTATTTATGCAATCAACTCCATATTTAATTGCGTCAAGTTGATACTTCAAATTAGAAAACTTACCATAAGTAATTTCATTTGGACTTTCAACCTTATTCTCTTCAATAGATGCATACAATTCGAAAAGTATACGAATAAATATATGAAAAGGAGAAGGCTGAGCAAAAAGCCATAATTTTTTCTTTACCTCATCAACAAATTCTGTATTTCCGTCTTTTACACAAATATCAATAGACTTACTGTCATTCCATAAAATATCAAATGTATCTTCATATTCTTCATACTTTATGTTGTCGCTGAATCTCTCGTTCATCTCGCCTTGTCCACGCAAACCATTATAAGTGAAATTTGACGACCCCGTAAAAACAACTCCCTTCTGATCTCCAAAGCAAGAGTGTTCATATTGATTTGTCAGTATGTATGCTTTCGCATGATTAGGCGTTCCAGTCAGCCTAATCTCTAAAGACCCATCCATAATTTTGGCTAGAAACATTTTAAATACGGCTTGACTATCAGTAGAATCAAACTCATCCGATAGTGCCGATTTATTAAACATACTAACAAAACTGTCTATGTAACTATTTTTCTTTTGAGAATTGTTTAGCCTTGCATAACCTCTAACCGCATAAGTCTCTAGAGAATCATCTACTCCATCTTTAACAGCACGACATAATTCACTAATTGCGTCAGGATCAATAGTATTACCTACTAAGATTCTTATTTTTTTATCCTTCAAATCTTCAGCCAAAGCATTAAAACCAGAAAAGTAGAAGAACGCCGTTAGGATATCAACTCGTTCTGCTTGCTTTAAAGAATTCTTCAACGACTCTACCATCGTCTTTTCCCGATTTTCTATTATTGATGCCATTTCATCTCCTAGTAAAACATCTCATACTTAATAATTCATCTACTATAAATGAGTTACGATTATTATATCACGTTTACTTCAAATCCGCAATACTTCTCATCTCGCTTGTTTGGGTTTTTAATTGTACACAATTAAATCATTAATTACACTAATCTTCATGCTAATCTAGAATTTCCTGCTCCAATTTTACATTATGTCCCAACATATATTCTATTATGTCCCAAAACTCAATGAATCGATTATCTTGCTTCATTAACCCTAAACGTCTCTTATCATTATCCGTTAATTTCTTTAAATACCCGCTCTTGGTCTCTAACTCTACTATTCCCATTTTATAAGGTTTGAATGGAATCCCTGTTGCCTCCTTAAGGTGGTTGAGAATATAGAACCCGCCCGCATCAATATCCCCAAAATGATAGTATTCGCCTTTGGGGAATATGTTCTTAATTCTTTGCAATAGCATATTCTTTGTATGATTGTGATATCCACCCAGATAAATAATCAAAGCCTTGCTATCTTGCAATCCGTAAAACGACGTTAGATTTTCAACTGTGATAACTCTTTCCGCAGAAATTTTTATTGGAACTAAAGCCTTTATCATTTCATCAGATAAAGCATACTCAAATCCTAACGAGTCCAAATCTATAGTTGCATTATTTAGTTTAAAAACGAAAGCATTTTTAATTAATACATATGTGGAATTTTTTACTATGTTATACTCAGCTAGAATATCATCATCAGATTCCGCATTGCACTGCGCATCAAAATCTTTAATTATCTTTGCGGCTTTGCCTTTAATCTTTTCAAACGCTTTGGAGTCTCCATATACTTTAACTGAAAAATCTCTAATCATAGTTTCTTGCTGGAGTTCTACTATTGCCTTCAAGCCTTTTAGAATGCTTTCCAATTGATTAGCGTCATCAAAATATCTTTTGGGATATGCATATTTATTCGCAATATATTCTTGACAAAACTCTATAAATTCTGCAATAAACCCAGAGTAATTGTCGTTGCTCAAAACTTGTTTTACCTTAGATATCTCATCTTTTGGATTTTGTCTTCTTAAATAACTATATACCGCTCCAACATTTTCGATATTTAATATCAGTGATTCAAAATATTCATTTTTATCCCATTTTACGATAATGAACCCCTTCTTCTCTAACTTATGCAAAATAGTATCGTTGCTGACACGATAATTGTATGAATCAGGTCTAACGTATGTAGATAACTCTTTATTCTTTGTAGTAAGTTTGATCTTTATATCTTTCTTGCTACCAACAGTTGATAAAACGCTACATTCATATTGATCTAAAAGTTTATTCAATACTTCCTTTTCAAAATCTGCCATTTATATCTCTAAATGTCTCCTTTCATTGATTGAACTATTACTTGATTCTTCTGCCTTATCAATCCAATTACCGTATCCATATAACTTGCAAGCGACGACATTCTATTTGCAGGCACTACTATAATAAGTTGTATATTTAATTTCTTATAGAATTCCATTAGGGAATTAATCCTACTTTCATCCATATTATTAAAAGCCTCGTCGAATATTACTGTGCAAGTACTTGACTCTTGCGTATTCTTCTTCATCAACTGGTCAAAACATGCCGCAATGATGACATAGAACGGCGTTTGAGTCTCACCTCCACTCTTTTCTCTATGCGTTTTAGAAAAATAAGACTCTGCTCCATATTTATTTGTTGTCTTTACATCAAAACGCATATAGCTACGATAATCTAGATATCGTTGAAGTTTCTTTTCAGATTCAGTGCCATTTCGCTCTGCTATAATATTGTTTAATAGCGTGCGCATTATTTCTTGCTCTTTGTCATCTAATACCTCGTCGAGAAGTGTATTCTTTTCCATCACTTTGCCTGACATGATAATGCGGTAATATTCTCGCATCTCATCATCAGCAGAAGCCTCACAAGTAAATTGATAAATCTCTCCGGCAGACCCAAACGGGTTATTCTTTAAATTCTTATTTACTAAAGTCAGAGTCTTTCTTGCTTCGTCTATTTTAAACGCAAGTTTGCTAATAAAATCATTTCTAAAACCGTCAATGCATCTCTCATAAGCAGCATCAGCTCTGTCCCTAAAAGCAACAATATCTCTATCTTTTAATTTGTGATATTCTCTAACAAAATCGACTATATTTTCTATCGTAGCAGACATACTTTGGACATAGTTTACAACATACTCTCGCATTCCGCTTTCTATATCTCTTTTGCAAGCATTATTATAGTTTTGCGCGCTCTCATAATCTTTCCAAGCCAAATTCTCATCTATCTTATTATAGTCAATGTATTTAGCCTTTTGCTTTTCATAGTTTACAGAATCAATATTATGCATTCTATCCACGAAAGCCTTTTGTTTGTTTTCAAGACTTAGCTTGACATTCTTGATTTCTATTAGCTTTTCGCCACTATTTTCCTTTAGTTGATCTCGTTTGGCTTTATATTCTTCTTTCTTCGCAACCAATCCTTCTAACCTGTTTCTTACCCCATCAAGTTTATCCTGAATTTCAAGTAGCCCACTGTCCTTTTCATCAAACTCTATTTGGAGCAAAAGCTGTTCTTTTTGATTTTCATGGTCTCGTAAACTATGCCATAAATTATTATCAATTTTTAATAGTTCATATATGTGAGAAGAATCTAGTAATTCTTTATCACTTTCCAATCTGCGTTTTAAATTTACTGATTCATTCTTTATATTTTTTAGTTCTTCTAATTGTTCTTCCAGTATTTGTTCTCTCTTTGAAATTGAATCCTTTCCGATATAAGGAATTTTATAGACTTCTGGATTAATGTTTCTAGCTGTTCTATTTTTATACAACATTCCACTATCAGTGATTGAAATATCGTGATTCTTTAACTCTTCAATAGTATCTACACCAATAACTTTACCTAGTAACATATGAGCCGCAAATCTTGCATATTTATTTTCGATTTCTAATTTAGCAAATAAACTATTGGGATCTACTTCTATATTTTTAATTTCAGATTTACAGTTCATAATGCCCACACCATAAATACTCTCTTGTTGTTTATATTTCTCATAAATAGCAACAGCGTCATCGTAATATTTGGGGTCGAGTATTAAATTAAACCTCTGCGTATTTAAATATCCTTCAATCGCCTTACTCCAACGAGAATCATTGATCTCTAAATATTCACACAATGGATGGGCTTCTATCTCCCTACCATACTTATTAAATAAGCCGTCGCGTACTAAAGCAAGTAACTTTGTTACCTTGCCATCATATGTATTTTTACCTTTTCTTATATTCTCAAGTTTATCATTTAAACTTAAAATATTGGCATTGTTTTCAGAGATTAAATTCTCGCACTTTATCAGTTCTTTAAATAATTCCGTTCTTTTTTTATCTAAATCTCCAGAATATTCTCTTAAATGCTCTTTCAAGAGAGAATAATTGTCATTCTTGATATCTTCACTAAAACGATACTTGAATCCAAATGTCGCTATTATTCTTTTCTCATCAGACAATAAACGTTCAATTCTTTCTACTTCTTGAGCTAATAATTCGCATTCCTTTTTTATCTGATCTAGCTTATCTCGTTTTTCTTTTAATGCTCTATATTTATCATCGTGTAATAGACTTCTTTCTTGATCTTTTTCAAAATCAATATCTGTGTGGTTCTTTTCCAAATATTTATCTATCTCTGCTATTGAATCGCCTATCTTATTCAAATCTTTTTCATATCTAGCAAGTGAATCTCTTTGTTTGTTTATATCAATCTCAAGTTGCACTGCGGATAAATACTGCATGGTTTTATCATTCTCATAGTACTTTTCAGCCTTATTTATAAACCCTTCTAATACTTCGATTTTCTTTTGTTCTCTATCTAATTGAGCTTTTATCTCTCTATAGCTACGAAATTCTTCTATTAATGAATCCACTCTTATGCTATCTTCACGGAGTAGAAAATCATTTACAAAAGTTGAAACTTCATTGATAGGTTTAAATGCAATAGCTTTTCTCAATAACGTGATATATTTATCTGCCTCATCAAGTTTTAAAATATCTCTGCATATCGTTCTACGTCTTTCAGCTTTTCGAGCAAGCCCATTTTCTGAAAACTCAACCTTCTCTACCTTCATTCTATTCTTAAATTCAAAGTAATTAAATATCTTATTATTTTCAATATAATCTTCGTCTATGATTTGTCTATTTTGAATAACATAGAATTTCTCTTTAGGATTACTTCCATCTGTAATCTCAATTATGGTGCCTAAAATCATATATCGCTCATCTTCTTTAAACTCAAGTGCGATATGGCATATTACGTCTGATGAATTCCTTAGCGCTTCTTTTCCTTCCCCCTCATTTCCAAGTTTTCCACGAATATATGTTTCAATCGTTCGTCTTGCGTCTATATTTGCGGCATTATTGAAACACTTGTCATCTCCACCAGAAAGCACAAAATATATTGCATCTATCAAAGTAGATTTTCCACAAGCATTTTCCCCTGTAATTAAAGTGTTATCTGCTACGTCAATAGTAATGTCGGTAAAAATATGCCAGTTAATTAGTTTAATCTTCGTCAATTTCATCGTCTAAATCTCCCTTGCCAACATATGATTTCAATTTTCCGTTCAACAATTCAATATCATTTATTTGTACTACGTATACAATGGTTGGGAAAATTTCAACCACGTTATTCACTTCTAAATTATTTGCGTCAAAATTAATTATCTTGAACCTTTTTAATGTTTTCATTGACTCCAACAATTGCGTCTTTACAATTTTATCTTTGAATATTCTGGATTGATTGAGAGAATCAACCAGCTCATCAAATGCAATAGATATATTCGTATTTGAATCAATGCTTTCCTTGTTTTTGATATAGTAAAATCTTCTGAGTACAATTAGTAGCACCGTCTCCATTTTCTTGAGTCTCACACGATTCCTATCTGCCGAACTCTTAAGAAAAAATATTTTATTCCTATCATCGTGATTTAATTCAAAATCAATTAGATTAAAGTATGCATCAATTGTTTCTCGATTTCCTAAAATAGTATAATAATCATCTTTATCGTCGGATAATTGTCCATAGATAAAATTGTCATCCAACAATTTGCCGCATAATCTTGCGAACTTATCTTTTTTTGTATCAGTCCATGCGCTGTATTGTTCACAAAATTTATTTAGTGCTGTATTCCTCGTCATTCTGCCCATATTACTTTCTCTCCACTATATAATTAGTAAGGACTTTGTTTCTACACTTAAACGTCGTTCCCGTATAAATTATCTTATAGCCCATCATTTCATTGCCACTATATAAGCCGGCCAAAAATAATTTTATTACATCATCAAAACTCTGTATTGTCATATCTTTCGCCTCCATTCTATTAGAATTATTTAATTGCGACAATACAAATTTATTGATATTTGAGCAATTAAATTTGGCCTCATTCAATAGTCGATCATGCGCCCTTCTTAATTCTTCTTCATCAATAGGTTCTTCCTCGTTCTGAACAGTCGCAGTTGCCTTTCGCTTTCTTGTTCGTGGAGTATATAAAGACCTCTCATCAATTTTTCCGAAATCGAATAATCCAAATGGCGAATCTTCATCTATAATATCATCAGTTTCTGCAATATTTTTGAGTAATTCGATTATTTTGCCTTCTATGTCTTTCGACTCATTCATTATAAACATAAGTCTAGATTGAGCCGCTGCCGTATATTTCGCATTCTTCTTATCTAGAATATCTAAATTTTCTTCTATGCATCGAAATTGCGCTTCAACATACCCTAATGAGAACACAAAAAACTCTTCGGCTTCTTGAATATTCTCTGGCGACATTACCCCATTATTTTTTGTCTGAATATACTCGTTGATAAGTACTTGCAAATTATTATCTTCTAATAAAGTATCTATCCTTTCAATTATAAAACTCTTGTATCTATTAGGATTATCCTTCTTGCGAAGATTATTGAATACTTTCATAATAACCTTGTCTTGATACTCGACCAAGAGTTGCTCTAAAATTTCTCTTGGTGTAAGCGTATTGTCTGACATTAATTTTTTGAGATAGTTTTTAATTTTTACATTTAATCCACGTAATCCATCAACTAATTCCTTGGTGCTTTTATATATTTGCTCTACACTCTCTGTTGCCTTGTCTGTTTGAAATGTCTTTAACAACGTGTAAACATTCCTAACATAACCTGTATATTCTATAGGACTAGTATCGTTTCTAACAACCTCCTCCATAGCATTAAGTATGACTATCGCGTTACTATCCATTTGATATATAGTTTTAAGCGTACGATTATCATTCTCATCTACCAACCATCCGCAATTAACAAAATATCTAAGCTTATTCGCGGCTGTAGTTTTATAGTCATTCCCCTCGTCTACACCAGTTTCATCATTGATAAGTTGATCGTCAGCAATAGAGATTAAATACTCTTCTATCCAGGACAAAACTTCTTCACGTGGGAATTGGTGCATTTCGTCATCCATCTTTTTATTTATGAGACGAAGTATTTCAAAATTAATTTCTTTGTTCATGCCTGTAAACGGGCTGAAAAATTTATCATTTACAAGCTCGAAAAAACTATATGGCACTATTTACTCCTTTGTGATTTACACGTTAGCATTGCGAATTACATTTTACCACATGTTTGCATTTAAATGTTTAATATTATTTATTATAGCAAATTCTATGTTTCAAATCAAGAGGTTATTGTCCAGATAATAGGACATAAATATTTATTAAATCATATTTTTAAGTCTAAATCTTTTTCTAAATAGACTTGGCAATGTCTCGATATTCAATTCTCCATCTTTGATTGACAGCACTTTTATGCCATTCCCCACAAGGTAACTTATCTCTTCGGTTATTTCTATGGACGAGTTGCCAAGCACGGCAAGTTCAGTAATAAGCATTTCATCAAATTCGTGGTAACAAGCTTGCAATCTTAAATTGTTATATGTAAGCGCTCCCATTGTTCCACGCTCCATGTAAGTACGAACTACCGTAAGTCCGTTTGCTTTGGCATAATCATCTAACACTTCCTTTTGTTCTTGCAACTCTGTGTTATCACTCTTTGCTGAGCGGCAATACAGTATTGCCCTTGCCTCTCTTCCTTCACTTGCTACTTGATTCTTCATACTTCCGGCTCTCCTATAAAAAATGAAAAGGGTTTGATTTGCAAAGGCAATCAAACCCTCAATGTTATCCAACGGATTAAATGATTTTCTATTCAACTATAATCATCCTATCATATTTATTTTAGTTTGTAAATATAATCAGCATTTTTCAATATTTTTGTCCATATTCAAGATAGTCAATAAAATTTAATAATATGGAAAATACATTATAAATTTATTTGGTCTTTTTAACATAGTTTTGATATAATATAGAAAATGCTATTGCCATACGTTGATGACATTAACGCTAATCCAATGATAAAACAATAATAATTCTCAATAAATAATAGGGGTATATTATGGCAGAAGAATACAAATGTCCAATATGCGGAGAACCTACATTAAAATTCTATGGCAACTATAGAAAAGACAGACTGTGTCCAAAACATGCTAATGAATTAAAAAATGACGAAATCAAAATATTAGATTATCATTCTTATTTAAAGGTTGATGATGATTCAAGTTTCTCTACACTACCAGTGTTTATAAATAACAACGATAAAGTTTTAAACCAAGAACTACCGGACGAACTTATCTATATACTAGTAAGAGAAGGTATAATATCTGCCTCAGCATACAACATATTACCATCGTCAGGTTTCAATAGGTGTATCCTTTGCGGAGAAAAGTCAAGTGATTATGCATTTTGTAAGAACTGTTATTACAAATACCCACAGGCAGAAATCATACGAAAATTCTTAGATTATAGTTATCAAGAAGAAAATTCTAAAAAAGAAAGCACTGCTGACATAATTGAAAATACAAATGCAAATGTTTGCATAGTATGTGAAACTCCTACTAAAAATGGATATGACCAATGTGACAATTGTTATCTTGAAACAAGGGAATATAGAGCGGGAATAGATAAAAACTCAACCATTAGTGAATTGAGACAGTATTACTACAACCTCAAGGACTACATTTACAGAACAAAGGATATCGAACGTGCAAAGACTAATTGCAACAAACTAATTGCAATAGCAACTACAAATTCAACAATAAACCAAGATAACTCATTAGCCAATAGAGTATATAGAGATGTGATTGATCTATTAGAAAAGAAGAGACCCGCGATACCGGAGAATAAAGGAAATAATAAAGAAAATATGAAAACGCAAGAAGAAAAGAAAGTATACTTACTCTACTCTATGGACGGACACGCTTTAGACAGCGATATGGAAATCAAAATAGATGACATACTCTACTCTTCCGAGATATTCCACTGTTGTCATAAACCAGTTACTGACATAACGGAAAAATCCGTGGTTAGTGATTGGTTCATACCAATCGATAGTATTAATAAAGGAATATTTATAGAATATAACGGAATGAATACTCCTAAATACATAAAAAATAAAGAGGAAAATATCGAACTGTACAAAAAATATAATCTTCCTTTAATCATAATAGAAAGGGACGAACCTAAAAATGATACACAAACATTTACAACTCATCTAATTAAAGAAATACAAAGTAAAGCAATTGAATACTTTGGTAAAATGCCAAAATGGAAAAAATAAATCTTGCTCATAATTTAGCCATCAAATATAGCACATTAATAAAATGTGATTAATAAAAGTAGATGCAAGTTATGTTCGACTTGCATTTCTTTTAGTAAGCAACAATACAATACTGCCTATTATTACTTTTTGTTTAACTCGGCTTGCAACTGAAAACCGGAATCTAATCTTCTGTAATTAAGTGGTTTTGGGGCGGAAAAATTCAACCTCTACAAAATTATCATTCTTGTAGAATGCCCTCTCAATTTTACAATTTTTTCAACAATATTATGTCGTGAATTTTGTTTTACTAAAAATTACTAAAAATCAATAAAAATTAGCAACAAAAAATAGATGATTCTCAAACACAAGATTTAATGGGTTTGGTGTCGAATTCGCATCCGATTTTGGGAAAATTGGTGTCAATAACGATAAATAGATATCAGTCAATATTGGTAGGCATCAGGCTGATTTAGCGACTTGAAAACTAATTGCAAAACAAAGAATAAAAAATATGCGACGCAATAGCATCGCATATTTAACATTTCTACGCAATCTATATTAAATCATATTTGTGTCATCATCAATATGAATTTCTTCCGAACGAGTATCTTCAATCTGATTATTATCGCTTGCGTTTTTATTTACTGCTACACTTGGCGGCATACCGCAATACTTAACTTGAAAAGTCTCCTCGTCCGTACAAAGATATATAATACCTTCTATTAAACCCACAATTGCCGGTATACCTGTCCAACAGAAAAGCAGGTAGACAATACCCCAACCTATTTTACCTAAATAAAACTTGTGTATACCCAAGTCACCGAGCAATATTGCAAGAATACCTGCAACGTATTTATTTTTCATAATATCCTCCGTCAATCGCCGTCAATTTTTCTTGACAAGGCGTTTATGTCTCTATTATGAGCATAAAAGTATCAAATATACGTTACAGCCCTTTTCTTATATGAACAAGTCGTCCATATTCCTTAGCAACAGAAAAATACATTATAGCATTTATCACATCTTTTGGTTCTAAAAGTTCTCTCGTGTTTATTTTTGTCTTATGAAGTTTTTCAATCAACGGCGTATTAACTTTTTCAGGTATAACAGCATTTAAAAATATATTTTGTTCAGCCAAAATTCTTGCTTGCGATTCAACTATACTATTCAATGCCGATTTAGCCGCCGAATAATTTGTCAAATTTTCTCTACCTTTCGTTGATGAAGAACTACTCAAAAGCACTAAATTTATTTTGCTTTGCAGCGTCTTTGCATATTCTATTAAAATTTCGTTTGCTTTTACATTTACAGCAAATATATCGTTAAAAGTATTGGATAGCCCGGCATTATCATCATAATATACTGCTGCAGCATTTATTATGGCGTCAGGAATAAAATCTTCACAATACTCTTTTATTTTATTTACTGTAATAGTCTTTAAATCCAAATCTTTATGAGATGGCGATTTAAATATGATGTCGTTTTCTATTAGAAAATCTTTAATTGCCAAACCTATTCCGCCCGAACCGCCAAGCAAAAGAACTCTTCGAGGGACGTCTGCGCAAAAAAACAATTCATTATGATTGACGCTGTAATAATTTAATCTCATAAGTTGTTCTGCTATGAATAAATCTTCAGGGTAAGTTATTTTCATATTAAATACATTCGACTTAATTGTTTTTATTTTTGAGCTTTCAACTTGACTTACTATTGCCAAAGCGTCGTTATCGAATTTAAAATTGGCTATTTTATCGAATCTAAAACCTTCGGGAGACTGAATGAGTTTGTAATCATTTCTTTTAACTCCTCCGTAATTTTTATTAACCAAAGCGTCACTTATTTCATCGGCAGTAACAACTGCGTCATACCCATCCAATTGACAAATTATATCGCTGAATCTGCTTGAATTTACAAGAGGTCTTACGCTGTCGTGGAAAATTACCTTGTCACAAACATAATTTTGTTTTATAAATTCTATCGCATTAAAAATCGAGATATTTCTAGTATCTCCGCCTCGTATACATTTCACTTCATATTTTTTGGAAATATATTGCGAATCAAATTCCTCATTATCTACGACTAGGATAATATCATCAATTTCATCACAAGATTTCATAGCCTTTATACTATATCCTACCACCTCGATACCATTAAGTTTGAGATATTGCTTGTGCATATACCCACCGAATCTCTTACTGTCGCCAGCCGCTAAAATTACTCCTATATTCATATATTTCTCCTATGCTAATTTTTATCCAGAAATTGAGCGATATACTCCAAGTCTCCTTGATAAGTAATCTTAAAGTTTTGTTTCATATCAAAATTTTGATATATCCTATCTGCTCGCGGCATAAATTGACAAAGAGCAGTCTTTGAAGAATTTTTATCAAAATATTTACAAAATTCCTCGAATTTAAATGCCTCAGGCGTTTGTATCAAATAATAATCATCTCTATTGACGTACAATTCTCCATAGCGTCCCAAACTGTCCACTATTTTCTGTGTAGTAATAACACAATCATAATCGTCAAGTTTCTGCATACAAGAGTAAATGTATTTCGCTTTTATCAATGGTCTAGCCGAATCCAAAAAAATTATTTTATCGCATTTATATTTTCCTTTTATATATTCAAGCGCATTTTCCACAGACAAATTTCTATTCTCTCCGCCATTGCACACTTCCACACCGTATTGTTTGCTAATTCTATTTTGATAAGCCTTATCGCATACCACAAGAACTTTATCTATAATTGCGCATAGTTGCGCCTCTTCAATAGCAAAACTAATAACTTCTCTGCCCCCAATAAAACAATACTGCTTAGGTATATTACCGCCGTAACGACTTCCAACACCGCCTGCCAATACTACCGCTATGTTCATTTGTTTCTGTCCTCTCTACAATTTTTTATTTTTTGTTCGGCAATATACTGCTTATATGGCTTATTTAGATCAACATAGTAAATAGAATGACCAATACGCTTTTCAGGGGGTGGTGGCGTCATATAATCGCCATAAATATTAGTTAAATACTCGTCATACTTTTCCACACCGTACAGTTGCGTTTCCTCAAAATCATAAAGTTTCGGTGTACCTAAATACGCCCTCGGCACTATCTCGCGATCCCCCCAAGCGCCATAAATATTGGTTACATATTTTGAATTTTTATTTTTAAACTTCTTTACTACCTTAAATGGCAATTCATACCATTTATTGGTTTTTGGCAACAGGCTCAAACATTTTGAAATGATGGTTAATGATCGGCTCTTTCGTTCGCCTTTTATAAATATTCCGCTTACTATTCTTTTTCTTCTATGAATTTTTTTTGACAGTACCAGCGCTTTTTGATAGTCATCTCCTATATTATCAATAGGAAAAATATCAATAAATACTCCACCCACAGTATATGTGTCAAGTGACTTTTCAATATATGTCGTATTTTCATTATACATTTTACAGAATCCGTATCCGAAATGTTTCTCGTCTTTATATGTCTTAAGAGAAAAACCATCGTCAATCTTATGTCTTAATGTTAACATCCTTTCATAGTCTTCTCTTGGCATACCGAAATCCATATCGTCATCCCAAGGAATAAATCCTCTGTGTCTTACAGCCCCAAGAAGCGTTCCGCCCAACATATAATAAGTGAGATTGTGCGATACGCAAAATCGATGAAAAACTTGCGCCATTTCTGCAAGCAAATTTTGAGTAAGTTTAATATTATTATCCATATTACTTTTTACTCCCTCTAAATCTATTTGAAATTTTTGATGTAAGATTTTTAAGTAAATTTATATAATATCTCAAATTCTCATTCTTGATATTTACCAAAAGCAGTATAATATTTGGGACAATTAAACTTATTAGAGTTCTTACAACAAAGTCTATTATACCGTTTAGTTTAAATAATTCGCAAACATAATATACGCCTATTCCCAATGCAATAGCAAATGCAAGCGCAACATATTGCCAAATCAAATATCTTAAACATTTTCTATGCAGGCCAAATTTAAATAATACGTACGTCTCAATAGGAACTGCAATAAAAACTGCCGCGATAGTATATCCGACAACTATACCGAATACACCCGCTACAAAATTCAATCCTATCGCCAAAGCAATTCCCACTGCCGACTCTATCAAAGGCTTGTACCAGTCTTTCTTGAACAATCCCATTGCATCTCTAAAAATCAAAACGGTTTTTCTCATATAAGTTGTACAAGCGCTGACAGCAATTGCCACTACTATGGCAAATTCAAATGAATGAACGCCGTCGCTTCTTATCCAAACGCTGTTTATAAAAGAATTAAACATATTTATATAGCAAGTCATACAAAACACAGATAGCCATTTACCTAAAAAATCTATTCGCTTAAACACTCTAGTCTTATCTTCATCGCTTGCTCTTACGCACAAGTCTCCTACACTTGCGACTATTGAGTTAAATACTATATTTATAAAAAGATTTACGCCATTGATTATTTGCACATAATTGCTATAAATACCGTTTTCTTCCGCCCCGACAAACGCGCTAATCACAATAGAAATTGTACCGAAAATAATCACGCTTCCTACTTTGTGAAGCATCAGAGCATTTATATTGCCATATAACGCTTTTTTTTGTTCGGGCAAAAGACTTTCCTTTTTATAAGTAAAAAGATATGGGTACTTTTTGTTTGCAATAAGATGAACTACCAAATTGTTTATTATCGTCTTTGCTACCATAACTGCAAGAAAAGCAAAGTAATTATGTGTGATGAGCAATAATATTATTTGCAATGCGTTGAGCAATATATTAGCGATATTATCAGAAATAGAAATGATATACATTTTTTGATCGGCGCTGATAATGGTGCGTTTATATGCAAGCAAATAACTAAAAACCGTGTTTGCCAAATAAAATACAAAATACAGTCTCAATTGATTTAAAGTAAAAGGCAACTCTGCAATATCTTCGTTTATTAAAAATTGCAAAATGGGAATACAAAGCGCTCCTGCTAACGCTACGACGAGTGCAATTACTCTATATACTCTGGCAAAATAGTTCATATAAGCGGCGACTTCTCTCTCATTTCCTTCATTCAACGGCTTATACAAACTATAGGCTACTGCGCTTGCAAACCCAAGTTCGGCAAGATTAAGCACCTGCAAAATGGAGGAAAAAAGTCCATTTACGCCATTATAAGTTTCACCAAGCAATTTAATAAATACCGATTTTACCGAAAATTGGAAAATCAAATTTAGCATAGTAAAAATTATGCCTATAATCGTATTCTTTATAGATTTATTTAATCTAGAATTTGCCATATTTCTTACTCTGCATATAATAGTAACATTTTGCCAATGCATTCTTTATCAATATCTTTTTAACAAACTGTTTAATATTATAAGTCTTCCATTTAATTGTCTTAGCGGCATTTCTAAAATCATTCTGTTTCATTATTTTTTTTATCATCGATATTTTTTCATTAGAACTGCTATCACTTTTCATAATAGCTGGAAAAACAGATGTATCTACAAATCTAACTAGAGATTCGTTTATTAAAGTTTCATATTCTTTATTAACATCATACGCTCTTAATAACTCATAGACTTTGTTTAAATCTCTAAGTTTTTTCCCGTTAAACTTCGCTGAAACACTGTTTATATTATAATTGTAATGATATAATACTTCGTCTAAATAATAAGCATTTTGCAAATATTTCATAACAAATAATAAATTGAAAAGATTGTCCTCCGCAAAGCAAATGCTACCATCCAAAAATTTTATCATATCTTTTATATCAGAATTTACATATATTTTATTCCATCTGCTTACCGGGATTCTCAAAGTATTTGGAGAATGAAAGAACTTATATTTATCCGCTTGTCCTAACACTCCTTCTTTTATGCCGAAATTACTTTCAATACCGATATTATCTATTATAGTGTCGTATTTGCAAATAACCATATTAACATCTTTAATATCAAAATACTTTAACATTTTCTCATACATTGACGGTTCTATCCAATCGTCACTGTCTACAAATGTAATATAACTACCTACGCTTTCTTCTATTCCGAGAATATATGCCGATGTTGAGCCGCCGTTAGATTTATGAAAAACCTTTACTCGGTTGTCACGCTTGGCAAATTCTTGGCAAATATTCAAACTGCTGTCTGTCGAACCATCGTCAACCAAAATCACTTCGATATCATTGTACGTTTGAGCAAGAATACTGTCTATACATTTATTTAAATAATTTTCCGCATTATACACCGGCACTATCACGCTTAACATTTTTTACACCTCCCGTCTCAAAAACTCCTATCACCATTATGAATATATTTATTGCGCATACCAAACTTCTGAACATTTGAAGATAGGTCTCAAAATAACAGCCCACAATAAACGAAATGCCTACTGATAAAATAATATAATATTGCTTTTTATTATCAACTAAAGAGTTTATAAATTTTGTCAAACACAAAATAAACATAATCGCTGTCGGCAGTCCGTAAATCGTCATTATTGACAAAAACTGGTTGTGTATATTGCTAGTATAAGCAACGTTTTCGGTTCCTTCCGCCAACGTATTGCCTATTCCAAATAAATAATTACCGTCTAATCTCAAGAACGCGCTTTGCCATATTTTTTGTCTACCCGTAAACAAGTCCTTACCAAAAATTTCAACTTTTCCGGTGCCTCCGACAAGATCAAATAATATCACTGCGTAAAAATATGCAAATATTATTCCCAACACTGCAAGAAGCGCCAAAAATCTCGTCTTATGATCTCCTTTAATATACTTGAATAACACTAAAAAAAACATACTGATCAATAAACACATCAAACAGGTTCTAGATTTAAATAGAATAATTCCAACTGTAGCAATACAAAAAATAATAATATTTAACAATCGTTTTTTGCCCTTATATATCGAGGCGAATACAATACTGATTATTGCGACCGAATACATATAAAATGCTGAAGCGTTTGGGTTTACTTCTTTTAAAAAAGATACCCCTTTTATTATCGTAGTATTTAAATCGCCCAGTGGAGCAAAAAGCAATAATGCCATACCTAGTATCAGTGTAGCGCAATAAAGATGTTTTACTGTTTTTGAACTAATTTTGAAATCTGAACTTATAAAGAGAATAGCCAAGAATGAACTGATTTTGCACATATCTTCAATTCCGCTCATATGAATGAGCGCGCTTAAAAAAATACAAAAACAAAATACTCCAAAATATATGATATTTTTTTTATCCAAATATTTGTTGTTAAAAATAATAAATAAAAAACAACAAACTATAGTGCCAAACGAATAAATTTCGTATGGGATCGGCGCTTCTACAAGATCGCAAATCAGCATAACAAACAACAACCATATCAATAATGTATATGATCCATTGGTTCTTTTTGCAGAATTGTTTACGCTCAAATCCAAACTACCGCTCCTTTAGTTTCTTCTAATTGTACCTTTAATTTTTTTCTTGCTATTAACCCACATAGATTATAATTAAGATATAATAATATTACTGCCAATTTACGTTTAAAGTCAAGCCTACCCGAATTCAACAACGAAAATATATTTTTGCGAAAGACTTTTAAATAGGCTTTCTTATATTCTTCAAACTCAACAAAACTTTCATCTACTCCAAAAGTTGTTGCTCTTAACAAAATCGTAAAAATATTGTGAATTTTATTAAATTCCGCTATTTTTATTTGCTCCTTGGATTCAAGGTCTTGTATTACTTTGTTCCACATTTCGATACAGTCAAACGAATGTTTTTTTATTTTCCCGCAACTAATACTACCAGTTCTTTGAAAATAATGATACAATTCTGCGTCATATCTAACTATTTTTTTTATGATACTAAACGCTTGGAAATTAAAATATATATCTTCGCTTGTCTTGCCTTCTATAAATCTAATATTTTTTAATACCTTCGACGCATATAATTTATTACAACTTGATAAACTAGGACCTTTTTTATTTGTTCCAAGAAAAACAGCCAAAACCTCGTCTCCACAATATATTTTTGTCTGAAAATTTTGTGTATTAAGAGTTTCGTCCTCATTATAGACATTCTTCATAGCAAACCATACCATATCCGCAGAATGATCATTAAATGCTTCCATTGCCAATTCATATGCATTGAGTTCAAGCCAATCATCACTGTCTAGAAACGCAACAACTTCACCTGTTGCCACATCCAAACCTGCGTTTCTACTACTGCTAAGTCCGCCATTTTCTTTATTAACGATCTTTATCCTTTTATCTTCTTCAGCATATTCACGAGCTATTTCAAGAGAAGAGTCGGTACTACCGTCGTTAACAACAATAATCTCCAAATCTTTATATGTTTGGTTAATTACGCTATCCAAACATCTTTTTAAGTAATTTTCTACGTTATAAACCGGTATGATTACAGATAATTTCATTTATTCTCCTTTGACTTTTTATACGACATATACATACGCATAAAATCCAAATCGTGATGGAATGTCAATTTGTAATTATCGGGAAAGTCAAAATGTCTATACAGCGTTGTTCCCAACGGTAATTGTTGATATGCCTCTACCAACGTCGAAAACGCATCAAAATGATTATAAAGCAAATCAAATCTAAACGCCTCGGGAGATTGCAAGATATAATATCTACTCCTGTCGCACTCCAAAAAATCAAGACAACCTAATGAATCAACTATTTTTTGACAAGTTGCCACCACTTCATACTCGTCTAACTTGTCCATATATAAATCGATAAGTTCTTTTGTAACAAATGGACGCATTGCATCAAATACCATAATCTTTTCGCATATATAGTTCGACTTGATATAATCCATTCCGTTTTTAAAAGAAATATTACGCTCGCTTCCGCCAACACAGACATCCACGGCATATCTTTCCTTAAACCAATCGACATATTCTTCCGAGCATACAACTACCGTTTTATCAATCTTATCGGATTGAAGCGTAGCATTTACGACATAATCGACTACTGGCTTTCCCAACAAATCTTGGTATTGCTTAGGCGTCGAAGCTCCAAATCTTTTCCCAACTCCGCCTGATAAAATCATTGCTATATTCATTATTTATCCTCGTCTAACCTATCATACAATATATATCCGTGTGTCGCGACCCTTTTTTTTTCGGGAGGCAGTTGCATATAATCGCCATAAAACTGCGTAAGATATTTATCCCAACCTACCGGGGCCGGCAATTTGAGCCCCTCAAATTGCATATCTACGCTATCACCATAAACTTCGCTTCTTCGAACAATCCGATTGCTGCCGACTTGGTCAATATATTCTCCTACGTATTCACATTGCTCATACGGCAAACTCTTCGCCAATTTGCGAATTTTTTTATGCAATCTGTTTATTCCGTAAATTTTTACGGCGCATCTCATCAATTCAATGGCAAAATTCTTAAAAAACGTACATTTTTTTCTCCAAGGCTTAACCAACAACGCATAATTCATTACTAGATACTTATTCATTTTTTTCATTTGTTTCTCTGCGGTTGCAATATCATCGCCAAGACCGTCTATTGGAAATATATCAAGATATAATCCCATATCAACACCGGAGTAAATATCGTCTTCTATTAGTAACGTATCATCATCGACTAATTTTGCAAACGTATATACATATTTGTCATTTAGTTCGTGTGAAAGTAATTTATATTTGCCTATATTTTCTTTTTCTTTAAAAATCTTTATGAGCCTATCATAATCGGGACGCGGCATATGAACATCAATATCATCATCCCAAGGAATAAACCCTTTGTGCCTAACTGCTCCAAGCAAAGTTCCGCCTGACAAAAACATTTTCAGACCATTCTCTTTACATATATTCTGCAAGTATTCTGCCATACTTAAAAGCCGTTGGCGCATTTCATCTATTTCTATTTTACGCATAGATTTTCCCTTTTTAAATTATTTTGCAAGTTGCGCAATATTTTCATCAACTGTTTCAAACTTTCTTGCTATCAACTTATCACTTGACTTTAATTGTTGATAATCTTCGATCGACAAAATTTTAGGATTCTTTTTACCCTCGCTCCAATCAACGTAAACGAGATTATCTTTGACTTTATTTGCAAACTGCGAATTACCAATGATTGTTTGAAAAAAACTTTCATCAGGACATATACAGTTCTTAAAATATTGCAAATATGGCTTATTGTCAACTTCATTCAATACGTAATCCATAGTCTCCATAGTAATTGCAAACCACTGACTACCAAAAAACCACTCGACTCCAAGAATATTTTTTCTTTTAAACAAACTATGTTTCATTCCACCGGTCATATAATTGTATATTTTCCGCAAAACTCTCATTATAAATTTAGGCGATGCCCCCCAAGTAGGATACCAAGTTTGATTCCTTTTCAAATAACGTCTATATCGCTCGTCGTCCTTTGGAATAAACTCAATAAAATTATATCCTCTGTTATTAGCAAAGAAGTCTTGTATATATTCGTTAGATTTTATAGGATAATCCTGCCCGCTTATAAGCCAAATATAATCATATTCTCGCTTGCTTTCTTTTACTGACCTCATAAGTTCAAGCATTGATTCAACCAAAGATATGTGTCCCCATTTTGTATCAATCCTATTGGAAGTAAAGAAAATATTTGAATTTGTATTTATATCGCTTATAATATTACTCTTTTTATCTATATGCAAATAAAAATCAACGCCTGGATAATCTAAAGCGCTTATCATTTTATTAATCGCTTCTGGATTTTTATGTGCCAATATTAGATATGCAATACGAACTTCCATAATTTATAATCCTTATGTTCTATTATTCCAACTCTATTTTTTAGGATTTTGTCTCATCATCTTCAAAAAGACAAATTTTCGCAACCAGTTTGGCATCAAAACTTGAATTACAAACCTTAAAAAACAACTATTTCTATACTCGCGCTTTGTGATAACATTATTGTTAAGCATAAATTTAAACAAATCTCTCTCGCTGTTATAGTACTTTTTCCCGCCGCGCCTATAGAAAGTATCTTCATTTATCCTTACTAAACACAAATTTTCTTTAATATTTGCAAATTTACACCCGGCTAAATACATTCTAACCCAAAGATAACTATCTTCATTATAGAACCAATGAAGATAGCCTCCCGCTTTCTCTACGTCACTTTTCTTTAACATAACAGAAACGTGATTGAGTGGGCATCTTTTTTTTAGATATTTGCATATATCTTCGTGCTTTTCCGGCACGGCTCGTATACTAACAATATTTTCCTTATTCCCGATAAATTCTGCTATATCGCTACCTGCCGCCGACAAATCGGGATATTTTTCAAACAAAGCAAGTTGTTTTTCAAATCTATCCTCTACAGAAATATCATCGCTGTCCATTCTCGCTACCAATTCATATCTACAATGCTGCATACCTTCTTTAAGTGCATTACCCAAACCAACATTCTGTTCCAATGGATATATTTCGATCAAATCCCCATATTCTTCTCTCAACTGATTTAATGCATTCATACATTCATCCGGTATCGGTCCGTCTACGACTATTACGACTTGCGAAGGTCTTACAGTCTGTTCTACGATACTCTTTACCGCCGTTATTACATTTTCTGCGATATCGTTCTTATAAACTGACATCAAAACACTGAACTTTTGCATATTCACTCCTACATTACTCTTTTATTACTTTGCCTATGGTCTTAAATATAAGCCCTATATCATAAAAGAAACCCGCTTTTTCTATATACTTGATATTAAGCGCCAATTTAACTGGCATAATTTCCTCGATATATTTTTTTTCAGGGTCTTCGTCTCCGTCAAGAAGATCGTTTTCGTTGCGAAACTCTATCGACGCGAGGTCGGTAATACCCGGTTTCACAGACAATACTCTGAGTTGCTCGTCGTTGTACATAGCGACGTACTTAGGCACTTCGGGTCTAGGTCCTACAAAACTCATTTTTCCCGAAAGCACATTGAAAAGTTGAGGCAACTCGTCTATCTTGGTCTTGCGGATAAACTTACCGACTTTAGTAATTCTATTGTCGCCGTCGGTAGTGATCTGCATTCCTTTTGCTTCTGCATTGACTACCATTGAACGAAATTTCCATATATTAAACGTCTTGCCGTATCTTCCCACTCTTTCTTGCTTAAAAAGCGCCGGACCTTTTGACGAACACTTGATTGCAATGGCAATAATCAAAAACAGCCAAAGCAACAATGTTATACCAAGCAATGAAAAGAAAATATCAAAGCACCGTTTAAAAAACTTATACACCTACAGCCTCCTTAAACTGCCTGACAATATACTCAACTTCTTCGTCGGAAAGCAAAGTATGCAATGGCAAGGTGATTTCATTGCGATATAAGTCATATGCGTTTGGATAATCTTTGATATCAAAACCCAATTTCTTATATCCGCTGAACATTGGCAAGGGTTTGTAATGCACATTTGTAGCAATACCCGCCTGCGCCATCTTGATTATTATCTCATTACGTCTTGCTTCGTCTATGCCGTCAATTCTTGCGATATACAAATGACCGCTACTTAAACTATCGACATTATAATGCGAAATTGACCGAATTGAAGTACCTTTGAACGCGCTGTCGTACTTTGCAATTATTTCTCTACGCCTTGCAAGCAAATCGCCGTATCTTCGCAGTTGTACAAGCCCCAAAGAAGCCATAATATCCGTCATATTGCATTTATATCCCAACATTTCGATATCATACTCCCACGCTCCCGCTCTCATTTTGGAAAGAGCATCTTTGGACTGTCCGTGTAAACTGTCAAGTACAAGCCGGTTATAAATATATTCGTTATCCACTCCTTGAATATCTCTCCAAGTAACGGCTCCGCCCTCCGCTGTAGTCAAATTCTTAACTGCGTGAAAAGAAAATGAGGTAAAATCTGCAATCTCACCGGACATTTTTCCTTTTTGACTAGCGCCGAACGAATGCGCCGCGTCGGCAATAACGACTATGCGTCCGATGGCTTTTTGAATTTCATTTGACGGACTGAACATATCTTTTGCATCGTTTGCTATATCAAAAATACTGTCATAATCTGCAACGACACCTGCTATATCTACGCCTATAATGGCTTTAGTTTTTTGAGTAACAACCTTACGCACATTATTTGCCGAAATAAAAAAACTATCCTTATCGGTATCAACAAGTACGATTTTAGCGCCGACGTGATTTATTACGCTAGCCGACGCCGTATAGGTATACGCGCTGGTAATAACTTCATCCCCCTCTCCTATACCCAAAAATCTCAATATCAATTCCAATCCTGCAGTTGCGGAATTAAGACATACGGCTTTTTGCGTATGGCAATACTCGGCGATAAGTTTTTCAAACTTTTTAGTCTTAGGTCCAGTAGTTATCCAGCCCGACCTAAGAGTGTCGATCACTTCGTCAATCTCTTCTTGAGTAATATCGGGCGGTGAAAATTTGATATTCATATTTACATTTCCATTAAAGTATTTATAATATTATAACATTATGCGCGTGAAAAGACAACACAATTTTGCATATATTATTGACAATGCAAAGCCTTGTTTTTCAATAAGGCTTCCAGAATAAATAATTATTTAATTTTAGATTTCTACATCTTCTCAAGTTGATTAAGTTCATAATCGGGATTGCCGCGCCACAAATTCCATTTGAGCGCATAAGTAAACGCGCGAAGCGGATAGGTCTTTCCTCTATAGATTTTTGGCGGACAAATCTTGCAACCGAGACCGTCGAAGTAAGAACGCAAATTTTCCATACGGGTCTCAAAATCATAATAATTTCTATCCTCCGCCTTTGTCCAGCACACTTCGCTGAAAGCAACCAGTCGAGCATAGGTAAGCATATCGAGTTTTTTCTCGTCGCGGATATATTCTGACCATTGCGGAATTTCCATACCCAGAATATTGCTCTCGTCCTTTACTCCCAACGTCTTTGCGGAAAAATTATAGGTCTTTTTAAGCGGTCTGACGTTGTAGGGATGATCCATATAGACATAGTTCACCATAGATAAAATACAATTACCGCCCTTTGCCATCCATTCAAATTCATTTTTATTGCCGACGCTGTGCCTTACCCACCACTGCGCGACGATATCGTTGCCCATAATGTCTTTTGCGTCGAGCATTTCATTCCAACCGATCATACGTTTGCCCTTTGTTCGCAGATACTTTGCCATCTCGTTGTTGTAATAACCCTGCAGAGCATTTTCGTCTTTGAGTCCCAACTTTTTGATTTTTTCTTGACAGCAGAGACATTTCTTCCAACGCGTTTTGGGCACTTCGTCACCGCCGATATGGAAATATCTACCGGTAAAAATCTCGCAAAGTTCGTCTATCACGTCTTTTGCAAAGTTGTATACGTCTTCTTTTCCGCAACAGCAAATATTATCCAAGACACCCCATCGAGTGCTGACGTCTACTTGTTCTTGCGTACACGACAAATTGGGATAGCACGATATTGCCGCGACCATATGTCCGGGCATATCTATCTCGGGTACGACCTCGATATGTCTTTCTTTGGCGTAAGCGACTATATCTCTCATATCATCTTGGGTATAGAATAAATTTCGTCCGTATTCATTCTCGTCATACCCCCAGTCTCCTGAACCCATAAAAGCCTTGGGAGACAACGGCGTACGTTTGCGAATAGTTCCCTTTTGTGTCAAAAGCGGATATTTCTTCAACTGAACTCTCCATCCTTGGTCGTCAGTCAAATGCCAATGAAACTCGTTCATTTTGATATGTGACATAACGTCAAGAATCTGCTTGATTTTTTCCACTCTCCAAAAATGGCGCGCGCAATCAAGCGAAAAACCTCTATACTTATAATTAGGCTTATCTTCTATATTTACTCTTGGCAATCCGTCCTTCGTGAAAATTTGTTGCAATGTCACAAGCGCGTAAAATGCTCCGTTCTCGCTGTTTGCGCCCACAATCACTTTATTAACCTCGCAGTCAATGCGATACTCTTCTTCTTGCAAACTTTCGTCTATGGCAAATAGTACATTGCAATCCGCTCCGCCTTCTCTATCCGATAAAAACTTCTTCAAAAGAGTTTTTGTTTTATCAAACGCGCCTGTAACTGTGCTATCTCTTCCAAGCGCTATAAAGCCTGCGTTCTCTTGTACTTTTGTTGGCAAAGGTATTATATTCATTTTCTTCTCCCTAAACAAATTACATTTTGCATTTTGTATATTTTACCATAAATCAAAAGTAAATTCAAGCCCTATATTTAACAAATGGGCGAGATAACTCTATCTCGCCCATTGAATATTGAAACTTTATGGTCTAAAATAACCAAAAAATAATTGATATTGCACCAAGCACGATGCCGATTATCGACAATGTTTTTCCATTGCTTGCGTTAGATTTTCCGTCATATTCTCCGGTATTGCAAAGTTCAAGCGCTTTCTTTGACTTCATTAGTCCCAAAATGCCAAATACGATACCCAAAATCCCTCCGAGTATACCGAATATCAATGCCAAAATCCCATAAGTATTGGCGTCTTTTGCATCTTTGTTGTGCAACAATTGTTTATGCTCGGGACGCGACGCATTGCAGTCTGTCGACGATTGATCGGAAAATCCCTCTCTTTCAACATAATGTCTCTCATTGTGCCCGTTATCAAAGCCGTCGCCTCTGTCAAATTCGTTTTCGTACTCCTTTCCGAAATCCTCTGAAAAATCAGCGCCCGCAATTGACTCTTCTTGAAAATCCTGACGAGCATACGCGCTCTCTTGATGGCTCTCTTCTTCTTTTAACTTGCTGCCGCAATATCCGCAATAGACATCGTTTTCTTCAACTTGCGAACCGCAATTACTACAGTATTTCATACAACCTCCTTTGTTTTAAAGAACTATAAATAACGGCAAAATTAATCCAACGAATATTGACAAAACCGCAAAAATCACCGTCAATGCAATCGAGATTTTGGAACATATCCTGCCCACTTTGCAAAACATCGCGCACTTCTCGTCCTTATCCTGACCTTTTTCTACAGCTTTTTTGCCAAACACCAGACTAATGATAGCGCATATAAACGTGCCGAACGTAACCGACAGTATACCCAATAGAAAGCAAATAAACGATTCGGGATTTTTACTTGCGACGTCAGTGATATTATTGATAGAATCTTCAACCGTCGTACGTTTATCTTGACAATTGTCGGTTCTTTCGCTATTCGCATATTCGCCGGAGAAAGCGCTGTCTTCCACCTTCGTTCCGCAATTGCCACAGTAACTGTCAAAATCATCAAGACGATTCCCACACTTTTTACAATATCTCATACGATGCTCCTTTTTTAATTTTTCCAACTCAATATTTATTTGGATAATTTTATTTTACTACATATTTATTATACTTGCAATATAAAAAATATGTAAATTATACAAAATTTCCTCGTTAAATCTATATAAAAATCCACGAAAATAAAAATAAATATAAACAACAAATTTCAAAACTTAGTACGCAAATCACCAACGATATGTAAGTCATAATTACCGCCGCTTTGACCCATCTCAAACTTTTACCCTCAAGCACCTGCTGTCGATTGACTTTTGATTTTGCGCTCGTACTTAATATTCCGCTTACAATACATCCGATAATCATAAAGATTATAGCGGCTAAAAACAATAATTCAAGTGGAATGTCGATATTCATATCAGTGAAACCAAAGAGCAAAAATATGAAAGACGCCAAACACGCCATAGCACTGAATACTATTGATACTTTGGATTTTTTTACTTTTTTGTTACATATTATTAACCTTTCTTCTTCGCTCAAATAACTTTTTGATATGCTATATGGCAATCCGTTTTCATCAAGCATAAATTTCCCTCCTTTACTCTAATATCAAATATTTTCGCCTTTATTATAACAGATGCTTTTTATTGTGTCAATATTGCTTTTTGCCGAATGAAGAATGGTTGTCTATCGTAAATGTAGCAAAACTTATTTTAGACAATATCAATATTCTATAATGACCGTACGATAATCAGTAATTAACGTAGAAAAAAAGTAAGACGGTAATTTCAAAGTCTTACTTATATTTTTATTGGATTGACTAATTATAATCTATTTTTGTCGCCCCATTCACACATACTGTCAAGAATCGGCATTAAGGATTTACCGCGCTCAGATAGACTGTATTCGACTTTTGGCGGTATTTGCGGATATTCCTTGCGAATAATAAGTCCGTCGTTTTCCAACTCTCTAAGCGATAAACTCAAAGTCTTATACGAGATACCTTTTATATATCGCTGCAACTCATTATACCTAACCACCGTAAATTCCATTAAGGTATAGAGTATCGTCATTTTATACTTACCACTTATAAGCGATAAAGTATAACTAAATCCCGTATCGCATAATTTTTCGGAAGCAATACACCGTTTTTTAACGTTTTCCATAGTAACCGCCCTAACACTCTACTTTTTGTTAGTATCGCACTTTATTGTGCGTACTTGACAAAATTATAATACCAAAATATGCTATATATTGTCAAGACTGTTCAACGAAAAAAATATGAATAAAACAGTCAAAAGGAGTTTTTATGAGAGCTGAACTTAAAGAATATCAAGCAGTAGAACAAGCCGCAATGAACTTTGTAAAAAGCGTCGCGGAGGGTAACAGCGCGCACGCTAAAAAGTTATTTATTGACGAGGCAGTATTATTCGGTTATTTGGACGGCGAACTTGAACACGGTTCGATACAGCAGTTTTACCATAACATAGACACCGTCGGCAGCGACAAGAATTTCAAAGCGCGTATAGACGTTATTGCGTTGGAGGAAACGCTCGCCGTTGTGCGTGTTCTCGAGGAAGGTTGGGGCAACCGCATAGATTTTACCGACTATCTTTTGCTTTTGAAGATGAACGGCGAATGGAAATGCGTTGCAAAAGCATACAATCAGAATTCAAATACAATTAAAAAAGGGTGATAAAATGGCAAAACGCATCATTGTTCTTAACGGCAGTCCGAGGAAAAACGGAAATACGGCGGAACTGATAAAATCGTTTGTGAATGGCGCTCGGGAAGCGGGAAACACCGTTACGGAATTTTTCTTAAACGAAATGGATATTCACGGTTGTTTAGGTTGCTTTGGCGGCGGAAAAAATCTCGAAAGCCCCTGCGTGCAAAAAGACGATATGCTCAAAATCTACCCGGCATATAAAGCCGCCGATGTTGTAGTACTAGCAAGTCCGCTATATTATTGGACGATAAGCGGACAACTGAAAACGGCGTTTGATAGGCTGTTTGCCGTCGCGGAATGCGATAAAGATTATCGTAATCCTAAAAAGGAATGTATATTGCTTATGGCTGCGGAAGGTAACGGATTCAAGGAAAGCGTGTATTGGTATGATAATCTTATGAAATATCTCAAATGGAAATCGCTCGGCAAAGTGCTTTGCGGAGGTGTTATGGCAATCGGCGATATTTCAGGAAGAAAAGAACTTTCCGACGCCTATGAACTAGGAAAATCCATAAAATAAAGGAGTAAATTTTATGAAAGAAATCACTTTGACGGGAGCGTCTAAAATAAGTTCTCCCAATCCCGTAACCATTGTATGCACGCAAAAGCCGGATGGCAGCACTAACCTTGCTACCGTATCGTGGTGGACTTATTTGTCATATAACCCGAATATGATAGCTTATGCTATGGCAAAGACTTCGTACAGCGGCGAAATGGTACGGCAAAATAAAAAGGTTATTCTTACAATACCGAGCGACAAGATTGCCGATGTCGTAATGGGATGCGGAATTTCTACGGGTAGAAACACAGATAAAATCAAGAAGTTTGGCGTTAAAATGAAAGTGCTCCCCGACAGCGATATTTCCGTACCCGAATACAGTGCGCTTGCAATCGTTTGCAGATTGAAAGAATATATCGAAACAGGCGATCATTATCTTTATATATGCAATGTCGAAAAGGTTTACGCCGACGAACAGGAGAAAGTTGTTTTTGCTTGGAACGGATATTCGCAAATCAAGGCTGTAAGATAAATTTCAATTTTCTTTGTAAATGATATATAGTTAAAAGTTCTCGAACAATTTATTCGAGAACTTTTGTCATAACTTGAAATTGCAAACTTTCCAAAATATTATTTGAGACATATCCTAGTTATATTTCCCGAAAAGTCCAACGCTATCACGTCATCCCCAACTACTTCCAAACTACTTAAAACAGGCGAACCTACAAAATATTTTCTGATCAAATTTAAGTTTTTATCAAGACGGTAAATATATCCGTCAGAGGCTCCAAAAACCAAATCTTCACCCAGTCGCGCAATACTGCTCTCCACAGTTGCTATCTCACCGGACGTATACGGAGATGTAAACGTCATCGCATTGCCGGTGCGATATTCCGCTAACTTTTTGAAAGTAGACAGTTCATATGCGACTACTCCAGTCTTAGCAGTACAAAAATATCCTATTCCGTCGACAATATACGGCGCAGTTGCCGTATCAAGATTTATGCCCATATCAGAATATCTAATAATTTTGCCGTTTGACTTGTTGAGTTCAAACAGTCTTTCTCCTGCCGCAACGTATATACTGCTGCCCACGACGACAGGAGTAGTCGTGCGATAACGAAGTCCTTCCTTGTCGTTAGACCAAATGCGCTTTCCATTGGTTTTGTTGTATGCGATGAGTTCGTCCCAATGCGACCCGACAATGAGCATATTTCCGTCAATAACCATACGCGTCGGCGAAGAATTTGCCCTTGCATTTTTCTTTTGCCAGATGACTTTTCCGTCATTTAAATCAAGGCAATACGACCTTTGCGCTCCGCCGCAATATACTCTGCCGTCTTCCGCAATCACGTTGAGTCCGGTATTCGCTGCCGCCAGCAACTCCGTCTTATAAGACCAAATCAAACTGCCGTCGTTGCTATCTATGCAATACACTCTTCCCTCTACGTCCTGAGCCACAACCTTATTGCCGACAACTTCAAAAGAGTTGCGTACAGAATTCTTTGTATCGTACTTCCAGATTATATTTCCGCTATCGGCGTCAAGCGCATAAATTCCGCATTTCTTGGGATATCCGTCGTCAACCGTACCTACGTATATACGGCCGTCTTTATAAATCGGCTGTGCAAATTCGCCGTGTCCGTCGAGGTTTTGCGTCCATTCATATCCTTGCTCCATTTCCTGAGGTTGGAAGTTGCGGTATATCAACCTGCTTTGAGCAATGGACCCGCCTCTGACTTCCACGACGCGCGTTGCCGCAGGAGTTGAGTCAATGCCTCCTCCGTCGGCCTTGCCGGTTGTGATATTGAGTATGCCGTCTATGTCGTTGAGATAACTGTAATGCCAGTGTCCGAATACCCAAACAATAAGCCCCTTCTTCTTAAGGTCGAGTTTGTTGATACCGTATCTTACGACGAATCCGTTTTCGTCGGGACAGTAATCGTGATTGAATATTACCACCTTTTTGCCGCTTTGCACGTTTGCTAGGTCTTTTGCAAGCCAACGCCATATGTCGCTTCTGCCGTATCGAGCCGGATAATCTCCCTTTGCTATAGCCGTAACTACGTAATGTATATTGCCCACGTCAAAAGAATAATTGACCGGTCCGTAAGTACTTTCAAATAAATCTTCGCTATACTTTCCCCATTTAACGTAATCGTGATTGCCAATGATATAGCGCACCGGAACGCCCATATTTTCGCTGTTCATATCCTTGATGTGCTGCTTAAGTCCGTCCTCGTAGCAAATATCTCCGGTATGTATTATAAAGGACGCGTTCTCGTCTTGAGCGCTTTTGCGTATTTCATCAATCAACACGCCCGCGCCGTCGGAGCCTATCTCTGTATCTGTGACTTGCAAAAAACTGTGGTTTGTTTCGTCGACGTCTTTCTTATCGAGATAAAAGTCATATCCTTCCTTTTCCTTGCCCATCTCGATATAATAATTTTCAGTCCAATAGCCGCTTGGAATCGTCACCGTAATAAATCTTCCCTTAAGCCAACCGTCGAGCGTAAACTTGCCGTCCGCGTCTGTCTTAACCACGTCTTTGCCGTTGGTTACGGCAACTCCGCCAAGAGGCGCGCCGTCCGCGTCATAAACGTATCCGCTGTATCTGTCATTATTGACGCCGAAATATACGCCTACGCCTATGCTACTGCCAAATACGATTATTACCACCGCAATCAACAAAACTATCAACGTGTTTTTTTGCTTAAGACCCAATCGCACAAATCCACCTCTTTAAACTGTCATATAATTATATGCTTAAACATTTTATATTTTATTTAATTATAACAAATAACTTATACTCTGTCAATATAACCCTAATGTAGCCAATTCAACATCAAAATAATTTTTGCAATTTAGTGTACTTATGGAAAAATTATGGTATACTATATACGATTTAATATCTTAAAATAAAGGAGTATCTTATGAAAGTAATAGAATTAACAAAAGACAATTTTGACGCTGAAGTCGTAAACAGCGATAAAATCGTACTTATCGATTTTTGGGCAAGTTGGTGTATGCCCTGCAAAATGCTCTCGCCAATAGTCGACGAGGTCGCGGAAGAAAATCCGCAAATCAAAGTCTGCAAAGTCAACGTGGACAAAGAGGGCGAACTTGCGGCGGCTTTCCACGTATCGAGTATTCCTATGCTCGTGCTAATCAAGGACAAAAAAGTTGTCGACACAAGCGTAGGCGTAGTACCCAAAGAAAAAATCTTGCAAATGCTCGGCGTGTAAATAGCCCTACGATTTATTGAAAACTCAACGCAATCTATCCTTACGCATTTTTAGGCTACGACGCAAAATCGCCGTAGCCTTTTGTATAACTTACATTTCGTTGGCAATACTTCTCCTCGGAGGTATTAACAATGAAATTAAAAGACAGTCAAACTTACAAAAACCTAGCGAGAGCGTTCGCCGGCGAGTGTCAGGCAAGAACAAGATACGAATTTATTGAATACGGCGCAAGAGAGCAAGGATATAAAGCGCTTGCCGATATCATCGACAAAATAGCTTTCCAAGAATTTACTCACTCAAGAATGATCTACAGTTTTATTCAATCCGCAGACGACGGCACGATTGACAATATTGAGATTTGCACAGGCTATCCATTCAGACAAAAGTGGGATCTTATGGAAAACTTGAGACTTGCAGCCGAAGACGAAGGCGTTGAGGCAGACAAACTCTATCCCGAATTTGCAAAGACTGCAAAGGAAGAGGGATTTACCGATATCGCCAATCTCTTTAACAATCTTGTCAAAATCGAAGAGACGCACAAAAAAGAATTTATGAGACTCCACAAGATGTTCAAAGACGGAAAACTCTATAAGAGCGACACGGCAGTTGTTTGGAAATGCCCTGAGTGCGGATTTGAAGCCACCTCAAAGCAAGCCTTCGACACCTGCCCGGTGTGCCAGGCTAAGCAAGGCGTCGTCAATATCAAAGAGGCGTAAAAGCCGTATTATATCTATCGAATACACTCTTTTATTCAAACAAATAGCCCGCTATCTTCACAACGGAAGTATAGCGGGCTACGCTGTCATTAAACGCGATTACATAGGTCTTAGATTTTTATTTAATCTATCCACAATCCACGCAATTCGTCTTTCTCGTCCTGCGTCAGTCTTTGCGTCTAAGTATGCCCTTGTATAGGTTTTCTTTACAGATAAAGGCATTGCTTTAAAATTCGTATAGGCAGGCTCATACTCTTCCAGCAAAGCCGACAAACCAGATATTTGCTCCTCTGTAATTGCCATAGGATCTGGCGCATTCCACTGTCCGTTCCTTTGAGCGTCTTTTATTTTCTGCCTGCCAAAGTCAGTCATAAGCCCTCTTTCCTCAAGGCTTTTGACCAAAGTCTTATTTTTCTCTGACCACTTGCTATTGTCCCTGCGCATAGAAAAGTACTTCTTGTAATACTTATCGTCAATGCTTTGCTTCTGTCCGTCTATCCAGCCAAAACAAAGAGCCTCTTCAAGCGCCTCATCTGCCTTGATAGTCTTTCGTCCGCCTGCTTTTCCAAACAAAAGCCAAACGCCACCGCTCAACGCGCAGTTCTCACAAAGCCAATTTCTAAATTCTTCTCTACTCGCAAATTCCAATATACCGCTCATTAAATCGTACCGATTAGTTAAATATTTTTTAGCAACTTAATTCTACCAAAAATAACAAAATAATGCAATGCTATTTGTCCAATCCAATTATTATTCGCTAAATAAAGTTGATTTTGGGCGGATATGAGACAGATCAAACGAAATATATTAATTATATGAAATAATTTGTCTTAAAAACTATCTCAAAACACTTTACAACTTTAGCGAGATAAAGTATAATGACTTCACTACCCTAAAGTAGGAACAAAAGGAGACATAAAATGAAAAAGAAAATTATCGTTGCGCTGTTGTTTTGTTTAATAACACTTACAAGCGTATTTGCATTCGCAGGTTGCTACCCCACCACCGACGGAGCCAATCTCGAAGGTTTTGACATTGATCTTGCAAAAATGGTGGCAAAAGATTTAGGCGTCGAAGCCAGATTCCGTTTTATCACTTGGAACGCTAAAGAGATGGAACTCAAAGGAAAGCACATTGATTTAATTTGGAACGGTTTGACAATAGATGATGGAAGGCTTGAGCAGTTCTGCATAAGCACGCCTTATATGAACAACAAGCAAATCGCAGTCATCAAGAAATCAAATGCTGACAAATATACCGACAAGGATAACATAAAAGACGCTAAATTCTCTTTTGAAGAAAGCAGCGCAGGTCAAAACGTCGCATCTTCCGAAGGCTTTTCCAACATACTCGCACTTCCTTCGCAAGCGGAAGCATTGATGGCAGTAAAAGCCGGCAACGCCGACGTTGCATTACTTGATTCCGTGCTTGGCAATTTCTATTGTAGTGAAAATACTGACTATTCTGACCTGATGATAATACCAAATCTTATATTTACTGAAGAACAATACGGCATTGCCGCAAGAAAGAGCGACGTTGGAACAATCGACAAAATCAACACTTCTCTTGCAAAATTACAGGCAAACGGAGAACTTGCAAAACTTGCTGAGAAGTACGGTTTGGAAAGCGAACTTTGCGGCGTATCTTATGAGAGCAAGTGGGACACGTTGACCGACGAAGAAAAGTCCGGCTGGAATTATATCGTAGAAAAAGGCAGATTTGTCGTAGGATATACTCTCTACGCTCCTATCGCCTATGAGGTCAAATAATGAGTTTTTGGAACGTCACGCTAAAACTCTTAGAAGCGGCAAAATTTACAGTAGGAATTTTTTTCCTAACACTTATAATCGCTATACCCTTAGGTATAGTGATTTGCGCTTGCGCTATGTCAAAGTTCAAGCCGCTTAAATACGTCACGCAAGTATTTATATGGATAATAAGAGGCACCCCGCTTATGTTGCAACTAGTAGTAGTATTCTACGGTCCGGGACTGCTTTTCGGCACGCCTATTCAAGATAATTTTTTAGCGACTATAATAGCCTTTTCCATAAACTACGCGGTATACTTTGCCGAGATATACAGAGGCGGTATCATATCTATGCCGCTTGGTCAATATGAGGCCGGCAAAGTGCTGGGAATGAATCGCGCGCAGACAAATACCCTCGTAATATTTCCGCAAGTAGTCAAGAAAATTACGCCCGCTATGAGCAACGAAGTAATTACGCTTGTTAAGGATACTTCCCTTGCTAACTTCATAGGTGTAATGGAGATAATAGTTACTGCAAAAAGCCTCGTATCCACCAAAGCAATAATTTGGCCATTGTTCTATACTGGCGTATTCTATCTTGCAATGGTAGGCATATTGACGCTATTCTTCAAGTGGCTTGAAAAGAAAATGAATTATTACAGGGCGTGAGGTGAAGTATGGCATTTTTTGAAGTAAAAGACGTATACAAAAACTTTGGCGCCAACAGAGTGCTGAAAGGTATTGATTTGCAACTCGACGAAGGTCAAGTGCTTGCCATAATCGGTTCATCTGGCAGCGGCAAAACTACTTTGCTCCGCTGTATCAACTTTTTGGAAATTCCCGACAAGGCAGATATCTACCTCAGTGGAGAAAATATCTTTTCCGTAGACAATCTCGACAAAATCAATAAAGATTTGCAAGATTTGGACAAAAGTCAAACGCAAATCTCTGCTGCCGACATTGCAAAAGAAGATAGCCAAGCAGAATTGACAAATTCAAAAGAAAGCGGCTCAGACATAGTAGACACAACTGACAAAAAGCAGCAAAAACAAAAGTCTAAGCCGGTCAATATAAGCAAGGAAAAGAAAAAGCAGATTGACGAGCAAAGGCTGAAATTCGGAATGGTATTTCAATCTTTCAACCTATTCCCCCATTACAGCGTACAAAAAAACCTTACTTTGGCGGCAAAGTTGAAATATGATAAATCTATAAAGTCTATAGACAAATATTTTTCAAAGACAGTAAGGCTTGCGAGAAAACAGGCTTTCAAAGAAATCGACGAAAGGGCTGTAGCGCTGCTCCAAAGAGTGGGACTTGGCGGAAAACTCAAAGCCTACCCTTGCGAACTCTCCGGAGGTCAGCAACAACGCGTAGCCATTGCGAGAGCGTTGATTTTACAACCAGAAATACTCTGTTTCGACGAGCCTACGAGCGCGCTCGACCCCGAACTGACGAGAGAGGTACTCAAAGTAATCAAGGATCTCAAAAACGACGGACACACTATGATAGTCGTCACTCACGAAATGGAATTTGCAAGAAAAGTCGCAGACAAAGTCATATTTATGGCAGACGGCGTGATAGAAGAGCAAGGCTCTCCCGAAGAAGTATTCGACAACCCGCAAAGTCCCAAGACAAAAGCATTCCTGCAAGAGAGCGAAAAAAGCATAGATGAGGATTGATATGAACGCAGACCATAAAAATGAAATGATACAAAAACTTTATTTAGTAATCTCAAAACTGTCCACTCCAGAAGAGTGTAAAATATTCTTTCAAGACCTGTGCACCAATAAGGAAATTGAACAAATGGCTCAACGCATCGAGTCTGCCCTACTCCTTAAGCAAGGTATGACGTACACACAAGTTATTGAACAGACAAATATCTCTTCGGCAACGCTGTCAAGAGTATCGAGAGCATTACAATACGGAGAGGGATATAAGAAATTTATATAATAACGTCAAAGCGCGATTATTCATAGATAAATTCGTTATATTTACCTAAATAGCACAACACAAATATTAGATAATTTAAAAGCGGATATGCCTTTTACATATCCGCTTTTTGTCACAACGGAAATTATTTAAACTGATAAACGCGTACGTAATCGATAGCAAAATCGTAATTTTTGCTCTTATCGTTTTTGGACGGATCGCCACACCACCCCTTCGTACTGTTGGGACTGTCGGGAGTGACGACTTCAAATGATAGGAGCATATACTCTTTTACCTGCGAAATGATATTGTGATCAAACTTCTTGCCGTCTTTCGTATATCCGTCGCTCAACACCTCCCAAGTCAATCTGCCGTCCACGTAGAACTTATAATAATCTTTTGTCCACTCAAAACCGTATATGTGGTATTCGTCATACAACTTGGATACCTTCACGTTGAGTTTTGGAACGGACTTGAGATAATCTCTATATCCGTCGTAATGCACGGCGTGATTGACGACTTTGCCAAATACTCCTTGATACGAAAAAGGCGTCTCAAATATATCTATCTCCGCTCCGTCTACTGCGGTATTGATATGTTCGGAAGAAAGTTGGTCGTTATGCTCGGCGGAAAAATCATCGTACGGCATAAGCCAAAATGCGCACCAACCGCCATAGAAAAACGGAGTCTTGCATCTCGTCTCGAAATAACCGTACTGCTGTTCAAAGAGATTATCCTCTTCGCCCTCGCCGCAAGTCATAACGGTACCGCTATACCACCCGGCGCCGTTTTCTCCGTCTTGTCTGAAATCGGTGCGAAGTATCAAATTGCCGTCTTTGACCAGCACTCCGTCTTGCGCCCAAAATCCGCCTTTGCGCGGCGCAGATACCTTGCCTTCGTCTACGTCAAAACCGTAATTCCATTTACTTCTATCCAACGCGTCTCCGTCGAAATTGTCCTCAAAAGTCAACGTAAATCTTGACATATCTATATCAACTTTCTTGCCGCTGTTGCAACCTACAAAAGCCAAAGAAGATACCAACAAAACGCCGATAATAAATATTGCAAACATTTTTTTCATATTACCACCACGCAAATTCATCATAACCGAAAGTAGGCTCTATTACACTCACTTTGTATCTAGCGTCTATATTGTTCGCGTCGACGTAGATATCAATCACGGTAGCGCCGATGGGCGTACGGCGTTGCCAAGCATTAACGCCCGAGACTCTGCCATAAGAAAAATATACTCCCTCAAAACCGTTTGCCAAGTCTTCGTCGTATTTTATCAACCAATTAAAGTCGTGATCGTGTCCGACGGTAATAAAATCAGTGCTACCCAACTGCTTCAATTTCTGATAAAATCCTATGTTTTTATCGGGCGCATAGCACTTTCCTTCGGTATTTACAACCGGAAAGTTACCTACGTGAGTTCCGCCAAGCCAAGCGTCGGTATATTCGTACAAAGGCACGTGCATAAAGAGAGAGGATTTAACAGGCGCGCCCGCTCTTGACTGCAAAGCGTTGATTTCTCTCTCATACCAATCCACTTGGTTTTCGGTCACGCCCCTGTATGACGTCAGTTTTTCGCCGTTTTCATCAAAATTCCTGTCTTGCGAATCCATATTGACAAGTCCGTATACGACGTTGCCGTCGCCGTCAACTACATCAATTACATAATTACCTACGCCGTCAGTATCGCCTTTTTGCATAAGCGAATACTTATAGCCTTTAAGAAGTTGATAAATCTCTTCTATGCCTTGGTCTTTGTTGCTTTCTTTTACTTCCTTGCCGGTAGCCTGCGACCATTCGCCGTCGTGATTGCCAAAAGTATACATCCAGTATACTTCCGCCTCTTCAAAAATTTCGGCCAACTCAACGATTGCCTGATCTCTCAATCTAAAAGGCCAAAGACTGCCTATAGCGTCGCCTGTCACCGCGACTATATCTGCCCTTGAATATTTGAGGGCTTGTTTTACCCACTTTATCGTCTGCCTGTCTTGCTTAGTCAAAGGAATGGACGTCAAGTGTAAATCGGTGAGTTGCAACACTCTCAATACGCCACTCTCGGGCAGTTGTATGGACGTAGCCTTCTCGACTTCGCCTTTTTTGTATGTAAATACCGAAAGAGAAATAATCAAACTGCCCAGCACTATCAGTATCACGCCTATTGGTACTAGTATTGCCGTCAAAATTTTTTGTTTTTTTGATAACTTTTTCATAACTCTATCCCCAAAATGTATTTAATATATTAATTATAGTATACATTTTCTTGCTATTCAAGACTCAACGTCGCGCAAACTGATAGTCGATCGCCTATTGACTTGAATGAAAACATTATGATATTATAATAAAGTAAGTTGAAGCCTACAATTTTACGCTTAAATATAAAAATCAATGCAAAAGAGAGGTAGTATGCAAATTTCACTTAATGGACAATGGTCGTTGAAAATGGTCGGCAACGACAGAATCTATAAGGCAACCGTACCCGGCGATGTCTTTTCCGACCTACAAGCAAATGATGTAATTCAAAATCCTCTTATTGGTCTCAACGAAGAACTTGTTCAATGGGTGGGACGCGCAGATTGGGAATATTCAAGAAACTTTCAAGTAGACAAACAAGCGCTTGAATTTCAATATTTAGAACTCAACTGTTTTATGCTTGACACTTTGGCGGAAGTCTATGTCAACAACAAACTCGTCGCAAACGTCAAGAATATCAACAGACGTTACGCTTGGAATATCAAAGAATTGATAAAAGAGGGAGAAAATTCTATAAAAATCATATTCCGCTCTCCTCTTTTATATATTGCTAACAAGCACAAAACATATCGCCTTCCCAACAGCACGTTGGGCGAAGCCGGATCTTGCCATATCCGCAAAAGCCCATATCATTTCGGCTGGGATTGGGGACCGCATTTGCTTACCTGCGGAATTTCGGACGACTGCTTTATCAATTGTTACGACGTATGCAAAATCACGCGTCTTGATATAAAGCAAACTCATTCGGACAATTGCGTAGATATAAATCTCAAGACCTATTTGTCAAATCAAGCAGACGGATTAAGAGTGGAATATACTCTATCTTTTGACGGACGTGAAGTCTGTTGCGCAACAGGCAAAACGGCTGCTATCAAGGTGGAAAATCCGCATATTTGGTGGTGCAACAATATGGGAGAGCAACCGCTCTATGACCTTAACGTAAATGTATTCCAAGGCGGCAAACTCGTTGCAAATAAGTCGCAGAAAATAGGTCTGCGAACCATAACGCTTGACAAAGAACTCGACGAAATAGGTCGCAATTTCTGCTTTTATATCAACGGAAAAAAGATTTTTGCCAGAGGCGCAAATTGGATACCTGCCGACAGTTTTATCAACAACGTGAGCGATGAAAAACTCTACGACTTGTTATATAAAGCAAAGGCTTGCAATATGAATATGATAAGAGTGTGGGGCGGCGGATACTACGAAAGCGACAGATTTTATAATTTGTGCGACCGACTAGGTATCTTAGTATGGCAAGACTTCAACTTTGCTTGTTCGCCATATCCGTTTAACGATAAAGAGTTTTTAGACGAAGTGCTTGCAGAAGTTGAAGACAACGTGTTACGGTTGAAAAACCACGCCTGTCTGTGCCTATGGGCAGGCAACAACGAGATAGAATCGATGTCTATGGCTTGGCTCAACAAAAGACAGGTCATAAAAGATTGCGGCGAATTTTTCTATAAAACTTTGCCGCAATACCTTGCTCCGCTTGACGATAATACTCCGTATTGGGCTTGTACCCCCTCTAGCGGAGAATATATGAAAAATATCAATAGCGCCGACAAAGGCGATACGCATCTGTGGCACGTATGGCACGGATTGAGAAAACTTGAGTATTACAAGAGTATGCCTACGAGATTCTGCAGTGAATTTGGCATCGAATCATTGCCTTCACTCAACGCAATCGAAGAATTTGCAGACGGTCACGAATATACGAGCGTACACTGCGCGCTTGCAAAAGCGCATCAAAAATGTATTGGCGGCAACGGCAAAATAAAGTATTATATGCTCTCAAAATTTTGGACCCCAAAGCGATTTGAAGATACGGTATATCTATCCCAACTCACGCAGGCAATCTGCATAAAAAACGCAACCGAAGGCTGGAGAATCAATCCGCGCTGTCACGGCGCTCTGTATTGGCAATACAACGATTGCTGGGGCGTAAACTCTTGGTCGGGTATGGATTATTACGGCAATATGAAAGCATTGCAATATTGCGCAAGAAGATTCAATCAAAATACGCTGATAGTCTTCCAAAGACAGGATACTGTGATGAACGTACTATTTGTCAACGATTGCAATACTCGCATTAAAACAAAAATAAAATGCGGCGTAATGACATACGAAGGCGAAACTTTGAGCAGTCTTGTCAATACCGTGGAACTGGAAGAAAATACTGTCGGACAAGTGGCAAAACTCGACTTGCCTTCAATATTGAAAAAACGCAAGGAAAAGACTTGTTACATATACGCGGTCTCGTATGACGAAGACGGTAATATAGTCTGCCAAGAGACTCTGCCCCTCACCAACGAAAATACAGTCAAACTGCCCAAAGCGCAATTGACTTACGACTTAGCGTTAGCAGACAACATCGTAAAAATGGATATAAAATCTACCGATTACGCCAGATTTGTAGAGATAAGATTGAAGGGATATTCCACTATGCTCTCCGACAACTATTTCGATATGCTGCCAAAGCAAATCAAGAGCGTGACTTTTGAATTGCCAAAGGACGAAACAATGGAAAGTATAAAAGAAAAGATATCAATCCGCTCGCTGTGCGATATCGAGCGAAAACATTCCGCCCTCAGAGACAAGATGGACAAGGGCGCGATATTCTGGAATCCGATAAACCTTGCGAATTATATAGCAAGAACTTTTGATAAGTAATTTAATATCTAATATTTTTAATTTAAAACTATAATTAAACGTCGTTTTTGACTAAATCGAGAAATCTTTACGTATCATAACGTAAAGATTTCTTGTTTTTACCTTGTTTAGGTCAAAATGACATAACTTTCAATGTATAAATTTTGAAAATTTAGCAATAACTCAAATATGCTTAACTATCAAGACGAATACAACAAAATAACTACAGAGTTCGGCGGAACGTGCGATTTGCGTAAAATCGAGTTGACGATTTGCGGAAAGAGCGCCTGCTTCTTTTATATCGACGGATATATAGATACTCTTCTCTTTGAAGACAATATACTTTCGCCGCTCAAAGACCTGCAAGGCGATATGCAAGTAAGCGTAGATTTGCTCAACCTAAATACTCAAATGACTACGCCCATTGAGGAATTGACAGATGCCGCCAAGGCAATTGAAGATATTGCTGCCGGCGAAATAATATTGCTTGCAGACGGAGCGCAAAACTTCTTCAAATACAGCGAAAAGAAATATCAGTTGAGAGCCGTCGCGGAGCCTCCGGTATCTACCGTATTGAGAGGACCGAGAGAAGGTTTTATCGAAGACTTGAAGACAAATATGTTTTTGATACGGCGCCGACTTGCCACTCCCAAGTTGACGTTTGAATTGCTCAGCGTGGGAAAGTATACCCAAACCAAAGTGGCGATTGGCTTTGTCGACGGCATAGCCGACCCGCAGATTGTCAAACGAATAAAGACCCAGATTCAAGGTATAAACATCGACGGCATTATAGAATCGTCGTATATTGCAAGATATCTTGAAGAAAACAAGTTCTCGCTCTTTTCGCACGTAGGCTCAATCGAAAAGCCCGATACCGTGACGGCAAAGATGCTCGAAGGAAGAGTCGCAATCTTGGTTGACGGCTCGCCTGCCGTCCTCACCCTACCGTTTTTGATGTATGAAAACTTTCAAATGAGCGAAGATTATTACATCAAAAGTTATCGCGCGTCAACGGTGCGTATTATCAGACTTTTTGCCGTAATTTTTTCAATTCTTATGCCGGGAATTTACGTGGCTTTGCAAGAACATCAATACCAACTTTTCCCAATTAAATATCTCGTGTCGGTACTGGGACGGATATCAAATATTCCGCTATCTCCGACGCTGGAAATGATTTTGGTACTCGTGATATTCGAAATTCTCAACGAGACATCAATCCGTATGCCCAGATACGTCAGTATGGCGCTGTCTGTCGTAGGCGCCATCATACTCGGCGAAGCGGCGGTATCAGCGGGACTGTTCTCAATTTCTTCAGTAATAATAATCGCAATATCGACTGTCGGCGTGTATTGTGTACCCGACGAAATCAACTCTTCCAGCATATTGAGATTTGGCTTTGTCGCCATAGGCGGAGTGCTGGGACTGGCAGGTATACTGCTTGGCGTAGCCGGACTTTTGACATACCTGTGCTCCATCAACAGTTACGGCGTATCATATATGTCGCCCTTTGCTCCGTCGCTTATGCACGATTGGCAAGACGGACCTATTAAAGCTCAATTACAAGAGTTTGGCGAACGCCCATACTCTATCCCCACCCACAACCGCACTCGTCAGCGCACGCAGATAGCCCAAAACGACAGTAACGAAAATAACGACTCAAATCAATAGGTGATCTATGGAAAATATTCAGAAAAACAAAATTTACGAAGAGCAATTTTTGCTGCTGGCTTTCATATCCATAGTCACTTTCAAAATAGTTATGCTCCCCCAATATCTCGTATCTACGGCGTCGAATAACAGTTATATGGTAATGTTTTTTATGGTAGCGATAGAGGTAATGATGCTTACTGTAGTATTCGGTATCGCAAAAAACGGTTCTATTCTCGAACAAGACATACCAAAATGGCTTAAAGGCGCGCTTGCTATATTAGTATTCCTCTCGTCGATCATAAAATGTACGGTGCGCGGAAGCGAAGGCATAGCATATATTTCCACTTCGCTTTACGCCAACGTCAGTTGGACTTTCATCACGCTTGCGCTGGTAATTACTTGTATATATATTGCTCAGCAAGGTGGAAAAGTCCTTGCGAGATCTGCGCAGATATTCTTTTGGATAATTGCATTTGCTGTCGCTTTCTTTATAATTTTTTCTCAAATAAATCTTGACGCTCTCAACCTTATGCCATTCAAGATATCTGGAGATTTGGCTATTGCGGGAGACAAATACTTAATGTGGTTTGGAGACTTTACCCCATTGCTATTCGTCACCGTCGTGCCTTCAAAAAATCACGGTAAAAAACGTCTTGCAATTTGGACTGCGCTGGCGGTACTTGGCGTAATCCTCTTCACTGTCGGACTTATGTTGATATTCATCTGTACTTTTGGTAATGCAGGAGAATTGATGGGCAACGCCTTTCTCAACGTCTCCTCACTCAACAAGATATTCTTTATGATAGGCTCTGCCGACTTACCTACGGTATTGAGTTGGCTTGTGATGTATATTGTCAAGTTCTCGCTTTTGCTCTATGCAATGACGAGTTGCGCCAAATTCTTCTTTGGAGACAAAGTCATAGTTTCGCTGATTTGCGGAGCAATCGTCTACTGCATAATTTGCTTCGGCATAGGCAATCTAAACACCAACTATACTCTCGCCACAAGTTGGCTGAGATACCTTATGGTTTTCTTTGAATTTACAGTAGTCGTAGCGGCGTATATTGCAATGCGCGTTAGTCAAAGTAAAAAACAACAAAACGCTAAGTCGGACAACTTGCGCCAACCAAACGCAAATCAAACCGATACAGCGCAAGGAGAGATATGAAAAAACCTAAGATAGTCAATAAAAAATGGCTTGTAATTGTCATTATTATAGTTTTTCTAGTAGTCTTCTCTCTCCTTGAAGAACAAAAGAGCATAAGCGCAAGATCCATAGTGCTCGCAATGTCTATCGACCTAATAGACGACGAATACGAAGTAGGTATTCAATTGCTGAGAACCGACCTCAAAGATAAGCAAGAATTTATCACTTATTCCACTACCGGCGCGCATCTGACGGAAATATTGGAAAAACTCTCTCACGACTCCGGAGGCTTGGTCTCGCTGTGTCATACTATGGTGCTGATACTAGGACAGGATTTGTTGACAAAAGATCGAGACAGAGCAATGAGATTTTTTATAGAAAACGAAGAACTGTGCAACAATACTATGATAGTAGCAAGCAAAGATTCTCCGATAGAAGCGCTCTCAGTCAAACTCTCCAACGGACAGGGCGGAGGTTATTATCTCGGCGGTATGCTACGCAATATAGTGACCGACCTGGGCGTAATACCAATCACTATAAAGGACTATATAAAGAATAGATACCGAATAGGAAATTGCGTATATCTCCCCTGCGTCAGCGTTGAAAAAACCGGCGAAACGACCTTCCTCAGCGTCACAGAAAGTTTTATTACGGACGGATTCAATTACTCTATTCTTTCAGAAAACGCAACCAAAGGACTGAGCCTTGTGCTCAACAAACTGAAAAGCGGCGAACTGTCTTATACGGTTGACAATAAAATGGGTCAAGTAGACATAGTCAAGTCAAGCGCGGATATAAAAGTCGAGCAAGACGCCGCAAATGTCAAAATCAAAACCCAACTCAATGACAGAGCCTATGTGCCTGAAAATATCGACGAAGAAAGAAGCGTCGAAGATTTGCAGAAAAATATTAAGAAGTATGTAGAAGAATGTTTTTTCTCCTGCCGAGAAAAAGGACTTGATATATTCTATCTCGGACAACGCGCATACGCTCAAGGCAAAGACTTCTATCAACAAAACGACTTCTTGGAAAATATGAAATTGAAAGTCGAGGTAGATATTACGATGAAATAAATAAAATAGGCGAACTTGTCGTTCGCCTATTTTATTTTCACTGCTTGCAGAGCAAGCAATATAACTACATAATTTAGTTCCTAAACTATAGAACCGTCTTCTTCGCCTCTTACCATCTGCATAAGATATTTTTTCGCCTCTACGTACATACCTTGCGACTCGGGGGATTTATAAAACAGATGAAAACAATGCAATCCCGGAAAAGACCCGCAATAAGTGACGTAGGCTTTGCCAAGTTCGTCAAGTTTTTTTATCAACGCCAAATGATGTTTGCCGACAAATATATCGTTTTTCCCATACGATATGAAGACTTTTTGCGGAAAATCTCCATCAATCCAGGGTATCGTATACAGCATATCTTTGTATTCATATTCGTCTATGAGTTCCAATTCTTTGCCGGTCATATCTTTGATAATATCTACGGCCATAGGATTTTTATAAAAGTCATCAAAATCAAATGCGCCGCAGTTGAGAATCGCGCCTTTGATTTTGAAGCCTATTGGCTTGACGCCCAATCTCGAGAGAAATTCTTTATTGTGAAGAACTGCGCATACCTGACAAGCAATCTGCCCGCCGGCAGAATCTCCCATAATAAACACGTTGTCAAGATCGAGATTGTATTCTCGGGAATTGTTTTCAAGCCAGCGAAGCGCCAAAAATATATGTCTAAGCGATTGATGAAATCTGTATTTGGGACTCAATCCGTAATTGAGATTTATCACGCAAGTACCCATATCGGCAAATATCCTGCCTTGCGCAACTCTCCAACGCTTGTCCCCTGTGACCCAACCGCCGCCGTGTACGTTGACAATGATGGGCAGTTTGACGTCGGCGACCAACTCGGGCATAAATAAGTCCAGATTGCATATATCCGCCTCGGCGGGGTAATATACCACGTCGGTTATTTCGTAAATTTTATTGCTACTTTTGTAGTTGTTGGTAATAAAACTCTTGACATTGTCGTCAATGTCAAAAACAAGTTTGGCAAGTTTGGACGTGCTGATTTTTATCTTTTTTTGTTTTTTCTTTTCTTGCCTATGCTCCTTACGGTCTTCCCTTTGTCTTACTCTCTCTTCTTTTGACATTTCACACCTCAAATGTGTCTTAAATATTATTTTTGAGCGATTCTCTGTCTATCAAAACTCCGCCAAGCAAAGTCGCAGATACGGACAAATCGTCGTTAAGTATATTGATATCGCCGAGTTTGCCGACCGCTATATCTCCTATATCCTCTCTTTTCATCAAACTTGCCGGAGTCTTCGTACACATATCTATACAGTCTTCCAGCGGTATCCCTATACCGTAAAGATTGGCAACCATTTTACCAATGGGCGTAACAGATCCCGCGTAGGTGTTGAGATCCGGCAGTATTGCCACACCGTCGTCTATCCTTATTTTTTGAGCGCTCTGTCCGCTTCCGAGATAATAATCTCCTTCCGGCATACCCGATACGCTCAGCGAGTCGGATACAAGGCAGATTCCCTTTGCTCCTTTAAGTTTGTAAATCATCTTAAAAAGCGCATTCGGTACGTGCCTGTCGTCTGCAATGACTTCTGCGACTATTCTATCGTCGACGAGTCCCACTTCCGTCAATCCCAAATGCTTTTTGGGATTAGTGCGCCTTGAGGGACGCGACGTGCAGTTATACATATGCGTTACGCTATTGGCGCCGCTGTCAACGCACGCGTATATTTCGTCGTCAATACTGTCGTCGTGCCCCATAGACACTTGAATACCTTTTTTAGTAGCCTCTAAGCAAAATTCCCTCGCTCCGTCGAGATTGGGCGCCAGCGTAACTCTCTTGACCATATCAATATTGTTCCATACGAACGAACTGTCCTTAATCGGAGGCATAAGCAATTGCGGCGGATGCGCGCCCGCGCTCTTTTGCGCAAGATAGGGACCTTCAAGATGTACGCCCAGTATCCTCGAATATTTATCGTCGTACTTTCTCATATTGTCGACTGCTTCGTCTATATCCTCCGGAGCGGCGGTCATAGTCGTAGGCACAAACGATGTCGTCCCAGTATAAAGATGATATCTACAAATTGTGTCGATTGCTTCTTTGCTGGCGTCCATACAGTCCTTGCCCCAACCGCCGTGAGTATGTATGTCTATGTACCCGGCAACGCACCTCTTGCCCTCGGCGTCTATTATAGTGCCTTCTACTTTACTTCCTACTGAAACAATTATGCCGTCCTCAATCACGATATTGGCGTCAATAAATTTGCCTTGACTGTATACGTTCGCATTCTTTACAGTAACGGTCATCATTTAGTCATCTCCTATAAATTCTTAAATACTTAAGACTTTCTCGCGTCGACTTGATTTTTTTCAAACCATAAGTCGACATTTTTATTATATTGCTTTTAAATATTTATGTCAATATTTTGACAAATTATTAGTTTGCAAGAATATTTTGTATTCCGCTTTATAAACTCATTTTAAGAAATTTATAAATATTAACCAAGCGGCATAATTATGTCTTTAAATTGACGATATTATTTCAACAAAAATGAAAATCCCCCTTTACAAAACGAAAATTATATAATATAATTAAAAAGTACAAAAAAATAAAGAGGTGAATTATGAAATCTTTCAAATCAAAAAAGTCCAAAGTTTTGTTGACTTGCTTGGCAGTTATTTTGATTGTCAGCATTCTCTGCGTAACTTTGGCAGGCTGCAAAAAGCCTCTGGCAGGCGAGACTCCTTTAGGCGTTTATTTTGTAGGCGACTTCCAAAAGGACGTATCTGCTGAGAAACTTGCAGATATCACAAAAGCCGGCGAAGAAATCATCAGCATCAAAAAGGCTTTGGACGAGGCAAAAATCAATTATACCAGTAATCCTGCCGCTGCTGCTGCCGCTATCTATGCAGTTGCTGTTACCAACTACAACAACGTGACGCAAACCGGCTATTACATACTTACCGATGCTAAAGTAAGTGCAAGAGGCGCTTTGGCAGGCAATGACGTAAACGTAGGAATAAGAAGTACCTACTCTTCTTTCAGCGGAAGCAAAGGTAATTTTTCCCAAACAGTATCCGGTGTAACTCAACTCGACGGCGTCGGACCTATCGGCGACCAACTCAGAGGAAGTTTTGGATACAACATCCAAAGTTTCAGCAACTCAACATTTTCCGCAAATAAGCGCGGTTCTAACGGCGGCGCTCAATTCCCTACGGAAGCAGACGACGCAAACGTATACAAGTATATTCTTGGAGCATACAACAACAATCTTTCAAGCACTAATAAAGGTAAAAACGTCAATATCGTCCCTGCTGGCCAATCGGACGAAAAGCCTATTCCTGAATACGAACAACCTGCAAACGCAAAATATCCTAATAATTCTACCCTTGCAGGAAAGGATCTTCCTTCATTCAACAACAACAGAAAGGCTTGGGAACCTCTTAATAGAATACCGTCCAGATATTGGGAAGGCAACAAAATAATTGAAGATGGCGCTGAAGTAGAAGGTACAAGATATAGTTACGGCTCTTACGGTGCCGGATTTGCAGTATACGATTTCAGCAGACCGGAATATCTCTCCAACGACACAGTAGTATCCTACAATTCAGATCTCGACCTGTGGACCGTAGAGGTAAAGATACTTGACGAATACGTAAATCAAGCGTGTGAATTCGCAGCAGGCGATCTTATTAGAGATACCAAGTCATACATAGCGCTCAAAAATGCAAAGTTTACAAAAATCTCTTGCAAATTCGAAGTATACGGCAGCGGACTTATTAAATCAATGCAAAAAATTGACGAACTTGGTACAGACGAGAAGTGCCCATTGGTAGTATTGCCGGGAACTTGCGAAAGAGGCGGCGTAACGTCCAATACGGCTACGATGGCATTCAGTTATTCTGACAGTGACACAAACGCTGAAAGATTGGCTGCTCTCTACTGGCCGGAACTTGGAGCAGAAAAGATCTTCAAAGACAACAAAGCTGATACCGGTTTCAAACTTGACCTTTCGGGTTATGACAATTTCAGCAATTACAAACCGGTTGTAAACGATTTGTTGGGATCTTTCAAGAACTTGTTTGAAAAGAAATAATCAATCTGCAACTAAGTACACACGGGCAACCGTGTGTACTCTTTGCAGATTAAATGAAGATTTTTACGTAGCAACCCTACTTTGCTTCGTAAAAATCTTTATTTAGTAAGAAATACAATAATATATAAGGCAAACTATGATAAAATACGACATAGCAAAAAAATTCAAACTTTCAGGCGAAGTTGATAGCATTACTCCATACGGAGAAGGACATATCAACGACACCTTTCTCGTCACGATAAAGAACTCGTCCACGCAGTACATATTGCAAAGGCTTAATACCAAAGTTTTTTCAAACTACCGCGGATTGATGGACAATATTCAAAAAGTAACCACCGTATTGCGCGATATAATAAATTCGCAAGGCGGAGATGTCGACAGAGAATGTATGCAGCTTATTTACACAATCGACGGAAAGTCATATTATGTCAGTGGCAACGACTGCTGGAGAGTGTATTTGTTTGTCAAAGATACGATAGTATATCAAGTCATTGACTCCCCCGACGTGTTTGAAAATACGGGCGAAGCATTTGGAAAATTTATTGCAAGACTTGACGGATTTGACGCAAATACGCTTTGCGAAGTTATTCCCAACTTCCACAACACTGCCGATAGATACAATAAATTTTTGACTGCCATAGAGCAAAATAAAAGCAATAGAGCGCATTTGGTTAAAGACGAGATAGATTTTGTCAAACAAAGAGCAAACAAACTTTCTCTTATCGTTGACGCTCTCGATACCAATCAAATTCCGTTGCGCGTAACTCACAACGACACCAAGATAAACAATGTGCTTATTGACAAAGCGTCAGGCAAAGCAATATGTATAATCGATCTCGATACTATAATGCCCGGTTCTCTTCTCTACGACTTCGGCGATTCTATACGCTCAGGTTGTAATACTGCGTTGGAAGACGAAAAAGATTTGAGCATAGTAGACTTCGACATAAACTTATACGAGGCGTATTGCAGAGGATTTTTGAGAGGTATAGGAGAAAAAATAACCGACAAAGAACTTGAAATGTTGCATATAGGCGCGATAATCATAACTTTGGAATGCGGAATAAGATTTCTTACCGACTATCTCGACGGAGACGTGTACTTTAAGACGCAATATGACGACCACAATCTCGTGAGATGTCATACGCAATTCAAACTCGTCGAAAAAATGGAAAGTCAAAGTCAGCAAATGTTGGCTATTGCAAGAAAAATAAAAAATAATATATAATAAAATTAGGAGACAGTATGAGCATTTTAGTAAGCGGAGGCGCCGGATATATCGGCAGCCACACAGTAATTGAATTGATAGAAAACGGTTATGAACCAATAATTGTAGACAATCTCTGCAATAGTAAGAAAGTCGCAATCGAAAGATTGGAAAAAATCACAAATAAAAAAATAAAGTTTTACCAATACGATTTGTGCGATATAGAAAAGTTGAGAGAAGTATTCAAAGCGGAAAAAATAGATGCTTGCATACACTTTGCAGGTCTTAAAGCAGTAGGAGAATCCTGCCAAAAACCGCTTGAATATTATCAAAATAATTTGATAAGCACACTCAATCTCATACAGGTAATGAGAGAATTCAATTGTAAAAACCTCGTATTTTCCTCATCTGCCACCGTTTACGGTCAACCCAAGAGCGTTCCTATCTCGGAGGACTTCCCTCTTGCCACCACCAATCCTTACGGAACAACCAAGCTGTATATAGAAGGTATTCTTAAAGACATATACAAAGCCGACAATTCGTTCAACATTGCTCTCTTGAGATATTTTAATCCAATCGGGGCGCACAAGAGCGGACTCATCGGCGAAGATCCCAACGGAATCCCCAACAACCTTATGCCGTTCATAACTCAAGTTGCCATTGGCAAGTTGCAAAGACTTAGCGTATTCGGCGACGATTATCCCACGCACGACGGCACCGGCGTGAGAGACTACATCCACGTACTTGACTTGGCTCACGGTCATATCCTGGCGCTCAAAAAACTTATGAGCGGCAGCGGACTGGTAATATACAATCTCGGCACAGGCAAAGGCTATAGCGTATTAGATATGGTAAAAGCCTTTGAAAAAGCAAGCGGCAAGAAAGTCCCTTATGTCATCGCTCCCAGAAGATCGGGTGATATCGCGGAATGCTACGCTTCCACTGCGCTAGCCAAGCAAGAGTTGGGATTTGAGTGCAAATACGATTTAAGCGATATGTGCGAAGACAGTTGGAGATGGCAAAGCCAAAATCCCAACGGCTACGGAGAATGATAAATGAACCGTCCTAAACTAAAGACAAAATCTTTTTCCATTCGTACCCTAAGAGAATGGGGTATTTTGGCAATAGACTTACTGACCGTTACTATATGTTATATGGGCGCGGTCGTACTTTCGCAGGCGTACTTGCCTTCACAGGAAAGCGCTACTCTTTTGCAGATATTGCAAAGCGCTTTTATTTGTCTGCCTATAGTGTTGGTAATATTCTTTTTATCATTTTTGGTATTCAGAGTATTTAAAGTTGTATGGCGCTATGCAAGAGGAAAAGACTATTTGCGAATCGTAGGCGCTTGCGTTGTCGCTACGATTCTCTTTGCGCTTTTAGACCAAGTAATAGGACTTATAAAAATTGAAGGTATTGCGCCAAAAGACGACGAAGCAAAGTTCAACCAAGTCATCTATCCCGCTTACATTATGTTGGGCACTTTCTCGACGGCGTTTATAATACTGTTTAGAATACTTTACGAATTTGTATACGCAAGACAAAAAGACAAACTTGAGACTGTCAAGCGTAAGCGTACTATGATAATAGGCGCAGGATATACGGCAAGCGTAATCTTGGAAGAGATATCCAGACAGGACAGCATATACGATCCTATATGTATGATTGACGACGACCCTGACAAACTCGGAAGAATTATCAACGAAATAGAAGTCGTGGGCAACACTCAAGACATCGCTATAATCGTACAAAAATACGCTATAGACGTAATTATTTTTGCTATCCCCTCTTTGGGCGGAGAAGCGCGTCAGCGAATACTCACAGATTGCAATACAACCAAGTGCCAAGTCAAAGTTTTGCCTTTTATGAGCGAAATGATTGACAATGTCAATATTACCAAGCAGATGCGCGACATCAACATCGGCGACTTGCTTGGACGTCAGCAAATCACGTTCGACGACGTAGGCGTAGCAAGTTATATATACGACAAAGTAGTTATGGTCACTGGCGGCGGCGGTTCGATAGGTTCCGAACTGTGTCGGCAGATTGCAAAGTATAAACCAAGACGCATAATAATTGTCGACGTGTATGAAAACTGCGCGTATAACATCCAGCAGGAAATGTTGCGCACGTACGGAAAAGATTACGACTTGCACGTAGAAATCGTATCAATTACCGACTATGACAAGATGGATGAACTATTCAAAGAATTCCGTCCCCAAATCATTTTCCACGCAGCGGCTCACAAGCACGTACCTTTGATGGAAACAGTACCGGAAGAAGCCGTCAAAAACAATATATTTGGCACATACAATGTAGTATTGCTTGCAGATAAGCACAATGTGCAAAAATTTATTATGATTTCTACCGACAAAGCCGTCAACCCAACCAACGTAATGGGCGCAACGAAACGTTGTTGCGAAGAAATCGTACAAATGATGGCGCAGAAAGGCTCTAAGACCGAGTTCGCAGCAGTGAGATTCGGCAACGTACTCGGCAGCAACGGCTCCGTAATTCCGCTATTTAAAGAACAGATTGAAAACGGCGGTCCGGTGACCGTGACTCACCCCGAAATCATAAGATACTTTATGACGATACCCGAAGCGGTAAGTCTAGTATTGCAAGCAGGCACTTTTGCTCACGGCGGCGAAATATTTGTGCTTGATATGGGCAAACAAGTCAAGATAGTCACGTTGGCGGAAAATCTCATAAGACTTATGGGACACAAGCCCTACTCAGATATTGATATAGTTTTTACAGGACTACGCCCCGGCGAAAAACTGTATGAAGAATTATTGATGGACGAAGAGGGACTTAAGAAGACTGCAAATGAAAAGATTTTTATCGGTCATCAAATGCAAATCGACATTCCTACTTTTACGGCAGAACTTGAGCAAATGCGCGGCATTTGCTTTACCAACGACAAACGCGCCGTCGTCGAACAACTCAAAGTGCTTGTTCCGACCTTCAAACACGACACTGCTTATCTTGAAAAAATCACCCATCAAGCAGAACTTTTCAAGGAAGAAAAACAATCTGAATAATCTTAAAATCGGATATCCCATATAGGTTATCCGATTTTGTTTAATACAAAACCTATGCGCTATTGCATTCGCTGCTTTCGCGCGTCTTAAAATATAATCAGTATTTAAAAACTCATATCTGCCGATATTGAAAATACTTTAAAGTTGTGCTATAATATATTGGATACGATTTTGCGTATCGGATATTATTTGCATAAAAGGTGTGTTATGTATAATTTAAAAACTCCTTGGTCTGACAAATCCGACACAACGGCTTACCCAAGACCGCAGTTGAACCGTCAAAGTTATCACTCACTTGACGGACAATGGCAATACAAAATACAAAAAGGCAATCTCGATTGCTCGGTCGAAGGCTTATTCGACGGCGTAATAAAAGTACCCTTTTCACCCGAATGTACGCTGTCAGGCGTCAACAAATTCCTTGCGCCCGACGATGTACTTATATACCGCCGTAAATTCCCAACGCACGAAAAAGATAAGTTGGCGATATTGCATTTCGACGCGGTGGACTATGAGTGCAAAGTATTTCTCAACGGCTGTCTAGTGGGCTATCATATCGGCGGATATACGGCGTTTGAATGGGAAGTAAGCCAATATCTACAAGATCAAAATATCCTAGAAGTACGCGTCATAGATCCCTCCGATACGATGCCAATAAGCAGAGGCAAACAAAAGATAGACCACGGCGGAATATGGTATACTCCCACTTCGGGAATATGGCAAAGCGTGTGGATAGAATACGTACCAAATACATATATAAAATCCCTTAAAATCACACCCAATCTCGACGAAAAATTCGTCACTGTCAAAGTCAACGCCAGCGCTCCCTGCGAAGCGCAAATCATCCTCAACGGAAAGACTTATCCTACGCAAAACTCAAGCGTATGCGTGCCCATACCAGAACCGCGCGAGTGGTCTCCCGAAGATCCGTATCTGTATTTCTTTGACGTAGTGTGCGAAGATGACAAAGTACACAGTTATTTTGCTATGCGCAAATTTTCCGTAGGAAAACGAGAAGACGGCAAGCCGTGTTTTATGCTCAACAACAAGCCATATTTTATGAGCGGATTGTTAGATCAAGGCTATTGGTCAGACGGTTTATACACCGCGCCAAGCGACGAAGCGTTGATATACGATATCAAACTTGCCAAAGAATGCGGATTTAATACCCTGCGTAAGCATATAAAAATCGAACCTTTGCGTTGGTATTATCACTGCGACAGACTGGGTATGATAGTGTGGCAAGACTTTGTCAACGGCGGCGGAAATTACAACAAAATGGCAATACTGGCGCTGCCTAATATTGGAATCAACGTAAAAGACAGCAACTACTCATTTTATGCTCGCAAAGACAAAGTCGGCAGGGACCTATATTACAAAGAGATGTCGGAAGTAGTAGATCAACTTTTCAATTGCCCGAGCATTGCCCTTTGGACGCCTTTCAACGAAGGCTGGGGACAATTCGATTCCCTGAAAGTATGCGAATATCTCAAGAGCCTTGACAACACTCGTCTGATAGACCACGCAAGCGGTTGGAGCGACCAAGGCGGAGATATAAGGAGTATACACAAATACTTCGTCAAATTCAAGATGCCGCGCAGAGAAAAACGCCCCGTGTCATTGAGCGAATACGGCGGATACGCTATGAAAGTCGACGGACATACCTTTGTCGACAAAGCGTTTGGATATGCAACGTACGACGACCAAAAGTCGCTTGACGAAGCGCTGAAAAATCTTTGGAAAAACGAAATCATTCCCGCAAAAGAACAGGGGCTGTGCGCCGCTATATATACGCAAATGAGCGACGTTCAGAGCGAAGTCAACGGCATAGTCACTTACGACCGCCAAATAGTAAAAGTCGACGTCAAGGCGCTCAAATCCCTCAACGACGAATTAGTTGGCAAATAGATATTTTCTTTACTAAAGTCGGCAGTGCGCGTCTTGCTCATCTACAAACTTTATTCTGCCCTTTACAGATCTGCCGACGGCAAACGTAAGGGGCATATAAAATGCCGACATTTTTCCCCACTTGATAGATTCTATCTTGCCGTAAGAATTTATACACACGCCGCTGTCGATAAACTTGCAAAGCACGTATTTGCCCGACGCGTTGGCAAGAGTTTTTGCGCAAGATATTTTTTCATTATCCGCGCCTGCGGAATTGACGTTAAAAATATATCTGCACCCATTAAGCGCGCTTTGCCAAAGAGCGGGATAACAAATATCGCTGTCGACAAATATACAAATCTTACCTCTTGACGTACAATAAGATCTCACCGTAGACGAACCTACATAGCCCTTTTGAGGAGTTACTTCGTCACTCACGCCCAATATCCGTCCGTTGTCAATCACCATAACGCTGTTGAAAATCTTTTTGCCTATCTTGGCTCGCATAGCGACGACAACTATCACTTCCTTATCCCTGCTATACTCTACAATACCTTTAAATACGCTCGTATTGCCGCTCAGTTCTGCAGGCATATCCACGAGTCCTACGACCTCTCTCGTAAACAGCAAAATATCGTTGGGAGAAATCATTGCGCCGTAATCTTCCACTACTTTGTCAAAATCAATATCGGAAAAGCAAAAAATCATACTGCATTTTATGACGGCAGTCTTAAAATGGTGCTTACATATTTAATAATGTCATTTCTGGCGCAGTCAAAAAATCTACATTATTTTAAGCCTCGTTCTCTGTTCTTTCAAAGTTGACGCTATCTCGTCGTATCCGTCACATTGACCATTTAGACAAAACCAAAAGGTGCTGTCACTTTTATGACAGCATCTTTGCGTATTTTCCAATCATTCTTCGTCAAAGGAATACGGCGTAACTTGGTATACATAATAGTTGAGCCAATTGTTGAAAAGCAAGTAAGCCGTACTTCTCCAAGATAAATTTATATTATACAGTCCGTCGTCCTCAAAATAATTGACAGGTTTTTGTATATCCAAACCTTTGTCAACGTCGCGCAGGTATTCTTTCTTCAAAGTTGTACGGTCGTATTCGCTGTGTCCCATAAAGAAAAATCTCTTATTGTCCAGGCTTTTTATTATGGCAATGCCGCACTCTTTGCCGCTTGCAAGCACCTTTAAATCGGAGATATTCCTCAACTTATCTTGGTCAATATCGGTATGGCAAGACATTGGAATATACATACTGTCATTCATACCTTTGAGCAACAAATCGTACTTATCCTCCGCTCTCACCTCATAAATTCCAAAGAGTTTAGACTCGCGAGCGCGTTTCGTCACGCCGTAGCGGTGATACAATCCCGCTTGCGCGCCCCAACAGATATGTATTGTCGAAGTCACGTGAGAGTCTGACCAATCCATTATCTCGCTCAACTCTTTCCAGTACGCAACTTCTTCAAAACCCATATGCTCCACCGGCGCTCCGGTGATAATCATACCGTCAAAATGCCTATCCTTGATTTCATCAAAGACCTTATAAAATTTATGCATATGGCTTTGAGGAGTGTTCTTGGAGATATAAGTATCCATATTGACAAGCGTGACTTTGATTTGCAACGACGAATTGCCGAGCAATCGCATAAGTTGCGTCTCCGTATCAATTTTTGTAGGCATAAGATTGACTATTGCAATTTCAATTGGTCTTATATCTTGGCTTACCGCCCTTTCGCTCGGCATAACAAAAATTTTCTCTTTGGTAAGCACGTCAAAAGCCGGTAGATCTTTGGGTATTACTATTGGCATATTAACTCCTTTTGCATACTTGCAAAAATTTTTCCGTTTTTATTTATCGAGGCTGTCCAACGCCTGTTTTATGTCTGCAATCAAATCGTCGACGTTTTCTATTCCCACAGAAAGACGTATGAGTTCGGGAGATACTCCTGCGCTCGCAAGTTCTTGATCGTTCATTTGACGATGCGTAGCGCTTGCCGGATGCAAACAACAACTGCGCGCGTCTGCAACGTGCGTCTCTATAGCGATAACCTTGAGATGTTTCATCACCTCTTCAGCGGTCTTTCTTCCGCCTTTGACGCCAAAACTCAACACTCCGCAAGAGCCATTAGGCAAATATTTCTTTGCGAGTTCGTATCCCTTATCTCCCTCAAGATTTGGATACGTGACCCACTCGACATTCTTGTGACTTTGCAAAAACTTCGCCATTTTCAAAGCGTTGGAGCAATGTCTCTCCACTCTCACGGCAAGGCTCTCAAGTCCGAGATTGAGTATGTAAGCATTTTGAGGAGACTGAATAGATCCAAAGTCTCTCATAAGTTGAGCGGTGGCTTTGGTAATAAACGCTCCGCCAAGCCCAAATCTCTCCGTATATGTAACTCCGTGATAACTCTCGTCCGGAGTACACAGCCCCGGAAATTTATCGGGATACTTAGTCCAATCGAATTTACCGCTGTCGACGATTGCTCCGCCTACGCCCGCGCCGTGTCCGTCCATATACTTTGTCGTAGAGTGCGTGACAATGTCTGCGCCCCATTCAAACGGTCTGCAATTTATCGGCGTGGCAAAAGTGTTGTCCACGACGAGCGGCACGCCGTGCGCGTGCGCCGCCTTTGCAAATCTCTCTATATCGAAGACTACGATTGCAGGATTTGCAATTGTCTCGCCGAATACCGCCTTAGTATTAGGTCTAAAAGCCTTCCGAAGTTCTTCGTCAGTACAGTCGGGCTTCACGAACGTAAATTCAATACCCATTCTTTTCATAGTAACGGCAAAAAGATTGTACGTTCCGCCGTATATCGTCGACGACGCAACAACGTGGTCGCCGCAACCTGCGATATTGAATATTGCATAAAAGTTGGCGGCTTGTCCGGAAGAAGTCAACATTGCCGCGCTTCCGCCCTCGAGTTCACATATCTTTTGCGCAACGTAATCGTTGGTTGGATTTTGAAGACGGGTATAAAAATATCCGCTTTCCTCAAGGTCAAACAACTTTGCCATTGCCTCGCTTGTGTCGTACTTAAATGTAGTGCTTTGAATTATCGGCACCTGTCTTGGTTCTCCGTTGCCGGGTCTATATCCGCCCTGTACGCATATTGTCTCAATTTTGCTCATATTGCAACTCCTCTTTTATCTTATACTTTTATCGTTTAACGCTATTGTCACCTCGACCGTGGTGGAGAGGTCTATATCCGTTTATCTATACTCTTTGACGGCTCTGTCAATCTGTCTTTTCGCCTCTCTGTCTGCGATAGACTTGCGCTTATCGTGCAACTCCTTGCCTTTTGCCAATCCCACTTCCACCTTGACAAGTCCCTGTCGGAAATATATCTTGGTAGGCACGATAGTATACGACTTTTGCGTAACTGCGCCGCGCAGTTTGTCTATCTCTTTTTTGTGCAAAAGCAATTTGCGAGGACGTTTGGCGTCCACATTGAAATAACTGCCCTTCTCATAAGGCTTGATATGCGCATTCATCAAGAAGATTTCTCCGCCCTTGACAATGCAAAAACTGTCCTTGAGATTGACCTGCCCCGCCCTTATCGACTTGACTTCGCAACCGACCAAAGCAATACCTGCCTCATAAGTATCTTCTATGAAGTAATCGAAATAGGCTTTTTTATTGTTGTCGATTATCTTTATTCCGTCAGCCATAGCATTCTCCTTTTGCTATTATATCATATAATGATTAAATTGTTTATTATTTTTATATATTTTGCACTTTCCATTATCCCAACGTATTTCATATAATATTTGGTAAATCATTAAAATACTCTCTCGCTAAAATAGCGTATTTTGATAATATTTTATTGACGGTAGAGCGACAACGAACTTGTGCACGCACGCAAAACCGCTCGCTAACAAATGTAGCAAGGCGGATTTAAGACAATAAAAAATCGCCTTTGACTATATATTTAAGGTCTCAGGCGATAACTTTGTCTTTTTAGATGCGACTTATTTTTGAATATACGTTATGAAGAAGAAAATCGCAAGCACTGCCAAAACGACTGCAAACACAACAGTCAACTTCTTTAATATACTCTCTTTTGATCTCGCCTTATTCTTTTTGGAATAAGAGTCCGTCTCCTGACCGCCGAGGACACCGATATTTTCATTTTGCGGCTTTTGCATCATTACGACAACCACTTCGGCAATTCCCAATACGAGACACAATGCCATTATAAACGGTCTAAGCCAACTTGTTATATTAGGTTGGAAGATAGCCTCTCCCAGCAACATTATATAGTTCATTTTTTACCTCCGTCGATATGACTGCCATATTATAATAGCATATCAATTTAAAAAACACAACGATTTTTAACAAAAATTTCTCACACAAAAATTACGCGCTTCATAGTATGAAATATAAATGTAACATACGCAATGCCGCTCTTGGCAAATTGCGATTTTTTAAACAACAAGGAGATACATAAATGAACGGTAAATATGCAGTAGACACCCCATATCCGCCGGTGCGAGGCACGTGTACGCACTGCGAAATAAAAATGCTTATGGATCTATATTCCGGACGTACCGGCGAACTGACATCCACCACTCAATATCTTTACGAACATTACGTGATTGACGGAATTGACGAAGACATTGCAAAATGCGTGTTGGGAATTGCCAAAGTCGAGATGATACACCACGCTTTGCTTGGCGAAGCAATAGTAAAGATGGGCGGAGATCCGATTATGGGCGGCAGCACTTGCTTCTGGTCCGGCTCTAATCTAAAATACACACAAAATCCTATTTGCTTTTTGCAAAACTCTCTCGCGTCCGAACAACTTGCGGTAAGCAATTACAGACGCGCCGCCGCCTGCATAAACAACGCTTCGCTTAGCGAACTTTGTCTGCGTATCGCTCAAGACGAAGAATTACATATAGAGATACTTGACGAATTACTGGAAAAACTCAATAGTTGATATAATATTCCACGCGTAATTACGTTTTGTCAGTATGCGTATTCTTGAGACGCTGTTGCCTAAGCCATATTCCCATCATACACCTTTGCGGCAATATTTTGGCAACTAAATGCGACATCTTGGTATAAAGTCCGTATACCGATATATCCTTTGCCTTCTTCGCGTCTTTGACAGCCTTTTTGGCAACGACGTCTGGGTAGACGATATGGGGAAATACTCTCGTCCCTTTTTCGCCTTTGACGATTGCTCTTTCAATAAGCCTCGTCTGCATCCAACCGGGACACACCGCCGTCGCGACAATGCCCTTGCTCTTCAATTCCACATTGAGCGCTCTCGTATAATTGCGAACGAACGCTTTTGTAGAACTGTATATATTCTGATACGGCAAGGGCTGAAAAGCCGCCTGCGAAGCCATATTGACTATATGTCCGCCTTTTTCCATATACGGCAGGCATATGAGTCCCATTGCTACGAGAACGCCTATATTGAGATCTATCATATTTACAGACGTTTCTCTATCTATTCCGCCATAGTCGCAAAACTTTGCGAATCCGGCGCAGTTGACAAGCCATCTGACATTGACGTTTTCGCTGACAATAAGCGCCTCGAGAATGTCTAGATTTTTTTGCTCTGTTAAATCCATAGCAAATATTCTCACTCGACCTTTGTCGGCGTCTTTTGCTTCTTTTAGCCTCTCTTCATTGCGTCCGATAGCCCACAATTCGTCAAGCCCCTGCTCTTTTAAAAGCATTTTCAAAAATTCGTTGCCTATTCCGCTGCTTGCGCCGGTAATTACCGCTATATTCTTTTTGTCCATAAATCACCTTTTTGTTTTTCTCTCACAATTATTGCCATATTACAAAAACCTTATTCTTGACAGCGCATTTGCATTATGATAAAGTTACATTCAATTCAACAAACCAAAAGGCTGATTAAAATCGTATAAACCAACAAAAAGACTGCCTTATCAAAAGACAGTCTATCTTAACTCATTTCTGTTTACTCCGCTCAAAGCGACAAAATGCAAATGTCATTTTGCCGAATCTATATCATACTCTCTATAGCGCTTTGCAACTTCATATTGCGCTCAACGCTCTTTTGTTTGGTCTCGGCTTTTGTCGACACATAAATCTTGAGTTTCGGCTCGGTACCGCTTGGGCGTATGCAAAGCCATTCGTCGTCACCAAACTCATACTTAATTACGTTGGCAGACGGCAAGTCCGACGTCTCGATTCTCCCATCTTCAAAGTATTTGACCATACCCGCTTCCAAGTCGAGTTTGCTTATCATAGGCACACCGGCGACCTCGCTCAAGTCTGTATCTTTGAATTTCTTCATAATAGCCGCCATCTTTTCCATTCCGTCCAATCCCTTAAAAGCAATAGACTTGCTGCTCTCGACAAAATATCCAAACCTATCAAACAACGAGTTGAGTTTGTCAAAAAGCGAAATATTTTTGTAAGTATAATAGCAAGCCATCTCTGCAAAAAGCATACTTGCGACGACAGCGTCCTTATCTCTCGCGTGGGTGCCTGACAAATAGCCGTAACTCTCTTCATATCCAAACATAAAAGTATGTTTGCCGTTTTGCTCCCATTCTTTTATTTTTTCGCCGATAAACTTAAAGCCCGTCAGCACGTCATAGACCGTCGCGCCGTAACTCTTGGCAATCTTATCTGCAAGACGCGTAGTAACTATTGTCTTTACGACAGCGCTGTTCTTAGGCAAAGTACCCATCTCTTTGTGACGGTTAAGAATATAGTCCATAAGCATTGCGCCTATCTGATTGCCGTTGAGGAGCATAAACTCGCCCCTGTCGTCTCTTATCGCAATACCCATTCTGTCGCAGTCCGGGTCTGTGCCTATGACTATATCGCTTCCCAACTTATTTGCAAGATTGATACCCATCTTGAGCGCGTCTGGCTGTTCGGGATTGGGCATAACGACGGTAGAAAACTCCGTATCTGGATATTTCTGCTCTTCTACTACCGACACGTTTATACCCATCCTTGCAAGCATAGTCGTCACTGGCACATATCCCGAGCCGTGTATCGGCGAATAGACTATCTTGATATCTTTGCCTACTTTCTCTACAGCCTCTTTAGACAGAGACAACTTGGAGATCGTGTCGTAATACTTCTCGTCAAGGCTATTGCCAATAACTGTAATATGCTCGCTCAATGCAAAGTTGTCTTTGCCTTGTATATCTTTGTGACAGGTCGTCTTGACGTCTTCTTGCGCCAATCCGAAATAAGGAGTTTTTTGAATAAATTCGACCACTCCTGCAGTAGCCTCGGGAGACATCTGCGCTCCGTCCTCTCCGTATACTTTATATCCGTTGTACTCCTTTGGATTGTGACTTGCAGTGATCATAATACCTGCGATACAATTCAATTCTCTCACGGCAAAAGAGCACATAGGCACGGGGCGTACGTTTTCAAACAACGACACCTTGATTCCGTTTGCGCCCAAAATTCTTGCAGACGTCAATGCAAATTCAAAAGACATACGCCTCGTGTCGTAAGAAATAACAACGCCTCTTTCCGCTTCGGCGCCGCCAAGCGAATTTATGTAATCGCTCAAGCCCTTGGTTGCCCTTGCGACAGTATATTCGTTCATATTGGAGATACCCATACAAATCGTACCTCTCATTCCCGCCGTACCAAACGCCAACGGCAACGTAAATCTCTCTTTGATTTCTTTTTCGTCGGAAGATATTGCTAAAAGTTCTTGCTTTTGCTCTTGGCTGACGTTGTCCAACCATTCTTTGTAATTGTCTTGATACATATATACCTCTTATTTGCCGTCTTATCGGCTTTTATATTTGCAACTTTAATTGCGCTACTGTCACACCCCTTGCAAAACGCGTCTGCTCGCTTTATGAGCCTTCGCTACGCTAATTACGGGCGCTGGCGAGAAATCTAATGCACTTTGTAGTCAAAATATTTAATGTCATCTCTACCGAAACGAAGAAAACAATTTGTCATTTCGAGCGAAGCAAAGCGTTGTGGAGAAATCGCATAGGTAATTAAAAACGCCTTAGTCTCTGTCTTCGTCAAAATATGTAGCCATAATGTCCGCGATATGTACGAGCGTAGCAAATGGAAACTGCGAAAAGGCTTTGCTTATAGAGAAGTCTCCGCCTACAACGCGCTTGTCAAAGCCGCCCATATGCCAATTGATAGCCATTGCCTCTTCTCTTGTGAGACGCATAAAACCGCTTATCATATACACCGACTTTTCGCCGTGTCCGTACGGCAACTTTTCGTCGACGGTATAATAAGGAACTTGCTCCCAAGTCCCGAATTCATTCTTGACGTTGCGAAGCGAAACCTTGTAATAATATACTTTACACAAATCGTGCAGCAGCGTGGAAATGGCAATACTTTCAGTAGACACGTTTTTAAAAAGCGAATTTTCTTTCTTATTTTCATTTTCAATCAGTTCGACGGCTCTATCGTAAACGTTGAGAGAGTGATCGCACAGACCTCCCAATATCGCATTATGGAATTTAGAACTTGCGGGCGCAACAAAAAAATCACTGTCGCACAGCCATTTAAGAAGTTTGTCACTGCCCTCTCGTTTGATGTTTTCTTCGTAAATCTGCAAAAATCTTGCCTTGTTGAGTTCTACGTCTACCATAATTACCTCGCAAAAATCACTATGCTTTAATTATATGTTTTTAAACACTGAATGTCAACCAAGCGAGAATACAAACGTATTTGACAATAAAATATAATTGAAATCTTCGTCCGCGTTACTTTACGCACAGAGCGACGCTTTTGAATTGAGGGTTAAGCCAATCGGCGCAAAAAATCAAAATCAGTAAAATATTCTTTTGACGGAACTTCGGGCGTATCGTCTTTAGCGGGCTTTTTGCGAGTGATTTTGCCTTGCACTGGCAGGTAGTTATCTCTTCTCAATTCTTTTTGGAAAATGACTTTGCCGTCCCGCACATACTCAATTATTGCTCTCGACTTATAGCCCACGTTACTCTTTTTAGTCACAACGTATTCGCCGTCACTATCTTGCTTGATTTCTCCCGACAACTCCTCCGACCATTCTATAATAGGCTCGGGTGGTTGCAAAACTTCGGTTATCTCGCTGCGCAAATTTATTTTATACGGCAGCGGATGTCCATAGACGTCAAAATATACTTTTTTGTCCTTTGTATATCCATTGACAATCACGTCGTAATTGCTGTCGTTGAGCAATACCAAATCTATAAACTCGCTTACGGTGGCGTCTTGCGAAAGTCCGCAATAAGAAGACGGCAAGGAGTGCGACTGAACAGATTGAGCAGTTAAGCCCGCTCTTATCCAAGCATTATACAACGTGGTGGATACTTGACATACTCCGCCTCCAACTCCCTCGGTGTATTCGCCGTTGAGAATTACTTTTGCGTTCTTATATCCCCTCTCTTCGCTCCTCAAGCCTACCACGGTATTGAAAGACAATGTTTCCCCTTTCTTTACGACAAGCCAGCAGAAATTACTGCTTGCCAACGCCACGTTGTGAGCGCGTTCTTCCTTAGATGTGGAATAATCGGTTTTAAATGAACTTACAAGTTGCATTTTTGGCGAAAAGCCGTAGGAATTTGGACTGCACATTGCAGCATTTGCCTGCATTTTTTGCCCTGCGTATATCAATACTCCGCCGATTGTAATTAAAATTAAAGCGGCGCAAATAAAAATTAAAAATATGCAGATATATATTTTCTTACGACTTTTCACACTAATATTCTGTGAACAAGCAATAATAATATTCTGCATAATTTTGGTAAACATTTATCGCCTCGACCGCAGTCGAGAGGTCTATATCATTTTGTCATTTCAACCTACTCATTCATTCTCCCGTTTGCAAATCTTTAATTTTATCAAACAACTCGCTTGGCGAATGTACGATACTCTTTGCTCCCGCCTCAACAAGTTGAGCGCGAGTTCTAAATCCCCAATCTACCGCAATCAATGTCATACCGCAGTTAATCGCAAACTCACAGTCTACTTCGCTGTCTCCCACGTATATTATACCGTCGCCGGAAAGTCCGTTCTCCTTGCAAGCAATGTCAAACAAATCTCTGTTGGGTTTTGCGAGAATATCGTCGCGGGAGCCGTACGCCGCGTCGAATAAATCTCCGAAAAAACTCTTTGCCAAGTCCTTGGTTGCGCCGTCGTATTTATTGGAAATCAACGCGAGTTTGTAGCCGTCGGCTTTGAGCATTTGCAACGTATCGACAATCCCATCAAACGGCTTCGTTGTGTCGGCTTTGTGAGCGTCGTAATAATCCTTGAAAATCTCTCTGCACTTCTCCAACTCGACTTCATCTTTGCAATTCATAAGGTCACGCAGTAAGTTGCGTATTCCGTGACCTATTGCCGATCGCACCGTCTCCGCGCTCTGTTTGGGATAACCCAACTTAGCAAGCGCGTAATTTGCCGACTTGACAAGATCGGGAAGAGTGTCAAGCACCGTGCCGTCTAAATCAAAAAAAACCGTCTTTTGCATAAATCCTCAAAATATTTTTCTATATTTTATGTTGCCGCGACAATATTATGTCATCTCAACCGTAGCGGAGATATCTCAATCCGTTACACATTGATTATCAACAATACGTATCCTTCTTTGACCTCTATATCGCATTCGCCGTCCAACAACTCGTTGCTCACGCCGATAGGAAAAGTATTTGTCAAAGTTGCGTCACTCAAAGGGTATTTCCCATTCTTGATATACACTCCCCTTGCCGTATCAAAAGCAAAGAGCGAAAAGGTCTGACCTTTTCTTCCGCAAATAGTCCTTTTACCCATCAAAACTTGCGCCGTACAATCTTTGCCTATCAAAGTTACTTTTAAGCCTTTTTTAGCAAACTCATAAGCGCATTGCAGATTTGCAAGCGTATGATCCAGTCTGCCGCCCAACGCTCCATACACCTCAAATTCGTCGTAGCCTCTTTTGCGCGCCTCGTCAAAGGCGAGATACATATCGGTATAATCCTTGATAGGATCGTGTCGCAGCGTAGCAATTCCCTCGGGAATGTACCCAAGGGAATCAAAATCTCCTACTGCCAAGTCCACTCGGCATAAATCTTTGATATGAGCATAACCTCCGTCTACGGCAATTACGAAGTCTTGCTCTGCGACGCAAAATTGTTCAGAACAGAATTCGCCGTTGCCCACAAACACGCATTTCATATATTACTCTTGCTCGCTGCTATTTGCGCCTTCGCTCTTAGGAGGGCAAACCTGTCTGAACATATTCTCAAGGTCTTTTTTGCTCATAAACTTTGGCACAGGATAAAGCGGATGCGCTTCGGCATATGCTCTGTCGACCATTGTGGGCAGGTCTTTTTCTTCCACTACGTTCTCAATCTTTTCGGGAATATCCATAGCCTTATTCATATCTTTGATTGCCTGAATAAACTTCTTTGCCTTAACTTCTGCGCTGTCGCCGTCAATTCCAACGATATCTGCGAGTTTTGCAAGTTTTTTATAGATACTGCTGCCAAACCAATCGAGTATATGCGGAAGTATCACGGAATTTGCAAGACCGTGCGGGGTGTGATAAAAACCGCCCATCGTATGCGCCATTGCGTGAACGTAACCTACGTACGCTCTCGTAAACGCAGCGCCTGCATAAAAAGCGCCTTTTAGCATACTTTCTCTCGCCTCTAAGTTTTGACCGTCGTTGTAAGCCGTGACGAGGTTGTCAAAAATAAGTTTGACTGCCTTCTCCGCGTCCGCCTTAGTCTGCCTAGTGTTGCCCTTTCCGATATAAGCCTCGACAGCGTGCGTCAACGCGTCCATACCAGTCGTCGACGTGATATGTTTAGGAAGTCCGGTAGTCAAAGTGGCGTCGAGCAAAGCATATTCCGGAATAAGCGCGTGATCGTTGATGGCGTATTTCTCGTGCGTTTGAGAATTGGTAATTACCGCCGCCAATGTAGTTTCGCTTCCGGTACCTGCCGTCGTAGGTATTGCGACGAGCGTAGGAAGTTTTTTGCCGACTTTGAGTATTCCTTTCATTTGCGGAATCTGCTTGTTTGGCTTTGCCACTCTTGCGCCCACTGCTTTTGCGCAGTCCATAGACGAACCGCCGCCGAGCGCAATGATGCACTGACACTTCTCGTCTTTATATTTTTGTAAAGCCTGCTCAACAATATCTATCGTAGGATTGGGACATACTTCGCTGAAAAGCGCGCAATGCAACCCGACATTCTCGCAACCGTCGAGAATTGGCTTAGGCATACCCAACTTCATAAGCATAGGGTCTGTGACGAGCAGAACGCTGTCAAACCCCTTGTCTTTGATAAACTTAGGCAAATCGGCAATACCGCCTTCTAAATTAAGAAGTTGAGGCTGACGCCATTTTAAAAACGGCGAAACGATATATATCGTCTTTTGATAAGTTCTGTACCAGGCTTTTTGGAAAATATTCATAAAATGCTCCTTGAATTGCTTTACGCAAAATCTATATTTAAATTATACGTCTTAGCAGCACAAAAAGTCAAACGATATGCCTATAATCAAAAGTTCGCCCTATGCTTTTTTATAAATTTTCAAATTTATTTTTACAAATTCAGTTAAAATTCAGCGCCGCAATCAAAAATGATAGTGAACCAAATTATAAAGGAGGCAAATTATGAAAAAATCAAAACTGACGCTACTGTGCATTCTGCTTATTATGGCAATTACTTTTGCAAGCGTATTCCTTGTAAGTTGTAACGACGACAACGACAATGACAACGATTCCGCTAAACAAGAAGCAGTGATTACCGCAGGTCTAATACAACAATTTAAGTATGACGGCAATGTGCACAACGTACAGGCAAAACTTAACCACGACGAGGCGACCTTGACTTATTCGCCCCAACAAGGTTATTCGGAAATTGGCAATTACAACATTACAATTTCTGCGCCGGAAACAAACAATTACAAGGCTGCGACGCTCACAGTCTTACTTAAAATAGTAAGTGACGAGGAGAAGCCCGTCGACTCTGTTATGACTCGCTGGCAAGACTTGTTAAGCGACGTAAAGGAAGTCTTCTCCGTCGACAAAGGCGACGTCAAAGTCAATATCAAATCCGAAGCAACTATGACGCCCAATAAAGGCGACGTAAGCAAATTCCAATTCGACGCCGTGGGCAATCTCGACTTGGCAAACGTTGCTAACAATAAGACGAATTTCCACTTGAATTTCTCTGTCAACGACAGTCAATACGGCTTATATATCCAAAACGGCGGCACATATCTCAAACTTAATGACGATATTTTCTTCTTAAATAACGCCGACATTATGTCACTGTTGACTCAAAATTCCTCAACGACGGATCCTGAAGACAACAACTCTGCTTTGATAAACGCAATAATCGATATTTTGCCGTTGGCGCTCTTCTCAAATTTAGACGATATATCCAACACTGACGGCGTATGGAGCATATCTATGGATTTATCGAGTATATGGTCCAAAGTTAAATTGTTAGTATTACCTATAATAGCAAAAGACGTCTTGAGCCAAGAAAATATCGAATTTTTGGACAACTTTATCAACGCAAACCAAATTACATTTAAAATGGAACTTGATTTCAACAATTTGAATTCCTTAACTGCTAATGCCCAACTTAATATCTCTACATACGGCGCTTTCAAAGCCAACGTTACTGCAATGGAAATTGCAAATGGGGCTTTTGACAACGTAGAAGGCGCTCTTACGCAGTCTCAAATGGAGAACGCAAAGGCAATCAACGCCGCTAACGCGCAGATACAAGGCACAATTGCGCTTGTAAACAAAAGCGGAGAAACTTATGAGCATCTCAATTGGAAATTAGTTGCGGATATAGATCCTTTTGCATTGGCGGAAGCAATCAAAGAAGCGTCTGCCGGTCAGGACACTATGAGTTGGCTCAACAACGAAAGCGTACGTAATATGAAAGTGTATTTCTCTTTGTATCACGAGCACCAGCCCGATAACGGAGCGATATGCGCGGACGTTATGTGCCCCACAAGAGCAGGCGGAACGGAAGATACAACTATTCTTGACGTCGCATTCGACCCTCAAAACTTCGGCGACAGCAAACTTTATCTTGCAGCCAATTTGAGCAGAATATTCTCGGAAAAATCTTTTACTAGCACTCTGCAATATCTCAACAGCCTTATCAATAGTATGGCAGGCTCAAAATTGACCGGACTTTTCAACGAAAATTTCTTTACGGCAATAGATTTGACAAAGACCGTAGCCGGTAACGACGAATCCGAAGAACCGGATGATTCAGACGACGACAGCAAGTTGGACGTCAAAGCCCTTATCAATCCTATAGTTGATTTATTAACAAAGGGAATTGTAATTCAAAACAACGCAATTACTCTCGATATGGAACAAACTTACGCTTTACTTGACAGCATATTGGATTTAAATACTTTGATAAATATAAATCTCGAAAATATGATCAAAATCAATGCGTCCAACATAAAAAATGCATTATTCAAAGGAATTCTCTCTCCTGACGACGAAAGCGAATCGGAAAAAGCATTCAACTCCATATCTTTGGGCATAACCTCGATTGAATACGGCAACGCCGAGAGTTTTGACTGCAAAAATGCAATTACTCACGACCCAATCGACACGTCGAAGAAGCGTACTTTCGGAGGAAGCAAGCCGCTTTCGCTGGACAATGCCAACGCAAAGACCACCGGCAGAGTCTTCAACACCAAACAAACATACGACGACTATACGGCAGCAGGCGGCATACACGTCACTTTGGAAGAACTCAACGCAGACGTCGTAGGAAAACTTATCGAATATACTTATACGGCAATGGACGGTCAAACCTACAACGCATATACTCAAATCATTGCTTACGAAGGTCTTGACACGACAAAACTCAACGTTGAGCAGACAATCAAAGCAATCGTATTGCCTCTCGACGGCCAAGGCGGACTGTTCAGCGATCTCTTGTGGTCAATACTCCACTCTCTCGGATCGGGCGGTATAATCGCAAACTTCTTGCCAAGCAACATAACCATACCTTTCAGAGCCGACGTGATAGATATGCAGATTACGTTGACCGAAGTGGAAAACGCAGGGTTTAAACTCAATACCCCGCTCGAAAACGAATTTTTGCTCACTCCATACGAATACGACAATACGGCAAAGTTGGATATGAGCAAATACCTCGGCGGAACTATTGATCTTGTATATACCGACGGTTTTAAGCGTACTATTACGGCAAATTGCTCCAATAATTTAGTAAGCGACAAATTCCTCGTCAACGACGGCAACGAATACACTATCACATTGAGCCACTACTCTATGCCTGACATCAAGAAAGACTTCAAAGTTCAAGCCAAGACTCCGGAAAATCCTTCTTTGATCATCAACAACGACGGAAAAATAACCGTGTTGACTTACGGCGTTACGCAAGACGTCACACTTGAAGTAGTAGTCAAAGCAAGTTCTTCGTCCTCAGCAAAAGAAATACCGTCGACGGATTATATAATAACTATTGGCGGCAAATCGCTTGACGAAATTGTTATCAATTCCGACGAAGTAAAGTTTTTTGAAATTGCAAATAATTCCGACGACGTGAAGATCAGCTTCAAGAAAAGCGTAGCTAAGATGACGTCTGCTACTGCATACTTCTCATTGAAATACAGCGATGGGACGACAAGCGCTGCGACAAAATATACCAAGTACTTCAGCAAAGTTGCGCAAGAGGCAATTTGGGCAAGTATGAGCGGCATCAGCGACCTTGGCGCAAATCTCAACGGAAAACTCACCTACACGTATTGGAAAGATAGCGACGACGATTTCGCAGACGCAAGATTGCTCTCTTTGCTCTTTGAAGACGGCAAGTACTATATGGTTGACGACGCCGAGAATCCTACGGTCAAAGTCGAAGTAAATCTTACGGCTTACGACAAAAACGACAAGTCAAAGACGAACATATTGGTAAACGGCGTTATTCCGTTTGAAAAACTCCAAGAGTTGTCTTACGACTCGGCTAAGAAAACAAGCAAAACCGTATCTATCAACATCAGCGCAACCTTCACCGTAGAAGGAAATAGTGTGACCAAAGAAAAGACTTCTCAAAGTCTCACTGCGGCTTACAACCTCACCACCGGCTCTTACGTATCAAAAATCGAAACTGAAAAAACCTTTGACGATTTGATGAAATTCGTAGTGTTAACTCAAAACGGCGAATCTCACGATATGCGCCTTGCATACAAAAACGGCAAGTACGTATTCGCTGATACGTTCGACGGTGCAAAACTTGACGATATTCAAGTAGAAATAGTAGCAAATATTGCAATCAACTCGTCTACATTAGGAGAAGAAATAACCTTGACTGACGGAAAGTTGGGCGCAGATCAAAGCGGCAACAAAGTGACGCTGAGTGTCAAGTTTACTTATGACGGACACGAATACTCGTCAGCCGTACTTAACAACAAAACAGTAGCATAAATCTTCGCAATGGGGAATAGTTTAAATGCATTTCCCTCCCTATTCCCCTTGCAGCAATTCCCACAAAAAACGGCGCGGTCTCAAGACTGCGTCGTTTTATTTCAAAAACAATCAGATTAAATTATTCAAAAGTTTTTTCTACGATTATTTCCTGCTCGCAATACGAGGCGCCCATTTTAATACGCACTTTGTAATATCCGCTCTTAAGGAACAGTATTCTTGTTCTCACTGCAATTGCCTCATAAAGCGTGGGAGGAAGGTCTATGGCAAAACTATTGTCGACGATATTGTTGTCAACGCGTATCTCCGATATATTAAAATACTGCTCTTCTTCTGTGGGCTCTTGATAAAGTAGCGTTCCTGAAGAACTGATATATCCTCTCAGCACCTGGATTGAAATCGTAGTAGACACTCCCCACTCTCCGTGATAAGTATTGGAGATGCCAGCCGAAAAAGCGTAGGTATAGCCCTCAAAATAATGTGAATTTACGTTTGTGGTATTCTCGATCTTATACTTGCTCTCGTCTCTTTTTTCCGACTTGGGCAAAATATAAAGCGGTATTGACTTTTCGAGATCTGCATAAAAGAACGTCAACGTGTATCTGCCTATTTTGTTTATTATAATACTCTTTGTAGAAGAAGTTGGATTGACGTAAAAATATTCGTTGTCCTCGTCTATCGAATATCCGTTTATCTTCAAATAATCGACCGTCAAAGTCAATTCGACGACGCTACCGTCTGCAAGAGTAAATTGCAGTATGCCCACGCGCAATTGAGAGGAATAACCGATATCGCTCTGCTCAAGCGAAAGTTCTTGCGCAGAGGTCTTCAATACTATATCCTTCGCGGGCTTTATTCTCACCATTTCGCCGTAATATTTTCCAAAAAGATAAAACTGCAATACGGTATCTTTATTTGCGCCGATATATCTATTGCCGACGTAATCTGTCAACAAAAGTTCATTTGCATTGGCTGCATTTAAATAAATACTTTTACTCTTCCCGCCTTTATAGTTTATCACTGCGGAAATTTTCTCCGGAGTATCGTCGCCGCTCAATTTTTCGCCTTGCATATATTCCGACTTTTCCAAATGCCCGTAATCTACATCCTCTACATTATCCAACTTAATATAAGTCGCAACGGTTTTGCAAAGCCATCTGCTCCAACTGAATTTTCTCAACGCTTCCCATACTTTGCCGTCGAAATATCCTCGACCGGTGGGAATACAGTAAAGTTCGATTTTTTGCCATCCGCCGTATTGCAAGTCGATGGAAGAATGATCTACGACGTACAGCTGCGCTTCAAATTGTTCGCCGTAAATATCTTCTGCCCGAGCGTAAACGTAAGAGCCTGCAATCCGCTCTGTTTCGTCGGCGCTGATAGGAATATCGGCCCCATAAAGCGCGCCGTCGACATATATTTCGTCGTGAAGAGTGACGACATCGTAAGTATTGTCTCCTTCGACAGCCTTTTGACTTTGACACAAATAATTCAATGCGGGCGGTCTGCTTATAAAGCCCTTAGTGTATTGTTTAGTGCCTTCCGCGTCATTACCGTACAGGTGTATTGCGCTTCGCTTAATATCGTATGACGAGACGTTTTGCCTATAATAAGTCTGCTCGACCGTCATAGTATCAATTTGATAATTATCGCATCTAAACACGCTCATAAGCGAACTTGCCGCTTCGCTTGACATACCTAAGACTTGCAAAACTTTTTCGATAGGCGCGCTTAGACCGTTGTCTTTATAAATCAACGCCAAAAGTAATTCTTCGCCTATAGTATTCTCCTCTTCTTCTGATCCCTCGATAGACCGTGAGATCTGCCTTATGAGCGTCTCTGCCGATACGACGGTCAACCAATACTCGGGTATCTGCGTATTGAGCAGAGATTCGGAGATATTGAAGAACTGCTTAATGACCCTACTGCCTATCAAAGCGCGCAAACCTACGCTGATATATACGTCGTAATTGCCAAAGTCCTTGGGAGAAAAAGCAACGTCAAAAATCGCGCCTTTCGCAGGGTCGTACTTATCCTTACAGAACGCGCCGCACTGCGAATTACATATATGCGACACTCGCATATGGAAAAAGTTGTCTTCATCGAGTTTTGTCAAATCCCAATCTTCGGAAATCAATTTCAGCAAGTCCAACTTCGCTCTAAATTCATAATCATATTGCATCTCGACGCGGTTTGAAAGTGTGTTTTCAAGTCTGACAACTCCCAACGTAGTGGCTTCAAAAAGTCTCTTGTCCTCATATCCTCCGTCATCGGGATAAAATTCGACGATAGATTCGTCTTTTCCGTTGGAGATATATATGCGCGACATATCAAATTTGAATTTTTTATTTTTTTCTACGTCTTGCAGCGCAAGTTCTTCGCTACTGATCGAACTCAACTTGCCGTCGGATATATTGATATTGATTTTTCCTTTGAGCGACGGAGTTTTTGAAAGCATATCTTCATAATTCTCTACTTTGGCTAGCGAGAAGAACAACTTTTGCAACAATTCCGGCAACTTTGCAAACGTCTCTCTTGTGATCGCGCTGTCAAGTCCCTTTTTTAAATCAAAATCAAACGTATAGACGCTATGGTCGGCATTTGCCGTAGCGTCGGAAAAAAACACTCTCCCAAACAATATAAAAACTACGCCCATAGTAGAATAATTGATGTCTTCGCCAAAAAGTCCGACTACTTTGGTCAAAGAGTACAAAAGCGGCGCATTGTCATAACGGTTGCGAACATACTGACCGTTATCTTCGTCGTATATTTGCCAATACAACAAATCGCCGTCGTTGTACAACTGCAAATATGTCTGTCTGTCATTACCAACGACTTTTTCTATATTCAACACACCTTGTTGAGAATTTTTGTTTTGAAAATCAAGATTGAGTTTAAGCGCGCATTCGTATTTATCGCCGTTATCAGCATCTATTATATCTATATTAAAATCGCAAGTAACCGCTTCTTTAGTTTCGACTTTTAAAAATTGAGCGTCGATAGCAGACGCAACGTCGTAAAGATAGTCCCTCCAATCGGTGACCGGAATATTATCCTTGTTAGGCGTACCCTTGCAAGCGCAGACCGATAAGCATACTCCTGCCAGCAATAATACCGCAATAGAAATTATCACCCATTTCTTATGCATACTCAACCCCTTTCGGGAAGAAACACCGTCACGATAAGTCCGCTAGGGATATTGGAAGTGGCGTAAATTTTACCGCCGACCTCTTCTACCATACTACGCGCAATTGCAAGCCCAAGACCCGTGCCGGGCTTGCTCGTGTCTTGCTTGACGTTGTCTCCTCTGTAAAATCTCTGGAATATCTTTTCTTCGTCGCCTTCGGCAATACCTACGCCTGTGTCCGCGACGCTTAGGACACAACCGCCGTCGGCGTTCTTCAAAGAGACTTTTATTTTATCTTTGTCATTCGTATACTTGACTGCGTTTTCCAAAAGTATTATAGCAAGTTGCTTGACTTTTTCCCCCTCCATTACGGTATTTGCCGACTGCAAGTTGGCAATAAGAGTACGATTGGATTCTCCTATAATTTCTGCGTATACCTCCAGCACGCCCAATATAATTTCGCTCACGTCGGAACTGCTCTTGGGAGTCGACGTAGGCGATGATACGCTGCGCATCAAATCTTGCGACAGCGTGGTAATATGCTGCACTTCTTCAAGAGTATTCTCCACAAGATCGCTTACCTGCAATACCGTAGAATCGGGAGAAGCGAGCATATTTTCCATATTGCCTCTTATGACCGTCAAAGGCGTACGAATTTCGTGCGTCATATCGTGAATAAATTCTTTTTGCTGACGTATTGCATTGACGACCGGCTTGCCCATCAAAAAAGCAAAAGCCGTGTATATTGCAAGCACCAAAATGACCGTAACGGGAACAAACCAAATAAATGCGTCGACATTCTCGTACCTCTCAAGCAAATCTGCCTGCATAAGCAACTTGATGTAGACGCCGTCTCTATATACAAAAGTATAAGTCTTGTATTTATAATTTCCGATTTTTTCGTCTACCGTTGTGTCGAATCTGTCGGGTATAGCGCTGGTATGCGTCTTGAGATACGCCACGGCGGTATAGTCTCCCGCAGTGTTATCGGGTCGGCGAATATATACGACCACGTCGATATTCTCACGATAAAGATACGCGCTCTCATAGTCTTCTTCGACGAGTTCAAACAGCGAACTCTCTCCGCTATCTTTTATCAACTGCGCGTATTGGCTCATAGTCTTTTGCGCAACGTCGTCGCCGCTTGTGCGGATCTGTACTACAATGCCTACGCAAAGCGCTAAAATAACGACGAGCGTAACAAATCCCGCTATCCACGCTCTGTATTGCCAACTCTTGGTGGTTATTAAGGTGTTTTTCATTTAGATTCCCCCGCGAGATTGCGATCTGTCTCACTCCATCTGTAGCCGATTGTCTTGACGGTTTGCAGACATTCGCTCAGACCTATGTTTGACAATATCTTGCGCAATCTATAGATATATACCTCGATTACGCTCTGCACTGTGTCGCTGTAAAATCCGCATACACTGTCAAACAACTGTTGCTTTGTGACGATTATTTCTTTGTTTTTGACGAGCGTTTCAAGCACCTCGTACGCCTTGCCGTTGATAGGCAGCATTTCGCCGTTATACTCGACCATTTTGCTGGTATAGTCTATCGTAAAATCTCCAAATTTATATTTCAAAGCGCCAAAATCCCTGTGATATCGGCGCATAGTCGCCTGCACTCTTGCAAGCAACTCTTCTCTTGAAAAAGGTTTGACCATATAATCGTCCGCGCCTAGATTGAGAAATTCTACTTTCCTCTCCAACATTCCTATTGCAGAGAGAATAATTATCGGCGTGAGTTTGTGACGTCGAACGCCCCTCAACACTTCTTCGCCGTTCATTTTGGGCAACATAATGTCAAGAATCACGATATCGTAATCATTGGTAAGCATCTTATGCAGACCGCTTTCGCCGTCGTATGCGGCTTCGGTTTCGCCTATCGAACTCAACATTCTGCAAAGCATATCCGACAACGCTTTGTCGTCTTCTACTACTAACGCTTTCATATCCTTAATTCATCTCCCTCTCTTACCCTGCGCGCACGCGCCGATGCATTTATATTATAGCATATAGACCGTGATTGTCAATACGGCCGCAAAGAAAGACGTAGGTAGATTTTTCCTTATTTTTATGTCTCCCCTCAATCAATTTTAAAATTATTTCAACCTATTTGATTGCCATCTCGAGCGCAATTGAGAAATCTTGCTTTGTTATTTCGATCCGTTTAAAATCACAAAAACTCCGCTTGCGACAAAAACTTTAACTTTTCTCCGCTTATCGGGTGAACAAATTCAAGTCGGCAGGAATGCAGCGCCTGTCTGTCCAGTATCTTGCCGTTGGGACAAATGATTTTATGGGGATTTGGATTATAAAGTTTGTCGCAACAAAGCGGATAACCCATATATGAAGAATGTACTCTGATTTGATGCGTTCTTCCAGTCCCGAGAACAAACCTTGCGGAAAAATAATCGCTATATTGATCTAATATCTCAAATTTTGTGATTGCCTCGTCTCCGCTCGGGTCGACTTTGCGGCAAATATCCTCGCCGACACGTTTTATCGGCAAATTTATCTCTCCGCTCTTTTCCCCGACATAAATTCCGCTGCAAAGCGCAACATACTCCCTGTATATATGCTTCATCGTCAACGCGCTGTGCGCAAGTTGATTTTTTGCCACAATCATAAGTCCCGACGTATCTCTATCTAATCTGTTGACCGGACGGTATATGAAGTCTCCCCATATATTTGCCAAAGCATTGGCAAGACTTTTGCCGTAATGTCCTCTTACGGGTATTACCGCAATTCCCGCCTGCTTGTCTATCACGGCTATATCTTCGTCTTCATACACTATGTTTACCGCAATATCCGACTTGGGTATCGGCTTGACGCATTCGTCTACGAGATATATACAAAAGCGCTCGCCTTGCGACAGTTCGTCAATCAATCTGATTGGTATTTCGCCGCCGTCGGCAATTCTGCATACCAGCCCCAAAGACTTCCTTAACGCCGTGCATATAGAAGTCGAGATACCTTTGGATTTCAATATATCTTCCGCCTTTCCGTCAAATGCAGCAACGTATTCTATCCGTCTTTTCATAACTTTTCTGTCCACTGATACTTGGCAAGATCGACTGTAAAATCGCTATCGCAAATCACGCCTTCTTTAGCAAGCAACTCCGCTTGAACCTCTCTGCCGCCGAATGCAAACGCAGGCGCCAATTGCCCGAATCTATTGACAACTCTGTGACAGGGAACAACTCCCGGCAAGGGATTGGCGTGCAACGCATACCCCACCGCTCTCGACGCTCTTGGCGCATTAAGTAGACTTGCAATCTGTCCATACGTCGCAACTTTGCCCTTGGGAATCGCCTTGACGACTTCGTATACTTCATCAAAAAAACTCATATCTACCTCTTCCACATATTATACAATAATCAATGTCGTAAGTAAAGCGGATATAAATTGACAAGCTCTACTTGATTTTGATATTATAATATAGGAAATAACGGAGAGCAAATGATAGCATTACTGTATTTTTTTATAGCCTTGATATGCACCTTTGCCGGCGCAATAACGGGTATGGGCGGCGGAGTCGTAATCAAACCGGTACTAGACCTATTGGGAGACTTCGACAGTGCTTCTATAGGCGCTCTGTCATCAATCACGGTGCTTGCTATGTCTTTGACAACTTTTGCAAGACAGGCTGGCAAAAAACGCAATACTTCCATAGTTAAACTTCTCGTGCTTGGCATATCCTCCGCAGGCGGCGGAGTGCTCGGACAGTATTTATTTGAGATAATGACAAAAGGCGCAACCAACGCGGCAACCGTCAAGATAATTCAAAATTCAATTTTGCTTTTTCTCATAGTCTGTATATTCTTCTATATGCTTTTCAGAGAAAAAATCAAGCCTTTGCATCTGCATAACGTCGTATTTTATATATTGGTAGGCTTATTGCTCGGCATACTTTCATCTTTCTTGGGAATAGGCGGAGGTCCGCTCAATGTGGCTATACTAATGCTACTCTTTGCGATGGAGATAAAAGAAGCTACGTTTGCGTCAATAGTGACGATAATGTTTGCGCAAATTGCCAAAGTCGTGACGATATTCGCAAGCGGCGGCTTTGGCGGCTATGATCTTTCAATGTTGCCATATATGGTGGTTGCAGGAGTTCTCGGCGGATTTATAGGCAGTATTGTCGGCAAAAAGATATCGGGCAAAATCACCGCAGTAGCATTCAACGTAATGCAAATTGCCGTAATGATAATATGTATAATCAATATAGCGACCAGTTCGGTAGCGCTAAAAGCATAAAACTGTTGAATAGCCATAACAAATATGATACAATAAATATGATTAACCGACTCGGGGGATATTATGAACATAATTTTATATTTCAGCGACCAGCAACGGTACGACACAATCAACGAGACTGTCACGCCCAACATAGAAGCAATGGCAGACGAAAGCATCTTTTTTGACAACGCTTTCACCTGTCAACCCGTTTGCGGACCGGCAAGAGCCTGCATACAGACCGGTTTATACGCCTCTGAAAACAAATGTTATATCAACGGCATATCAATGGACAAGGACGACGACAACACTCTTGCCAAAGTTCTAAGCCGCCAAGGATACAACACCTCATATATAGGCAAATGGCATCTTGCGTCGGATACTGCTGGCTTTAAGCCAAAATTCAACGTACAAAAGAAGGCAATCCCCGAAGACTTGCGCGGCGGTTACAACGACTATTGGCTATCTGCCGACTGCTTGGAATTTACTTCCGATGTACACGGCGGATATATGTTTGACAAAGACAACAACAAAGTTACGTTTGAAGGTGTACGCAGCGATTGCATCAACGACTACGCTATAGACTATCTCGACAAATACGACCAAGACAAGCCCTTCTTTCTTATGATATCCCAACTCGAGCCGCACCACCAAAATACGGCAAATATGTTCCAGTGCGCAGAGGGCGACGAAAAGCAATTTGAAGACGCTCCATACCCCGACGACCTCGTGGGACTAAAGGGCAACTACAATTCGGAATACGCGCGCTATCTTGCGTGCTGCAAACGCCTTGACCAAAACTTCGCCGACCTTGTTCAAAAAGTAAAAGACAAAGGCATTTGGGACGATACTATAATCATATACACTTCAGATCACGGTTGCCACTTCAAGACGAGAAACTTTGAATACAAGCGCAGCGCGCACGACGCAAGCGCCCATTTGCCATTCGTAATGACCGGCGGCGGACTTGCCAAGTTAAACGCAACGCAAAAGTATATAGGCAAACGCTTCGGCGACTTTGTCAGTCTGCTTGACCTCACTGCTACAATTCTAGACATAGCAAACGCAAAAATTCCTCAAGAATACCAAAGCCAAAGCATATTGCCGATGCTCGAAACACAAAAAGGCAGAGACCATATATTTATGCAAATAAGCGAATCGCAGTTGGGACGCGCTATCATTACTGATAAATATACCTACAGCGTCAAAAAGCCCTTCTCTTTCGGCATTGAAAAAGCCACGAGCAAAATTTATAAAGAAGATTTGCTCTACGACAATACCATTGACCCGGCACAACATAAAAATCTTGTAAGAAATAAAAAATATAAAGCAGTAAAAAAAGTACTCAAAAAGATTTTGCTTGAAGACATAGAAAAAATCGAAAATGTAAAAGCAAAAATCTTTTAATAACTCTAATCATTTATAAATCGGTCGAGAAACCTTATATTTATGACTTATCTCGACTGATTTTTTATGCCGCATTCAACACCCTTTTATGTCACCTCAAGCGTAGTCGAGAGGTCTAATTCGCTTTATCCAGTCATTTCGACAGAAGTAGAGAAATCTCATATTTCTCAATTTCGCTTCGGTCGAAATGACGTTAATATATCCGTATGACTTGCCCAAAAAGCAATCCTATCCCCCATAGGCGCCCAGCACCTCTCTAAGCGAACTCTTCGTTGCGTCTCTGTTTATTCTTTTGAGAAGATAGAGACTGCGTCTGCCGTAAATATGATTTACGCCCTCATTGCAAGTCAAAGTCATTATCACTCCCTTGTCTTTGAGCACGCTTTCGCTTATCTTCGTATACTTGCCGTACGGATAAGCGTAAATATTGGACGTCACTCCCAATTCGCCTAGTTTATCTACTAGTCTTTGCGTGTCGCTTGAAAAAGCCTGTTTATACGCTTCGTCGTTCTCGTTCTTGAGTTGAGAAACTCCAAGTCTCGGATGAGTGTTGTGCATAGAATATGAGTGCAGTCCTATCTCTACGTTAGCGTTTTTAGACACCTGAGCAATATCGTCCCAACCAAAGTATATAAAGTCGCCTCCGCCCTTTCCGTTTTTATCAAACAATGTATAATCGCCCACAACAGAAAATAGTCCGCTATAGCCAAACTCTTCAAGTAGCGGCAACGCGTAAGTCATATTGTTGAGATATCCGTCGTCAAAAGTCAAAATCACCGCTTTGTCAGGAAGCTGCGTTCCGCCGTCAACGTGCTCGATAAGGCTTTGACAACTGATTATGTTATACCCATTATTCTTAAGATACAAAAAGTCTTTTCGCAAACTGTCTTGATTGATGCAGTATACGCTTTGCTTCTTGCCTTTCGCCAAAGTATTGTGATACATCAAAATCGTCAAGTCGCCCAGACAAGTCTGTGAGACTTCTCCCGTACTTGCCGTCGTTTGATCTTGACTTCCCACGCACAAAAGCATTGGCGCAGTATTTTCGTCGGCATTGCTGAAAATGCCAAAGCCAAGCGCCGTCAATGCCACAAGCAAACATATTATACTCAAAGCAAATTTTTTCATAAGTATATCTCCGCTGCCCTTACCCTTGCTTTTGCATTATCTTTTGGAAATCAAAGGTAAAAGGCATTATACATATATTGTGAAACTGCAGCCGTTTTATACAATCAAAGCGTCGGTTAGTACGCCGGCAATCACTCCGCAAAGTTCCCTACAGTATTCTTGCGATAGAAGCAACTTTTCATCTTCGGCATTGGATATAAAACCGCATTCGATTATTATCGACGGAACCTTTACGCACTTAGTAATAAATAAATCTCCGCCAATTGCCTCATAATCGTCTCTACCGCTGTATTTGGCGTTGATATTTTCATTTATACCGCGCTGCATACTCTCCGCAAAGTCTTTACCAATGCCGGTATCGTCATAAAATACTTGGGCGCCCCTGCGCGACGAATCGGAAAATCTATTGACGTGAAGACTTATAACTGCGCTGGGCGCCGTCTTGACTATAATCTCTTTGCGCGCCTGCATATCCAGTCTTTTAATGTTGTTGAGAGCGTCCTTAGTGGTTCTCGTCATAACTACGCCAATTCCATTGCTCTCAAGTATATTTTTTAATATTTCTGCCATTTTTAGATTTATATCGCTCTCTTTGACGCCTTGACTGCCCACAACTCCGCCGTCAATACCGCCGTGACCGGCGTCTATCACGACTGTATGCTCATAAAATTTTGCAACCGTCTGCGATTTATGCGCAAAAATGCACACTCCGCAGACGCTGACCGCGACCGCAATCACGGCAATTATCGCAACCGTAACTATAAACTTCTTTTTTGTTATAAAAACCATAATCAACCTACCTAATATTCAGTTTATTAAAAATCTTTTTTTCTATGCACAAAATATTAAGAATTTCAATACAAAACAGCAATTTTTTTATATGTATTTTTACGTAAAGAGCCCTCGCAAGTTTGTACAATTCGGGAATGAATATGGAATTTTTTAAATTGAGCAATTATGCGCTTCAAAACGGCTTTTTTCATAAATATCTTGCCAAAATACCGACTTATCCACATACTTATCCACAAAAACAAGTGTTCGTGTGGATAACTCGCCCATTTACCAACCTTATTACATTATTATGTATATGTGTCGAAATTTGTATATTTTCGTCAAGTTTTGTCTCAACGGTTACTCAATTATTGCTTACAATAACCTTATATGGATTTTTGCGGAAAACTAGCAAATTTAGGCTGATACTAAGCGGAAAAACCAAAACAAATCTTTATAATTTTACTTTGATTTTTTAAAAATATATATCTCGTATTTTCTTGTGAATTTGACTTCAAATGTCCAAAAAATGTTACATTTTACTCTTGTAAATGTATAGAAAATCTGCTACAATTATAAAAAAACCTGCGAGGAATATATGGCTGGGCTAAAACAAAAAATCAAATTACTCAAATTGTACGAAATTCTTTCAAACAACAGTGACGAGGCAAATCCTCTATCCACACAAGATCTGAAAGAATTGCTCAAAGCCGAGGGAATTAGCGTTGAGCGCAAGACGCTCTATGACGATATAGACCTTCTCAACAAATGCGGGTACGAAATTATGCAAGTACGCAAAAAACAAAATATGTATTACGTCAGCGACAGGAATTTCGACACAGCGGAAGTGCGTATTCTGATTGACGCAGTAGAGGCGGCAAGTTTTATTACCAAAGAAAAAACTGACAGGCTGACTGACAAAATTGCCTCGCTTGCGGGCTCGCACAAAGGAGAAGTTATCAAAAACAATATCGTCGCATTCGACACTACCAAACGAGACAACGAGCAAATATATTACAACGTATTTAATATCAACGAAGCTATAATAGCAAAGAAAAAGATTAGTTTTAAGTACTATAAGTTCAACGCTAAAGGCGAAAAAATAGCAATGCACGAAAACAAGCCCTACACAGTCAATCCAATTGCAACTATGGTAAGCAACGACAATTACTATCTTATCTGCACAAGCGACAAATATAAGGACGTGGCGCATTACCGTATCGACAGAATGGAAAATGTCAAAATCACCCGAGATGATTTCGTCCTGACCGACGACCTCAAAGATTTCGACCCGCGCAAAAATAAAAAACAAATCTTTTCAATGTTTCTCGGCAAAACTCAAAACGTCACATTTGAAATAGAGCCAGATATAGTAGAAGTGATATTCGACAAATTCGGCAAAAATACCAAGTTATCCCCTTACGGCGATAAGTATCGTTTTACTACGGAAATTCAGATAAGCGACACATTCTTCGGTTGGTGTATGGGACTGGGCACAAAGATAGAAATTATTTCTCCGCGAGACGTCAAAGCGCAATATCTGCAACTATTGCACAATGTAATCTGCAAGTATAAATAGAGAGAATAGTCTAGGCAAATTAAAATGCGTCTATTCTGCCGATACATAACATAATTCAAGTTGTCGTACGGCAACGCTCGTCAAAATCTATTTCGCTATTTTATTTTTGCCCAATGTCATTACGAGCGAATTCAATTAACAAAATCCTTTAATATTTTGGTATTATTTATTATACCCGAATATTACGCTACTGCTCCGCATTAGATTTCTCTATTTCGCTTGCAATTGCGTCGGTTTTTCCCGACAGGTTTTCTTTCTTTTCCTTCTCTTCACTAAAAGTAAGTGATAAATTTTCTTTTGGATATGCCGAAAGCATAGGCATAATCCCCTCGTCCTTTTGCCTTGCGAAATAATTGCGCGTAATTCTCGTTATCGTACCGCCAAGCAACAACAAAGCAATGAGGTTGGGAATTGCCATAAGACCGTTAAAAAGATCCGCCAGATCCCACACAAGAGAAGCGCTTGTCAATGCGCCAACGATTACTAGCGCAACGTAGATTATCTTAAATATCATCGAATATTTTTTGCCGAATATAAATTCAAAAGACTTTTCTCCGTAATAAGCCCACGAAAGTATCGTAGTAAATGCAAACAGCGGCAACATAATGCTAAATACAACCGTGCCGAAGCGCCCAAACGATTGCGCAAACGCCGACTGCGACAGCATTGCTCCGCTTATATCCGCGCCCTGCGTATAAACTCCGCTCGTCAGTATGACAAGAGCCGTCAAAGTGCATATCACCATCGTATCCAAGAATACTCCGAAGATACCCCACAGCCCCTGCTGAACCGGCTCCTTGACGGAAGACGCGCTGTGCGCAATGACCGAACTGCCCAGTCCCGCTTCATTGGAGAAAATACCTCTTGCCAAACCGTAGCGCATAGACCGCATTATCGCATAACCAAGCGCTCCTCCTCCGACGGCTTGAAAACTAAACGCGTTTTTAAAAATCTGCCCGAATGCCGACGGTATTGCTTTGACGTTCATAAAGATTATTATCAAAGCAAGCAATATAAAGCCGAGACACATAAATGGAATTATATACGACGTAATCTTGCCGATTCGCTTAATACCGCCTATTATTATCAACGCAATCACTATCGCTACTACGACGCCGCTCACCCACTTTGGTATGCTAAATCCGCCGTTCAAAGTATCGGCAATAGTATTGATTTGCACCATATTCATACCAAAAGCCGCAAACATACAAAATATCGAGAATAGTATCGCCAGCCATTTCCAGCCCAAGCCCTCGGATATGTAATACATCGGTCCGCCTCTGTATTCGCCGTCCTTTCCCTTATTGCGATAATATATGCCGAGCACGTTTTCCGCAAAATTGGTAAACATACCCACAAATGCCGAAAGCCACATCCAAAACACGGCGCCGGGACCGCCCGACAGTATTGCCGTCGCAACGCCGACGATATTACCGGTGCCTACCGTGCCGGCAATTGCAGTCGAAAATGCCTCAAATTGCGAAATTCCGTCGCCTTTTTTCTTGTTCTTCTTACCTATTCCGGTCAATGTCTTGCCTATAGTATTCTTGACCGCGTATGGAAACTTCTTAATTTGCGTAAAACGGTTGCGTACGGTAAGATAAATACCCACACCCAATATGAGTATTATCATAGGTATGCCCCAAAGAATATTGTCATTTATAAACTGTACGACTTTCTGCAAAATTTACTCCAATCTCAATTGTACACAGTATATCATATTATTCATATAAAAACAATCTACTTAGAGTAATAAACAACGATAATTATAAACTTCAAATTATTCAAATAATTTGTTATTTTTTTAACATATATTTTACACAATTTTGTCTAATAAACTACAGACGCAACAAAATATGTTTAAAAAATTTTTTCGTATTTACAAAATAATTTTTAAAATTTTAAATAAATATTTACATTTCCGATATTCAATGATACAATAAAAATATCAAAAAATATTATAGGAGGCAAACAACTATGAAAAAGAAAGTCGTTCTTTCTGTTGCCGTTGTACTTTTGGTAGTTATGGTAGCAGTTATGTGCGTCGCTTGTACACCAAGCCAAAAGAGTGTAATCGACAAGTTTAAAGGTGAAGATTACCTTGTTGTAGGTGGTGAAACCGCTAAAGTCATCACTTGTACTAAACTTACTAAAAACATTGTTATCACTTGGTATGACAGTGAAGATGACGCAAAAGACGCTTACGATGCTGCTCTTAAACTCGGTACCAAAGAAACAGTTAAAAGAAAGGGCAATGCAGTAGCAGTTGGCGATGCTGATTCTATCAAGATTTTTTAATTAAATCTTATCAGTTAATCTCCGCAAGTCGCAAACTGCGACAATTTGATTAGGTTAAAATATGGAATGTTAGGGCGTAACTTTAGTTACGCCTTTGCTTTTAATTATAAGGGGTTTTTACCGACGTTGCCTCTTTACATTCTCAAAAAACTGATGTATAATATCAGTAATAATTATCGCGAGGTAAAAATGAACAGAAAAAGCGTAATAATCCTGTCTTCCCTATTGGTATGTTTTTTGATTTTGCTTACCTGCGGACTTGCATTTACATCAGTGACTCCAAGTAAAGAAAGAGTCACCGACAAATACATAAAAGCCGGCTATACTCACGCTTTTTTTGATTTCGGCGACTATTCGATACGTACCTATACCAAAGGTGACGAAAGCGTGCTCATTATTTGGTACGGCGACAAAAGATTAGCGGATAAAAGTATCTATACGGCAAATAAATTTAAGGGTAAAAGATTTGTCGTAAAACGCGGCAACGCCATTGCAATCGGGTATGAGGACGATATAAAAATTTTTCAATTTGCTTGATTAAAAGCGTCAATTTGAGCATAGTAGAAGAGACTAATAATATATAGGGAGAAATTTATGAAACGAAACGGTATGTGTCCGACGTGTTATCTAAAAATGTTGTTGACACCTGGCAAAAGAGAAGCAAAACTTGATATTGGAGAAAAGTACGACAACGGCGTCGCGCTTACTCCCCCAATGGGCTGGGCAAGTTGGAATACATTCAAAAACAATATCGACGAAGATTTGATATACGACACCGGCAAAGCTATGGTGGAAAAAGGCTTGCTTGACGCAGGATATAAATTTATAAATCTTGACGACAACTGGCACTCGAATATGCGCGACGAAAACGGCAATCTACAAGGCGACTTGGTACGTTTTAAGAACGGTATTCCCTCTCTCGTGACTAAACTCAACGACTTAGGACTTAAAGTGGGTATCTATTCTTCAAACGGTACTTTGACTTGCGAAAACCTGCCTGCTTCTCTACACAATGAAGAAAAAGACGCTCTCAATTTTGCCAGATGGGGTATCGAATACTTCAAATACGACTTTTGCCACAACGAGCAATATAGCAAATACACTCCGCTCGTATACGCCTTAGAAATTGTCAAAGTTGGCGAAAAGCAAGGAACAGTTGTCAATTGCAAACAAGCAAAACTCGACGGACTTGCCAAGTTTATGCCTGAAGAAAAACTTGACGGCGGATATTATATATCGGGTCTTGACAAAGCAAGGGGCGTGGCGACTTTTGACAACGTGAGCATAGACGAAGACGGCGAATACGTCTTGACAATATGTATAAAAAAGAAAGGCTGGTATAACAAAACTCTTGTCGCAAAAGTCAACGGCGAAAATCATATCTATGAATTCCCCCATCAAAAATTCTGGAATCTTACAGCGAGATTTCAACAAATCGTACACCTCAATAAAGGCGTCAACGTCATTCAACTATACAACCCGGTGACCTGCCGCGCGGACTCTGCCGCTCTGCAATATTACAAAATGGGTCAAGCGCTCAAAAAAGCCACAAAGAGAGTTGCTCTCGAGCGCGGCGAAGAGGAAAAACCTATCACTTTTTCCATATGCGAATGGGGACTCAACAAGCCGTACAAATGGGGCGCAAAAGCCGGCAACCTATGGCGTACTACTCCCGATATCAACCCAAATTGGAATTGGATCGTTATGCTCTATAAGCATACGGCAAAATTGTATGAATACTCCGGCGTAGGCGGTTGGAACGATCCCGATATGCTTGAAGTCGGCAACGGCAAACTGACGTATGACCAAAATAAATCGCACTTCAGCGTATGGTGTATGCTCAACGCTCCTCTTATACTAGGCAATGACTTAAGAACCGTAAAACAAGATGTAATCGACATAGTCACCAACAAGAATATGATTGCCATAAATCAAGACCCTCTAGGCAAACAAGCAAAGGTGATCAAACGATGCGGCGGCGTGGATATTCTTGCAAAACCGCTTGCTGACGACAAGACGGCAATATGTCTGTTCAATATGCGCAACGGCAACAAAAAAGTATCCGTCGACTTGCAAAAAATCGTCGATGACGAATACGTCAAAATGAATCACAAAAACCAATATACGCTCACCGAGCAATGGAGCGGCGAAACAATCAAAACTGACAGAAAGTTTACGATAAATCTAAACTCCTACGAAGTAAAAGTATATATCGTATGAATTTCGCTTTGTCATTTTAAGGTAACACCGTTATTCGTAATTTATAGTTGCCTTGACAAAAGCGAAGAGGTTTTTAACTGTCATATATTTTAATTCATAACTAAAAAAGCGTATCTTGAGTTAAGATACGCTTTTTAATATAACCGTTGCAATAACAGCATTATAAATCCGAAAAGTATGATATAATCGAATAATTCCAATTCACGTTTGCCGAGAAGTGGCAATGTACTTATGTGTCAAGACCTTCTTATTTCTTAAACGCTTGGTATATTGCGTTTATTGCTCTCTCGTAGTCACTCGTCGCAACGCAATATCCCGCTTTTATGAGTGTCTATACGTCTATCTCTTCGTTCCAGCCGTATAGGTCAAGGCTCACTAATTCTGAAATGCTTGGTATATTGCGTTTATTGCTCTCTCGTAGTCACTCGTCGCAACGCAATATCCAGTTTTATGAGTGTCTATACGTCTGTCTCTTCGTTCCATCCGTATAGGTCAAGGCTTACTAGTTCTGAAATGCTTGGTATATTGCGTTTATTGCTCTCTCGTAGTCACTCGTCGCAACGCAATTTCCCGCTTTTATGAGTGTCTATACGTCTGTCTCTTTGTTCCAGCCGTATAGGTCAAGGCTCACTAATTCTGAAATGCTTGGTATATTGCGTTTATTGCTCTCTCGTAGTCACTCGTCGCAATACCCACAATAATGTTCATTTCGCTTGAGCCTTGATCTATCATTCTGATGTTGATTTTTTCTTTGGCGAGCGCGCCAATAAGCGTCGCTGCGCTGCCCGGCTTAAACGACATACCTTGACCGACTGTCGCAATCAAAGATATACCGCTCTTGATCTCGATATGATCAGGATTGACGACTTTCTTTATGCGCTCTATGACGACGTCTTCTTTGCCTGCAAGTTCGCTGTCGGCAATTACGATACTCATAGTATCTATACCTGACGGCATATGTTCAAAAGAAATATTATAATACTCAAGCACTGCAAGCACTTTGCGTACAAAACCGAGTTCGCTGTTCATCATAGACTTTTCTATATAAACTATGCTGTAGCCCTTTTTACCTGCAATACCGGTGATAACTCTCTTGCCCAGTTCTTTTTCGTCAAGATCGGCGACTATCATTGTTCCGTCTGCCGTCGGGCAGAAAGTATTGCGAATATTGATTGGTATTTTACTTATTCTTACAGGAAAAATCGACTCGGGGTGAAGCACATTTGCGCCCATATAAGCGAGTTCTCTGAGTTCTTTATACGAAAGCGCGGCTATAGGCTTTGGATTATCGACAATACGCGGGTCTGCCGACATAAATCCGTTGACGTCCGTCCAGTTTTCATATAGGTTTGCTCCTACTGCTCTTGCAATAACTGCGCCCGAGACATCAGAGCCGCCTCTGCTGAAAGTATGCACGATACCTGCCTCGTCTCCGCCGTAAAAACCGGGTACGACTGCTCTCTCAACGCCTGCAAGCGCATTCTTGACCTTTTCGTTGGTGAGTTCAGCTTGGAAATCGCCGTTTTCGTCAAAGACCATAATTTCCTTGGCGTCAATAAATTTATAGCCCAACACCTTTGCCATAATTACGGCGGAAAGATATTCGCCTCTTGACGCGCAGAACTCTGCGGAGTCATATTTATTCATTTCCTCTTCGACTTTGTCAAGATAACTGTCAATATCAAGGTCTATTGCAAGATCTGCGACGATACCTTTAAATCTATCTCTTATCTTATCAAACGTATCTTTGCATTCGCCGTTGATTTGCAAGTCGTGATAACAAGCGTATAACATATCGGTGACCTTGTGATCTTGCGAAAATCTCTTGCCTGGAGCCGACACTACGACGTATCTGCGCTTTGCGTCTTGCTTGATTATTTCGGCTACTTTAGTGATTGCCTTGGCGTCTGCCATTGACGTACCGCCGAATTTTGCCACTGTGATTGACATAACGTACCTCTGATTTTTACCTTTGTTAATATTTTTAAATATTATATTACATATTTTACATTGACTTAAAGTTTTTGGCAAGTAAATGAATACATTTTGTATTTACACTTTAAATTACCGGGAATTTAATAAGCGTTATATCTATGGTTGCCTATGTAGTATACTTAATTGTATAAATATCAACTGATATTTTGGTATAAACCTTTAAAGGCGAGTCTCTATTAGTACTCGCCTATTTTTCTACACTCAAGATAATATCTCTTGTCCTCCGCGTGTCCCATTGAGAAGGACTTGCGAGGCAACACTCCCCGTCTGACGACGTAGTCAAAAAGTCCGTCCTTTTCAAGGCAAGGCATAAAGACCGCAACTGCGTTTTTCTCCTTGGCCACGTTGAGCAAATGCTCGTCGCCGTGGATATAGTCGATTACCATATCTTTATGCGACTCGTTATATTCGTCCATAAGTTGCTGAATATCCGCAATGGCGTCGCTTGCATTGGATGAAACCTTCCAATAATAAGACTCACTGCCAAATACGACTTTGACAGCGCTTTCCCCATCCAACTTTGCAAGGCTGCTCTTCATATATTCTACAAACTCTTCTCCCACGCCAAACACCGCTCTGTGGATGGGCTGAAACTCCAAAGATTCGTCGTGCAAATTGACGAGTTCGCAAAGCGCATATCTTGCAGGGTGATTATCAAGGTCATCCCTGCTCAACGTCTTTTTGATATTATTCCAGCACTCTTTTGCAGTCGCAAGAGAATGATTGCCGTCACCTACGGCAAACAATATAGGTTTGCCGCTGCCGTATTTCTCTGCCAAGACGTCTTTATCCAAAAGTCGATTTATTGATTCAATGATACCATTGCAATCTTTTATCTTATATCCCTTGATACTTCCGCCTCCCATATTAAGAGCAAAATCGTAAGCAAGTTGAAATTGTTCTTTACGCGCGTACAAATTCTCAATGATCCTGTCCTTGCGATCGTCCATCAACATCATTATATGCGGGCTCTCGAGGCACGCGCCTTTACGAACTTCTATTCTTGCAGGAAGTCTCTCGACGACAGTCTTTTCGGTGGCTTTGATAAGCGCGTCATTTTGCGGCGTATATTCGTAATCTTCAAGGTCAACGGCAATTACAAGTCCCAATCTCTTTTGTCCGTCGGGCGTAATTCTCTCAACGAGTACAAACCCCTCAAACTCCTCAAATATACCTTCTTGCAAATATTTTTTCATATTGGCGTTGATAGACTTAATCCTCTCCTGCTTGTCAGCCCCTTCTAGATATACTTCGGGAAAAATCAAACGCAAGGTCGACGGCGCGTTGCCGACGAACTTATCAAGTTGTTCCCAATAATTGGGCTGAGAGGTAAATTGATCGCACGCTATCACACTCCATTTGCTTTTGTCAACGCCGACTTTTGGTAAAAGTATTTTTGGAATTTTAACTGTGTTTTTCATATTCTTTCCTTTTTATAATTCATTATCACAAAAACTTTTCTTAGAGGCGAGGCTTAAGAGACGCGGATAAGATTGCGCAAGCGATTTTTGTGATAAGCAGGATACGTATTGCGTGCGTAGCAGCGCTACGTGCGTGATGCGTAGACGAACTTAGCGCATAAATCGATAGCAATATTGCCGCACGAACTTAAGCCGAGACTCTCTCATTAAAAATGCCAGACTAATAAATAGTTTGGCATTAAAAATCTTTTTATGAAAAAAGGTTTAATTTTTCTTATGTCCCTTTTTGTCGTGCCTCTTAACCGCCGATTGAGAACTTATTCTATAGATAACTTTAATCTCTTCGAGCAATTTCTCGGGAGTCATATATCTCTTGATTGTGCCGCCCTGCACAACGCTGATAATACCGCTCTCTTCGCTTACTACAATAGCGAATACGTCGCTTTCCTCGGTGATACCTATTGCCGCTCTGTGACGAGTGCCGAGGTCTTTTGCAAGAGTAACTTCTTGCGACAGCGGCAAAAAACAACCTGCCGATATAATTCTATTACCTAACACTACGACCGCGCCGTCGTGCAACGGTCCTTTGGTGCTGAAGATACTCTCCAAAAGTCCGCTGGATATAGTTGCGTCCAAAGCTGTGCCGGTATCGAGGATATGAGGCGGAATTTCCGTCGGAGCAATAATAATCAGTGCGCCCACATCATTCTTTGCCATATTCTGACAAGCCTTGACCATCTCGGTTGCTGAGATCAAAAGTTCTTCGTCGGTAGTGTTATAATTGTACTTTACTTTTTGACGTCTTGCCAACTTGCTCATAAAAATCTTGAGGTCGGATCTATAGACTTCTACCATAGCCACAATCCAGAAAATATTGAAATATCTCAACACATCAATGGCAATCTTAGCCTGGTCGTAATAGATATTCAAAATCAGAAGGGCAAGATATACCACAGCGTATACGGATACGACTACCGCCATACGGTAACTGTTGCGTCTTGCAAAAAATACAAACATCATTATAGCGACCGCCAAAGTCACCAATATATCAATTACCACCCACGCTTGAGATGCGTCTGCTGCCAATAAGGTGTTGAGCAACATTATATCTTCTCCTTAAATTTTTACTTCTATATTATAATATAATTTTTTTTTGCAAAAATAAAGTGTTTTTACTAAAGTTTTTGCAATATATTACATAAAAGGATCATCTTCGTGATTATTTTCAGACTTTTTTTGTGGTTTTAGAGTCTCTTGAGTATTATCTGCGTCGATATCCACATCCTCAAAAGGCTTTGGCTCTTCTTGAGCGTCGCCGTCTTCTCCCTCTTTGGATTTTTTGGCTTTAACATATTTATCAAAATTCTTGGTTAAGTTGGCTCTTATTGCAAAAGATATAGCAATCAAGATTGCAATCAAAACAATTTTAAGAACGATATTTGCCAAAGTCGCGCTATTCCCGCTCTGGGTTCCGCCGTTCGGCAACTCGCTTCTTGCCACGTCTAAAACTGCCCCAAAAGTCTCTGAGTTGGAATCGTCAAGCGCCGTTAGCGTAGTCTTGACAATTTCAAAAAATTGCGATTTGATATTTTCTTCGCCTTTTCGCTCTACCATATTTTTAAACGTATCGTTTTTAGTATGGTATACGTTGTCTTTGCCCTTCATTTCGCTAAAGAGCGGATTGTCGTTTATCTCCCAGTTGAGCGACAGAAAGTTTGCCGTAGGCACTTGCTTGACGTCAAAGAAATATTGATTTGACAGCATTCCTATATTTGCATAATTGTATATTGCGTTTTCAGAGAGTATAAACTGACCTATATTTCTGTCTTTCGGTACGGCGGTAACGTAATTGCCTCCGCAGGCGTTGAGATAACTTCCGTAAGAATTTTTGCTTTCGCCGGCGTAAATATACCAATTATCGCCTCCGCCAAGCATCGCAAAGTTGACGACTAGCGCAATCTTGTCAAGTTGCGCCCTGTCAAGATTGTCTGCATAATTCATTGCGCCTTTCCAGCCGTAACAACTACCTGAGAAAAACGCAAAAGTCAAATCATAATCGCAAGACTTATCTTTAAGCGCTTCGGCAACGGTCAGCATTACCGCCGCGGAACTACCGCTCTCATAACTGCCGTCCGCCTTCCACAAGTTGCCGTTTACGTCAGCTTTTTCTGAATAGAGATTGTCATAACCGCACGCAAATATAATCTCGCCCTTACTGTTTTCCTCTCCCGACTTCTTTGAAAAGATCACGTTATGAGCAGGCGCGTCCTTTATTTCTTCGCCGTCAAATCTCTTGAAGGTCATCTTGAATTGTTGCAATCCCAATCCTTCTTCGCCTAAAAATTCGCTTTCATAGCCCCAATCCATCAAAAGTCCGGCAATATATTTAGCCGCGTCAAGTTCGCCTTGCGTACCTACTGTTCTGTTTTGAAGCGCCTCGCCCGACAGAGTTTGCAAATATTCGTACGCCCTATCGCCAAAACCAGCGTCTATGCCGTCAACTTGCTTGACCTGTATTTGCTTTGAAGTACACCCTACAAAAAACAAAGTGACGACCACAGTCAACATCGCTATCGCAATCACGCATATCTTTTTTGAATTATAAAACTTCTTCATATCCCACCTCACGCAAACAATACCAACACTATCGTCGGCAACAACATTATGTTGAGAAGCAAAGGACGGTAAATCTTTTCCAAACCCTTTGAATAGGTGAAATAAAAGATTGCCATTGAAATCAGCGCTAGCGCCGGCGGAATAAATACGTTTCCGAAATAATCCAATGTCGGATAATAATTAAATATCACTTGGAATATACCCAGCAATACTGTGAGTATTATCATACTGCTGTCAAGACATATTCTAAACTTGCGTATGTCAAAACCTATCCCGAATACCCTCAATTGGTTGAATACCAAATTGGCAAAAAATCTTGCATATAAAAAATAAAACAAGAAAAACAACAAAGCGCATATTGCCGGCAACATTATCTTCATTGCAAGCAACATAGTATTTCCCATTGACGAAATATATTCTGCAAGAGATATACCGAACAAGTCCGTATATGACGGATCAATAACCGCTACAAAAAGCGAATTGAAGTTACGCTTGCCAAAGAAAAAGAGCGAAAAAAACATTCCCGCATACAGCAAGACTTTCAATATTACCGTCACCCAATCGTTTTTTAATTTAGGCGTTCTTGGCGCGCCAAACGCCTGTCTTTCATTTTGCATAAGTCTTTCCTATAAGGTGTGTTATTGCCAGATCAAGAGCGCTTTCTTGAGAAATCTTTCCGCTCTTAAAATCATATTCGAGTTGATATAGATAATACACCGCGTCTTTGAGTTTTGTCAAAAAGCCACTCACTCTGCGCTTTGCCTCGTCGATTTTCTTTTTCGTCATAAAAAGCGCGCCTTTTTTCATTCCCAGCCTTTCGCACAAGAATTCTTCGTCTCCTTCATTGGTCATTATCGCAAACATACGCTTAAATGTCAGCGTGAGAGTCGCAAGTATCATCGACGGCTTATCACCTCTGCTCAAAAGCACGCCTATAATCCCCATCGCATTGTCGTATCGTCCGTCCTGTATCGCGTATATAAATTCAAATACTTGCGTCTCGGTGTCAGTCGCGACGATGTAGTCTATTACCTGTCTGTCAATCTCTATCTCACTGCCCGCGTATATCATAAGTTTATTGACCTCGTTGTTTATCTTGCCGAAGTCCTTATTGCAACGATTTACGATTTCCGATAAAGCCGACTTGTCGTACTTGACCTTATAGAAATTGAACACCGTCTGAATATAATTGACGTAGTCTATAAGCCCCATTCTATTGCAGTCCACGTCGACGACATATTGGTTTATCGCATTCTTTACAGTCGGGCAGTTGACAAGTATTAGTATATTGCCCTCGATAGTATTGTCCACATAATCAAGCCATTTTTCCGTCTCAGCCATAGTAAGTTTTTTATTGAATTCCTTGACTATGACAAGCCGCCTATCCCCAAACATAGACGGATATAACAACGACGCAATGACTTCGTCCTGACTTATATCGTTACCCTCGAATTTCTGCACGCAATACTCTCTTGTGTCGGCAGGAATAAGCGCGTAAAACTTTTCCAAAGCAAACAAAATCATACCCTCGTCATCACCTGTAAGAGCATAGATATCGGATATATTTGTCTTAAATGTTTGCTTTAGTTGAAGAACTTGCATCACTGCCTCCAAGATCTTTCGACTTTTATTCTATCATTATTTACTTCAAAAGTAAACGTACTTGGCACGTAATTTTTGACAGAATTATCAAAGCCAATGTCGCAAACAATATATTTCCCATCCGTATCGGCGCTGATTACGTTATAAGTTACAAGTATTTGATAGTTTTTATCGATGTCGTAATAATATTCTTCAGCCATCACTCTCAAGGTAGTCCCCCCGGACACAATATCCAGCGTTCCGTAATTCAAATAGCCTGCCGTCAATCCGTCCTCGACGACAGAATTCCCCGCATAAATACCGCTTGACATATACGTCGCGCCATAGACATAAGGACAGTTTGTCGACATCTGCAACTTCCTAAGATAATAGTCGTCGACGTCGCCCACGATTATTATTCCGTCTATCTTAGCAAATTTATTCTCACTCATAGCTTTTTTCACACTTTCAACACTATCCCCGCTTGTCCTGTCGTTGATAATCAAATATTCTCCGCCAAACGCATTGTCAACGAGTATGTACTGACAATCGTATTTATCTGCAAAACAGTATACGTAAAGATCGTTTGAACCCCATATCCTAAACGCCGCAGATATTGTAAATACTAATGCGAATACAAAAATTATTGCCGCAATACGCTTGATATTTTTGTGTACGAATATATACTCCGACAACAAAAGAACGCTCAATATACCAATAAAGATAATCACAGCATTGGCATCGAAATTGATAATTAAAGCAGGTATTTTACTTATCCACCCTATGAGCATTGTCAAAAGCGTAAACGGCGCCGCCACCGCCGTAACAAGCCACCCCATAAACGGCGCCACCGACGCCAACGTAACGGCAAAAAGGTATATAGGAAATATTACCCCCATCGCAGGCAAAAGCAAAAGATTGGCAATAATAAAGAGTAAAGTCTGTCCGCTGAAATAATACATCATCAACGGTAGAAGAGCCAAGTTGACGGAAATTGAGACGGCAATCAAACTGCCAAGCCGTTTTGGCAACTTCTTAAATATCTTTTCAAGCGGCTTGCGCAACGTAAATATACCGAATACCGCCAAGAAACTCATCAAAAATCCTATATCAAACAAATATATTTGATCATACATCAAGATTCCGCTTGCCACCAACGACATACTTGATATTCCGTCGTTGCGCATACCCAATGCCTTGGCAAGCATAAGCATTACCGTCATTACGCTCGCCCGCACCGTAGACGGCGAAAAACCGCACAGCGCAGTGAATATCAACAATATCGCGCCCATTACGGCAAGCCTAATTACGCGATTATTAAGTTTGATTCTTTTGAATATCCAAAGCACTCCGCTTGCAAGTGTACCCACGTGCAATCCCGATACCGCAAAGACGTGCGCCGTACCGGTATAACTGAAATTATTTTTGATTTGCGTATCCAATCCGTTTTTGTCGCCGAACGTCATTGCGTACAAAAAACCCGCAGTATCAGACCTTGTGTATGAATATAACGTACTCTTTACTTTGATCTTTATTCTGTCGATCAACTTCATCCCTGACGATACTTTGTAAAAACAAAAATTTTCGTCGTCATAATCCACGTCGCAATAGATGTAGTGATATTGTTTGTTGCGGTAATTCTGCACGCTATATGCATCTTCTACTACTAAATTTTGCGGAGCGACGCTGCCCCTGAATTTAATTCTATCACCTATCTTAAATCCTTCAAAAATCTCGCCGTCTGAAAATATCGCAACTGCCTTTCCCTCTATTTCTCTGCCGTCAACGATTATAGTACTCAAACATATTTGTATTCCGAATGTGTCGTCAGACGGTTGCAACACGCCATTTTCATCGCAATCTGTAAGCATATCTATATCGGCTTCAATGAGAGAATTTTCGCTATAAATTTGTCTGTTTTCCGCCCTCGCATACGTAAGCGAAGTCAATCCCAGAAAGATAAAAAACACTAATATACATATTATAAGTTTGGGTCTTGCCTTTTTGAATTGCTTTATAGATATAACGGACAAAAGCGCAATTATCATAAGCGCAACAATGGCAATCACCGTCGTATTGCTACAAAAAGTAATCGACAAAATTGCCAAGACAATGCTCAACAATATCAGTGGAGCAATCCTGAAATTAAATATTCTTTTCATTTATTTTATCTTTAGTAAAGTAAGTTTTATCTACAAATCCTTAGTCTTTTAAAAACACTTCATTGTACAAATCTATAGCTTTGCTTATGGACTCTATCGCAGTGTCTCTGCCTGACAGTTCAAGCACTTCCATCTTTTTGCCCTCAAGTTGTTTATATACTCCAAAAAAGTGTTTCATTTCCTCAATAATATGCGACGGGAGTTGACTTACATCTTTATATCCGTTCCAGTTGGGGTCTTTAAAAGGTACCGCCAAAATCTTTATATCTTCCCTGCCCTCGTCGATCATAGCAATTTGCCCGATAGGATAGCACCTCACAAGCGCAAGCGGAGCGATCTCTTCACTACATATCACAAGCACGTCCAATGGGTCTCCGTCGTCTGCATATGTGCGCGGAATAAATCCGTAATTTGCAGGATAGTGCGTCGCCGTATAAAGTATTCTGTCCAAAATAAGCATACCGGTCTGCTTATCGACTTCATACTTGTTTTTACACCCCTTTGGGATTTCTATACACGCTATAAAATCCTCACTGGCAATTCTATCCTTGCTTATGTCGTGCCAAATATTCATACCTTCCCTCCTTATCTTATTCTGTTGGTTGTTGCCTCCGACAAATTTTTATTACGCAAATCAATATCGCAACTGTCGCGCGGACTTAAACAGAGGCTCTTAATAAATATATTGTACTATAACTTTTTTGATAAATCTATACTTTTTTAAATAATTCACATTATTTTTTTATTTTTTTGATTGCAAATGCAAAAATAGTATGCTAATATAATAAAGCAATAGTGATATGTACGGCATTTTGCTTTTTATCGACTACTTGCCCACCCAAATATGCCGAAGTGGTGGAATTGGCAGACGCGCCGGACTCAAAATCCGGTGATGGCGACATCGTGCGGGTTCAAGTCCCGCCTTCGGCACCATTAAGACACACGCAAAAGGAGCGTACAAATTACCCCGAAAGCGTGTGTTTTTCATATTCTACTCTTTGCTGAACTTTAATGTTGATAAGTCTTTGCCCGGCAAAATAATGGGATAGACGTTCTCTTCTTCGTCAATCATAAATTCCAGCAAAGTTGGATATTCAGTTTGTTGCATTGCAAAGGCAAAAGCCTCGTCTATTTCTTCTTTGCTTGTAACTCGCCTATATTTTACTTCATAACTATCAGCAAGTTTTTGGAAATTGGGAACGTAAGCGGGACACTCTTGCATTGTAACACATCGCGTAGGGCATGTTGCCCTACGCCTTAAACAAGTGCTTTGATATCGTTTTCCATAATACAACTCTTGCCATTGTCTTACGTTGCCGAGCCAACAGTTATTCAGCAAACAAATAATAATAGGCAAGCCGTTGATAACTGCCGTAGCAAGTTCTTGCACATTCATTTGAAAACCTCCGTCGCCCACTATGGCAACAACAGGAGTTTTTGGATTTGCCAACTTTGCGCCTATCGCAGCGGGAAGCCCAAAGCCCATAGTTCCAAAACCGCCCGACGTCAATAATCTTCTGCTTTCGTTTAGTTTTAGAAACTGCGTAGTCCACAACTGATTTTGCCCTACATCGGTCGCTACTATAATATCGTCAAACAAAGTATTTAATTTTTCGATAATCATTTGTGGATTGAGTTTATCGTTTGCAATCTTTACGGGATATGCCGATTTTAATTCATCCAAATCTTTTATCCAAGCAGATAATTTCAGCGGTTTGGCATTTTCCGTTAATAATGACAAAACTTTTTTAGCATCGCCCAATATCGGTATGTCCGCCAATATATTTCTGGATATAGTCGAAGGGTCTATATCAATGTGAATTATCTTCGCATGTTTAGCAAAATTCTCCTTGCTACCTGCAATTCTATCATTAAATCTCACGCCTACAGACAGCAACAAATCGCACTTGTCTACTGCGATATTTGCTCCGAAACTTCCATGAATACCCACGTTGCCATAGAATAATGGGCTATCGCTTGGTATCGCTCCCTTTCCCATAATAGTAGTTACTACCGGTATCCCTGTCAGTTCAACAAACTTGCTCAACTCCCTTTCCGCTTTTGAAATCTTTACCCCACCGCCTGCCAACAATAATGGACGCTTTGCGCTTTGTAGAGATTCAATAGCTTTATTTATTTGTTTGTTTTGTTGTTCTAAAGTCGGCAAGGTATCACGCCTCTGTATGTCGATCGGATATTCTTCGCTTCCAAGTTGCTGCTGAATATCTTTTGGTATATCAACAAGAACTGATCCCGGCTTGCCTGATTGCGCAATCACAAAAGCCTTTCTAATTATAGCTCCCAACTCTTCTCGGTTGCGTACTGTAATCGCAAACTTTGTAACACTCTTTACCATACCAACAATGTCGGCTTCTTGAAAAGCGTCCTTGCCGATCAATGAAGTAACGACTTGCCCTGTAAAACATACTAGCGGTACGGCATCATAATTCGCAGTCGCTATCGCCGTAACAAGATTCGTGGCTCCTGGTCCACTTGTAACTAAACACACACCAGGCTTTCCACTTGAACGCGCATAGCCGTCGGCGGCGTGCGCCAGCCCTTGCTCGTGTCTAGGCAAAATCATATTTATCGAATTGTCATTATACAATTCATCAAGCAAATCAATTATCTGCCCTCCTGGATAAGCGAATAATGTATCTACGTTTTCCTCGTTCAATGCTTTTACAAATAATTGCGCTCCTGTTATCATAACGCTATCCCTCCAATAATTGATTTGACCGTTGAATCGATATATTTCACTCGCTCTAAATCAAACAAATCATTGCCAAAGGATGCTGAAAGAAAAGTAAATCCAAAAGTCGCTGATAATATTGATGCCGCCACTGCATCGCAATCTATATCTTTTATTTTTCCTCTCTTCTTCATTTCGCACAAGTAGTCCGTCAATGAATGAAGAAATGTTTGAGGTATATCCATAATCAAAGGCGCTGTTTGCGGATAAATCTGGGGAGAACGCAAACCTATTGACAAACGAACAAATTGAGGCGTGACTTCTTTCATATAATTTTCCATAAACATTTTCAAATCGCTTTCAATATCCCATTTTATATCTGCAAATGTTTCCGACGTGATATTAGGACGATATTGCGGCAATTCCATTCCTGCAATAACTATTTCTTTTTTCTCTTTGAACTTGCGAAATATCGTGCATTCATTTATGCCCGCTCTTTCAGCAATATCCTTTGTCGTTGCGCCAGTATATCCTCTTTCAAGAATTATTTCCATCATAGTGTCGATTATCTTTTTACTTGTCTTATCCATAACATTCTCCAAAATGCAAGTGTTCACTTGCATTTATTGTAACAAGAATAACAAGCGTTGTCAAGTGCTAAAACTTAAAAATTGACAATATATTATGAAACCAAACGTTGTGATTATATAATTTTGTAGTATAAAAAATTTATTTATGAAAAATTCGTTCAAGTACCGACTTCTGGTATGCACCCAAAAAATCCTTTTTGTGCATCTCCCACAAGAATAATATCGCATTTTATCGAAAGATAGAATACGACATTATTTTATTAAATTAACAGAAGTGGGGTTAATCTCCATATAAACGACAAACGGCTACCGTGTTTGGCGATAGTCGTTTGCTAAATTTTATCATTTATTCTTTTCAATATCTTGCCATTTCGAGTTAGTAAGAATATCTGCATTTTCGCCAAAGAACACTTTGCCCGCTTCTTCGTCGCCGCGTAACCAATACAGCATCCAAGCAGTCATATAGCCGTCGGAACGGTTCAACATTTCGCCGTGTTCTGCGCCCGTTGCTCTTGCACGCACTTTTATGACATCGGCAGACATATTGTCATAGCAGAATTTAAGCGCTTCAAGCGGGCAGATACCAGCCACCTCATCGTGATTGTCTATACTTTTTCCGTTATCGTCGGAAGTACCCGTACCAGCCACCATAAAATACGGTATTTCGATTTTTGTAGCGTCGTAGCCCCAACCCATATTTTTAGCAAGCAAAGGATAAGCGGCGCTGCCCGTAAAAATCGTTTTATATTTATTGCTGTTATCAAATTCGGTAGCCGCCCGTAATGCGCCCGCGCCGCCTTGCGAATACCCGATAATGCCGATATTATCTTCGTCTATCTTATTGCAAAATACGCTATCGGACTTTTTACCGAGAGAAAGAACGTAATCAAGCGTTTCTGAAGTCGTTTTGCCCATTCCCGTTTGTCTGTCTTGATTGCCGACAACGATAAATCCCCACGAAGCAAGGCGTTTGAAAAACGGTTCGTAATTGAGCGCAGCCATATTGCTTGCGTTCACAACCATAATGAGCGGATATTTTTCGTTATTGTCTTTCAGTACGGTAGGATACCAAATACGGTATTCTTTAATCGTCTTATTGTCGGCTTTGATTGTATCGTTGGAAACTTCATAACTTCCAAGATATGCGTATTTTTCTTCCGTTTTACTATCGTACTCTACCCAAGTATAATAGTCGTCGGTTAATAGCGGTTTTTGAGAGTCAATATAGTTCTTTACGAACAATACCACAAGCAACACTATTACGGCAAGTACGATTACGCCTACGGCAATCAGAATTCCTTTGACTAACTTTTTCATTTTGTTTCTCCTTTTGGTTGACATTTTATTTTTAATAAACTATACTATGCTTGTTGAAACAATTGTTTTCAATAGATACATTTGTTTCAAAAGCAATATCATTATAAATCAGCGAAATAGCAAAGTCAATAGAGAAAATACGCTTTTTTGTCTTGTATTGCTATGCGGAACAAAAACAGGAATTTTGTATCACAATGAAAAAAAATCAAACGAATTTTTTGAAACTATGTCTTGCCGACGCGCTTATCAAACTAATGTCAACGCAAGATTTCGACGCTATCAACGTAAACGCAATATGCGAACAAGCGGGCGTGGGTAGAACGACCTTTTATAGACATCTCGACAATAAAAGCGGTAAGGAAGATTTAATCGTTTTCAAAATAAGTTACGAATGGGAACTGTATGCCGATAATCACCCCGACGAAGTAATGCAAGATAAAGGCTTTGCAATGCTGAAATATATTTATGAGAACAAACGGCTTTTCTTATTGCTGTATAAAAACGATTTGATAACGCTCTTAATGAAAGCGTTGGAATTTACCATAACGGAAAATGCGGAAGCCGATAAACAAACAGCTTATCTCGGTTCCTTTTTTATCTATGGATATTTCGGTGTCGTTTACCAATGGATAAAGTACGGCTTCGACGATACGCCCGAACAGGTCAAATATAAGATAGAGCAAGCCTTAACGGTACATATACAAAAAAGCGATGTTTGAGCAAGTCCTCAACCGCCTACTCATTTATATTTTCGAACCACGGAGGTTAATATATCGAAAGACTATTGACAGGAATTGCGGTTTGTCTACCAACATATGTATACGGTCGGGACATACTTCTGCTCGGTAAACCTCTTTTGAACTCCCCAGACTATCTGGGGGGCGATAACAATAAAAGCGGATTTTCGTCCGCTTTTTTATTATCTGTTGTCGATTTTTTCGGGATACATATCGTGGCGCGAAAGCCTGTCCCAGGCTACCTGCTCCCATTTGGTCCCCTTCTTCCCGTAGTTGCAATAAGGGTCTATGGAAATCCCTCCGCGAGGCAGAAATTTTCCCCATACTTCGATATATGCGGGGTCCATCAACTCAATAAGGTCATTCATAATTATATTCACGCAGTCTTCGTGGAAATCGCCGCGGTTTCTAAACCCAAAAAGATAAAGTTTTAATGACTTGCTTTCAACCATCTTTTTGCGCGGTACATAAGAAATGTAGACCGTGGCAAAATCGGGCTGCCCCGTAATTGGGCAAAGGCTCGTGAATTCGGGACAGTTAAATTTTACGAAATAGTCCCTTTCGGGGTGTTTGTTTGCAAAAGTTTCCAAAACGGATGGATCGTAAGTCTGCGGATATTCAGTGTCGTTGTTTCCGAGCAGGGTAATACCTTCGTTCTGTTTTTCTCTTGACATATTATTCTCCTTTTAATGCAGGGTCTTCTATACAGTTGGCTTTAAATGCGGCGGCACGGTCGCGGCAGGTAGCGCATACGCCGCAAGGTTTTGCGCCGCCCGAATAACAACTCCAGGTATATTTATACGGAATGCCGAGTTCTAATCCCTTTTTTACAACTTGCGATTTGTTTAAGTTTACAAACGGCGCAAAAATTTTAAGTTGCTCGCCGCTGCCAATATAAATAGCTTCGCACATAGCGGAATTGAACTTCTCGCTACAATCGGGATAGGCGTTGCCCGCAGCGTCGTCGCTGTGCGCGCCGTAATATATCACTTCGCACCCGAGCGAGAGAGCCACGCTTGCCGCCGCCGAAAGAAACAGCCCATTCCTGAATGGGACGTATGTTGAAACGGGTTTGCCTCCGGTTACGGAAAGTTGTTCGGCATAACTTTGCAGGGGTATATCATTGGGCGAATCTGCCAAAAGCGAACAGTCCGAACCTTCAAATATTACAGAAAGATCAAGTCGCTTTAAAACAACGCCGTAGAAATCGGCAACTTTTTGCGCGGCGTCAAGTTCTTTACCGTGGGTCTGACCGTAGTAAACGGAAAGAGCCGAAACTTCTGTCGCGCCGTATTTCTCAACCGCCAGTCCAAGACAGGTTGCGCTGTCCACGCCACCGCTTAATAAAACGAGCGCTTTCATACCCTATCCCCCAAAAGATTTTGCAGAGAAACGTCGTCTTTGAACGCGCCGTAGTAACTTTCCTTTATGACTACTGCTCCGCTTGTATTCGAATCGGACGAAACTTCCAAAGTTTCCCCTAATGTTCCCGCGATTTCGCCGTTGGTGTATTTTATACCCTCAACCGCTTCTTCGTGCACTTGCGCTACGCGGGCGGGCGTTGCGCGCAAACCTACTCTGTCAAGGTCTTCGCATATGGCGACCGATAATCCTCGTATATGTTTTTCTGTTTCTTTAATATTCATACTTTCTCCTATACCCCGCGCATATCGGGTTTCCAGATGAATTTATGCAACTGCAATTGCAGGCGAACGCCGTTAAGTTTACGCTTTTTCATAAAGTCCACTATTTCTTCGGGGCTGATTTCCCCAAACACGGGGCTAAAGTAAACTCGGCACCTGTCTGTAAGTCCGTACTCGTTTATAATCTCTTCCGCGCGCGCCAAATCGCACATATCACCGACCACAAACTTAACCGCGTCCGATAACGTAAGGTAAGAAAAGTTTTCGGTCAGCATATATTTTTCCATACCGCTTGAAGGAAGTTTATAATCGGCTGTAACGGTTGGACGAGGCGAAATGGAAACGATATCTTTCAACGGTACGCTTCCGTTTGTTTCTATTTCGACTTCTGCGCCCGATTCTCCCAGCAGCGCTATAAGCCGCTCAATATCAGCCTGCAAAAGCGGCTCTCCGCCCGTCAGCGTAACATTTTTTACGCCCATCGATTTGACATATTCAACGAGTTCCTCCGCAGTAGCAAACTCGTATTTTACGTCAGAAGAATTTGCCCAGCGCGTATCGCAGTAACTACAATTGAGATTACAGCCGCAAAACCGCAAAAACACAGCAAGTTCGCCCGCGCGCGGACCTTCACCGTTTATACTTACAAACTTTTCGGCAACCTTAAAACAGCGCATATCACTCACCGTACACCGCGCAGTTATCGGGCGATTCGTACACCGTTACGCTAAAAATCGGCAAACCCTTTTTGCAAAGGTCGGCGTATATGTGCGCGGCAAAGTTTTCGGCGGTGGGTCTAAAACTCGTTTCAACCAATGAAAATCCTTCTTCTTTTAGCGCAGCAACAGTCGTAGGTTTAAGGGTATTTTTTTCGTAAATAAGCGTGTGGTCAAAGCCTTCTGCAAGGTCTTTTACCGCCTTCTTGAAATCGCCGAAGTCCAAAAGCATACCGCGCTTTTCGCCGCTTCCCCGCAATTTGCCGTCGCTTATCTTTACTTCAACAACCCAGCGGTGACCGTGAATGTTAGAGCACTTTCCATTGTATCCGTGAAGAAAGTGCGCGCTGTCAAAACAAGCCGAAGTTTTTAAATAATACATATCTCTCCCTTTTCGCAAAAAAATACAGTCGTGACAAAACGACTGCACCTAAAAAGAGTCTTCCCCTTCAGATGCCCTGGTTTTGTTTAACGACAGGATGGCGCAAACGAACTGTCCGTTTAATTAACAATACCACACCTCAACGCGTATGTCAACCTAACCGAAGTTCTTACACGCTATTTATTTTCAAAATGTCGGTTAAAGTGATTAGGATTCGACCTTTGCGTCCGTTTGCCCCCTTTTCGGCATTTCAGTACGCTGCAAATATTTAACATTGACAATTCACAGCCTATTATCTTTTTCCATTTATGAATACCCGAAATAACGGCAAGCAAGCGCTGAAAAACTCTTTATATGCTCGGCAATAATCTCTATCCTCTTTGGATCTTTTACAGCCTCCGCCACGGCATACGCGGAAGTAAGGACAATTTCGACATTGTGTAGAAATATTAAAAGAACCGCGAGTAAATTCGTCGGCTTTTTTGCTGAATGCCAACTGTGTAATATCTTCGTTGTTGACATTGCCGAGCAACCATTCGTCCAAGCAATAAAAATCGCAAGGATAGACGTTGCCATTGCCCTCGACGACAAACTGACGCGAACAAAAGCCGTTCATACCGCATTGTTCTGCGTGTCCGCCCAAGAACAATCTAACGTAATTGTCAAACTGTCTGATGCTGACATACTCTCCTTCTACGTAGTCTTTTACGTAAAGATTGAATAATTTGATCAAAAACGACGAATACTGATCGACTGTCATATACAAATCTTTTTCGCTCTTATCGCCGAATGGACGCAAACACGGAATGAATTGCAAGTATTTGATATCTTGGCTCTTAAAGTATTTGTATACCGACTCTATATGATCCGCCGTATATCCGGTGGCAACGACCAAGACGTTGAAATCCACTTTGCGCGCCTTGAGAAGTTCCATATTTGCTGCAACTTTAGGGAAAGTATAATTCAAATCGCCGTCCAATCTAAAGCAGTTGGCTTCTTGGTCTCCGTCGAGGCTCAATCCCAACAAAAAGTTATTCTTCGCAAAAAAGTCTGCCCACTCCTCGTCAATTAACGTACCGTTGGTCTGCATATTGTAATATACCTTACAGCCTTGCGTATTATACTTATTTACAGTAAGTACAAAGTCTTTAAAGAACTCTTTCCCTGCAAACAACGGTTCGCCGCCTTGAAAGGCAAAATAAATACTGCCGCCTTCGCTGAAATCAAGCGCTTTTCTTATTAAATTTTCCGCCGTATTATGAGTCATAATCCCATAAGACGAAGCCTCTCTGGACTGCGCCACGGAATGGTAAAAACAATATTTGCATCTCATATTGCACATACTCGATGCCGGCTTGATCATAATAGACAAATCTTTTTTCATAAATCTACCAACTTCGCTTTTCCGCGTTCAAAGTAATATAATTCAGAGCGTAATGCTTTACGCCGTATGAAGTACGTTGACGACTGATTTTCTCTCTATTTATATAAGTTACCCCATTCGCCGAGCAGACACTCCTCTATTTATCTCTAAAAGACATCATAGCATACTGTACGTCAAACAAACGCCCTATAAATATTATTGAAATTTTTATATCATACGCAAAAAGTCGTACGCAAGCACTTCACAAAACTTTTTATTAAATGACAAAGTATACCTCAGTCGCGCGTCGGCATCTTAAAATCCTTCAGAGCCTTGTTGAGATAATCGTTAAAAGGTTTCATTGCTTTAAATACTTCCAAAGCCTTTTTTACAAATCCCTCTGTATCGCGCACTTCCGCGTCAGTCATAAAGCGCTCCAAATACCAAGATTTATTTTTCAAATACTCAGCTTGCGGATGCTCCTTATCGTAACCTGCAGGTACGTTTTTTAACGCTGTTCCTTTGACCTCAAAATATTTTTTAAATTCCGCATCGTTTATTATCTCCTCCCATTCGTCAGGATGCTCGGCAATATAATTGCGCACCATAGTCGTTGCTCCGGAAAACATATCCGCAAACAGTCCGCCACCCAAAAAAGTGCCGCCGTTAGGCTTTATCATTATATAATATCCGACCGGAATAGGAAGTTTACCCATTGAAGATATATGCGCTCTAAATGACGCGTTATAAGGCGATTTATCGTGGCTGAATCTAGTATCTCGCACGAGTTTAAAAGTCAACTCTTTAGGAACATTATTCAACACGCTTGGATCAAACGCGCCGATTCCGAAAATGAATTCTTCGACCAGCTCTTCAAACTGCGCCGTTGCCGCTTGTCTTTGTTTTTTATGTTCGGCAAACCATTCGCGATTATTGTTTTCACTCAACTCTCTTAAAAAATCCAACATTATTTTAGTATCCATAATTTTTACTCCTATATTTAAAGATTTAAAAGCAGTTCCGCTTACTATGACTTAATAAAAGCCTTATACGCCTTTTCAAGCAAATCGGCAATTTCCTCATCAGAAATATTGGCGCTGCTGGTAGCAATCATTGAAGCCACGCCGTGCGTAAATACAATAAGCATTATATATACCTCTTTTATCTTCTCTTCCGATAGTGACAGTCTGTCTGCGATTTGCTTAGTAGCCGATTTATCTCCCATCCATTCGTAAATATCGTCAAAACTGTTGAGTCCGTTCAACTTTTGAAAGAATAGCATCTTGAATAAATTAGTCTCGTATTTTGCAAACGCTACGTTGGCTACTGCCATACTCTCTAATATTCGATTGTTATCTATGCGAGAATAAACAAACTCGTTATAAAACTTCATTGCCGCGCCATACAGCGACTCTTTGAGCGTATCCATATTATTAAAATAACTGTATATCGGCTGAATAGAACATCCCATATGTTGCGCTACGCTTCGGGCGTTTACACTTTCAAAGCCATCATCTCTTATCATTTGCAATGCTATATTTAATAATTGCGCTTTATCTACTGTTTTCTTAGGCATATTGTCCTCATAATTACATTTGTTATATAACATCTGTAATTATAAGTCATAGACTTTACAAAGTCAAGCGTATTGACAAAATATATACTGAATTTGCAATTGGTATAACAAAAGAAAAAACAATTTATTTTTTTACAAGTCCGTAGATTATGCCAATCGTATCTGCCAAAAACCAACCTATCGGAATAGCCATCCATATCCCCGCTTCTCCGATAGCGGTGAAATACGTCAGAATATACGCAAGCGCAACTCTCACACCAAGAGATATTACCGTCAGAACAATCGACATTGTCGGCTTGTTGATAGCGCGATAATAACCATACAGCAAAAACAGCAATCCTATTCCGACATAACACGCTCCTTCGATACGAAGATATTTCACGCCTATAGCAATTACGTTTACTTCCTCCGCGTCGACAAATACCGTCATAAGTTGCCTTGCCAATAGACAGACCGTAAGGCTTATTATTACGCAAAAACATATCGCCATAAGACCTGCCGTCTTGACGCCTTTTTTCACTCGCTCTCCCTTCCCTGCGCCGTAATTTTGCGCAACGAATGAGGAAAAAGCATTGCCGAAATCCTGAACCGGCGAATATGCAAGCGTGTCTATCTTTACGCCTGCGGCAAACGCCGCCATAACAGCGGTGCCAAAACTGTTGACCAAGCCCTGCACCATCAAAATACCCAAGTTCATAATAGACTGCTGAATACAAGTCAAAGCGGAAAGACGCGAGATATTTTTGAATACTCCTTTATCCCATTTCATATCCGCTCTTTTTACTCGCAGATTTCCGCAACCGATAAGATAATACAACGTAATTCCTATTGCCGACAAATACTGCGCTATGACGGTTGCCGCCGCCGCGCCTATGACTCCCCATTTGAAATAAAGAATAAAAAGCAAATCAAGCGCTACGTTGGTCACAGCAGACACGGCAAGAAATATCAAAGGTATCGTCGAATTGCCGACGGCGCGAAGAAGATTGGCAAATATATTATAGAGAAATGTCGCAAAAATCCCTGCAAATATCACAAGCATATATTGACGGAACGCCGTCTGAATTTCGGCAGGAATATTAAGTAATTTAATCAACGCGCCAAGCAAAGCGTAAGCAATAGCATTGAGCGCAACTGTTACGGCAAAAATACTTACAAAAGAGATAAAGAAAGACTGTCTTATTCCCTGATGATCTTTCTGTCCGAATTTCATTGAAAAAAACACGCTGCTCCCCATACACAGACCTATGATTACCGAAGTAATCAAGATCATTATCGTATAAGCGGAGCCAACTGCCGCTAAGGCGTCTTTTCCAAGGTATTTGCCTACGACAATTGTATCTACGATATTATAAAACTGCTGAAGCAGATTGCCTATCATTACCGGCAAAGAAAACAGAATAAGTTTTTTGAGTATTGAGCCTTCCGTCAAATCCACTGTTTTCCTAACTTCAAATTTCTTATTACGTCCGACAGCGTCTGCCGATTTATCTCTCATTTCTTTATCTCTTTCAATAATTTCACACTGCAAATATATTAGACATATTGACCGTTGCGCACATTGAATTTCAAGGTGACAGGTTTGCCGTCCTCTTCAAATACCGCTTGCATAATATCGTCCTGTACAAACTCTGCGGAAATGATTTTGATATCCTTTTGAGCAAATGTCTCTTTAAGCGCGGCTTTTTGCTCTTCGCCATAACTGCTTACGTCGTCGGAGATAAACAGCAAACTGCCGAAAGTCGAGTTGATCTTCGCCACAAGTTTGCGCTGTTCAAAAGTCATATACATATTGTAATCTCTCAACATAAATACGTCGGGATCGTTCATCCAAGCTCTGCCGTTGAGATGGCGGCGAAAAATAGTATTGCAAATCGTATGCGGCGTAGAAACGTCGTCTCTTATCTTATTCTTTTTGTGTTTCCAAGACAGTTCTATGTCGGAACCTATACGACAATAATCCACTTTCCCGAACGCAGGCATAAGAGGAACGCCGCAACCGAGTATCAACTTATCTCCGCAACACTCTCTCAACAAGTCCATAGCGTCGCACATAATCTCTCCGCGGGTCTTATTATGAATTGGCAAAACGCACGCGCCGTACAAAAAGTCAAGTTTGACAAGGTCATATCCCCATTCGTTGAGCACGGTGTCAAAGACGTGTTTAATATACGTTCTCGCGCCCTCGTTGTATATGTCGAGAGAATAAAATCCTCCCCAGTTGTGCCCGGTGTTGTACGGCTTGCCGTGTTTGTCTTTGACAAACCAATCTGGATGCTCTTTGAAAAGTCTGGATGCCCTCACACCCGCAAACGGCGCAAGCCAAAGTCCTGCGATCATTCCCTTTGAATGAATGCTGTCCGCGACTGCTTTCATACCGTTTGGAAACTTTTTTTTATCGGTGACGAGCCAATCTCCTATCTTGTCCTGATATCCGTCGTCAATTTGAAAACAGTCGAACTTGGTATCTTGAGCGGCAATGCTCTCTAAATCTCTATTGATAATATCTTGGCTTATGCGGTTGTAATAGTTATACCAAGAAGTATATCCGCAACGCTTTTTAGTCTCGCGCGGTTTTACTCCCATTTTATTAAAATATAGGTCAAAAGCATCTTCGTATTTATCGGAAATATAAGCAAGTTCCAACAACTTGTTTTCACCCATATATTCCACGCCTTGCAATTCTTTGGATACAATTATTTGATTTTCGTTGCAGTCAAAAGTCACCACGGTATAACCGTATCGCTCTGTCAAAGACCCAAATATCTCCACATTCTCGCCGCGACGAACATAACCGTACGACCAGCCGTAAAAAACTCCGCTCTTTCTCGGATAATCCCAGAAGAGAATATCGCCTGCTTTCGGCAAACCTATTCTTCTCCACAAAGTCTTTGTGACAAAAAATTCCGTCAGTCTTGTCAACTCTTTCATCTGTCCGCTCGGCTTATACTCCATACTGTCCGTCCAACTCTGATAGCCGTTGACAAAAATTCTGTCGGTTGAATTATACTGATAAGGTAATCTTATATCGAATTTCAAAAATCTCACTTTAGCCTTTGCATTGAGCTTAACTTTCAATACGTCGTCCTCAACGACCGCGTCCAAAGAAAAATGCTGATTTTCACTCAAATTGCAGACGTACTTCTTGCCGTCTACGACATATTTTATATCATACTTGATTGCGTTTAAGTCCATAATATCCTCTCAAATATCTTAATGATTTCTATAATATCTATAAGTATAGTATAGAAAATCATACTATGTCAAGACCGACAAATTGAATTTCGCGGCATTTACCGTTTATTATCAATTTATTAAAAAAAGGTTGTATTTTGAGTCGCATTGTGCTAAAATCTATTTGATAAAAAAATTTGGAGGTAATTTATGCCACTCGTAACATCAAAAGAAATGTTCAAGAAAGCGTATGCAGGTCACTATGCTATCGGCGCTTTCAACGTAAACAATATGGAAATTATTCAAGGTATCGTAGAAGCCGCTACCGAAGAAAACGCTCCGCTTATTCTTCAGGTATCTTCAGGCGCAAGAAAATACGCTAACCCTACTTATCTTCGCAAAATGGTTGAGGCTGCAGAAGAAGTAAGCCATCTTCCTATTTGTCTTCACCTCGACCACGGCGACACTTTTGAACTTTGCAAGAGTTGTATCGACGGCGGATTCAATTCCGTTATGATCGACGGTAGCCACCACTCTTTCAAGGACAATATCGAATTGACAAAGAGAGTCGTTGAGTACGCTCACGATCACGGCGTAACCGTAGAAGGCGAACTTGGACGTCTCGCAGGCGTTGAAGACGACGTAAAAGTATCGGCAGAAGACAGTTCTTACACTCGTCCCGAAGAAGTTGAAGAATTCGTAACCAAGACCGGCGTTGACTCCCTTGCAATTGCAATCGGAACTTCGCACGGAGCATTCAAGTTCAAGCCGGGCACCAAGCCGCAACTTCGTTTTGACATTCTCGAAGAAGTAAGCAAGAGACTGCCTGAGTTTCCGATAGTTCTCCACGGCGCATCTTCCGTACCTCAAGAGTTCGTCAAGATTGTCAACGAAAACGGCGGCAAACTCAACGACGCCATCGGCGTACCGGAAGAAATGCTCCGTCAAGCTGCATCTATGGCAGTATGTAAGATCAATATCGACTCTGACCTCAGAATGGCTTGTACCGCAGGTATCCGCAAGCACTTCACAGAGCATCCCGATCACTTCGACCCAAGACAATATCTTGGCGACGCAAGAGCCAACATTAAGTATATCGTTAAGCACAAACTTGTCAACGTACTCGGTTGCGCAGGCAAGGCTGACGAAATTCTCGGCAAGTAATAGTCAAGTTTGATTTTGCTATCAACTTGAGCGCAGCGAAGTGAAATCTAATTTGGTATTTATCATTTGACAAAACATAGAAAGAGATGGGCGCTTGCCTATCTCTTTTTTTGCCAAACAAATTTCAATTTAATATCTCCTCCGGGAAGAGCAAATTTTGATTATTCTACATTGCGGATTTCAAACATACGTCTTAAATCTCAAAAACAATAGCGTTTATTTATTATCCTTATCTTTTTTGAAATGACTTGACAGTCTTTCCTTTGCCTTTTTGAGATGTCTTTCCAAAAATCTATTTGAGCGCTTGTTTTCCTTATACTCTTTGCGAAGAGAGACGAGCAGTTCTTTCTTGATATTTTTGTCGGCAAAAAACTCCTCCATATTGCTCATCACTTCGACGTAGTAATTTGCGACGAATTTTATATATCCCATTATGCCCTGTTGCACTTCGTTTTCATCGGCGCCATTCTCTAGTTTTGCGTAATAATACAGTAAATCTACCGTGTCGTCATTCAACTTAAAAAAATAATTTTTTCCGTCAAGATACTCTGCAAGCGCGACATATGCCACCATATACTCGGTATACTTTTTGGTCAGTTCTTGTATCTTACCGTCTATTTTTTCAAAAACTTCTTTTGGACATTCAAAGATATTACCCCACTCGACTTTATCAATTGCTTGCAACTCGCCCGCATTTTGGAGTTGATCTATTGCAATCTTCAAAAGATCGACCTTTTGAGCCAATTGATCTATAAACTCCCGCTCTTTAGGATAGATAGCGTTATTGCTCTTGCTTTGATGAAAAAGCAACGATTGCAAAAGCATATCAAAGTTAAGCAAATACTCTTGAGTACTCAACTCTCCGTCAACGCCTCTGGCCACGTCGCAAATTTGCGCCAGAAACTTAGTCAACTTTGCGTATTTTTTATTAAGTTTTTCTTTAGTAACCGCGCCCATTTCTTCACTTCTCTCCAAATAACTTTATCTATTTAATATTTTAATACTATTTGAGACGTTAGTCAAGGCTATGACGCGGTTGGTTATAGCAATTCCCGCCGTTGATTTTACCGCCGCAAATTACGCAAAGAAATATTTTTATTATTTACTTACCAAGTTATTCTTGATATCATTACGAAAATTGTCGATTTTATACGAAATTTAAATTATTTTGTATTTTTGTACAAAACTTATTTAAAAACGCTTGCAATTTAGCCGCATAAACGCTATGATAGTATTACAGGAATATAAAGCAATAAATTATTTTAGAATTCCCAACTAAATAAAATACTATGAGCGGAGATGATAATATGCCAACGTCTTATGATATTGATTTGCATTATTTGGCTAAAAAAGCCAAAAGTCGACTTTCGAGTCACAATGAAGGAAACACAAACGAGTATAATAAATATATACAAAGAGCCAATGACACCTATCTTTTGATACTCAAAATGGTGACTGAAGAAGAAACCGTATATAATCCCATATCGCGATTTGTGGGGAAAGATCTCAAGAATGTTCCCGATTCAAGCGAAAAGATAAGAACCGTTTTGGAAACAAGCCGACACGTCAGTGAAATAAGACAAAGAGTGAGAACAGACCTTATCAAGAAAGCGAGAAACAACGAAACCGTCAATGTTGAAGGCAAAGAATACGATCCTTTGGATCTATTGCGCAAACTACACTAAAACTAATACGCATTTATCAAAAAAATTTTACACTACTATATATACAACAAACGCCTTCGAATTTCTCCGAAGGCGTTTGTCGTAAGTTGTGTGGGATTAGGTTATGGCAAATTATGATTGAGAAGCCAAACTTTCAAGACGGGAATTCTTGATTGCCTGCAAAGTATCCTTTGCTTCCTGCTCGGCTTTGGCAAGCGCTTGGTTGTATTGCGCCAGCGCTCCGTCGAGTTTTGCAACAGCCTGTTGTTGCGCTTCGACTATGTTTTGCTTTTGTTCGTCCGTCAGACTGGCGTCCATCTTCTCTTTGGTCTCGGCAGCCCTCTTCTCGAGTTCTACGGCGATATCTTTGAGATCTTCGATTGTAAAGCGTTCAAAATCTATATCTTTTATCTCTATTCCTGCAATCAATGTCTGGATTTGAGTTACGATGTCTTGCGAAAGCGGTTTATCTTGCAACTGCTCTTTGCTTTCTTCGAGTTTTTCAACAGCTCCGTTGAGTTTGTCTCTCATATCTTGCGTCAAGCCGTCCGCGGTATTTTTTGCGACCTTATCCACGTATGCTCCGACGCTGTCTACCGTCACGTTGCCTTGGCTGTCCTTGAGCGCCTCTACGTCGACGCCAAGTTGATTAGCAATAGCAAGCACGTCTTCGTCAGCAAGCAATTTATCCGCAACGTCTTGCGCAAGCACTACGCCTTTAGCAAGCAATTCTACGCTCTTTGCGGCGATAGAAAGTCCGCCGTACTGAGCGGCTGCGAGCCCGCCCTCGATTACTCCTTTATATTCCATATATTTTGCCAGATATACAGCCTCTTGCGCCGTCAGCACTGCCGTCTGATATACCTGTTCCGCGGCAAGTCTTGCCTCTTCAAACGCCTTTGTAGAGAAGTTTTCCAATCTGTCGTACGCGCTGTCTACGATATCCAACAATTGTTGCGTAGTCATCTTTACCGCGTCATCCATCTTGAGAGACAAATCGGCAGCCATTGCGCTGTTGATAAGTCTCAACTTACCTGCCGTCAAATTCTGATAATACTCGTTATTTGGATTGTTCTCTTTGAGTTTTGCAAGTTGATAGTTGAGCACAAAAGAGCCTTCTTTGTCATAATTGATTTCAAAGGCAAGTTTTTCGTCCGTATTGCTCACCGCAACTTGGATTTTATCCAAGATACTGCTTTCTACTTTAGAATTGTCACTTGAGACGGACACCTGCACTCCGCAATTATCCTGCGTAAGATATCCCATCTTTACGGCAAGATCCATAATCTTTTGACTTGCCTCCTGAATATCCATACCTACTATTACTTCTCCGTACATTAAGACGAGCGCGTCGTCGTTTTCGCAACTGTACGACATTATCTTTTGGTCTTTATCCAGCACTATACTTATTGAAGGATTTATATCAATAGAGACATAACTCGTAGCAATAGGTTCTTTATCGACGTCGCAACCTGCAAAGCAAACCGTCGCTAAAATCGCCATAGTCAAAATTACTATTACCGCAACTGCTTTTTTCATAATGATTCTCCTTTTTTGGTAGTTTCGCTTAATAAACAATCTGCAAATGCCTTTTATTGGCAAATTCAAAAATTTTTTTTTATTTTTTCAACGCTTGACAAATATATATCGCCGCCTATACAATATTGAAAAAGAATAATATTGCAAGGTTGCTTTAGGACGTATATCATAATCGTTCTATGCATTAAAAAGGGAACGGAGTGAAAATCTTCGACAGCCCCCGCTACTGTAACGGCTACAAACGCTTAATATCACTGAAAAATCGGGAAGAGAGCGCTAGGTATGAAGCCGTAAGTCAGGAGACCTGCCTGTAATATAAAGAGACGGATTTCGGCGGGAGATCAAGTCGTGATATTACCATTCCCGCCCTATTAAGGGCGTTTTTAATTTCGCGCGATTTTCCGTTGACTGACGATACGATAATAGAATAATGAATTATTGCAAATTGACTGTATTTCTATTATCTAATTACGAATTTTATAAAAGGAGTATACTCAAATGAAAAAGTATGCAAAAATTATTACGGCAATTTTAATTATCTCAATGCTTTCATTAGCGCTCTTTGCCTGTATCAATCCCGACAGTGACAAAGAAGGCAAAATGACCCTCGTTATTCTCGACGGCGACAACGCCCAAGAATATGTCGTCGACCTTTCCAAACTTCCGTCCGGCAACTCGCAGAGCGGACTGATATCCGTCCTCGAATATCTTCAAAATGAAGGACGGCTTACCTACTCTGTTGACGGCACTCTATTGACCCAGGTAGGCAATCTAAAAAATGACGCCGGCGCAAACAAATGGATTTGGCTCTATACCGACGTAGAAACGGATATAAACGTAACTGAATGGGCGGCGCGAATTACATACAAAGGCAAGACTTACACTGACAGCGGCATAGGCGCAAAACAAATGAGTATCAAAAACGGCTGCACTATTATCATTACGTATATGATTTACAACTGATATGAAGACGTCCTCTCACCGTGACAGAGCGCTTAAACTTGCGCTTATAGCAATTATGGCAGCCACGCTGGAGGGCGGCAAATTGGCATTGTCATTTATCCCCAACGTAGAGATAGTCACGCTTCTTTGCGCCGTATACGGATATGTATTTGGATTTTACGGAATCATAGCGACGTATATTTTCGTAGGTATCGAAACTTTGATATGGGGCGCAAATACCTGGATTGTAACTTATCTCATACATTGGGGGTGCGTGTCTTTCGTCTTTATGCTATTTGGCAAATTCAAAATACGTAGCCGACTTATCGCCGCCGCGACCGCAGTAATTCTGACGGTTGCGTTCGGCGTGCTTAGTTCCCTTGTCGACACCGGACTGCTTACCGGATTTTTTGACGACTTCTGGAAGAGATTCGCAATCATATACACCCGCGGAGCAGCCTTCTATATAACGCAGACGGCGTGCAACTTACTTCTCTTCCTCATTGTATTCAAACCTCTCGTCAATCGCATTGAAATGCTGCTGCCCGAGAGATTCAGAAGCGTTAGTATACGCAAATAGACGCTCATTTATCGGTAAGGTAATGTTTGATTACTTTAAACTCTTTTTCCGTAAGTCCGTCCACAAAACTGATAGCAGTGTTGTAAATTTTGCTGGCATCGGTTCTTTTTTTACATTGCAAACTACTTTGAAACAAACCGAATCTGGCGCTTTTTTTGCGCTTGGCAAACTTAATTGCTATATTCACAAGTTGTTTTACGTTTATGGTGAGATCTTCGTACTTCTTCGGCAACGCTTTGTCTTTTGACGGCTCTTCTCTAGGCTCTTCTCTAGCCTCTTCTCTGTAAGCGTACAAATACAGGTTATCCATAATTTTGATATACGACTTGATTGCCTCTTCCTCTTTGCGCAAGTTGTACGGCTCTTCTTCTTTGATATTAAAAATCCGCTCAGTTTCTATATCGTCTTTTTTGTAATCGGCGAAATAACTATAGACGTCTCTTTCAATAGAGTCGAATTTTACGCCACTGACGGTGATTGCCTGATATACTATGCCTTCTTTGAATTTCAATTTCTTTTTTTCTACAAGCGCTTCCACTCCCTGTCTTGCCTTGAAATAACTCCAACCAAACTCCTGTTGTATTTGAGGGATGGTGACTTTATTCTTCTTAGCGACATACTGCGACAATACTAATATTTCGTCGTCGTTTATTTTACTCATTTTTGCCCCTCCTAAGTCGGATTTGTAAACATTATGAATGCGTCTTGCATATTAAAACACAAATGGATTGCGCTTTATCGACTTAGCGATATATTGATAAGCGTATTTCTTGTCTGACGGATTGACTTTGACATCATACTCGTCTATATTTGCCTGCGACAAACTGCTGAATTCTTTGCACTTGTAATACCTTTCCAATTTCGACAACAACACATATCCGCAGTTTGCTTCGGTAATAATACACTCTCCTTGGTCAAAATGCGTAAGTCTGCTCTTAGGAATGAGCGGTATCGTCTCCACAGAATAATGATTTATTTCTCTGCCGTCGCCGTTGAGAGCGCTCAGCGGAGATATTCTCGTCATATTGCCGCATTCTTTGGAAATCTCCTCAAGCGTCGACGGGTTGTTGCTGCCGAAGAAGACGTGCATATTGAGATTGTCCCTTATTATCTTTGCGTTTTCACCGTATACGCTGTCGAGTTGCGCGTATGATTGGATAATGAGTATAAACCATATATTTCTGCCCGCGCACGCCGAGATAGTCGTCTCAAAATCTTTGATGGCGGGAAAGTTGCCGAATTCGTCGAGTATGAAATAGAACGGAGCGTCAAGTTTTCCGTTAGGCTTCTTCATAGCCTCTTCGATAAGAAATCTATACGCGTCCTGCACAAACATAGATATGATTTTATAATGCACCTTCAGTTCGTCTCTATAGTTGATAAACAAAGCCACTGGCTTATCGCCGGTAAGTTCGCTCAATTCAAAGGAATTGCACGACGTGATAAGACGAATTGCGCTTTCTCTGAATATTGCAACCTTTGCGTTAAAACTGCTGACTACGCAACGTCTTGTGGTGTGCGCGTTGTCAAGTATTGCAAACTTCGCCAAAGAGTACGCTCTCGACTCCGAAGGACGCGTTGAAAAATATCCTCCGTCATTATATGCAGAGCCGCTCGTTCCCTCGTCCTTGAAAGTATTCATTATAGACAGCATAGTAGAGAAAGAGAACGTATCTTCGGTGATGGGATTCTTCTCGAGTTGAGTATCTTCAAGCATAGCCCAAAGAAAGGCTTTCAATAACTCTCGCGCGGTATCTTCCCAATATGGGTCTTTTTCGCTCAAAGTTGGCGCAATCACGTTGGCTACCGTATCTATATCGTTGCCTACGTCGTCGAGTTCGTACTTAGTAATTGTGTCGATAGCCTCGTCGAGTTGCTTTTGGTTTTTATATACTTTGCCTCTAAAAGAGTTGTATAATGCGCCGTCTTTTTCCTTCACGACCTTGACTTCGTCGTCAATATTCATAATTGCCGTGTACTTTCTATAAATAGGAGTGAGCATATTCCAGCACTCGCTCTTGCGATAGTTGCGGAAGTTGAGCAACTTGATTTCATACCCCTGCTTCTTCAACTCTTCCGCCGTATATTTATATACCTCTCCTTTAGGGTCGGAAATTATTAGAGAGCGTTTTATCTTCTGCCTCGCAAAGGAAAGTATAGTAGGTATCACGTAAGACGTCGTCTTACCGAGTCTTGTTGCGGCAATTACTCCAACGTGATTTTCGTCGCTCGAATACATTTGAATAAGTTTGCCGTCTTTATAAAAACACGCTTTGAGTACGCCGTCAATTGCCTTTCCGCCAATCTCGTCAAAAATATGCGTATTTCTTACGTTTGGCTCAAGTTCGTTATATTGCGCAAGCGAGGCGTTGTCATAGCCGCTTAAAAGATTTACGTTTGTTTTCATTGTATGCTACCCCCAAATCCATATTTGTTGATTGTCTTAAATTCGTTGATTATACCGTCGAGCATAGCCCCATCTAGAATTAGTTTGCCCGCCTTGATTCTGTTGGCGAGTATTGCCTTGTCAAGAGCCTTAGATATATTGTCCGTCGACAACTTGGCGATTGACATTTTGACATCTTTGTCTATAGATATCTCCTCAATGCCGTAAAGTTGAGCCTTGCGAGCAAGCATATCGTCGATAATAAGTCCCTTTTCCTCTTGATTTACGCTTGCCAAACTTACCACGTTGCACAACTTCTTAAGCGCGCTTTCGTTGGCTTTATCGCATACGCATATCGGCAAAATACTGCTCAAATCTATCTGTACACTAGGAAGCGTCAGTCTAAAGTCTTTGCGCTTAGAACTTCTCAAGAAGTCAAGCGCCAGATCCATTGCCTCGGGCTCTATCTCGCCCCTAAAGGAAATAATATATACGTTGGGTCTGTCCTCGTCGCACTTGCGAACGAATATATTATTGGTAGTTGCGTCGACGTCGTTTTTGCCAAGATCGCCCACTTCTATGACCTCGACTTTTGCATTCTTTGCAAGGCTGACGATTGCGCTTACGTAGTATTGCAACAACACCGCGCTGTCTGCGCAGAGACACAATGGCGTATAGTTGGACTTCTGACGCAAGTCAAAGTTTTGCGCTTCTCTCAAAATACGATCTTGCTCTTGCCTGCGATCGAGTATAAATCCGTCAAACGCTTTTGCGTTTATCTCTATACATTGCTTTGAATTAAGTTTGAGAGGCAAATCGCATATAGGCGAACGGCGCTGCTTGTCCTCCATAGAATATATCGCAAGTTCCTTGTCTTGATATGGCAGTATCTCGCTGTATAGTATCCTTGCTTTTGGCGCCGAGTACTCGTCTCTTGGCAGAACCGACGCATTGAAAGCCTTTTCTATGAGACAGGAGATAATATTGCGGCAGAAGCCTTTAGCCTCTTGCGGATAACTTGCCTTTAGCGCCCCGATAAGCGAAGAGTTGTATCTCATTTCCAACGCCGTCAAAAGGCTGTCAAAACATTCCTGTCTGTCTGCGGCGTTGTAATAAAGATACAGCATTGCTCCGTCTACGTCGTTCCACCTTGCCGCTCTCCTCAGATTCTTGAGACCCGCGCTTTCGTCCTTATCTACGCATATTCCGTGTATCTGCATTATACCCAACGCTTTCAGCGCGCTGATACAGCCCTCGCCCGCTCTGTTGACGAGATTGCTTATTATCTTCTCTTTGCCCTCCTCATTAGGATTCATCATTCTACGGTCTATGGCCTGCGAAAGCGCGCTTCCCTTGATTGCTACGACTTGAGATTGAAGTTGATCTTCGTCGGCAGTCATATGTAAAAATTCTCTCATATACTGCTGAGTTCTGCAATATCTCAAGTAATCTTTTTCGTCCTCTATCTGCTTCACTTCGTCGCTTTGTACGATATCCCAAAGCGCTTTGGCGCTCTTATCGTCGATTAGGTACGCCTTGGCTAGAGATAAAAAAGCTTGCTTGCTCTGCTCAAAGGACATTGCCTTTACGATAGGTGCGGAAAAGAGAAAATATTGATTCAAAAAACGTTCGTGTAAATCTTTCATAGTCTTCACTCCTTTGCGCTTATTTGATACTTGCTTGGAATCACGTAGTCGATAATACCGTATTCCAAGGCTTGCGCCGCGCTAAGCACGTTGTCTCTGTCAGTATCGCGAGCGATTTCCTCTACAGAGCGTCCCGTAAAACTCGACAGCATTGCATTGATATTTCCCCTCGTACGCTCTATATGCTGAGCGGCGAGAATGATATCCGACGCCTGTCCGCTTGCTCCGCCCAAAGGCTGGTGCAAAAGCACTTCGGCGTTTTGCGTAGCCGCTCTCATACCCTTTGTGCCCGCGCCCAAGATTACCGCCGCCATAGACGCCGCCTGACCTAGCGCGACCGTCATTATCTTAGCGTCTATAAAGTGCATTGTGTCGATTATAGCAAGTCCGTCGGTTATCACGCCTCCCGGGCTGTTGATTTGCAACGTGATGACTCTCTCCTCAGGCGGTACGCTCGCTATCTTAAACTGGTGGTCAAGATATTGAAGTTTGTCAATCACGCACAACGCCATAGTGTTGTCTATCTCGCCAAATATGTTGATGGTCTTGTACTGCAGCGAGTAATCAGGTCCAAAACCGTTTCTGGTTTCCATTGTTATTTATTCCTCCTCTTTATGTCTTCTTCTATTAATTCATAATATTTGTCAAAAATCTTCAATACTAGAGTCTCATCTTCTACTACCGACAACTTATCGTCGTCCGTGTATTCGAATACGACTGCTTCGTCATCTTCAATGCCTTCAATCTTCGTGATAGGATGCAATATGCAAAATAATCTTCTTTCATCAAAGATGGACGCCACTTGCTCAAATTCATAGGCGTTGCCCTCTTCGTCATTCAACGTGACGCTGTCCAAATTGTCTTTATTCAAAAGTTTTTCGAACAAACTTATTTCTTGTTCTTTATTATTCATAATTTTTGTCCTCTTTGTTTTTTATTTTTTGTTGCCCGCAGTTATACTGCGGGAGCGGCGAAGTAGGATTATCTATCCAAATCTTCGCCATTGCTGTGAGAAGGCATATTGTCTGCAAGACACTTACAATGCGCAAAGTAATAAATGTACACTTCTTCGAGTATATTTTCGTCGTTCTCTATTATAAGAACTTCTTTGCCATCGCGCTTTCCTACGCTGTAGCACTCGCCGAAGTCATAATCGTTTTTTTCTCTTATGACGCATCTGATCTTGTCCTTAAGCATCAACGCCACAACTTGAAAGTATTGTCTTACGTTGCCGCAGCAATCCGTAAGCGCAAGACTCTCGCAGTTGGATTTGTATGCCAACTTACTCACATCTTTGCCAAATAGTACGATACTGTACTCCATTTTGCCCTCCTCATAATAATTTTTATATTTAATAGTAAATGGTCTATATTTTGACTTTTTTGCAGAATTTGCCTTGCAAAAGCGCGCAAAAAGGACGCGTTATTCAATTGTCAATTTGATTTTGCCTCCGACTAACGACCCGATTGCGCTCTTCCCATACATAATGAGAGTAGCAAATTTACGTCCCCAAACTTTTATTGGGTACGTCAAACAAATTTTGCATCAAAAGCAGTTTGGGATTATTTGATAGTACCTAAACTTAAAAGACCGACGCCGGCGTCAAAGCCGTTAGGGAATAATATTAAAACTGTTTTATACTTTGCCATAACCTTTTTCGCTGTCATTTACGGTCTCCTTAAAGATTTTTTTCTTCTTACGTATCTATTATAAATCAAGATACGTCAAAAGGTCGATATGTTTTTAATGTAATCTCTACATAAAAAATGTTGTTTACTATTTGATTTTTAAAATGTGCGGCTCATAGCCGAAATTCCGCGCTCAACAAAATACGTCTTTTCTGCCTTCTGTATACGAAAAGGCGAAATTACCCCTTGTGTCTATGCAAACGTCTTTTTTGCTTGCAGCGGCAGTCTATTCAGTTGTTTCAGTGCGATATTAAGTTTTAACTTGGATATTTCGCAAATACGGCTTACGAAATACTTTGAACGATAAAATTCTCAATAGATTTAATACTTTTAACCTTGATAACTTTTATCTATATCTTTTCAGTATTACTAATGATAGCACCTGCAAAAAATGTTGTCAACAGTTTTTTTGCAAGTTTTTTTAGCAAATTTTCGTCGAAAAAATAACAATAAAATAATATTTTATACTAATATTATAATAAAATTAAAGAAGACGTTTAGTCTTCATTTCGCATTGATTTCAGCAACGCAATAAGCGCTTCCTGTTGAGGTGAAGATAGCGAGGCAAATTCGTCAAGCAATATTTTTTGCGTCGGCGTAAGTTGACGAAGTTCGCCGTCTTCTGCAAAAAATTGCGACAGCGTAATTCCGCAAGCATTGCATATGGCTTGCAACGACGCGACGGACGGCTGGACGTTTTTTCTAAACCAAGACGATATAGTCGTCTGCGGTATATTGGACTCTAGACTCAACTTATATTCGGTCCACCCCTTTTGATTGCGCAGCTGTATAATTTTTGCCAGAATATCCATACCTTTTCCTATAATTGTCTTTTTCGTATATTTTATACGAAAAAATATTGACAAACAATATTGTATATCGTATAATTATTACGATATTTCGTATATCAATTACGTTTTTAATAGGAGAATAACAATGGAACAACAAAAGATTGCAAATTTTATGTCTGCTTACGGAAAATATTTCCCTGCTGACAAAATGGCGTATATTGAAGAGGGTTTGGCTAAGTGTCCCGACGAAAAATACAATATTCTCGCGACTGTCAATTTCAAAAATCCTACCGCAATAACTGTTTTGTCGATATTTTTCGGCGGATGGGGCGTAGATAGATTTATGTTAGGACAAACCGGTATGGGAATACTCAAGTTCTTTACCGGCGGACTTTTTGGAATATTGACAATAATAGATTGGTTTACCGTAGGAAAAAAAGCCAAGGAATGGAACTATCAAGAGATTGCAAAGCGACTTTAATCAATCGAAAACTTTTATACCCCTATAAATAATATCCCTACTCTTTAGGGGTATTATTTATTCGTTAGGATATCAAGCCTCGTCTAATACAACGCGCTCTTCTTGCTCGGCGTCGCGCTCTGCAATGACGTCGTCGTCCGGTTTATCGGGAGGCCGCCCTATCTTTACTTTAAATTCTTTTCGACTTATCACATAATAAGAGATAAGCATTGCGGCTCCCGTCGCGACCCAAGTGATGGGATAAATTATCATAAGCACATAGAAATTTTGAGAATACATTTTGAATATCGTATACACCCACACTATGCGAAGTACGCACGACCCAACGACGGTGATAAGCGCAGGTAAAAGAGAATGTCCTATTCCTCTCAATGATCCGCCTGCAATCTCATACGTACAAGGCAGCATTTCACCTGACAGCACGCACGTCATTCTTATAAGCGCAAACTTTATTGCTTCTTCGTCTGAAGTATAAATACGAATAAACAACTTGCCTCCGAGCGAAAACGTAAGACTCAGCACCGTAGTAATTACGAGCGCCGCCAGCATATTGACGCGAAATATTTTCCTGCAACGCGCATAGTTACCCGCCGCAAAGTTCTGACTTACAAAAGTCACCGCGGCTTGAGCAAACGCGCTGACAAAATAATATACGTAATATTCAAAATACAAGGCGTCTCCGCTGCCCGCCATAGCCTTATCTCCAAAGCCGTTGATGGCAGTCTGAATACATACGTTGGACAACGAAAAGACAATGCCTTGCAAACCGGCAGGCAAACCAATAGCAAAAATGCGTTTTAGATACTTTGCCTTAATTCTTGACTTCTTGAAGCGTATTCTCAAAGTCTCGTTTTTCATAATAAAGACTATTACGCAAACTGCGCTGACGGCGTCGGCGACCACCGTCGCGATAGCCACGCCGACCACGCTCAACTTAAACACTGCGACAAACAATAAATTGAGACCTATATTTATTATACCTGCGACTATAAGGCTATAAAGCGGTCTGCGAGTATCTCCCACGCTCCTTAAAATTGCAGAACCGAAATTATAGATCATTAAAAAAGGCATACCGATAAAATAGACTTGAAGATATTTTACGGCAAGAGGAAGCACCTGCGTAGGTACGTCCATTGCCTTCAACACGGCAGGCGCAATGGCAATGCCCACGACGAGAAGCAATACTCCGCTCGCAAGCGCTATAACCGCTGAAGTCAATACCATACTGTGTATGTCTTCTTTCTCATTCCTGCCTATATGCTCCGATATGACTACGGTAACTCCGACAGACAGTCCGGTAAAAAGATTGATAAGCAAATTTATCAAAGAACCGTTGCTGTTTACAGCCGCCTGAGCGTTGCTGTCCTCAAACCAACCTATTACGGCAACATCGGCAGAATTGAAGAGCTGTTGCAATATACCGCCGAGCGCAAGCGGCAGCGCAAAAAGCAAGATCTTCTTGAGAATCGGACCGTGCAACATATCCATTTGTTTACTTTTGGTTTCTATTACTTTATTCATCTTGCAATTGTCTCAATCATATTCACTGATTATACTATTATACCTAAGATAAATCAAGCAAAAATATATAAAAAATACCCCCATTTCTGAGGGTATTCTCATTGACTTATTTACTCATCTTTCTTGTCTTCCGACTTGGTCTGTTCGCTGTCTTGAGTTTCTTGCGATTGCTCCGCGTCAGTATCGACGGATTGTTCCTTGTTGTTGTCGTCCTCGGTATCGACTGTCTGCGCGCCGTCGCTCACATCTTCTTGAGTAGGCGGCGTTTCCGGATTGTCTTGGGAAACTTTCTCATCGACGATATTTATCTTGGGAGATTCCGTCTTCTTATAAGAATCTTTCTTTGCCTGTCTTTCGTCGATATACGCGATTACTTCGTCCGCAGACTTGCCGTCGAAGAGCATATTGACTTCTTCGGTATATATCGTCTCTTTCTCGAAAAGAACTTTGACCATATTATCCATTATAGTGCGATTAGCTTGCAATATCTCAAGAGCTCTGGCGTAGCAACTGTCGAGAATAGACTTTATCTCCGTATCTATTATACCGCCGAGGTTGTCGCTGTAAGAGTGCGTCGTGCCGTAGTCTCTGCCAAGGAAAACTTCTTTGTCGCCTCCGAGATACATATTGCCTATAGCATTTGACATACCCCATTGCGTGACCATCTTCTTGGCAATATTGCTTGCTCTTTCAATATCGTTGGACGCGCCCGTAGATATATCTTTTATTACTATTTCTTCCGCAGCTCTACCGCCGAGCATCATAGTCACCATATCTATAAGTTTGTTGCGTGTGATATGTGAATCGTCGTTTTCCGGTCTGGTCAGCGTATAACCTGCCGCCATACCTCTCGGTATAATGCTTACTTCCTGCACGTCGTCGCAATTCTCAAGCAACTTGCCGATGATTGCGTGACCCGACTCGTGGTATGCCGTAATCCTCTTGTCGCTGTCTGTGACGATACGCGATTTCTTTTGCGGACCTGCGATAACTTTGTTGATACCTTCGAGGATATCTTCCATTACTATAACTTTTCTATTTGCTCTCGCCGCAAGAATAGCCGCTTCGTTGAGGAGATTTTCTAGGTCTGCGCCGCTAAATCCGCTCGTCATTCTCGCAAGTATCTTGAATGATACGTCTTGCGCCAACGGCTTATTGCGAGAGTGAACTTTTAGTATTTCCTCTCTGCCTTTTACATCGGGGACGTTGACGTAAATCTGTCTGTCGAATCTGCCCGGACGCAACAATGCGGGATCGAGAATGTCCGCTCTGTTGGTAGCCGCCATAATGATTATACCTTCGTTTTTCTCAAAGCCATCCATCTGCACGAGAAGTTGGTTGAGCGTCTGCTCTCTCTCGTCGTGACCGCCTCCGAGGCCGGAGCCTCTTTGTCTGCCGACGGCGTCTATTTCGTCGATAAATATTATACAAGGCATATTCTTCTTTGCCTGATTGAACAAGTCTCTCACTCTTGCCGCGCCCGTACCAACAAACATTTCCACAAAGTCACTGCCGCTTATCGAGAAGAACGGCACGTTGGACTCGCCTGCGACGGCTTTTGCAAACAAAGTTTTACCTGTACCCGGAGGACCTACGAGAAGCACTCCCTTCGGTATTCTTGCGCCAAGTTGCAAAAACTTCTGAGGGTCTTTTAAGAACTCAACGATTTCTTGAAGTTCTTCTTTTTCTTCCTCCGCTCCGGCTACGTCTGTAAAACGCACCGATACGTTCATATTAAGTCTCGCCTTGGTTTTACCAAAGTCCATAGCCTGACGGTTGGAACTTGCGCCCTGTCTAATTATGATAAATATAACTACCGCGCAAATGATCAGCGCAAGCAGCGGGAATATTATCGACGAGATATTTACTCCCGAGTTTGGATCGTTGAATACATACTGCGGTACGGTAATTTTAGTCGGATCTTCGTCGTCTTTGGCATCGTTTTTGTCTTTTAATTCATCAAGATATATCTTAAAATTCGTACGATAATCAATCGTCGCGACATAGGTAGCCCTCTTCGTCGGGTTTTTATAGAACGCCTCAAGTTCCTTACTCGTTGCGCTTGACTTCAGAGCGTACGCCTTATAAGATTCGATATAAAGAGCGCCTATCTTTCCCGACTCAATCATTTGCACCAAACCTTGATTGTCCTCTGTAGTTGTCACGTCGCCTTTGCTGTACGCAATTTCCGTAGGCTTGACGTCAAAGAACCTAAAATATAAGAATACAATTATTACTACAACCAAAATTACGAGTATCGCAATTTTGCCGTACATTGCTTTTTTATTCACTTTTTCCTCCAAGCGAAAGTAGTCCGCCAACTATATATATTTATAAATTGCCAACATTATTATATATTATAACAAAACAATTAGTCAATAATGTAAACTATAACTTTTGTAAAGTTTATATATATATTCGGTGAGAAGAGATATGGCGTAATTTAACACGGCAACAATGCATCCCATACATCTTCAAACTCACTTGACGTACAGCAAGTACGCCTGCATTCGTCTTCATCATATGGAAAAAACATTCTTACTCGTGAAAATATTACGCCACTCCCTTCTCACCGAATAAGCGAACCGTCTATTTGCTTGCGGAGAATTAAATAGTCATTTCGAGCGCAGTCGTTATTTGAATAATAGATAATAAGTAAAAGAGAAAACAATAGAAATAGATAAAATATGCGTCACTATTGTTTTCTCTATACATTATTATCTAAAAAAAACATTCCCTCAGTTTCGCAACGCTTCAGACAATTCGTATCTCATATACCAATATTTAGCATACCGATCAGCCCTGAATTGCTCCCAAATTTACGGCTTTAAAAAGCAGACCGCCGACAAATTCTACGACTTTGTCGACAAGATGTCCTACAAAAGTTTCGTCTCTGTCCTTTAATTCCTGCATACGGTTGCCGTCTGCGTCGCCCACTACCGCAAGGATACCTATATCGCCAACTCTCTCTTTGTTTTTATCAAAGGCGCCGCCAGGCTTTATGCCGTTGCGAGTGACCTTTATCGCGCCAATATCTTTGAGTTTGCCAAGCGCGGAGTCAATGACGACCACTATATCGTCCTTATGCCTTTGGGCGATCATCTTTGCATAATCGTCGACGTTGATTGCAGTGACCTGTCTTTGCGTATTGCCGTAAACGTAAGCATTGACGCCTTTTTCTTTGAGCCTGTCGCCCACTTTGGGACCAATACTGTCCCCAATAATTTTAGTTGTTCCAATACATAAAAATACCAAGTTTTTCATATGGGTAATTGTTTACACACACTTGGCATTTTATACCCTCAAAATGTAATTATCTATAAATTTTCAACGAATTATTTGTGTAGAATCTACAATAAATTTGCAATACTTAAAAAGTATTTATATTGACAAAGATATAACTACGGCATTATAATTATAGTGTAATCAAAAACAAGAAATTAGGATATAATACAAAAGGAGAATATTATGTCGGTTATATCTATCATATCAATTTTAATCTTGGCGATATGCTTTGTCGTCGGTATCGTAAGAGGTATTGTCAGAACTCTTCTCAGACTTTTGACAATCGTAGGTACGTCATTACTTACGATACTTGTTACGCCGTATCTTGCAAAAGCGCTGACGTTGTCGTCCGTCTTAAAAAATGTTCACGCGGGCGTACTGTCGGGTATAAGCGCTTTGATAGTTGCAATAGTTTCATTCGTAGTATTTGCGCTGATATCATATATCATCAACAAAAGAGTCGGCGATTCCCCTTTGAGCGGAGTCAACAGAGCGCTTGGCGGACTTTTCTACGCATTCGTAGGCTTTGTCTTCCTGATTTTAATGGGCTATGTGATAAATATCTTTAGAGACGCGGCATTTATGCAAAAGGTAATTGCCGATTCTCAAAAAGACGTCTTTGCAAATTGGCTCGTGACCAACAACCTCTTCAACAAATTTATGGAGGCGGTAGCAAAAGAAGGCGGTATTTTCTGGCAATTCATCAACGGCTTTAAACAAATCGCGCCGGGCGGAAACGAAATTCCAAGCGGTGACGCCGCGGCAAGCGGAGAAGCAGTAAAAGCCTTGATAGGCGCAATCGCAAGAGTTTAATAAAATATATTACAGTACAAAGAACGGCGTATCGTAAAAGATATGCCGTTTTTCATCAAAAAGCCAATCTATATACGCTAAACAAAAAATTGAATATAACGCCGCCGACCCCGCTTAAAAAAACTGCGTAAGTATTACTTCCCCAAAGAAAATGGCAAAACACACAAGCCGCTCCGCCCAAAAGAATATTAAAGACGACGTATTTGGCAGACTTCCTGCGGTAGCCCATAATATATCTTGCCGTTACGCCCAGTCCTGCTCCGACGAGAAATATAATGATCAATTCATAAACTTGCATAGTATATATTACAAAATACAAAACGGATTTATGCGCAATCCAATCAATACAAATCTGTCGCTATTGACTTTTTTATTATGAATTTATATAATAAATATAAATACAAGCAGCGCTTTATACGCCGCGACCATAAATACTGTAAATTCAATTATTAAAAGGCGGAAAAACTATGATAGAATTCAAAACTCAACTTGATTTAAATTCGCAAAAAGTACTCAACAAATACGCAATAAAAAAGTTAATTATCATATTCGGCATATTTTCTTTGATTGTGATAGCGATAGGCGCCTTCGGAATTGCAATGGCGGAAGATACGGCAAACGTTTCGACAGGAATATTTTTAATTGTCGTCGGCGTGATCTTTACTCCGCTTATGCTGGTTTTAAACGCTTTTGGACAAAAAAACATCGCAAAGACCTCTCCCTTTTTGAGCAGACCGACAAAAGAAATTTACAGATTTACTCAAGACGGCATCGAGCATCTGCAAAAGAAAGGCGAAAGTTTTTTCTCCCAAACTAAAGCCGACTATACGTATTTTTATAAGATAATTTCCACCCCGACGCACTACTTGATGTATATATCCAACCGCCAATGTCATATCATAGACAAATCGCATATTACGCAGGGCTCTTGCGAAGAACTTGACGAAATCTTGACGCGCAAAATGCCGGTGGGTAAATTCAAAAAGACCAAGAGATAAGACGGTATCTAAATTTTGTGTAATATTGTGCAGAGCAAGTAATGAGGGTTGCAAAAGCGAATATATTATGATATACTGTCTATAATTAAAACAATTTAAAGGAACCGCGTGGCAAAATCTTTAGAGACTTGGAGCAAGTTGGATAATTCGGCAAAGATATATCCAATGCTGGTAAACAAAAAAAGCCAAAATATATTCCGCTTGAGTGTCAGTCTCAAAAAAGAGGTTGATTCCGCCGTCTTGCAAGAAGCGCTTTCGCTTACTATAGGACGATTTCCGGGATACCAAGTCAGACTTATGAAAGGAGTTTTTTGGTACTATTTCGACCACAACTATTCCAAACTGACGGTATATCCTCTCGATCCCACTTCGATCAAAAAAATTACCGATAAAAATTGCAATGGATATTGTTTTAGGGTCAGTTATTTCAAAAACCAAATCGTATGCGACTTTTTTCACGCAATCTGCGACGCGACGGGCGCGGCGGAATTTGTCAAATCATTGGTATACACATATCTTAATTTATTAGGCAACGAGATATTTTCCGATCAAAAAGTACTTACGGTAGGCTCCCCCGTCACACCCGAAGAACTTGAGGATTCTTTTCTCAAAAATTATAAGCGCGTACCGCTGTCCAAACTCAAGATCAAGGACTTACAAGGCAAAAAGGCTTATCATATCAACGGTATTTTATTCGACAATCCCGGCAACGGAATTATTCACATCTATTGCGACGTCAAACAGCTTCTGGACGTCTGTCACGCAAAAGGTTGCACGATGACGGAATACCTTGGCGCGCTCTTTATGATATCTATATACGAAAGTCAAATCAAAGACAAGTTGCAGGACGCCAACGACATTCAACTCTTCGTACCGATAAATCTGCGCAAGATATTCCCTTCAAAGACGTTGCGCAACTTTTCTCTCTTTTCTCGCATAGGTGCAAATCCGTATGAAGATATGGATATGGATAAACTCATCGAGATAATGCACTCCAATCTCAAAATGGATATGGACAAAGACAATCTCAAAGACAAAATTTCCACAACCGTATGGGCGGAAAAATTCTTTTTGGTACGCTTTATTCCGCTGTTTTTGAAAAGGATTTTCTTCAACTTTTCCAATATGTTTTTTGGAAAGTCCAAGAAGACCGCGACGCTTTCCAACTTCGGCGTATTAGACTTACCCGACAGTATGAAAGAACACGTCGATAGCGCAAGTTTTTCCATCACGTCCAATACAACTACCCCGCTGTCGCTGTCCATAATATCCTGCAATGACAAAGTCTGCATTACATTCACAAGACGAATTACAGACACGGATATAGAACGGATATTTGCAAAACGGCTGTCTGAAGACGGCGTAGACCTGCAAATTACGTCAAATTTTTGGGAGGTGGACAATGCGCTGTAAATACTGCAATATAGAAGTAACGTGCGAGAGCAAGATATGTCCGCTATGCCACGAAAAACTTGTCATACCCTATAATCTCGATTTGACGTACGAATCTCCAAAAGCGTATCCCGACAAACAAAAACCTACGCGCAAAGCAAAGAAAAAACTATCCGTAACAAGGCTTTATATCAGTATTGCTTTGACGGTATTGCTTTTAAGCGTGCCTATAAATTTGTTGACAACGCCGCATCTATTTTGGTTTGCGATAGTAGCGGTACTAGGCATATACGGCTTTATCTTGGTCGCCAACACCATTCGTTCCAACAACGGCATTGGAATCAAAATCTTTTGGCAAGGCGTGGGCATACTGGCCGTGCTTTTGACAATCAATTATCTTCTTGACAAACAAGCGCCCGAATATTCCCCCACCTGGGTATGGGACTACGGTCTGCCCGCGATATTGATAATCGCGTCGATTACGACCGGTATATACACGGCAATTGCGCTCAAATATTGGAGCAGCGTCGTAATAGACACGCTGATAATTTCCGCGCTCGGCTATCTTCCGATTATACTCTACGCCTGCAAAGTTATCGTCCACCCCGCGCTTGCAATTGCTTCGACGTGCGTATCTACAATCATAATAATCTTCGTTTGCATACTCGGCAGAAAAACTCTGATTTCCGAACTCAAAAAGAAATTCCACGTTTAGTAAGTTTGGCTCAAAGAGAAGTGTCGCAATTACTTCTTCAAACTTTCTTGACGCACATAAAGTACGCCTGCGTTCGTCATCTTAATCGTATTGAAAAACATTCTTGCTTATGAAAATCTTGCGCCATTCCCTTCTCGCCAAACGAGGGGGGATTCTTATTCTATCAAAACTGCCAACTAAGTCTTTTTATTATAATTGTATCGTTGATCTTCTCAAATATCCTGTCATTTCGACCGTAGCGGAGAAATCATTTTCCGTATAAATAATATGTAAATTAACATTACAAAATATTGCAAAATTTTCTCTTATATTGTATAATAATTAAAGTATACAATAGCATACTAAATTAAGAGATAAAATTAGGTTACGCAACGACTTAACACTTCTCTTAACATATAAATTGAGAGGCGAAACTTAAGTGACGCAGTAAGATTGCTCAAGCGATTTTTACGATAAGTAAGATATGCATTGCGAGCGCAGCAGAATTACGTGCGTAATGCGTAAACGATATAGCGAATAACTCGGTAGCAATATTGTCGCAAAAACTTAAGACAATAACTCTTTAAAGCAAAAAGGAGCAAAATTATGTATTTGATTGGAATTGACGTAGGCGGTATGAGCATCAAAGGCGGCGCCGTCACGCAAAACGGCGAGATTATTTTTAAGACTGCCATAGCAACCACGGAAAAATATACCGCTGAATACAGTATCAGCGAAGATATAAAAAAGGTCATTGATTTGGTCGTCGAGGGCGCAAATATTAGTCTCAAAGACGTCAAGGGCATCGGCATTGGACAACCCGGCTCTATAGATTCCAAAAAAGGTATTATCCGCTACAGCAACAACATTGCGTTGGAGAGAGTACCCGTTGTAGACGAACTCAAAAAGTATTACGATTTACCTATATACATAAACAACGACGCCAACTGCGCCGCTTTGGGCGAACACGTATTCGGCGCAGGCAAAGGATATAATGACGTGATATTCGTCACGCTTGGCACCGGCGTAGGCACCGGATTTATTATTGACGGAAAACTCTTTGAAGGCAGAGAGTGCGCAGGTACCGAGGGCGGACATATGGTCATCAATATGTCCAAAGACGCTCCCCTTTGCAACTGCGGTCAAAGAGGTTGCTGGGAGACTTACGCGTCGGCTACTGCGCTTATGAGACAAACCAAAGAGTCTATGGACAAACACCCCGAAAGCCTTATGCACAAATTTGCCAAAGAAGAAGGAAAAGTATCGGGAAAGACGGCTTTTATGGCGGCTAAGCAAGGCGATAAAGCAGGTCGGGAAGTTGTAGACAACTATATGAACTATATCACCTGCGGACTTGTCAATCTCGTCAATATCTTCTGCCCCGACGCGATACTTATCGGCGGAGGTATAAGCAACGAAAAAGAATATCTGACCGACCCGATAAAAAAGGCTGTCAACGACTGCAGATTCGGCGCGAAATTCAATCCGTCCATCGAGGTCAAAACGGCAAGTCTCAAAAACGACGCGGGAATACTTGGCGCGGCGGCTTTGGTTTTGTAAGAAGAGCCTCTCATTAAGTTAATACGACGTCTTGCTACCGATTTACGCGCTAAGTTCGTCTAAGCATTTTGACGTGTATATAGTACGACTGCAATACGCATTCTTCGTATTACATAAACCGCCGACGCAATATTATTCGTACTTACTTAATTCGAGTCTCTAAGAAATTAAGAATAAATCAGTGGAGAGAATTTATTATGAAAAAGATAAAAGCATACGACGAATTTGGAGAGCAATTTGAACTTGGACTTGTTCCTGCGACTGAAGAAGAGCAACAAGCCTGTGAAGAAAAGTTCAAAAGTATCGGCGCGTTGCCCGAGGGCTTTGTCAAGACGGGCAATGATATCAAAGGTTTTAAGTATTACAAACTCGTCAAACTTGACGATAGACAACTTGAACTTAAAATCAAGGCTGAAAACGTACGTCGTCTGCGTCAAATCGACAGGCATTCCGTTACGCAAATCATATTGCAAAGCATAACGCTTGGTTTCACAGCATTGCTTTCATTATGCGCAATAATCGCTTTGTTTCTACTGAATAAGTAATTGCGCATTCATCAAGACAAATACAAAACGGAGTTGAAAAATCAACTCCGTTTATTTTATTTACTTTCTTGCCGTAATTGCCTCTCCAATCGCTCCGTACAAAGATAATTCGCTATCTGTCGTATCGCAAGAAAAATGCCATATCATTACTCCTCCCAATCCTACATCCAAAGCGTAACAGGTCTTATCGTAAATCATTTGTCTGCAGTTGTAATAACACGTCTGCTGATAGACTTTGCCGTCGACGTTTATTTCTTCGATAAGACTGTTGCCCCACACTCCGAGTTTTTTTGACGCTCGCGCATAATCACCCCAATATGCCGCTTTGTCGACAGGTCGGGAATAAAACGGCAGACCGAGATGTACTTTGCTCATATCCACGCCTTTTCTTTTCAATTGATATATAGCGTTGGCGCACATATCGTAAAATGCGGAGTGATTGCCTCTTTCATCAAAGCCGTCGTACGTCATAAATTCAATGCTGTCAAGACAACTTAGTTTCTTTACAGGAAAACCGTTTAGACCTGAGATATTCCACAGGCTAAACGCAGCGCTAAGTTTTTTCCCATCCGGCATTGCCGCCTTTAACTTTTCCAAAAAATTGCCGTATATTTGATTTGACTTGCGCGTATAGGGATATTCGTAATCAAAAGATATGCCGTCACAGCCGTACTCTTTCATCACCTCAAGACATTCTTTGATAAGCGTATCTGCATTGTCTCCCATTGCCTTGCTGTGCCTATCTGCCGTATCTAGACCGTCTCCCGTAATATCCAAATTACCCAATACCGTATACGTTACCTTTGCGCTTGGATTGTATTTACGTACGTTTTCAATCGCCTTGCGAAGTACTTCCGTGCCCTTTACGCTCTTGCCGTCAAAGAGATAGTCTTGAAAATGCAACCGACCGGCTTTGTCAAGATACACGCTGCCAAACAAATTAAACTCTGTAGTATGGCTCATCAACGCTGCCGACTCTTCCGTCAGCGTATACGCTCTATCGACCAAAAGATACGACATTACCCCAAAATCTTGCTTGGCTGTATTGACTATATTATACGCCTCAAAGTCTTTTATGTTCCACTGTCCGTCGCAGGCGACGACTTTGAGCGTAACGCTGCTTGCCGTAACAGTTTTGTGCGAACAGTATTTATATTTGCCAATAAAATCGCTTTTATAAAGCATTTCACCGTTGACGTACAACTCATAATTGGTAATATTATTGCCTTTTTCTTTTAGTACGATTGAATTAAAAGTCTTAGCCTCTCCAAACGAAAAAGTAATGCTATCTCCCTCTCCGCCTTTTTTTGTATCGACAGTATACCCCTTTGCAACGTTTTCATAATTTTTTGAAATCTCATCAGGCGTCGAAGATAGCGAACAACCTGACATAACCAATAACGTACAAACCGTTAAGCAACAAATCAAAAGCGCTATCAAATATCTTTTCATACCATTCCCCCATACTTATATATTAAACAAACAATGCCCTCAATATTCCTTAACTTTTCTGTTCGCCTATATTGCGAAAGTCGAATATTGCGCTTATAATACCTTTATGCGCGCCCTGATTGGCACATTTTTTCTACTATTGCTTCCACATAATCATACTCTTTTATTGTTGCGTCAATATAAGTATTAAATGCCTATGACTATGTTTTATACTGTCAACTTGGCTGATTTTAATGTCATTTATTCTACGTCATTGCAACGCATTTTAATATCATATCTACCGCAATGAAAAGGTATTTATCCGTCTTATTTAACATCAACCGCAGCGGAGAAATCTCCATTTGTCTTATGTTACCTCAAGCGAAGCCGAGAGATTTTTATCCGTCTTCCTCGAGCGAAGCCGAGAGGTCTCCATCTGTCTTATGTCACCTCGAGCGAAGTCGAGAGGTCTCTATCCGTCTTATGTCACCTCGAGCGAAGTCGAGAGGTCCCTATCCGTCTTATGTCACCTCGAGCGAAGTCGAGAGGTCCCTATCCGTCTTTAAATTATTTAAATACTTCTCCTATTCACTATTGCTTTTTACTTCAAAAAATAGCGTACCTTTCGATACGCTATTTCTATATTTGCTTAACGCTATTTCTTACTCTCCATCGGTTGGATTGCTATCTTGTTTGTCGTTAGCAACGCTTTCTGCGTTAGTCTCCGCAGTTTCCGTAACGGAACTGCCGTCCGTGGGGTTATTCTCTTCCGTCGGCTCTTCTTCGTCCTCTTGGTGCGGTACGATCGTGAATGCAACAACTTTTGAATTGCCGTCTTTCATTCTCATTACTTTGACGCCTTGAGTATTTCTGCCAATCTTGGAGATTTCGTCGGCTTTAATTCTTATGATAATGCCGTTGTCGGAGATGATCATTACGTCGTCTTCAGTCGGATGAACAAGTTTGAGGTTGACTACGTTGCCCGTCTTGTCGTTGAGCACGCCGACTTTGATACCGCTACCCGCTCTGCCTTGCAATCTGTATTCGTTGATATCGGTACGCTTGCCGTAACCGTTTTCCGTAATGGTAAGCACTTCGCAGTCCTCTTTGACTTTGGTCATATCCACGACAATTTCGCCCTTGTCGAGTTTGATAGACTTGACGCCCATACTCGTTCTGCCGGTCGGTCTGATATCTTCTTCGCTGAATCTTATACACTTACCGCCGCTCGACGCCATAATAATTTCGTCCTTACCGCTTGTAAGTTGAACTCCGATAAGTTCGTCGTCCTCGCTTGCAAAAGTGATAGCCTTCTTACCGTTGTTGTTGATACGCACGTATTCGTCCAAAGTCGTCTTCTTGATAAGACCCTGCTTGGTTGCAAGCATCAAGAAGCCTTGACTGTCCTTTGGCACCGGTACGTAAGCGTTGATGACTTCACCCGGTTCGAGATTGAGAAGATTGACGATTGCTCTACCCTTTGAAGTTCTGCTTGCTTCCGGGACTTGATAGCCTTTCGTACGGTATACTTTGCCCTTATTGGAGAAGAAAAGAATATTATCGTGGGTAGACGTAGTAATCACGTTTTCCACAAAGTCCTCTTCTTTAGTCTTATGCGCAGAGATGCCTACGCCTCCGCGGCGTTGGGCTTTGTATTCGTCGACGGGCATACGCTTGATATAACCGTTGTGAGTAATGGAGAGTATTACGTCTTCCACCTCTATCAAATCTTCTATATCTATATCCGAATAGTCGTAAGTGATTTCGCTGCGACGCTTGTCGTTGTACTTGTCTTTGATTTCCAGAAGTTCTGTTTTGATGATTTCGATTACTCTCTCGGGTTTTGCAAGTATATCTCTAAGATCTGCTATCACCTTTTCAAGTTCTGCAAGTTCTTCTTGAATTTTTTCTACTTCCAAAGCGGTAAGTCTTTGCAATCTCATTTCAAGTATCGCAATAGCCTGCTTGTCGGAAAGTTCAAAGCCCTTCATAAGATTTTCGATAGCCGACTGTCTGTCTTTAGACTTCTTGATAGTATCTATTACTTCGTCTATATTCGTCAACGCCTTGACGAGACCGAGCAATATATGTTCTCTTTCCAAAGCTTTATCGAGATCGAATTGAGTTCTTCTGACAATTACAGATTTTTGGTGCTTGATATATTCTTCGAGTATCTGCTTAAGATTCAGCACTCTCGGCGTACCGTCGACGAGCGCAAGCATTATCATAGAGAAAGAAGTCTGCAATTGCGTATGCTTATAGAGCATATTGAGCACGACTTGCGGGTTGGCGTCCTTTTTGACGTCAACGACGATTCTCATACCGTCCTTATCGGAAAGTTCGTGAATATCGGAAATACCCTCTATTCTCTTTTGCTTGACGAGATCCGCCATATTCTCAATAAGTTTTGCCTTATTTACTTGATAAGGTATCTCGGATATAACTATCTTGGCTTTTCCGCTGCGATCGTTTTCTTCTATTTCGGCTTTTGCTCTAATTATACAATTACCTCTACCGGTGCGATAGGCTTTCTTTATTCCGCTGCCGCCCATAATATACGCGCCGGTCGGGAAGTCGGGAGCAGGAATATAATCCATAAGGGCGTCGATATCCAACTCGGGATTTTCAAGCAAAGCGACTGTGCCGTCGATTACCTCTCCGAGGTTATGCGGAGGTATTGACGTAGCCATACCTACGGCGATACCGTCGGAACCGTTGACAAGCAAGTTGGGGTATCTTGACGGCAATACGACCGGCTGTTCTCTCGTATCGTCGAAGTTTGGATAAAAATCAACCGTCTTTTTGTCTATACCTCTTATCATTTCATCTGCAATTTTGCTGAGTCTTGCCTCCGTATAACGGTAAGCAGCCGCAGGGTCGCCGTCGACAGAACCGAAGTTACCGTGACCGTCCACGAGCGTACATCTGATAGAAAAGTCTTGCGCAAGTCTTACCAAAGCGTCATAAACAGAACTGTCTCCATGCGGGTGATATTTACCGAGCACGTCACCGACGATAAGCGCGCACTTACGGAAAGGCTTGTCGGACGTAAGACCAAGTTCGTTCATTGCATATAGTATTCTTCTATGTACAGGCTTAAGACCGTCTCTTACGTCGGGAATTGCTCTAGACACGTTGACAGCCATTGCGTATGCAATAAAGGAGGTCTTCATTTCATTTACCGCGTCGACTTCGACAACGTTGGTCTTGTCGAGCATTTCCAAAATATTATCTTTCTTTTCTTCCATTTCTGCCTCCTTATACGTCCAAATCTTTTACGAGATTTGCGTTTTCTTCAATGAAGGTGCGGCGTTTTTCAGGCTCGTCGCCCATAAGTACGGTAAATATCTCATCCGCTTCTTCAGCGTCTTTGAGATTTACTCTGAGCAGCGTACGCGTCTCGGGATTCATTGTAGTATCCCAAAGTTGCTCTGCGTCCATTTCGCCGAGACCTTTGTATCTTTGGATTTCGCCCTTTCTGCCAATGCTGACGAGGAACTCTTCCAAAGACGGATCGTCATAAAAATAATTTTCTTTCTTACTGCCCTTTTGCGTGACCTTATAGAGCGGCGGTTGAGCGATATACACGTGACCTTGCTCCACGATTGGTTTCATAAAACGATAGAAGAATGTCAAAAGCAAAATTCTGATATGGCTGCCGTCTACGTCGGCATCCGTCATACATATGATTCTGTCATACTTGAGTTTGCTCACGTCGCAATCGTCGTTGATACCGCAGCCAAACGTCGTGATCATATTCTTTATTTCTTCACTCTCAAGCACTCTGTTGAGCCTTGCCTTTTCCACGTTAAGTATCTTACCTCTAAGCGGCAAAATCGCCTGGAAGCGTCTGTCTCTGCCTTGCTTAGCAGTACCGCCTGCGCTGTCTCCCTCTACAAGATATATCTCGCACTTTCTCGGGTCTTTATCCGAGCAGTCTGCAAGTTTGCCCGGCAACGTAGTAGATTCCAACACGCTCTTACGTCTTGTGAGATCTCTTGCGCTTCTCGCCGCGTCTCTTGCCTTTTTAGCGTTGACGGCTTTGAGTATTAACTCCTTTGCCTCTTTGGGGTTTTCTTCAAGATATTCGCCGAATTTCTCCGTCAAAACCTTGGATACGACGCCTCTCATAAAACTGTTGCCGAGTTTTGTCTTGGTCTGTCCTTCAAATTGCGGGTCTATGAGTTTTACGCTTACGATAGCCACCAAACCTTCTCTGCAGTCCTCGCCCGACAATTTCTCGTCGTTTTTGAGCAACTTAAAATTATTGGCGTAATCGTTGAACAATTTCGTCAGCACCGCTTTGAATCCGTCAAGGTGAGTTCCGCCCTCGTGCGTATTGATATTGTTGGCGTAAGAGAAAATATTTTCGCTGTAACTATCGTTATACTGCATTGCTATTTCCACTTGATACTCGTCCGTCTCCGCGTGGATATAAAAAGGCTTTTCGAGTACGCCGTTGCCGCCGTTGAGCACGTCAACGTATTCTACAATACCGCCCTCGTAATAAAATTCTTCCTGCTGTTCTTTCAAAGGTCTGCTGTCCTTGAGGACGATTCTCAAGCCTTTGTTGAGATAAGCAAGTTCCTGTATGCGGTGCTTTAAAGTAGCGTAATTAAAGTCGGTGGTCTCAAAAATATCTCCGTCCGGGAAGAATGTAATCGTCGTACCTCTGTTGTTGGTATTTCCTACCACTGCAAGGGGTCTTTGAGCAACTCCTCTGTTGAAAGTCATTTTGTGAAGTTTGCCGTTTTGCGCGACTTCTACGTCAAGCCATTCTGAAAGCGCGTTTACGCACGACACGCCAACGCCGTGAAGACCGCCGGAGAACTTATATCCTCCTCCTCCGAACTTTCCGCCTGCGTGCAACTTGGTAAGCACGACTTCGACTGCCGACTTTCCTTCCTTGGCGATTATACCGGTAGGTATACCTCTTCCGTTGTCAATAACTCTTACGGCGCCGTCTTGCATAATCTCGATAATTACTTTGTCGCAAAAGCCTGCCATAGCCTCGTCGATAGCGTTGTCTACGACCTCGTATACGAGATGGTGCAATCCTCTTTCGTCGGTTGAGCCTATATACATTCCGGGACGTTTTCTGACAGGTTCGAGACCTTCGAGCACCTGAATATTATCCTGGGTATACGCTTGATTTTTTTCGTTACTCATTTTTACCTCCGTTATATTTGTGAGCCTATTCGCAAATTCTCACAACCAACCTTGCTACCGATTTATGCGCTAAGTTCGCCTAACCGACACGCTAGTAACTCTGCTACGAGCGTAACGCTTATCCTCCTTATCGCAAAAATCTCTTACGCAATTTTGCTTGCGTCACTTGTTCACAGTCTCATCTCGCATACACACATACACGCACACACGTGCGTGCGTACACGCATACGCAAGATTATAATATTATAATAAAATTATTATATCATATTAAATATACTTATTCAAGTGATTTAACAAAATTTAAAGCGTTTTAATTTGATCTATGGTTATCGACCGTATTATAATCTATCGCTCTTCAAAATCGCATAATACGCGCAATCGCATATACCTTGATTATTTATATCGGCTTTTCTCATAGTACCTTCGTATTTCATTCCGCACTTTTTCATAACTCTACCCGAATTTACGTTGACAGGGTCGTGGCGTGATTCTATTCTTTCAAACCCCACTTTGTCAAATAAGAAGTCTATTACTGCGCTTAAAGCCTCCGACGTAATACCTTTATGCCACCACTTTTTGCCAATACAATAACCTATATGAGCAGACTTTATATGTTCTTTTAAATCAACTACGCCGATAGTGCCGATAGGCTCGTCGATTTCTTTCAATACTATTGCCCAATCATAAAAATTATCGTTGACGTAGTTTTTCTTGAGATACTCTATTCTCTCTTTTGCCTGACTTATATCCGTGTAAGTCTGCCACATAAGATATTTAGTTACTTCGTCATCCGACGCCCAATTTTCATAGATATAACGTGCCTCTTCGTCTTTGAATCTTCTCAATATCAATCTTTCTGTCTCTATTGTTTGAGTACCTATATGTTTCATATTTATCCCTTTGTTTCTTTTTCTATGACTATCCTGTTGTGTTCTATATTCATATCGAAGTCCGTGCACGTTATGAGAGTCTGAAGACCGCTTGAGAGTTCCATAAGTTTTCTTCTACGGCTTGGATCGAGTTCAGAAAGCACGTCGTCAAGCAACAACACCGGTTTTTCCCCCACTTCGCTTTCAAATAGATATATCTCCGCCAATTTAAGAGACAAAGCCACGCTTCTCTGTTGTCCTTGAGAACCGAATTTACGCACGTCTATATCATTGATTTTTATGCCTATATCGTCTCTGTGGGCGCCGAAAGAAGTATACAAAAGATTAAGGTCTTTTTCAAAATCTCCTCTCAATCTCTCAAAAAAGGCTTCTTTCATCTTGCCGTATTCTCCGTATTCAACACGGCTTTCATATTCAAGCGTTAAATCTTCAAGATCGCTTGTCAATTCGCTGTGCATCTTCTTGGCAAATACTTGTATTTTATCTACAAATTCATATCTTTTTTGTATTATATACGCGCCGTGCTCTGCAAGTTGAACGTCCCAACCGTACAGCATTTCAGGAAGAGCCTTTACGTCTCTATGTTCTTTGAGCAATTTGTTTCGTTGAGCAAGTATATTATTATATTTAGAAAGAGAATAAAAATATTTTTTGTTTTGTTGCGACAGACTTATATCTGCAAATCTTCTTCTTTCTTGAGGACTTTCTTTTATAAGTTTCATTTCATCGGGCGAAAAGAAAACTATATTAAGTATACCTATTATTTCTCCCAATTTTACAAGAGGTATGCCGTCGACGGCAATTCTCTTTTTATCTTGACTGTCTATAGAAAATTCTATAGTATGCGTAGTTTTATTTTTTCTTAAAACCACTTTTATATAAGCGATATCATTGCCCCATTTAATCATTTCTTTATACTTATTTGTACGCGGAGATTTTCCTATGCCTGAACAATATATACTTTCCAACAGATTAGTCTTACCGCTGGCATTTTGTCCAACTATAATATTTAGACCTTCTTTAAAAGTCACCTGTTTTTGATCGTAACTGCGAAATTTCTTAAGTTGAACACTCTCTATATACATAAATTTATTTTACAATAATTTATATTTTTTCTCAACTAAATATCTAATCAATTATATTATATATTATTTTCATTATAGAGAGTAGTGAATATAAATTAAAATTATCTATAATTGCTATATCATTTATTATGATGTCACTTAAGCAAAATCTAAAGATATAATCTTATTTATTATCTTTTCTTTTGATATGAAACCTTCGCGAATTGACAAAAGATATTTTATATTCGTCATTTCGAGCGTAGTCGAGAAATCTCAATCATATTAAAAAAATAATGTATTCTTTTATTGAAAAATTTTTCTTTTTATATTATAATATACATATGGAAGATTGCAAGAAAATTTGGAACGAATTATCTATAGGAATATCAAATAATATATCTACTATAAGTTACGATATGTGGTTTACTTCGTTAGAACCTCTTACCGTCGCTTATAACAAACTTATTATCGTTGCAAAACTCAAATCTACCAAACAGGCTATCAATAATAATTATCGCGACCTTATTCTAAATGAGATTAAAAAACTCAATTATTCTTACATTACCGACTTTGTTATAATTACTCCCGACGAAATATCGGTATATGAAAATCAAATTCAAGAAGACAAAGAAGAATTGACAAAAGAAAGTATAGACAGCAAGAGTTTTTTCAATTCAGACTTCACTTTTGACAAATTCGTCGTAGGTCAAAGCAACCAAATAGTTTACGCTGCGGCAAAGGCAATTTCCAACCAACCCGGCACGTTGCATAATCCTCTATTCATCTATGGAGGCGTAGGTCTTGGAAAAACCCATATTATGCACGCTATCGGCAACGAGATTTTGAAAAACAACAAAAAAGCAAAGATAATATATTGTACTACCGAGCAATTTGTCAACGACTTTATTGACAGTATCAAAAACAATAAAGACAACGAACAAAACCGTCGTTTTAGAGAAAAATATCGCAACGTAGATATTCTTATGCTTGACGATATTCAATTTCTTGCAGGAAAGACAGGTACGCAGGAAGCGCTTTTTCACACTTTCAACGACTTGTATCAATTCAAAAAGCAAATAATACTCTCTTCTGACCGTCATCCAAAAGAATTGACTTTCCTTGAAGAAAGACTTCAATCAAGATTTGCGAGCGGTCTTACGGTAGACATATCCACTCCGGATCTTGAGACAAGAATCGCAATACTTCAAAAGAAAGCTTTTTATAAAAATGTCAATCTTCCTATAGAAGTCGTATATTTTATTGCCGAAAAGATAGACAGCAATATAAGAGAACTTGAAGGAGCGCTTCAAAAAGTAATTTTTTACTGTCAATTGCTTGGAAAAGAACCGGATAATATAGATATAATAAAAGAGGCTCTCAAAGACGATATAGACGTCACGACGCATATTTTATCAATGGATACGATAGTAGACGCTACTTGCTCTTATTTCAACGTGAAGAAGCAAGATATAATTGGAAAGAAAAAACTCAAACAAATTGTAATGGCAAGACAGATTGCTATATATCTAATATACGATATGATGGGAGTTCCCCTTGCGACAATAGGCAGTTATTTCGGCGGAAAGGATCACACTACTATCATATATGCACGCGATAAGATAGAAGAACTAATAAAAAGCGACAATTTGGTCAACAACCAAATAAAAGATATACGCAATATGATACAAAAAAGATAGTTTTAAGAGTTTTATAACTGCTTAAAATAAAAAATATATAATCATTAGACATAATAGATATATAAAAATATCTTTTTGTGGATAATGTGGAAATCCTAAATATTTTATCAACATACTTATATACATAAAATTCTTTAATTTTATTGAAAATATGTCGATAAAAACACTTATCAACATTTCCCTATCCCTTATTGATATTATAATTATCTAACAAATATAAAAAAATATATAATTTACAGAGGTGTATAAATGAAGTTTATTTGCAATGGAACAGATTTGTCAGACGCTTTGTCAAAAGTAATGAAGGCTCTTCCTTCAAAAAAGAGTATGCCTATTCTTGAAGGTATCAAGTTTAGCGCTTTCGGCGATACTTTGACGATAATGGCAACGGATATAGAATTTGTAATAATAATGAAAATAAAAGCAGATATAATTATGGAAGGCGAAGTACTCGTTCCGGGCAGAACTATCTGCGAATATATAAGAAAGATAAGCAAAGAAAATATAATTGAATTTGATTCTCAAATAGAAGCGGACAAGTTGTATATTTCTCACTGCGACAGTTTTATTTATCTCGCGACTATGAATATAAGCGAATACCCCGCTATAGAAGATCAAGAATACAACACAAGTCTTTCCATAAAGCAAAAGGACTTCAAAGACCTAGTTAATAAGACCATATTTGCTACTTCTACAGAAGATATAAGACAACAACTTAAAGGATGTCTTTTGGATATAAAAGGAAATAGAATTAGAAGCGTAGGACTTGACGGATACAGACTTGCTATTTGCAATAAAGAACTTGAAGAAGATCATTCGGAAAGCAATATAATAGTTCCTGCAAAGAGTCTCAGTGAAATTGCAAAACTTCTTGAGAGTGACGATGAATTAGTAAATATTAAATTCAACGAAAAGAAAATGATGGTTGAATTTGAAAACAGTAAAATAATAACTTCCCTTATCGGAGGAACATTTATCAAATACGAATCTACTATTCCAAAGAATTTTGAGACTGAAATAACTGTTGACAGAGCAAGTCTTGAATACAGTATGGATAAAGTAGACGTAATAGCAAAGCAAGATAAGAGCAATTATATAAAGATAGATATAAAAGAAGGAAAGATGTCTATTTATTGCAATACCAGCACCAGCAATATAAAGGAAGTAATAAATACTTTCACTAAGGGAAAAGACGTAACTATAAGCCTAAGCGCAAAATATCTCACGGACTGCATCAAAAACAGCAGCGACGAATACCTCTCTATCAAGATTTCCAATAGCAGTAATCCTGTGGTAATTACTCCGATAGAAAGCGAAGAATATTTGTATCTTATCTTACCTATAAGGACGAGATAATTTTATTTATTTGTTATTTAAATAGCAGTAGATATATAAAACATATTTGGAATTATATAAAAAAGTGTGTATAAGTATGTACACACTTTTTTGTTATATAAAGTTTAGTCGAGAAATATAAATATAAATTTATTATTATGCTTTAAAAGTAGCTTTCTGTATTTTTTTATGATATAATATATTTAATAAGGAGTAAATATGAATCTCAAAAGCCAACAATTAAGAAGTGATTTAAGTTTAGAAATAGACTTTGACCAGACTTTGAATTCAGGTCAAATTAAAGAGAAATTTACTGAAGCATTAGGAAAAGAAAATTGTTTTGAAGAAATTATTGCTAATCGTAAAGTATTTATTTATCTAAACGATAATGGCATAAAACAAGTTTTGTTATTTGCTAATATTTCTTATTTAGGAGGAGATGGTGCTCACCCTATTTTTAAGAAAAGAATACAATTAAAGAGGTATTTTAAAGAAGTTGTATTAGAAGTTTCTAATAAAAAAAATTATTACGCTAGATTTTTAGGAGTTTATCATTATAAAGGTAATATTTTATTTGTTGACTTTTTAAAAGATACTTATATAAATAAAAAAATGAACAATTCAGCCGCTCATATTTATATTAACGATTTATATCAAGGTATGAAAAATGGTATTTTTAAAAAGATTGATAGAAATAATAATGTATTATATGTTATAAAATATACAAAACTAAAAGATTATCTTAATGATAATATAGTTATACAAAACAAAATTACAAAGATATTTGATTTGTTTACAAAGTTTAATTATGGATTTCCTTTTGGTCAATGGTTAGAAGCAATAAAATGTGTTGAAGAAATGAGAAATAAATTATGGTCGCAATGGGCTCAATCTGAATGGGCTGGTTGGTTTTTAGAATATCGTTTTTATAATTATACAAAAGAAAATAATACGTCCAGTTACTGTAAATATATTAGACAAAAAGGACTTTCGGATTTAGATTTTGATTTATGGTTTAATGAAATTTCAATTTATGGGGATTTAAAGTCTGAAAGTCTCTATTCTACTTCAATATTAGGCAATGATAAAGAAAGTGTCCTAGAAGCAATAAATACATATGATAAATTTTGGTATGTTGTATATGAACACGAAACTATAAAAGATAAAGATAAAAACTATGAAGCAAGTGAATTTATAAATCAATTAAAATTAGATAATGGCAAGTGGCCAAAAGGTAAAACTTTTGACCGTCATTCATATGGAAATAAATTAAAACACTCTATAAATTATACAAAGATGTATATTATTGAGGTTAATAGGATAAATTATGGTGAAGTACTTTCTGATTTTAATCAAGGAAAACAGCCTAATGGAAATCCTAGAAAACAAAAGGTTTCTATATCTAAAAAAATTCTAGACAATTTTATAATTTATAGATATGATTATAAGGAAAGAATATGTTAAAGAAAAATTTTAAATTTATAGATTTGTTTTGTGGAATAGGAGGATTTCATCAAGCGTTGCAAAATCTGGGAGGAGAATGTGTTTTTGCATCTGAAATTGATAAGTATGCTATTGAAACCTATAAAGAAAATTACAATTTAAACGCAGATTTTAATATAAGAGATGTAAAAGAAGAAGATATTGAAAAACACGATGTATTATGTGCAGGATTTCCGTGTCAATCATTTTCAAAAGCTGGCAGACAAAAAGGATTTGAGGACACTACTCGCGGGACGTTATTTTTTGAAATAGTTAGAATTTTAAAATATCATAAAACACCTTATATTATTTTAGAAAATGTAAGAAATCTTGCTTCTCACGATAATGGCAATACTTGGAATATAATAAAAAATAGTCTTAAAGAATTAGGATATATAATAACTGAAAATCCTATTATTGTAAGCCCACACCAATTTGGAGTTCCTCAAATAAGAGAAAGAGTCGTTATTCTAGGAGTTCATAAATCTGTTGGAATTAAAGAAATCTCAATAAGAGTTCCTAATATAAATAAAAAAGATGTAGATTTTTTATCTTCAAATATTTTAGAAAATTGCAAAGTAGATAAAAAATATTATATTTCTGAACGTGAAGAAAAAGTATTAAATTGTTGGGATGAATTTATTAAAGGAATAAAAGAAAAAGTTTTAGGTTTTCCTATATGGGCATTTGAATTTACAAAGGATTATGATTATACCAATTGTGAATATCCAAAATGGAAAAAAAATTTTATATGTAGAAATAGAAAACTTTATAAAAACAATAAGAATTTTATTGATTCTTGGTTAAAAAAATGGAATTATTTGCAAGATTTTACAATCACCGAACAAAAACTAGAGTGGCAATGCGGTGAAGATTGTCATTCAATTTGGGATGCAATTGTACAATTTAGACCTTCGGGAATCAGAGTAAAAAGACCTAATGTATTTCCTTCATTGGTTGCTATGGTTCAAATACCTATTATAGCAAAATTAAAAAGAAGATTGACACCAAGAGAAACTGCAAGATTACAAAGTTTCCCAGATACGTTTATTTGTAACAAAAACGATCATCAAGCTTATAAACAATTTGGAAATGCTGTAAATGTAAAAGTTATTGAATGTGTGGCTAAACAATTATTTAATTTAAAACCATAAAAATTAAAAAGAATTTTACTTTTAAAAAATTCTTTTTATATTGTTAGTTATAAAATTTATAGGTGACAATGTAAATCTTTTTTTATATCTAATTACTTTATTTTCTCTAATATTTCAAAAATTCTATCGAGATCTGCTGTAGAATAATAATCTATATATATTCTACCCTTGTTGTTATTACCTACGGCATTTACTTTTGTACCGAATTTTCTTTGCATAATATTAGCCAAATCTTTAAGTTCGATAGTGAGTTCTGGTATTGCCTTTTTCTTGCGCTCTTCGTCGTTTGGATCTGTCTTAAGGTAATTTCTTACCATAAGTTCCAATTGTCTTACGCTCAATTGCTTATCGCAACAAGCCAAAGCATAGGTATGCTGCACGACGTAATCTTTAATTGAGGTGAGACATCTTGCGTGACCTGCGGAAATTCTGCCGTTGGTTACCATATCTATTACCACAGGATTGAGTGTAAGAAGTCTCAAAGAATTTGTTATTACCGGACGCGATTTGCCGAGTTTGTCAGCAAGTTGTTCTTGAGTAAAATCAAATTCATCTATCAAAGCCTTATATGCTTGAGCCTCTTCTATTGGATTGAGGTCTTGACGCTGTAGATTTTCAATGAGAGAAATTTCTTTAATCTCTTTACTTGTATAATATTTTTTAATTACCGGAATAGTAGTTATACCCGCAATTTTACTTGCTCTGTATCTTCTCTCACCTGCAACAATCTGGTATTTACCGCTACCAATCGGACAAACTATAATAGGTTGAATTATTCCGTAATTTTTAATAGAAATAGCAAGTTCTTCAAGCAAATTTTCGTCAAACTTTTTTCTTGGCTGATTAGGGTTTGGAACGATGTTATCCAAAGGCAAAATTTCTACGCCTTCATTAAGATTACCGTTTTTGTCATAGGTAGTAAACTCGCTGTCTTTACCCATATTTCTATCCATATTATTGTCTTTTTTCATAGTTTCTCCTAAGTCTTTTTAAGTTTGACTATTTTGCGAAATTTTTTATCGTCTGCTATTTCAAAAATTTTCAGCCAATAATAAAAAATACATATTTTTTATTATTTTATTCTATTATAACAAAGAAAGCGTAGATATGCAACTTAAATTTTTATCCTAATATAGGTTGAAGCCTAGGTTTATTGCCAATTCTAGGATATTTTTTTGGACAATCGCCTATTTTTTTAATAATCAAAACATATCTTTTTTCTTCTTCAGTCAGGTCGTATTGTTTTACGTCTTGTAATTTACCATTCAAAATATCAAGTATTTTTGAACATTGTTTCAATTCTTCCTTATAATTCATACCTTTATATGCCAACAAAATACCTTCTTTTTTTATTAAAGGCAAGGTATATTCCGCAAGAGTAGGCATATTTGCCAACGCTCTTGCAACGCAAGCGTCAAAGGATTGGAAATTGTCTCTTGCAAAATCCTCTACTCTGGAATGTATTGCAGTTACGTTTTGCAAATCGAGTATTTCTATGATATAATTTATGAAAGATATCTTTTTGTATACGCTGTCTACGAGAGTAAGCTTTTTGTCGGGATTGAGAATTGCCAGCGGTATGCTAGGAAAGCCTGCTCCGCAACCAATGTCGCAAATATTCTCGCTTTTGCTTAATAAATCGTTGGGAAGAATGCTGTCGATAAAATGTTTTGTCTGCACCTCTTCCGGCTTTGTAATGGCTGTCAAATTAAATTTTGTGTTCCACTCTATCAATTTATCGTAATAAAGTGAAAATTTAGTCAAGTAAAGTAAAACTTTATCGTGATAAAGTGATTTTTCGTCATTTTCGCAGGTATTCTTATAAATTTTGTTTATTAAATAATCTTCGAGTATATCCAATTGCATTTTTATTTACCTGCCTTTGAAAGGTATACTAAAAGAACTGTTATGTCCGCTGGTGATACTCCGCTTATTCTAGACGCCTGTCCCAAATTAAGAGGTTTGATTTTGTCAAGTTTTTGTCTTGCTTCAATTCTCAAGCCTTTTATTTGATAATAATCGATGTCTTGAGGCAAAGTTTTATTCTCAAGTTTGTTAATATCTGCGATTATAGAATACTGTTTATTTAGATAACCTTCGTATTTAACAGTTGTAGCAACTTCTTCAAAACATCTCTTATCAAGGTCTTTTAGTTCATCAAAATTCTGCATAAGCATATCATAAGTTATAGCCGCTCTCTTCAGCATATCTTTATAAGAGAGCGCATTGTTAGGCACTGATTCGCCTATTTTTTCAAAGAAATCTTTATATTCTTTTGGAGGCAAGGTTTTGTCAAGAATATCAGATATTTTATCTATTGTCTGTATCTTTTTAGTATATTCTTGCCATCTATTGTCATCTACTAAACCCACTTCTCTGCCTATCGGAGTAAGTCTTCTGTCTGCGTTTTCTTGACGCAGTAATAATCTATGCTCTGCTCTCGCCGTCATCATTCTATAAGGCTCGTTGGTGCCTTTCGTCACAAGATCGTCTATAAGTACGCCTATATATGAAGAATCTCTGGTCAACACAAGAGGCTGTTTCTTTTTGAGATACAATGACGCATTTATACCTGCGATAAGTCCTTGCGCCGCCGCTTCTTCGTATCCGCTGCTTCCGTTGAGTTGCCCCGCAAGGAAAAGACCTTTAATATGCTTGACCATTAGATATGGCGTGAGACAAAGAGAATCTATGCAGTCGTATTCTATTGCATAAGCAAATCTCATTATCTTAACTTTTTCTAATCCGATTACCGATTTATACATCTCAAGTTGGACGTCAAAAGGCATTGAAGAACTCATACCTTGCACGTACATTTCATTAGTCAAAGAACTTTCGGGTTCAATAAAGATTTGATGACGTTCTTTGTCGGCAAATCTCATCACTTTGTCTTCTATAGATGGACAATATCTCGGTCCAATGCTGTGAATAGAGCCATTATAAAGTGGAGACCTGTCTATATTTGCCATAATAATATCTTTTGTCTTTTGCGTAGTATAAGTGAGATAGCATACCTCTTTATTGGGTATATTTCCCTTTGTCATAAAAGAAAACGGATATATATTATCGTCGCCTTTTTGTACTTGCATTACGTCAAAATTTATGGTGTTTTTATCCACTCTTGCAGGCGTACCGGTCTTAAATCTGCGCGTAGGTATATCTAGATTTATTAGGCTATCCGTGAGTTTTGTCGCTCTGGAAAAACCGTTGGGACCGGTCTTAGTCACGTTGTCACCTATTATGATATGAGCATTGAGATATACTCCCGTGGCAACTACTATGCTATCGGCGTAGAAAGTCTGTCCCAAAGTTGTAGTAATGCCGTATACTGCGCCGTTTTTTGTGAGTATCTCGGCAACTTCGCCCTGTAATATGTCGAGGTTTGGAGTAGTCTCCATTATATTCTTCATATAGTGGTGATACAGCGTTTTGTCGGCTTGTCCGCGCAAAGATTGCACAGCCGCGCCTTTGCCCATATTGAGCATACGTATCTGAAGTAAATTATTGTCGGCGGAAAGTCCCATTTGACCGCCTAGAGCGTCGATTTCTCTGACTAGATGACCTTTTGCCGTACCGCCTATTGCAGGATTGCACGCCATAAATGCTATTGCGTCAAGAGATAAAGTTACTGCCAAAGTTTTATGACCTAGACGAGCCAAAGCAAGACACGCTTCAACTCCCGCGTGTCCGCAACCTATGACTATTGCGTCATAATTTTTTTGGTAACTGTCTAGCATATTACTTTTTTCCCTTTTGTGGAAGGCGTCACGCAAATAAATGATAAATGGGCGCGTTCACTCTCTCAAATTTTAATTATTATACCATAATAATTATTGCGTTTGCAAATACAATGATAATTGTGATATAATTTAATTATGAAAACTATAGCCACAATATCTACTCCCATAGGTCGGGGAGCAATAGCAATAGTGCGTATGAGCGGAGATAAGGCATTGGAAATTGCCTCGTCGGTTTTTAGTTGCAGCAAACTTAATAGTTTTAAGGATGCTATGCCTAATTATATGTATTACGGCAGTATTGACGTAGGCGCATTTAAGGACAATATATTGGCGGTATATTTCAAAGCTCCGCATTCTTATACGGGCGAGGATATAGTGGAATTTCAATGTCACGGCGGAGTGAGACTTATTGACGAAGTACTCAAGGCTTGCCTTAAAAAAGGTTGCGAGATTGCCGACAAAGGTGAATTTACAAAGCGCGCTTTTCTCAACGGCAAGATTGCTTTGAGTGACGCAGAAGGCATAATAGATATGATCAACAGCGAGAGCGTAGCATCGTTAAATGCGAGTTATAGACTTTCTACGGGTGATATAGCCGAGCAAATAAACAAATTGCAAAATACCCTTCTCAATTGCGTATCGGAGTTGGAAGCAAGTCTTGATTATCCTGAAGAAATGGAAGAAGAGGCAAAGTCTAACGCCGGTAAGACGACTGACAATCTTATTGACGAATTGGAAAAACTCAACTCCACGGCAAAAGTAGGCGGATATATCCGTCAGGGCATCAACGTGGCGATAGTAGGTCAAGCCAACGTAGGAAAGTCTTCTCTTCTCAACGCATTCGTAGGCAAGGACAGGGCTATTGTGACGAATATCGCAGGAACTACTAGAGACAGCCTCGAAGAATATGTAGAAGTCGAAGGAGTTATGCTCAAACTCATAGATACCGCAGGTATTAGAGATACAAGCGATATAGTCGAGGCTATGGGCGTCGAAAGAAGTATTCAAGCGGCAAAAGGCAGTGATATAGTCTTGTTTGTCACAGAGGCGGGACGGCAATTAAATCAATACGAAGAAGATTTGATAAATAGTTTTGACGGCAACAATAAAGTCCTGTTGGTAATAAACAAGTGCGATACTGCAAAAGATAATCGCAAAGGCATAAAAATAAGCGCCAAAAACAACGTAGGTATTGAAGAACTTAAAAGAGAAATAGTAAATACATTCATTGATTCAAGCGTGGATACAAATGGCAATATAATCACCAACGAACGACACGCGCAAGCCATTAGGCAGGCTATATCAAGTCTTAAGAACGCAAAAGTAAGTTATGCTACTCTACCTACGGAATGTAGCCTGATAGACTTGAGAGACGCATATTTTGCGCTTGGCGCAATTACAGGCAATACTGCAAGCGAAGATATCATTGATACTATATTTAGTAAATTCTGTTTAGGTAAGTAAATTAGTAAAATTATACTCCGATAACCGAATTGCAAGTGGGACGGTCGACAGTCAATTGACAGTTGCGTTTAAAAAAATGCAGTTTTGTCGAATTGCATACGGCAAAATTATTTTGTAGAAAATTATGGCAATACTATAATTGAAATGCAAAAATTGCGTGGGATTTGTCGGTATAATTTATCTTGAAAATGCACTATTATTTAGTGGAGTATCTATTAGTTTTGCTATCTTTAATAATGATATGAATTGAATATTTTTTCCCTGCATAATGTTGAAATACGTTACTCTGTATATTTCGCATAGTTCACAAAATTTTTTGACAGTCAACTCATTTGTTTTTATTTATGCTGAAATGACGTCTGTGTTTAATGAATTTTCCATTGTTTAATCTTCTTACAATACACGGCTTTTAGCCTTATATAATATAAATATGAATAAATTTAAAGAGGGTCTAAAAGAAGTATTAGCGGAAAATAAAATTCCACAAAGAGCGCTTGCGAAAAGATTATTTTTGTCGCAAACCATTGTGAATAATTATTGTACCGGCAAAAGAGAACCAACTTTGGACGTATTGATTTCCTTTTGCAAAGAGTTGTACGTCAGCGCATATTATTTATTGGGATTGACTGATTAAATATACTGACGAGATTTATCCATTGCGGTCTAAATGAAGGACAGTGGCGGTTGAAGCGCTTTAAAATATTATTAATATAATAAAAGATAGATCAAGTCGGCAGTTTAGAATAATAGAAACGCCACTCCCATTTAGCAATAATGGAGTGGCGTAATATTTTCACTATAAATAATGATTTACTATACGATGAAAATGAGCGCAGGCTACTTTTTGTACGTCAAGAGAGTTTGTAAAAGCAGATGAAGCATTTTTGCCGTGTAAAATTACGGCACTTCTCTTCTCTCCAAACTAATGTTAAAAGAACTTCTTCATATCTCCGCCGTAAGTCTTCATTCTCGTTACGCCGGTTTTGTTGAAACTGCGAGATTCTTGCTGCTGTATTTCGGCAGTTTGGCTTTCTGTTCTTGGTTTTGAAGGACGGTTGTTGTCTCTTCTCTCTTTTGGTCCTTTATCGTTGCGTCTATCCCCTCTTTCTCTGTCGTAAGCAGGCTTTTTGGGAGAAATTACGACGTATCTGTTAGGCTCCTCGCCGTGACTTTCCGTAATGACAAATCTGTCGTCGTGCAAAGCCGAGTGAATTATTCTTCTCTCAAATGGATTCATAGGTTCGAGAGATTCTGCCCTATGAGATTTTGCCACTCTAAAAGCAATCTTTTTAGCAAGTTTGGATAGAGTTGCGGTTCTCTTTTCTCTGTAATTTTCGCCATCAATAACCAATCTTTTGTTGTCTGGATTGTTTTTGTTGACTACTAAAAGAGAAAGATATTGAAGAGCGTCTAGTACGTCTCCTCTATATCCGATAAGAGCGCCTGTATCGTCACCTGTCAGATTGACGTAGAACGCGTCTTCTTTTTCTTGTACCTCGGCAATGCAATTGATATTCATTTTTTCAATAATGCCGTTGATAAAATCGTTGACAAGAGTTGCTCCGGTGACTTTTTGCGTAACTCTTACGGTAATTTTTTTGCGAATAAGTCCCGTTTCTTTTACTTTTTCTGCATCGACTTGGCTTTCGTCAAGACCGAGTTCGTCAAGAGCCTGCTTAAGAGCCTCTTCGTAACTGTTTGCAGTAATTTCTATGCTTTTCATATATATCTCCTCAAAGATAGCGCGCTATCTTTTATCTAATAATCCGTATTATTATGTGCAATACCTCGTCTTTGAGGTATTATTTATATATCTATAATCTTATTTCTTTGCCTTGTTGGACTTTTTTGTATTTTTAGTTGCTAATTGCTGTATGATTATAGGCTGATTTTGTTTTTTCTTATCCAAGTTCTTTATTATAAGATTGAAAGAAATAGAAGTGATCATTGTCATAAAGTTGCTGACAAAGTAATATATCGCAAATGCTGCGCTGTACATAATGGCAAAGATACCAAGTACAACTGGCATAAGATACGTCATAGTCTTGTTCATTATGCGTTGCTGTTTTTGTTGAGCCTCGTCGCCGGTCATTTGCACAGGTTGCATCTTTTGTTGCAAAGTCGTTGACAAAAAACTGGTTGCGATAGAAAGAATTGGAAGAATAAAATAACCGTTCCATCTGCTCATATTCCAAAAATTTGTCTTGTTATAGTTGTTGATTATAGGCGTCATAATTTGGTCGTAAGATACGCCCGCCATCTCCGGGAGAGTTGCGCCTATACCGCCAAAACCAGTCGAAGTGAAGTTGGAAAAACTTGGAATTACATTTGCCCAAGTGTCGGACATAAACACGTTTTTGACCCAAAGCCAACTTTCAGGTTTGTAGCCTGTGACAAGAGTTTCGTTGAGTTTTTCAATAAGTCCGGCTTGACGAATATAATCATAAGAAGGTACAAAGCCCTCAATGAAATCATTTCCGTTCATAAACTGGATATTGCACTTTTGCGAAATAGCCTCAGCATTGTCCTTGAAGAACTGCAGATAAACGTCATTGTAAAGGTTGCTTACAATCGTTTGATTGTAATTGACGATATATTCTCTGAAGCCCTGAAATACCAAACCGAATATCACAAGCGTGAAAATCATCGGCAGACAGGAAGTAAAAATATTCATTGAGCCCTTTTGAAGTTCGTATTGCTTTTGTCGAAGAATGTCGGGACGGTTGGCGTACTGCTTTTGAAGTTTTTCCAATTGAGGACGGATTGCGTCCATTTTGGCTTTTTGCTTGCGCATAATGAGTTTTTGCCAAATATCGAGAGGCAAAATCAATAAACGCAACATAATAGAAAACACCACTACCGTCCAACCGAAGTTGCCGATACCGCTGTTCATCCAATCCAGCAGGCTGATGATTGGTTTCCAAATAGCATTCACCGCCGCTAGCAAACTATAACTCATAATAGCCATTTTGCATTTCCTTTTAGATCGTCTTTCACGGGATCATATCCGCCTTTTGAAAAGGGATTGCATCTCAATATCCTCGCTGCACCCATTGCAGAGCCTTTTAAATATCCTCTTTTGGCTATGGCTTGTCCCATATACGCCGAACACGATGGAATGTGTTTGCATTTGCCACCAATCACAGGATTGATAAATTGCTTATAATATTGAATAAAAAAATTTCCGCTTTTCATTTATCGTCCGTACGCCTCAATCAAACTTTGCCCTGTCTAATACGCTTTGTTTAATTTTTAGTCTTTGCGCGACGTCATCGTCGATTTTTCTTGCAAGCAAGTTGCTTTTAATTATCAAATGCAAAAGACTGTTTGAAAGTTCTTCAAAACTCGCTTTGCCGCAAGCCTCTCTTGCAATAACGATATAATTCTCGCTGTCTTTAAGATACGGTATAAGCGCTCTAAACGCTTCTCTCAAACGTCTTCTGACTTTGTTGCGAATTACTGCTCTGTTGTCGACTTTCTTGCTTACGATAAAGCCCACCTTCAAAAAATACTTGGAAGGGGCGTGGACAAGTACAAGCATCTTATTGGCATTACTTTCGCCTTTTCTGTGCAGATAACTAAATACCCTGCCATTCTTTAGCCTGTACTTTTTTTGCATACCAAACTTAAGCAGTAAGTTGCTTTCTGCCTTTGTTGCGACGTCTCTTTATTACGTTTCTACCGCTCTTGCTACGCATTCTCTCACGAAAACCGTGAACCTTTGATCTTTGTCTTTTCTTGGGTTGATACGTCTGTTTCATATCGTTTTATCTCCTTTTTATATAAAAATAATTACGCTATATTATTATAAAGAAAATGCGAGGCGCTGTCAAGTAAAATCGTATTGCTTAACAAAATATAAAAAGGAAACCGGCAATGATCTATTTTAAAACAAACGCATTGAAGGTTTGTCTTTTAATCATTCTAATATAAGAACATTCACAAAACACGATTGCAAGTATCAAAATTTGATTATTATATTTATATAATAATCAAAAATTCCGTAGTACTATTTAATTAAGTTTTTCACGTAAAACTTGTCAAAGTAAGCGCTCAACACCGCAAAATTTGTTAGATGTTAGCGGTCATTTTGAATGGAAGCAATCGCAGATATATGAAGTTGATATTGTTTTGACATAGTGATAATATGCAAATAAAAAAGTTTAATGTGAAAACTAGTATCATACTCACTTGAAATTAAATTTCACGAAATTTTTCAATGATCCGCAAAGTGCAACCCTGTTATACTTTTAGTTGAGATTTAATCATATCATTTCTAAAAAAACGGTTATATAGATTAAGACTTGAGTTTTTATCACGTGATTAAAATACATTTTGTAGAGTTAACTATTGTATTGCCCCTCAAGGGTAACAGAATATATAGTATAATTAAATGTCGTCACAATTATGATAAAACTTGATTAAAAATTACTCTTGGACATAAGTGTGTCGATAATGTCGTTTAAAAGCATCTAATTTATAGTTTTGGCATTATCTAAGCCGAAAATTGAAAAAACTATAACAATTCAATGCCACGCAAATGGTGCAATGTTTCACGTGTAACGCTACAGTTATGTCTGTAGGGAATTAAATTAAAATAGCAAAAAGTTGTGCAATTTGTAATATTATAGGAAGGTTTAGTTTGGTTAAATATTCGGTAATATGGGTGCATTGACAAATAAACTCTCTGAAAGACACTGAGTTAGTATCGAGATTCGCGTTTAAGTTAAGTAATTGTAAATATATAAAGTGGGCAATTAGATGTACAAGATTTAAAATATAAATGTAGAGGTATTATAAAAAATACAAAAAGATCTAATCGACGCTTACAATTGCGGTAAACATACTCTGACAATATTTTTGCTAATGAATGATAATTGTTTTGGCATAAAGATTGTAAATGTGAGATACATAGGTAAAGCATTATTTATGGCGACGCAAAAAACAATATAATTACCTTTCACGTAAAACAACTCAAGTAGATAGCGTGATAATTTGATTGTTGTGATGTTGGGCAAACTGAAAAGATTGAGTGCAAATGCAGGCATATAATTTCAATAATATTATTGCTATCAAATTAATGGAGCAAAAGTGCTATCTTGCAATCTTGGTTAGATCTTGTCTATTTGGTGTACAAAAAAAATTTAAAGTCAACGCAAAGCGTATTATTACTTATAGTAATATAAGGAAAGCATATGATTAAGGACAAAAGAAGTAATATTTGGAAGTACTTTGTACTAATATTGCTCAAATAAGAATTGGTTAATTATTTATTACGTTTTCAGTTCGTTTAGCGTGTTACTTATTATAATTGAGCAACTTGTGATGTCAAATGAAGAATTCAGTTGTTAAATCCAATATGCTATGTTACTTATTGCAACGTGTTTAATGGTGCGCGCAAATGATGTGGAATTCGTTAGGAAGTGGGCTCTATAAACAAAGTTGGGTATAAAGTCATTGTGCCCTACTAATTCGTTGATTGATGAAGTGCTTATAAATCGCCGTCGAATTCAATTGATGTGCATAGCGGCAAGTAACCGTTTATTATAATCATAATTCAGTTGTGTAAATTGCAGATTTAATTGCCAATGAGAATAACTGTTCTTAAATCGATGTTTCACGTGCAACATTTTGCAAAATAATTACCTATATAGTTGCAAAGCTGTGTTTGTCATAGTATTTAAGGTCTCCGAAAATATTAGCGGCTTATGAATTTAGTATCACAAAATATAAAAGTGATGGCGGTTGGTTTTTCAAATTGAGATTTAGTTTTTATCTGAATTCTATGGACTTGGCAATATTATACTACCCTATTCAGATTTTGAACTAAAAATCAGATAGTGTTGCCATACTAAATAAAGTGAAAAATAGTTAAAATATCAGTGAAAACTAGTGTTTTGCGGTTTGAAATTCGGTATTTAAGCCATTTCGCCTACAAGGTTCCTTGTGAAACATTTTTTAGCATATAATATACTCAAAACGGCAAATCTACAATATAAATATTCTATTATATATCTAAAAGTTGAGTTGATTTAAGAATTTAAGTATCTAAAAAACTTACTCGAACTGTTTTTTTGGCAAATGTTTCACGATTTTTGTGAAACATTTTTGATTGTAATCGTTTTGACTGATGTAACGATTTTTTAGAAGAAATCTAGTAGTTTTATGATAAAAATAGGCTAAAAGTAAGTAAATTTTATTGAACAGGTTCAAAAATTAAACCATTTGTTAAGTAATTATGCGTGATAAGTGAGCAAATTGAATTTACCAACGCTATTAATGCCATAAGTAAGTTGTTACGTTGAGTTGCTTTTGCTCCATAGACGGTTGCTCTACTCTGCATTTATAAATATTTAAATATTTTAGATTAGTCAGATGGGATATAAGTGTGAATAGACAATATATTTTAGGAAATACTACTAATATTAAAGTATTGGAGGTAATTATGCCTAGATGTAGTGTTTGCAGATGCAAAGTCGATTATGAGAATGCTTTTATATGCGATAGTTGTCACAGTTATATTTGCGGAGAGTGTATTATTCGATACGGCAAGGGATGCGACTGCGGCGGAAAATTGCATCATTTGAACTAATCTGCGCTTTATTGCACTTGTTATTTTGTGATAGCAAGGCGCATACCATTGCAAGTTATAATCATTGTAGACGTATTAGATGCGGTCGGCTGTAATAATATCCGACCGTATTTAATATTATTTTTTAAATCTTTTAACTATTTTACTTTGCGCTACTTTTGTTTTAAAAGCGTTGCACTTTGTTTGTAATAATTGATGGCGCTTTTTCATTGGTAGATATAGAGCAATAGACGTCAAGAACGTAAAAACCGAACATATCAATATATGATAAATCTTTAAATCATAGTCGAAGTATAAGAACGTGATCAGAAAAAATGTCAAGCCATATAGAATCGCATATAAAGTTTGCGATACATGTCTATATAATGCGCTTTTAATCAAATATGCGCAAATAAAAGAATTTAGCATATAGATAATGCCAAAGATAATGCCAAGAGTGGCGTATATAGCCAATGCCAATGGCTGATTAAGGGTATCAGTCAGTATCATTTAAATATTTTTTTAAATAAAGAAAGTTTTTGCTTGCCTTTTGCGTATTTAAGCGTAGCAATGCTGCCGGTTAGTGAGCAAATGCCCCTTGAGGTGTCTAAATTGACTATTTTAAGCCGTTCCCCGGTGATTATTAGGGATCTGTCACTTAAATTGCATATTATTTGCTTTTCGTCACTTTCTATCATTTCTGTGACGCCATTTATCTCAATATTGCTGTCAAAATTGATATTTATGGCTTTTTGAGGTTTAGTAGTCGAAGTTTGAGTAATTTGGCTCATATTTTCTCCTTTTAGCATAATTACTGCTACCTATGGGCAATAAATGCAAAAATGTTTTTTTGTCGTTATAAAGTAGGGTAAAGTTAATATGTATTACCAAAATATCCATACAAACTATATGATATTGTACTTCTATTTAGCATAATAACATCAATTGAAAATTAGTCAACTGTTGTTTTTATTACTAAAATATCCATATATATGTAGGTACTTTATGACGCATTACATTATATTTTATTTTTGTAAAATGTAATTATGACATAATTTTTGGCTGTAGTATTGATTTACGCAATTTATAAATAATTGTAAAAACTATACATATTCGTTGACTAAAAAAATATATTTTGATAAGATATTAAATATAATTATTTCCGCGCGGATATGGCGGAATTGGCAGACGCGTAAGATTCAGGTTCTTATGGCCGCAAGGCCGTGCAAGTTCAAGTCTTGTTATCCGCACCAAGTGTATCGGTCTAAATGTCGCAAGACTTTTAGACCGATTTTTGTGTGTTAGGGAGAGTTAAAGGAAGAAAGTTAGGTCCTTGACTAAAAAATGTCAATATGGTTAAGATTGATAATAAAAGTATAAAACAAAATTATATTATAATTGTGAGACTTGCAGCATCTGCAATAAATTTTGCATTTAATTTGATGATTGCCCAGGCAATGGTTTAGATAGTACACTAAGATATTCACATATTAAATTACATTATAAAAAGTGTGGCTTTTGAGAAATATATGCCGACATAATGGAAATTATGCTTGATTTAATACCGTTTATACTGTTTGCGCGTTGAAATTTAGCAACAAATATAGTATTTTAATATTATTCCAAAAAAAGTATACATTTTTTGCAACGTCGCCAAATTGCGGTTTTTATAGTTTTATTATAATTCACGTTTAATTTTTTGTCAATACGTTGAGGTCAGGATGCAAAAGGTTTTCCCGATTGGGACTTGTTGCCGCCGACAGCAAAAGGTAAGAAGGCTTCTGCAAAATAAGACTTTAAGCCAGCAAAACGCAACTCAGTTGGGTTGCGTTTTTTAATTTATACGTAAATTTTACATTAAAAGCGCTTTTGTAAATATTACATAAAATTTTAACAAAACGGTCACAAAGGTCTTGATTTTGTAAATTAAAAATATTAAACTTAAAATACACTCCAATAGTATAGGAGCGCCTTGCGATTTGCAATAAAAAGGATATCGACCTCTCAACTACGCTCAAGGTGACATAATTAGAGAAAACTATCGACTGCCTCAGGGGGACATAGAATAAATGTTGAGGCAACAGAACTTACGCCCCTTCCGTCACTTCGTGACACCTTCCCTTCAAGGGAACGGCAAGGAAAAAACTTACAGCCGTCTGTGTTGGATACTCCCATCAAGGGGAAGCCGAGTATAAGCGAATAGTAGCGAAGAAGCAAAAAGAATTTATACCGCTCGGGTTACTCGGTTAAAGCGTAACGCACAAGCATATTGAGCGGATCGTAGTGTAGTTGAAATGACTTTAAATCAACTGAGCGAGTGAATTAGACGCACTACGAGATGACAAAATAAGAAAATATAAGAGACAAAGGTTTATCACACAATTTTTTTGTGAAAAATATAATACATAGGTTAGAGTAGAGGTGGAAGTATGCTTAAGTTGACAAATATAAAGAAAGACTATGTCTTGAATGGCGGGGACACCGTCCCTGCGCTTAAAGGCGTGGACTTGGAGTTTAGACCAAGCGAATTTGTATCCATATTGGGTCCGTCAGGTTGCGGTAAGACGACGTTGCTCAACATTATAGGCGGTCTTGACAGATATACCGACGGAGATATGTCTATAGACGGCATTTCCACCAAGCACTATTCCGACGTAGATTGGGACTCTTATAGAAACATCAGAATAGGTTTTATTTTTCAAAGTTACAACCTTATATCGCACGTCGATATTCTCACAAACGTGGAGATGGCGCTTTTGCTCGCAGGCGTAAGCAAGCAAGAGAGGCATCAACGCGCAATAAAGGCGTTAGAGGACGTGGGCTTGGGCGAGCATATACATAAAAAGCCCAATCAACTCTCGGGCGGTCAGATGCAGAGAGTTTCTATTGCCAGAGCGCTTATCAACAATCCAAGCATTATTCTTGCAGACGAGCCTACGGGCGCGCTTGATTCTAATACAAGCGTTCAGATTATGGAGATACTAAAAGAGATCTCTTATAACAAACTCATTATTATGGTTACGCATAATCCCGATCTTGCAGAGCAATACTCCAACCGTATCGTTCGCTTTAGGGACGGACTTGTAGTCGACGATACAAATCCTTATGCTTCGGAAAAAGTAAAGGCGGCGCAGGGAGAGGATATTGAGCAGACTTTGACAACCGACGAAGATACGGAGAAGGATAGCGCCGAGAGAAAACTCGATAGCGCAGCCGAGCAAGAGGGCGAGATAAAAGACGCCGACGGCAAAAAGAAAAAGAAAGTAAAAATAGCAAAGATAGATTTCTCTAAGCACAAAGCAAAAAAACAACGTAAGAATTTGCTCAAAAAGACGTCAATGTCTTTTGCTTCGGCAATAAAGTTGTCATTCACTAACCTTATGACCAAAAAGGGCAGAACCGTTATGACGGCGTTTGCCGGTTCTATAGGTATCATAGGCGTAGCGTTGGTACTTGCTATATCAAACGGATTTTCATCGTATATAAACAATATGCAAAAGACGATGCTGTCGGGTTATCCTATCGCAATTACTTCTAGCGCGACAAGTATGGAAAGTCTGATGGGCACATATATGCAGGTACTCAATCCCGACAAAGAAAAATATCCGGTCGATCAAAAAGTATATTCTTACAACTTGCTTAATTTGCTTGGCAATATGATCCACGAGAATGATTTGAGCGACGAGTATATGACGTATTTTGACGAGAAAAAGTCAGGATGGCAGGAAAAGGGACTTATTGACAGCGTATATTATAATTACGGATATTCTTATTCCGTCTTTAATAAGAAAAACGACGACGTTGGTAAAATGATAAGCACGAATTTCAAGACCGTCAATTGGCAAGAACTCGTGGGCGATCAAAAATATATCGAAAGCAACTTTGACGTAATAGGAGGAAGATATCCCGAAAAGGCGACTGATCTCGTGCTCGTCGTGGACAATACCAACTCGGTTGTGTCCATTTATCTTGAGGGTATGGGACTTGCAAACAATGCCGCAATGTCCGGCGATTTTGACTTTGATCAAATCTTGGGCAACGGTAGAAACAAAGAGCCGGTATCTTTCCTTATTCCTAACTCTAAAGCAAAATACGTTAAGACGGTAAACGAAAATACCGGCAACGTCTATTATACGGAGAAATCGGGGCAGGCAATCAGAGAAATGTATGACAACGGCGATCCCAACGTATATAAGGCGGAGATAGTCGGTATCATTCGTCCTAAGGAAGGAAAGCAATATTCCCCGGTTTATCCCGGCGTGGCCTATACTCAAGATTTGACGGCGCTGATGAGAGAAGACGCCGTCGACAGTGAAGTCGCTAAGTTCCAACAAGAGGTAGATTACAATCCTCTCACGGGCGATAAGTATGATACGTCCAGCATAGATTTTTCAAATATGGATTTGAATAATATTATGAATATCATAAACGGCGCGTCTACGGCAATGACTGAAAAGGTCGTCACGCAGATGTTAGGCGTAAGTTCTAAGCCAAGCGCAATAAGTATTTATGCAAGTGATTTTGACAACAAAAATCTGATCATCAACGACCTTAACGCTTGGAATGATATGCATAAGAAAGACAGCAAAGCTCAAGTCAAATATACCGACAGCGCGGCAGTTATGATAAATATGATCAGTCAGATAATCAATATCATTACCATTGCGCTGGTATGTTTCTCATCGGTGTCTCTCGTCGTTTCATCTATAATGATAGGTATCATTACCTATGTGTCCGTCGTGGAGCGTACGAAAGAGATAGGTATACTTCGTTCGCTCGGCGCAAGAAAGAGAGACGTGTCCAATATCTTCAATGCCGAGACATTTATCATAGGCTTGGCGGCAGGCGCAATTGGCGTGCTTGTGACGTATATATTGAGTATTCCAATCAATCTTGTCATCACAGCAATAGAGCCGACCATTACGGGTATCTGTATGTTGCATCCGTTGCACGCGCTTCTTATGGTTGTGTTGAGTATCGTCTTGACGTCTATCGCCGGTATCGTACCGTCAAGAGCCGCGGCTAAGAAGGATCCGGTAATTGCATTGAGAACGGATTGATAAAAATCACATTCGGCGAAGTAATGGCGAACGTAAATAGCGTTCGCCATTTTAATTTGAAATGATAAATCAGTTGCTATTTGAAGTTGCTTTATATATAATAGAGTTGTAAAAAATTCAAGAAGGTACGTTATGAAAGAGATTAAATCATACGAATTGAGAGAAAAATATTTGAAATTCTTTGAGGAGAAGGGACATAAGATCATTCCGTCGGCTTCGCTGATACCCGAGAACGATCCGTCGGTGCTTTTTACGACGGCAGGAATGCATCCGCTTGTGCCGTATCTTTTGGGACAGAAGCACCCCGGCGGCAAGAGACTTTGCGACGTGCAGAAGTGCGTGCGTACCGGCGATATTGACGAAGTGGGCGACGCTACGCACTGCACCTTTTTTGAGATGCTCGGCAACTGGTCGCTTGGAGATTATTTCAGAAAGGAGTCCATCAACTTTTCGTTTGAGTTTTTGACAAAGGTATTGGAAATACCGGTAGAGAAGATCGCAGTAACGGTATTTGCAGGCGACGAGGACTGCCCTCGAGACGAAGAGGCTGCCGATACTTGGGCTAGTCTTGGAATACCAAGAGATAGGATATTCTATCTTCCTAAGGCAAACAACTGGTGGTACGCAGGCGCTACCGGTCCTTGCGGAAGCGATACAGAAATATTTATAGACACGGGCAAGGAGGCTTGCGGCGTGCATTGCGATCCAAGTTGCGACTGCGGAAAGTGGGTAGAGATTTGGAACAACGTATTTATGGAGTTCAACCGCAATGCTGAAGGTAAGTTTGAGAAACTGTCTCAACGCAACGTCGACACCGGTATGGGATTGGAACGCACTATATGTATGCTCAACGGCTTTAAGTCTGTGTATGAGACCGACTTGTTTGCAGGCGCTATCGCTAAGATAGGGTTGCTTGCAGGTAAGAAGTACGGCGAGAATGAAGAAGATACCAGGGCAATGCGCATAATTGCTGACCATATCCGTACGGCTACGTTTTTACTCGGTGACGAGAGAGGTATCGCGCCGTCGAATGTCGATCAAGGCTATGTGCTGCGTAGACTTATCCGCAGAAGCGTAAGATTTGCTCGCCAACTTAATATTGCTCCGCAGGACTTGGTGAGCATTGCAAAATTATATATCGAGCAATACCAAGGCGTATACGAAGAATTGAAGTTAAACAGTCAAAAGATATATGACGAACTGGAAAAGGAAATAGACAAGTTTTCCAAGACTTTGGAAGACGGTATTAAACAACTTGACAAGGTGCTTCAATTCGTCAAAGGAGACACTCTCAACGGCAAGACGGCTTTTAGACTTTACGATACATACGGCTTTCCTATAGAGATGACTGTGGAAATATGCAAAGAAAAAGGCTTTGGCGTGGATATTGACGGATATAAACTTGCGCAGGAAGAACATATCAAAAAGTCGCAACAGGGAGCAGAACAGAAGTTCAAGGGCGGTCTTGCAGACAGCAGTGAGATGACGACCTTTTTGCATACGGCAACCCACTTGTTGCTAGCAAGCCTTAAAAAAGTTCTCGGCGACGACGGCATACAGCAAAAAGGCAGCAATATCACTCCCGAAAGATTGAGATTTGATTTCAACTTCCCTCGTCCGTTGACGGCAGAAGAGAAACAGGCTGTGGAAGACAAAGTCAACGAGGCAATTGCAAGAGATATTCCGGTAGTATGTATGGAAATGCCTATTGAAGAAGCAAGAGAGAAAAACGCTGTCGGCGTATTTGGATCTCGCTACGGAGAAATAGTCAAAGTATATCAAATAGGCGACGTGGATTTGCAGATATGCGGCGGACCGCACGCGCAATGTACGGGACAACTCGGACATTTTACGATAGAGAAAGAGCAGTCTTCTTCGGCAGGTATTCGCAGAATCAGAGCAACGATACAACCAAAGCAGTAATAATAAATTTTAATTAAGCCCGTGTCTGCGCGGGCTTTGTTTATAAGGAGTCTATGGCAAGCAATTTTCCAATTATTCTGGTGTATGGAATATTTGTCAAAGAGATGAAATATTTCAAAGCATTCGGAGGTATAGAAAAAGTGTTGAAAAATGCCGGTTACGACGTCTATACGGCGCGTACCGACAGTTTTGGCACTGTGGAAAACAACGCTTTGCAATTGAAAGAGCAAATCGAGACTTTACTTCAAAAGAGATGCGCGGAAAAAGTCAATATAATCGCATATTCAAAAGGCGGACTTGACGCAAGGTATTTGATAGAAAAACTCGATATGGAGAAGCACGTTGCATCGCTTACCACCATATCCGCGCCGCATAAAGGCACAAAACTTGCTACGATATTCTATTCTTATCCCAAATGTTTAATAAAGCCGTTTACCTTTTGTTTAAACGTACTTTATAAAATTCTGGGGGATAAAAATCCCAATTCTCTCGAAGTATTGCGAAATCTTCAAGAAATTCCCGAAGAAGAATTTTCAAATGAAGTCGTGTGTAAATCAGTGTACTCTCAAAGTTATTCGTTGAGAATGGATAAATACGGCGACGATATTCTCTTGGGGATTCCGTTTGCTTTATTGAAAAAAATCGACGGCGGTCGGTGCGACGGAGCGGTAACTCACGAGTCGTCTCAGTGGGGAGAATATAAAGGACATTGCACCGATACGCCTATGTCGCATCGCCAAATAATAGACTTTATGGTGGGCAAAAACAAAAAACAAAAGATATATGAATTTTATCTTTCGCTTTGTCAAGACTTGGCAGATAGAGGCTTTTGACACATAAAATATAATCTTGCATTGACGTCTATCAAATTAGATATAACAAAAGGTGAATATGATGAGTAAATATCCTATATTGTTGGCACACGGAATAGTAGTCAAGGACTTTAAATATTTTAAGGCTTTCGGTAGAATAGAAAAAACATTGAAAGACGCCGGTTACATCGTATATACGTCCAATACCGATGGATTTGGAACGATTGACGGTAACGCTTTGCAATTAAAAGAACAAATTCAAAATATACTGACCCTACACAACGTGGACAAGGTTAACATTATTGCCCATTCTAAGGGGGGACTTGACGCCAGATATATGATAGAGCGGCTGGATATGCAAGATAGCGTTGCGTCCTTGACAACAATTTGTTCGCCGCATAAGGGGTCAAAACTTGCTACAAAATTGTGTTCTCTTCCAAAATGGTTGCTGAGATTCGTGGCTTTTTGGTTAAACTTTTGGTACAGAATTTTTGGGGACAAGAATCCCAATGCCTTTGAAGTGCTGCGACAACTCAAAGAGATACCTGCAAACGAATATAATAACGCTGTGATTTGTAAATCTGTATACTCTCAAAGTTATTCGGCAATAATGAAACGCAGCCGTGACGACTTTGTTTTGGGTATTCCTCTCAAAATCATTCAAAACGTGGAAAAAAATAATCAGTCTGACGGAATCGTAAGCGTAGAATCGTCCAAGTGGGGCGAGTATAAGGGCAATTGCCTTGACGAGTCGGTTTCGCACAGTCAAATTATCGACTTTATGGCGGGTAAAAAGAAAAGACAAAAGATATACGATTTTTATATTTCTATTTGCGAAGATTTGACAAAAAGAGGCTTTTGAATTTCATAGAGAATGTTTTTGACAAAAAAGGCTTTGATAATGCAATACTTTTTATAATTCGTCACTTCTTCTAATGTATCGTGTAACCATGAAAGTCAACACGGCATTGAAGTACGTAAAAAGTTATGTTTTGGTTGCGTTGCTTACGGTACTGTGCCAAAGGGCGCAGATCGTGGGTGATTACAGGGGCTACGCATTGCCTTTGCTTGTTGCATTGTTTTACTGTAGATTTAGCGTGGGAGTCATTTGTCCGTGTTATCTTGCGATATGTATCATCTTCGATCATTCTTTGTTTGGTATATTCTACGCCGTTGCGCCGGTAATAATTTTGTCGGTTGCAAAATATCTCCACTATCTGTTTGCTCGACCTATGAGATTGCGCGCGCTTATATGCTATTGCGTATTGTGTTTACTGCCACTTGCAGTGCTCGACTTCAAGGTAACGGCTACGCTTGACTTCATAGTATACCTAATTTCGCAAATCGTAGTGGCGTTGCTCTTCTGCGTAATTTGTTACGCCGTATGCGTACGCGGTATAGGCAGAAAGTTGAGTATCGACGAGCGAGTGGGAGGATTCGTGTTTTTGGCAGTCATAGCCAGTGGATTTTATTCTCTAGATATATACGGCTTTAATGTTTACTATCTTGCGTTGGGACTTGCAATACCCTATCTGTTCCGCAATTTTTCTTTTTCGCAAGGCGCGGTTATTGCAGGCGCAGTCGCGGTAGGCGGGTGTCTTCCGGGCGTAAATCTTGCTTTGGCAGGCGCAGTGATGTTGATTTTCTTATCGGCGTACGTCTTTGCCGTCAACAAGTGGGCGGCATCTTTGGCGGCTGTGATGATGCATATAATATGCGGTATCTATTTCAACGCGTTTAAAGGCGTGTATTGGCTCAATCTCATCGGATTTGCCGTGGGTATTCTTATTACGACGCTGCTGTCGGACAAGGTGATGGCAAAACTGCCTTCGTTTAAATTCGGAGACGGCAGACAGAGCGCAAGGGAACTCGTCAACAGAACCAGACGCGATTTAGCAAGCCGTCTGTCCACGGTGTCGGGAGTATTTGGCGAAATGTCGCAAGTATATTCCCAAAACGTCGTGCGTTACGCTCCGCCGATGCAAGCCGCTCCTTCGCTTGCCGAAGAAGTTATGCTCAAGACGTGCGGAAACTGTATCAATAGAGAATACTGTCAGGGAATGATGGGAATGGAGTTGTCTCAGGCGCTAGAAGGCGTCGTACGTACCGTGCTTACTTCGGGAAAAGTTACTATTGAGGACTTGCCGATTGTCATATCGTCCAAGTGTATACAATTGCCTGCGTTGCTCTCGACCTGCAATCAGACTGCTTTGTCTTATGACGTGAGATATAACTCGGGAAGAGAATTGGAAGTGGACCAAAACCTTATTTCCTCTCAACTTATGGGCGTGTGCGAGTTTCTTTCGGAACTTGGAGAAGAAGTAAAAAGCGCGGTCAATATAGACGACAAACTCGACGAGAGAATAGTCGAGGAGTTGGGATATAACAATATAGTTTGCAGCGACGTTATGTCCATCGTCAAAAACGGTAAACACACGATTTCCCTGATTGTTAGGGAAAGGGACAGAGAAAAAAAAGCGTTGATACAGGTGTTGTCTAAACTGACAAATACGCAAATGCAACTCAAGGAAGAGAAAAAGACCATAGACGGCAGATACTGTATGACTTTCGTCAATACGCCGAAATACAACGTCACATACGCTACGGCTACTTGCACAAAGCCCGATTCGCCTGCGTCCGGAGATACTTATACCGTAACAAAACTCAAGCACGACAAAGTGTTGATAGCCTTGTGCGACGGTATGGGAAGCGGCGTTGACGCCAGAGAGGGAAGTCAGCGGGCGTTGAATATGGTGAGTTCTTATTATAAGGCGGGATTTGATAATGTCAATTCGCTTAAACTCGTCAACAGATTGCTGTCCGTCATTTCTAAAGACAATTTCAATGCGCTTGATATGTGCGTCGTAGATCTCGAACTCGGCACTGCCGATTTTATAAAGCAAGGCGGCGTGCAGAGCGTAATCAAGAGGCTTGACAGCGTGCAGATAATTGACAGCAAAGCGCTGCCTCTCGGCATAGTCGAAGAGGCTACGCCGCAGGTCAACCGTCAACTTCTTTCCGTGGGCGAAATGGTAGTGATGTTCAGCGACGGCATAATGGACACGCTTACGCTCGCAGGCGTCAAGCATATCGTTAATACGCTCGCAACTCTCAATCCTCAGCAGATTTGCGACGAGATTATCAATCAGGCTAAGGCTATGGGTCTTAAAGACGATTCAAGCGTTGTGGTGTTTAGATTGAGTACGCAGTAATCACTAGTTTCTTTTATGTTGTTTATGTAGATTTGAGAGATGTTTGCTACTTGCTTTTTATCTATTTTGAATATATACACAAGTCAGAACAGGACACATAATTTCATAGCCATCTAATTAGGGGTGGCTAATGTTATATTTAATATATCGTCTAATATCAAAACTTTTTACTTAATAGAAACGGCTATGTGTTTTCCGCTAAATATCATAATAAGTGACTTTGTTTGGGAATACAAGTCATCATATTATATATAACTTCAGTAGGGGGTCGATATATTTGTCATAATCCTTGAATCGAGCGAGTTCGTCAATTGTAGAGTATGCTTTCTACCCTAATATAGAATATTAAATATAGAAATATATTGTTTCAATAAGTCTTGCTATTTAATTAAATAATATTCAAAAAAATTATCATCTTTAGTGTTATAAGTATTTATGGCATATTATAGTTTTATGATATTAAGACATTAAAACGCTATGATTTTTGTTGAAAGTATGCTATTATATTACACAATAATGGAGGCACTTATGAGTCAAATTCAAGTTGGAAGAATAACAATATTTGAAGCGATGGAAAATATAAAAAGTGGAAAATACGTTATGCCTGCTTTTCAACGTCAATTCGTATGGGGCATGGAACAAATAGAAAAACTTTGGGATTCTATTTTACTTGATTATCCAATTGCAAACTTTCTATATTGGCGCATAGATGATAAAAATGTTTCGTGGGACACTTACTTCTGTAAGTTTTTGCAAAATGTAACTTTTGATAGTCGTAAGCAGTCTGATAGCGTGAATTATGAATTAACGAGTGTTAATTTAAGTATTAGCGATACTGCAATCTTGGACGGACAACAACGGCTTACATCGCTGTTTTTATCATTATTTGGAACTTCATATATTCGCCCAAATTATGCTCGCAAAAAGTCTGGCGAACGTTTTATATCAAGTTTACTTATAGAATTAAATAAGAATAAAATAGATGTTGATGAAGACGAGTATAATTGCAAACATTTCGATATTAGATTTACTGAAAAAATATATAAATCAAGTCCCACACAATTTAATATTAAAACCATTTTAGAGGAAAAATTTAGAAATGAATCTACACGTAAACAAGCAATAGAGAAGACTATTGAGTTTGTTCCTGACAATAGCAAAGAATATGCGCGTGATATTCTTAATCGGTTATGTGTAAAAATATTTGAAGAAAAGTTAATACGGTTTACTGAAATAATTGATATGAAACAAGATGACGCATTGGAAATGTTTGTGCGTTTTAATAGTGGCGGTAAACCTTTGCGTAAATCTGAAATTACTATGTCTATTTTAGAGGCTTATTGGCCAAGTGCTAAAACGGAATTTGGCAAAATATTATCGGGACAATACAAAGACTTTGGTACAGACTTTATTGTGCGCTTGGCATTAATGCTTTATGGCGATGTAGTGAAATCCAATATAAATAAACAGATAGCCGAAGAATTAAAGAACAATTGGTCATCTTTCAAATGTGCATTGAATAATACTGCAACATTGTTAAAAGACATTAAAATTGATGTATCTCACTTTTCAAGTGGGTGGAACGTGCTTCTTCCTATCATATACTGCGTTTATTATAACCCCGATAATTACAAAGAAAGTATTGCCGCTATTAAATCTTATTTAATGAGGGCAGTTTTCTTTACATATTTCCAATCGGGAACTACAAGTAAATTGCAACAGATGAAAAATAATATAAAAGAATTTGACAACTATATTACGATTGAAATGTTGAATCAGATGACTGATTTAATGGTAACAGATGGAAAGATTGAAGATATTCTTAATGCAGAAAAAGGTAGTCGTGTTGTAGGAGAAGTGCTGTATTATTTGGGTATAGATTGGATAAATCGGGATTATAAATATGAACAAGACCATTTGCATCCGTATGAAGGATTTGAATCAAAGCCGGTTAACGTATCTTTTGACGAGTGGAAATCGTGGCGTGGATTTAGGAATCGTCTTCCAAACCTTCAACTCTTGGAAGGACATACAAATGGAATAAAAAATGATATGCGCTTGATTGACTACTATAATGATATGAACGAACAACAACGAAAAATATTCAGAGAGCAAGCCCTAATTCCAAGTGATGAATCGCTTGAATTTAGTAATTTTGGCAATTTCTACAATAGCCGTAAAGAGTTGTTGCGTGATAAAATCAAGGAATTATTAGGTTAATTTTATTAAGCCGTGAGATTTGTTTCTTACGGCTTTAATTATTATCCATATATCGCTGTATATCTTTGGCGTATTTTAATAAAGTATTCAAATACCGTAGATTGCGCTCTTTCAAGTATTCGTCCTATTTCGGGATAACTCAATCCTTTTATCCGAAATTCAAGTGCAATCCGCATATTGTCCGTTAGGTTAAGGCTTGCAACTATTTTATCGTACACTGTGTATAGTCTTGCTGTATTTCTTGCTTTCTTTCAATAGACGGCTCATTATTGGGCGTTAAATCTTCGGTGCTTATGCTGCGGTAATTATCACTCCATTTACAGGTTATAAGTTTCATCATTTTTCTAATGCAGCCAATTCGTATCGTTATTTTCTTACCTTTCTTGGAATAACCTATAATATCGTTCAAATGCTCGCCGTAATGTTCGCAAAGATATAGTGCGCCTTCTTGTACTAAATCGTAACTATCGCTGAATACGTGCTTTACTTCATTCTTGTGTTTAATATCGCCTAACAGGTCGGCAAACATTTTTTGCATACGACCACCCATATATCCTATAAGATAGCGTGTTTCCATAAACGCTATAATTTCCGACATAGCGAGCACGTTGTCAGGTGTGATTTTTTCATTGAGAATATCGAAATCGAGAAGTTGATTAATATCTCCGAGATTATTAGCCTTTCGGCAGTGGCGAAAGTAGCACGATTCGGAGATAATCTTTTGTAATAGCAGGCTTGTCGGCAAATGTAAACCGCAAGCAATTATGTTGTCTTTAACGCAAAAAATCATTGCATAAAATAACGCCCAACGTTTTTATCCGTTAGGCGTTATTGCTTTTCTATTCAAATTTTAAGCTATGATTTTTTGTGGTTTACAATTGCGAGAACTGTGCTACGATAGGCACACCGAAAGGCAATCTTGGAGAGAAAATTACATTATGTCCATTTGTATGCTCAAACCTATTATAGAATATTAAATATAGAAATATACTGTTTCAATAAGTCTTGCTGTTTAATTAAATAATATTCAAAAAAATTATCATCTTTTGTGTTAGGAGTATTTATGGCATATTATAGGGTTATGATACGCGTCTATAGGTGGAAAACCGTAAAAACAATTATTTAAAAAATTGTCATATGAGTATTGACATTTTGCGTTGAGGATTTATTATAAAGATGTCTTCGCTCTTTCCCCCGAGAATGGAGATAATATGATTTTAAAGTACAAATATCACAGTGATTCGGGATTGCTTGAGGCTTACCGAAGTTATACGCTGGCGCAGAACAATTCACTGTCCGACACGATTGTCATTACGTCGACTGCGCCCGACGCCGAGAGATATAATTATTGTCTTGAATTTATTTGTTACAACAGCAAGAGCATTCCCAAGGCGCAATATATCTCGCCGATACTCAACTATAGCGACGGTATATCTTTTGCCGTGCCCAACAATCTCACGGAGTTTAGAGGTCACGTGGATATGCAACTCACCGGCTACGATCCCGACGATAATTCTATAGTTTTTAAGAGTATTAGCAAGAACTGCAAAGCCTTTGACGTAGAGGGCTCTCTTTGCGTGTTGGAAAAAGATCTCAACGACACCCCAAACGTATTCACCGAAGTGCTTAAACAACTTGAAGATTTGCACAATATCCGTAAAGATATAATAGACGAGGCTATGCAAAAATTTGGCGCGCAGATACTCAATATGGTCGCGCAATATAAATGGTGTAAAGTCAGATTCTATGACAATGGAAAACTTCTTGAGGAACAATGGGTTACGGCAGGATCAAAATTGACGGAGCCGTCTTATACTCTGCCAGCAAGATGTGTTGTCGTAGGAGGAGGCTGGTACAATCCTGCAACTGAGACGATGTGGGATATGGATAACGATACGGTGCAGGAGTCTATGGAATTGGCTCTTAATTATATGACCGAAAACGTAGTCATATTAGACGGAGTTGTCTATTCTTTTGGCTTAAATTCGCGCTCTGCAATATATATTCCCGAGTATTACGATGGACATAAAGTAAATGCCGTTTTCGATGACGGTTGCAAGGTGCCTTATGAGTCTGTTATTCATTTTGGCAATAATATGGAGAACTTTGAAAGCATTCTTTCAAATCAAAACATATTTGGAATTTATTTTCCTCAGAATAATCCGTACGCAGACAGTATCAGCGGATTTTTATATTCAAAAAGCCAAGAAGAGTGTACGTTGTTCTTTGCGCCGAAATTAAATCAGACTGATACGATTGTCGTAATGGACGGTTGCAGGACTATCTATAATTTTGCAATCAATTCCGTACGTGGATTGAGAAAACTGATTCTCCCAAACAGTTTGGAATATCTATTTGAGAAATGTATTGTCAATACAGACATACAAACGCTGAAGTTGCCGCCAAATATACGTTATCTAGACGAACGCGCCGTATACAATAACTTCAAACTAAAGGACATAATTATCGAAGGAGATATTTCTGGAATCATTACCGACAAAACCTTTGTCAATGAAGATGCAAATGGCGCGGTTATTCATCCGACTCTGTGGGTATATTCGCAGTATTATGCGAACTATAAGGAGAGAGGACTTGTCTATGACATTCAAGTGATAGGGCAGGAGTATCTAGACGGCAGATACGCTCTAAAAGGAGAATAATATGCCGAGAGCAGCAAAACCTAAGATAGATATTCCCAAAGACGTATTCTTTAAATATACGGTAAACGGCAGAGTGCTTGCCAAAGTCGTCGACGGAAAGTTACTCTGCGCGCACAGAGTGATGACAAATACGCAGGCAAGCATAGATGCTTGGCAAGAGTTTGCCACAATAGAGGACGCTGCAAAAAGTCTCGGCGTACCGCCGCCCGAACATTTCGGATGCCCGATAATAGATAATGATCATCCGCGTATAGATTGGAGTACGTATAGGGGAGGATATTATATACCTAAGAAAGTGTGAGCAAGCGGAGTTATATTTACCGGGTGTGTATATTTGGTACACATCCGGTAAGATAATAGGGAATAAAACAGTTAATAGTGATGGATGTATTATCCATATGCTCCGCTCAATATGACATAAAGCGGATAAGATTTCTCGACTACGCTCGAAATGACAATAATATATATATCCGATACTATTATCTTATAATTTGATAATCGATTAGAGATTTCTTCACTTCGGTCGAAATGACGTAAGAAGTGTGTTTTAGAAATAGGATTAGACATCTCGGCTGCGCTAGGGATAACATTAAAATAGGTCGAGGTAAAATAGTTTGCGTTGAGGTAAAACAATATTATAGGTAATCCAACTTGAACGTTAGATTACCACAAAATTTCCCGGCGTGATAAATATAAAACTGATAATTGCCAGTAAGACTACTACGACGACTTGGTGCAAGGCGTAGACCCATATTGCTATCTTGCCCCAAAAGGCAAACGGCTTATACCAATCGTATTTGCCAAGGTGAGGCAACAGAGATTTTTTCTTGGGATAAATCATCGCTCCAAGCGCGGCGCCGAGCAACATATATCCAGTCGTTGGGAAAATAGGGTAATAGTCTCCCGAGAAAAAGTTGCGGCGGTTGCCGAGCATAAATTCGCCGATAAAAAACAATTTGTTGTCTTGGGCAAATGCTTGCGGATTTGCTTTATACGTCGTCATAAAACCCGTGTTCATCGTTATTATCATTATGCCGACAAAAATACACACGCCTGCTGTAATCATTTTGTTGTGACAGCAAACTGCGTCTATCAGCCACCAAAGCAATATGGAAAATGCAAACATATGCAGTATGCCAAACTTTATGTCGGCGTCCATAAAATAAGAAACGATAGTGATTATACCTGCGATAATACACGCTTGCACGCCTCTTTTGAGATTACTGCGAGAAAAAGAGCAGGATATGCCGCAAAGAAGGGCAAATATCCATACGACTATATGTTGGGTGGTGGAGCGCAAGAGGGAATTATTTATATATTCCTGCGCAAGATGTACGATTTGAATTACACTTTCTTTGCCGGTGGCTATCCAAGCCTTGTCAAATAAATCGGCAATATCATACATAAAATGGTCGAAGACCATCAACAAAACGCAAACTCCCCGCAAAAAATCCAACTCCCAAATTCTTTGGGAAGACTTTGGCTCAAGTCTATCGGATCTTTTGAGGAGAGCGCGCTTCATATAAATTATTGAATTTTGTCTACGCCTACGTATTTTCTCAATACTTCGGGAATTACGATACTTCCGTCGGCTTGTTGGAAGTTTTCGAGTATCGCGGCCGTAGTTCTGCCTACTGCCAAGCCGCTGCCGTTGAGGGTATGCACGAGTCTGACTTTGCCGTCTTTGTCTCTGTATCTTATGCTTGCGCGTCTTGCTTGGAAGTCTTCATAGTCAGAGCAAGAGGAAATCTCTACGTATCTGTTGTAAGATGGCATCCATACTTCGATGTCGTAAGTCTTTGCAGAGCCGAAGCCTAGATCGCCTGTGCAAAGGCATACAACCCTATACGGTATGCCTAAGAGTTGCAATATCTTTTCGGCAGAGTTGGTCAAATGCTCAAGTTCTGCATAACTCGTCTCGGGAGTGGTGAATTTGACGAGTTCAACCTTGTTGAATTGGTGCTGACGGATAAGACCTCTGGTATCTCTGCCCGCGCTACCTGCTTCGCCTCTGAAACAAGCGGTGTATGCGCAATACTTGATAGGCAAAGCGTCGTAGGGGAGTATCTCGTCTCTGTGCAGGTTAGTTACCGGTACTTCTGCCGTAGGGACGAGATAGAAGTCCTGTCCCTCGTTGTTGACGTAATACATATCTTCGGCAAACTTGGGAAGTTGTCCTGTGCCTATCATTGCGTTTTTATTTACCATAAAAGGCGGAAATACTTCGGTATATCCGTTTGCCGTATGCGTATCCAACATAAAGTTGTAGATTGCTCTTTCAAGTCTTGCGCCGAGACCTTTGTATACGGTAAATCTTGCGCCGGATATCTTGCTTGCTCTAGGCCAGTCGCACAAATCTTTTTGTTCTGCGATATCCCAGTGCGCCTTTGGCTCAAAATCAAACTTGGTAGGCTCGCCCCATCTTCTTACTTCGACATTGTCGTCACTGTCGCTGCCGATCGGTACTTCTTTGTTGGGCAAGTTGGGGATAGTTAGCATAATCTCGCTGATTTTGCTTTCCACTTCGTTGAGCCTTGCGTCAATGGCTTTTATATCCTCGCCGAGTTCTTTCATTTCGGCAATCTTCGCAGCCTTTTCGTCGCCCTTTAGAGAGGGGATGAGTTTGGATACTGCGTTCTTGGTTGCTTTCTTTGTTTCGCCGTCTTGAATGAGGGTTTTTCTTTCGCCTGCAAGTTCTCCAAGACCTTCTAGGTCAAACTTGCCGCTCCTGTGAGCCAATCTTTGTTTTACTTCTTCAATGTTTTCACATACAAACTTAAGATCTAACATAACTATTCCTTTTTTATTTATTTGCAGACTATATTGACAAGTCTCTTTGGTATTACGATTACTTTTACGATTTGCATACCGTCAATTGCGCTCTTTATGGCGTCGTTTTGCATCGCGATATTTTCTATCGTCTTGTTGTCCGCGTCGCTTGGTACGACTATCTTTGCTTTCATACGGCTGTTGACTTGCACGGCGAGTTCATATTCGTCTTTGACAAGAGCGTTTTCGTTGCATATCGGGTAGGTCATATCGAAGACAGAATACTTGCCGCCCATCTTCTCGTTGAGTTCTTCGGCAATATGCGGTACGAGAGGAGCAAGCAACAAAATCAAGTCGCTTATGCAAGCCTTGAAGAAACTTGCGTTTTTCTCTCCGCCGAGATTGTCGTATTTGTACAAGTCGTTGACGTATTCCATAATTCTTGCTACAGCAGTGTTGAATGAGAAGGCTTTCATATCTTCGCTTACTCGCTTGATAGTGTAGTTGCGAGTGTAGTTGAGAGCCTTTTCATTAACGCCCATATTTTCATTCTTGTTGTTAAGAGAAATAGCTTTGTCAACGATTCTTTCTACTCTCTCAAGAAATTTTACGATAGATTCCATACCGTTGGCACTCCACGGACCGCCTTCGATATAACTGAAACCAAACATAAGATACAGTCTGAATGCGTCGGAGCCGTATTTGCCGACGTAGTCGTCGGGAGAAATTATATTGCCTCTCGACTTGGACATCTTAAAGCCGTCGGGACCCAGTATAGTGCCTTGATGCACCAACGACTTGAAAGGCTCATCGAATTTGAGATAACCCATATCTCTCAAAGCCTTCGTGAAGAAACGCGCGTACAGCAAGTGCATACAAGCGTGTTCCGCTCCTCCGATATATTTGTCGACGGGAAGCATCTTGTTGATAATTTCTGGATCGAAAGCCATCTTGTCGTTGTGAGCGTCGGGGTATCTCAAATAATACCAACTCGAGCAAACAAAGGTGTCCATCGTGTCGGGATCTCTTCTTGCTTTGCCGCCGCACTTAGGACAGGTCGTGTTCATAAACTCCTCGCAACTTGCAAGAGGAGATTTTCCGTTGGGCTTGAATTCCACGTTGTAGGGAAGTGATACCGGCAAGTCCTTTTCGGGTACGGCTACTTCTCCGCATTTGTCGCAGTATACTATAGGTATCGGCGCGCCCCAATATCTTTGACGTGAGATAAGCCAGTCGCGCAATCTGTAGTTGGTCTTGAGTTGTCCTTGTTTTTTGCTTTCAAGCCATTTGACTATCGCAACTTTGCCTTCTTCCGAAGTCATTCCGTCGAATTGCGTATTAGTGTTGCAAATAACGCCGTATTCGCAATAGGGAAGAGTGTCGTCAGAGCCGTCTTTGGACTTGATTACTCTGCGGATCTGCAAGCCGAATTTCTTTGCGAAGTCGTAGTCTCTTTCGTCGTGCGCCGCAACGCCCATTACCGCGCCGGTGCCGTAGGAGTAGAGTACGTAATCTCCTATCCAGATAGGCACTCTCTCGCCGTTGACGGGATTGATACAGTACGCGCCTGTGAATGCGCCTGTCTTTTCTCTCGTCGTCGACATTCTGTCGATCTCGGATATCTTTGCGCAATTTTCTTTATATGCTTTTACTTGAGCGAGTTGTTCTTTGGTAGTAATTTTATCTACAAGCGGATGCTCGGGAGCAAGGATGACGTATGACACGCCGAATACCGTGTCGGCTCTCGTGGTAAATACGCTGAAAGAATCTCCGCTCTCGCACTTAAACTCTATCTCGCCGCCTGTGGATTTGCCTATCCAATTGCGTTGCATAGCCTTAGTCTTTTCAGGCCAGTCGATTGTGTCGAGACCTTGAAGGAGTTCTTCGGCATAATCGGTTATTTTGAAAAACCACTGCGTAAGATTTTTTCTTATTACCGTAGTGTGGCATCTTTCGCAGGCGCCGTCTACAACTTGCTCATTGGCAAGCACGGTGTTGCAAGAAGGACACCAGTTGACGGGCGCTTCTTTACGATACGCAAGTCCGTTCTTGTAAAGTTGTAAGAATATCCACTGCGTCCACTTGTAATAGTCGGGCATACAGGTTTTTATTTCGTAGTCCCAATCGAAAGACGCGCCCATCGCTTTGAGTTGTCTTTCCATAGTGTCTATGTTTTTAAGCGTGCTGTCTTGCGGATGTACGCCTGACTTTATAGCATAATTTTCAGCAGGCAAGCCAAAGGCGTCGAAGCCCATAGGCTGGAATACCTCTTTGCCGTTCATTCTCATAAAGCGGGCGTAACTGTCAGACGGTCCGTAGTTGTACCAGTGACCTGCGTGCAATTTTGCTCCCGAAGGGTAGGAGAACATCTCCAATACATAGTATTTATCTTTGATTTTTGATTTGTCAAAGGAATAGAGTTTTGTATCCGCCCATTTCTTTTGCCACTTTTGTTCAATGCCGATAAAATCCATAGCAACTCCAAAATATTTAAAATTTATTATATATATAATATATCCCCTTAATATATTTGTCAATAAAATTGCGTAATTTTGGGATTGCCGTCTATGTATTTTCCTTAATCAAAATTTTTAATAAAATATATTCAAAAAGTAGTGTATTTTTGTTAATTGTGTTAAAATTAGTTGAAATGAGAGATTTGGAGATAAAGTATGAAAATAAGCGAATTGTTCAAACAAAAAAAAGTCGTATATTCCTTTGAAATCTTTCCCCCAAAGGTAAATGACGACATAAGTAAGATATATAAGACACTGTCAGAACTCAAGGACGTGAGCCCCGACTATATTTCTATTACTTACAGCGCGGGCGGCAGCAAAAATTCTCGCACAAAAGAGATTGCTCAAATCGTCAAAGACGAATACGGCATTGAGCCTCTTGCGCACCTCACTTGCATAAATTCCACTAAGCAAGAAGTGGCAAATGCGTTGCAGGGACTTGTGGACATCGGCGTGCAAAACGTGCTTGCTTTGCGAGGCGACAGAATAGAGGGCGAAGTCAAGAGCGACTTCCAATACGCAAGCCAGTTGACGGAATTTATCAAGCAAAACAGCGATATGGACGTCGCGGGCGCTTGCTATCCGGAGGGACATCCCGAAAGCGCAAATATGGTCGAAGATATACGAAATCTTAAAATCAAGGTCGACAAAGGCGTGTCGCATCTCAATTCGCAACTCTTTTTTGACAACGACGATTATCTCAAATATCTTGATATGGTACGTCTTTCAGGTATAGATATCCCCATTCAAGCCGGTATTATGCCTCTTGTAAGGGCGTCGCAATTCGGCGGTATCGTCAAGACCACCGCAGCGAAACTTCCGTCCAAAATATCGCGAATGTACAACAAATTCGCCGATGATTCCGAAGCGCTTATGGAGGCTGGTATCGCGTATGCAACCGATCAAATCGTAGATTTGCTCTCAAGCGGCGTCGACGGAATACATCTCTATATTATGAACAACGCATACGTAGCGAGAAGAATTACCGAAAATATCAAACCTATAATTGATAAACTCAACGGCGTGAAATAAGCAATAATATGAAGATAGAAAAGAGTGAACTTTTAAGATACCTCGGATATAAAGGTCAAGAGTACGGCGAGAATATCGACCGCAATATCGACCGCGCAATATCTATTTGTCTTGAAAAGATAACTCCGAGAAGCATAATAAAAAGGTATGCGCTTGTCAAAGAACCTCTTTCGCTCAAGGGGGCAAATATGACCTTGCAGGGAAATGACATTGCGCAACATCTTGAAGATTGCAACGAGGTCTATATTCTCGGCGCAACGGTGGGATTTGAGATAGAAAAGACTGTCAACAAGTTGATGAATGAGAATCCTTTGCTGGGCGTGATAGTCGACAGCGCAAGCATATGCGCAATCGAGAGTTATTGCGACGATTTGTGCGAAGAGTTGCAAAGACAGAATTCAAAGCAGTTGACTTGGCGGTTTTCCTGCGGGTACGGCGATTTTCCGCTGTCGCAACAAAAGGACTTCGTCAGATTGCTTGAAACGCAAAAGCGCATTGGCGTGTTTATCAACGAAGACAGTTTTATGATGACGCCGCAGAAGTCCGTTACGGCTATTGTCGGCATAAAAGAAAGCGCGGTAGATGAAACGCAATCAAGAAGGTGCGCAGGCAAATGCGGGAATTGCGGCAACGTTGGGTGCGCTTATAGGAAAGCGTAGGAATATTGAGATTTTGCCACTTCGCTTCGTTGCGGTCGAACTGAAAACGGAGGCTGCTGTCGAGGCGATAAGATAAAGGCTATTGTAGAAATGACGAAATAAATTCAATGATAACGGAGTAAAATGGACTGTATGAAATTCAACGACCTTATCAAAAATTCAATAATTTTGCTAGACGGCGCTTTGGGTACTCAACTTCAAAAGAGAGGACTTGAGGGCGGAGCAATACCCGAAAGACTCAACGTGGAAAATCCGCAGTTGATATATTCCGTCTGTAAAGAATACGTCGACAGCGGAAGTGATATAGTCTATACTAATACCTTTGGCGCAAATTTAAAGAAACTCAAGGATTCACAAGAAGTCGAAACTTTGATAAAAGCAGGCGTTAAGATAGCAAGAGATGCGGCAGGAGAGAAACTTGTTGCGTTGGACATAGGACCGTCGGGCGCGCTTATAGAGCCGCTTGGGACTATGACTTTTGACGAGGCGTACGAACTCTTTAAGGAACAAGTGCTGGCAGGCAAGGACGGCGTAGACTTGATAGTCATCGAGACTATGAGCGACCTTTATGAACTCAAGGCGGCGTTGCTTGCAGTCAAGGAAAACTGCGATCTGCCTGTCATCGCAAGTATGACTTTTGACGAAAGCGGTCGCACTTTTACAGGGTGTAGCGTAGAGGCGTTTGCAATTACCGCAAGCGCGTGGGCGGACGCTTTGGGTATCAACTGTTCGCTGGGGCCTGAACAACTTTTGCCTATTATGCAAAGACTTGTCGATAATACTGATTTGCCGGTGTTTATAAAGGCAAATGCGGGACTGCCCGACAGCGAAATGAATTATTCCGTATCAGCGGAAGAGTTTGCAAAAATATACGAAAAATATATAGATATGGGAGTGAGCATACTCGGCGGCTGTTGTGGCACTACTCCCGAGTATATTGCTAAACTTGACGAACTTCGCAAAACTAAAAAAATAGGAAAAAGAAACAGAAAATATAATACGGCGGTGTGCAGCGCTACCAAAGTCGTGTATATCGACGGCGTAAAGGTAATAGGCGAAAGAATAAATCCAACCGGCAAAAAGGCTATGAAACAGGCTCTTATCGACAGAGATTTTGATTATATCGCAAATCAGACTATAGAGCAGGTTGAGGCAGGCACAGAGATATTGGACGTCAACGCGGGACTTCCGCAAATAGACGAAAAACAAATGCTTGTCGATATGGTAAAGTATATCCAGAGTATCACGGACGCGCCGCTTCAAATCGACTGCGGAAAGCCCGATGCGATTGAGAGCGCTTTGAGATATTACAACGGCAAACCTATTGTCAATTCCGTCAACGCCGAAGAGAAGTCTTTGACGAGTATTTTGCCAATCGTAGCCAAGTACGGAGCAAGCGTCGTCGGCTTGACTATTGACGAAAACGGCATACCCAAGACGGCGGAAGAGCGAATCCGTCTTGCCGAGAAGATAATAGACAGAGCAAAGAGTTTTGGCATAAGAGAAGAGGACGTGTATATCGACTGCCTTACGCTGACCGTAAGCGCGGAGCCCGATCAGGCTGTTAATACTCTCAAAGCAATCGAGACGCTCAAGAGCAAATACAATATCAAGACGGTGCTCGGCGTGTCAAATATTTCTTTTGGACTTCCTGCAAGACAGATAATCAATACGGCGTTTTTGACTATGGCTATGCGCGCAGGTTTGGATTTGCCGATACTCAATCCAAATATACCAGAGAATATGCAGGCGGTCGACGCTTTTAACGTGTTGACTTGCAAGGATAAAAATTGTATGACGTATACCGCAAAGTACGCAGATTACGTGGGTACGCAAATTGTCAAAAAAGATACCGCAAAGAGCGACGGCGCAGGCGGAGAAAAAGATATATTTTATTGCATAGAAAAGGGACTTGACAGAGCAAGCGCGTTGACGGCAGAACTGCTCAAGACTCACGACGCATTGCAAGTCATTGACGATTATCTTATCCCGGCATTGAATAGAGTGGGAGATAATTATGAAAAGGGAAAGATATTCCTGCCGCAACTTATCGCGTCGGCAGACTGCGCTAAGGACTGTTTTGATGTCGTTAAGAAAAATCTGCCTGTCGGTACTAATACCGAGAAAGGCAGGATTGTACTCGCCACCGTCAAAGGCGACGTGCACGATATCGGCAAGAATATCGTCAAGACTGTGCTTGAAAATTATGGATACAAGGTGCTTGATCTTGGCAAAAACGTGCCGCCTATGACAGTAGTTGAGGCAGTGAGAGACAACGATATCAAACTTTGCGGACTGTCGGCGCTTATGACCACGACTGTGGAGAATATGCAGGAGACCGTGCGACTTCTCAAAGAGCATTGCCCCCATTGCAAAGTTATGGTCGGCGGAGCCGTGCTGACAGAAGAATACGCAAAGCAAATCGGCGCGGATAAGTATTGCAAAGACGCCAATGTCAGCGCGAAGTATGCCAGTAGAGTGTTCGGTAAGACTGAATAAAAGCGGTAGAAATTTCTCCATTGCGCTTCGCTTCAGTCGAAATGACAACAGTACAGTCACCTCGACCGCAGTGGAGAGGTCTCAATCCTTATATAAAACGGTAGAGATTTCTCCATTACGCTTTGCCTCAGTCGAAATGACATTAGTTTTGTCACATCGAGCGAAGTCGAGAGGTCTATATAAATAACGTATTAGGACAATATATATGAAAAAAACTTTGCAAGTAGTAGGCGCAATTATAGTCAAATACGGCAGAATCCTAGCCGTAAAGCGCGGAGAGAATAAAAACAAAGCCGTAGCGTTTAAATACGAGTTTCCGGGCGGGAAAATAGAGCAGGGCGAAACTCCCGAGCAAGCGCTCAAGAGAGAACTTCTCGAAGAGATGAATTACAACATCGATGTGGGCGAGGAGTTTATGTCCGTGACCTATGAATATGACGATGTGATAGTCAATTTGCATACATATCTTTGCCAACCTTTATCCGAGAATTATTGCCTAAATGAGCATATCGACGAGAAGTGGCTTTTGCCAAAAGACCTTATGAGTATAGAGTGGGCTCCGGCAGACGTGGAAATTATATCAAATCTAAGCAAGAAACAGTTTTAGTAGATTCTATGACTTCGCTGCGCTATGCTCAGTATATAAGCCGATTATTTGTTGGGAATAGTAGAGAATGAATATTTATTCTACTTGCAAACCATACGAGTAACGCGCAAGATACTTTTATATATTTTAATTATTTAAACATTTTGAAATCTAATCGTCTGTCAGCCCCAAAAGGTAATCGGTGGACACGTCAAAATATTGCGCAAGTTTAAAAATAGCCTCGGCGCAAGGCTCTTGTTTTCCTGTTTCCCAATAACTGATAGATGCATTGCTCAAGTTTAAATCTTTTGCGAGTAAATTTTGACCGACGTTTTTTTCGGCGCGTAAAGATTTAAGTCTTTCTCCAAATACCTTTCTATCAAATTCTTTCATATAAAAATATTTTAACAATAATTAGAGAAAAATACTTGACTTCTAATTATAATTAGAATATAATAACTTTAATCAAGGGTAATAAGCCCATCTAAAGGAGGAAAAAATGAAAGTAGTAAGTTGGATTTTATTTGTTTTGTCGATATTGGCGATACCTGTGTTTGCAATAATCGGCGCGTTGGGAATTACAGAAGACTCTTTGACAGATTTGGTAATCATAGGAGTTGTGTTCTTCTTTATTCTCGGTTTTTTAAGTCATATAGCAATTGGATTTAGTCGCGGGGAGTTCGACACTGCGGCAAAGATAGTATTCTATGCGTCGTATCCGGCATTTATCATACCTTTTATTGTTGTATTTTTAATATTGATGCTAATCAAGTTGATAGATGGGTTGGTATATTTTTTCACGGATAAGCATTACGTACTGTCAGCAGTAAACTATATTTTGGAGCACGCATTAGGTATTGGTAAAAGTAGGGGAAGAACTTCCGGAAGTAGCAAGTCAAATGAAAAAGAAAAGATTGTGATTGTTCAAGATTCCGTCAGGGAAGCACAGTTGAAATTTGTTGAGAAAAGTCAAGATTACGATCCAGACTCTGCTACGTATAGACAGTATTTTGATAGATACAGAGATGAATTGGGATATTATTGGCGTACTTATGACAACGGAGTTAAGTTTATAAAGGAAGACGATCTTGACAAATTCAATAGAGGAGATCCGCTTTTATAATTTTATCCTCACAAATTTATACCAAGCAAGTTCGATAACATATCGGACTTGCTTTTTTATAGCCGGTTTAATCGAAGTAATTCGCTGAAAAAGGTAGCGGAAATGATGGAAAAACAGTTTTAATTAGATGAATAATGTATACTTTAAATTTATTATTTATTGAAGGTGATTATTTTGATTTAGTTGGACATAATTGCAGTATGAGAGAAATTATCAAACACATTGATGAAGTAAAAAGAAGAGTGGGGCTTATTGTAGGTCAGCCATTGACTTTTGAGGTCAACAAAGGTCGCAACAAGTTTGTCAAATTTGACGGATATATTCAGGACGCATATCCCGCAATATTTACGGTGCGCTGTATGATAGAAGGCGAGGAAGAATTGCTATCGTATTCGTACAATGATATACTAACTCGCAACGTACGGATAAATAAAAAATAGTTTTTGTCATAATGCCGTATTCAACGCAATATACTATGGTGTAAAAACAACAGTGCGGAGGATATATGGCAATCAATACAATATTTAAGAGCGTAGGCTCGGATTATGAAAGAAATCTGGACGGAAAACAAATAGTAACGCAATGCAACTTTGACACGACGTCCAAGGGCGGTGTGACGAAAGTGTGCGCCTTGTCGAGCGACGCTCAAATCACCAAAGTGCAGGCGCTGTCAAAACAAATCAAGATAAGCGGAAGAGTCTCGCTCAAACTCGTCTATCTTGACGGCGAGGGCAGACTTGGGAGTTTTGACTATATCTCCGACTTCTCGGAAGACATTGCCGACGATGCGGTAATCGCAGATATGCCGTGCTTGGTAAGAGCAAGTATCGTAGACAGCGTGTCAAGCATATCGGGAGCGGAAATAAAAGTGCAGACGGTAGTCGAGTTATCGCCTACGGTCGTAGAAATAAGTACTGTCGAACTTCTCGAGGAGGGCGATGGCGCTTTGGCTTTGCGCCAGGAGCAGGACTATCAAAGATATATCGCTACCGTCAACGAGGAATTGGAAATCAGCGAGGAATACGCCTGCGGAGCAAGAGTGGACGACGTGCTTTTCTATGACTCTAAAGTCTTGGTATGCAACGTTGACAACGACGACGACAAGTTGACGGTCAGCGGTCAACTGGAAATCAGCGTAATTTATTCCAGCGAAGGCGTTCAAGCGACGAAGAATATCAATTTGCCTTTTGTGCAGGAACTTGCTTCCAGAGGCGAAAATTTGCGCGCTTGCATATCGGCAAATATTAAGGACAGCAGACTCATTATTGAGGGCAGCGAAAACGACAATACCTTCAAGATGATAATATGCATATCCTTGCAAGGTTTTGTAATGCAAATAGAGAAGACTTCGGCAATAGTAGATTTGTATTCGCCCACAAACGCTTTGCAAGTTGGCAAAGAGACGGTACGCTTTGATAAACAAAACGGCGTAATGCGCTTTGAGGAAAGAATAAGCGGAAGCGTGGCGGTCGACGACGGCGACGAGGGTATCAAGAATATTATAAGCAGTGTGGTCACTCAAAATACTCTTTCCAATATCGTAGCAATGCAAGATTGCATACTTGCCGAAGGCATACTCAATACTTGTGTAATCTATATGAGCGAGGGCGGTAATATAAAGTGTATTCAGGTGGAATTGCCGTACTCTTTGCAATTTGATAAAGAGGGCGTTTCTGCCGGCGATATTCTTTGCGGCAGCGCAATCGCGACGGACTGCTCGCACAAAGTAAAGCGCGACAGAGAAGTAGAGTTGACGGCAAATATCGTTTTGTCGATATGCTCCAAGACGCCTGTGGAAAACGTAGTAATCAAGGCGCTTGAAGAGGGAGAATGTCTTGAGGTCAATTCAAGCGCTATCAGCGTATATCTCCCAAGCAAGGGCGAAAGTATATGGCAGGTCGCTAAGACTTTGGGTATGTCCATAGAAAGCATTATGGAGCAAAATCCTAATTTGAACGACGTAATGCAAGGCGATGAAAGAATCGTAATTTATAGAGAAGTGTAAATAATTTGGCGCGTCAATAATGCTTTTGACAAGACCTTGCCGTGGCGGCGAGGTCTTATGCTTTTTTATTTATATATTGTTGAGTTTTTCCATTACGCTTCGCTTCAGTCGAAATGACATATTATCGCGCGGGCGTCAATGACATTTTTTTGTCAACTCGAGAATAGTCGATAGGCTAATCCGTTCATTAAGTACCGACAAAATGTAACATTGCGACATTTTCGTTTGGTCGGTAGGGCGAAGTCCAACTTTACGTTTAGCAATTACTTTTTTTATAAGGTTGATATCTCTCCACTTCGGTCGAGATGACATCTAAAAAGTTATTGCGCATATTTTAGGTTGTGACGCACGCCACGCAGTCGAGATGTCTCGTAACGATTGAGATTACACTTGTCCCTTTACATAAAATTTGCACAATTTATATTAGTTTTACAAGGCGCATATTGATATGGAATATGTGTTGTGATAAAATGATAATGAAGAGGTGTTGTATGGATAAGTTCATTCAGGGATGTATGCGAATCAAAGATTTGACGACTGCTCAAGTCAGAGAGTTGATAGACGCAAATTTGGAAGAAGGTATCAACGTATTCGACCACGCGGATATTTACGGCGGAGGAGAGTGCGAAACGCTTTTTGGCAGAGCCCTCAAAGAATCGCCTCAGTTGAGAGATAAAATAATATTGCAGACAAAAGGCGGTATAGTAAAAGATTTGTCTTGCCACAGATATGACAACAGCGCCAACTATCTAATTGATTGCGTACACAAGAGCCTTAAAAGACTCGGCGTGGAAAAGGTGGATAGATTTCTTATTCACAGACCCGACTCGCTTTTTAATCCCGAAGAGACGGCAAAAGCATTTGACAAACTTTCTCAGGAGGGCGCAGTCAATGAGTTTGGAGTAAGCAATTTTGCCGGCAGTCAAATTGCGCTTTTGCAATCAAGTTGCAAACAAAAAATTAGATATAACCAAGTACGCGTTAGTATATTCCACTGTCCTATGATAGAATACGGCGTCAATTACAACCGTTATAACGACGCAGGCGTCAATAGAGACGGCGGCACTCTAGATTATTGCAGACTAAACGAAGTTCAAATTCAATGCTATTCGCCCTATAAGGGAAAGAAAAAATCTTTTATTGGCGATATTAAATATCCTAAATTAAACAAACTTCTCAAAGAATTGGCGTTTAAATACGGCGTAACTCCCAACGCTATTGCCGCCGCTTGGCTGCTCAAGCACCCTGCAGGATTTGCCGTCATCAACGGCACGACCCAACCTAATCGCGTAAAACAAATCGCAAAGGCTAAGGACATAACTTTGACTCGAGGGGAGTGGTACGAACTGTATCAGTCTTTAGGACGTAAGTTGCCGTGATATTGTTGATAAAAGATATGGGGGACTTGATGTCCCCCATTGTGTTACTCCCAGAATTTTGAATACCTTGCAATTAAGTTTTGAATTTCTTCTATTGACATAAGTCCTTTACCAATCGCTACTTTTAGGTACTGTCCGTCAAAAGCCTCGTATATTGTTTCAGGTACAGGACATATTTCTGCAAATTCCTCATAAGTGAATAATCCGTATTTTTCAATATCTGCAAGATAGGCTTTTTCGTCAATCTTCATTGTTTGTGGGTCAACCTCAAATATGTTTATAAATCCAGTGATTGCTCCAGGCATTGAAAGCATACCGTTGACGTAATAGCAAAGATGTCCGTAAGTCACAGGACTCCAAGCAGAAGTTATTTCAGTTGCTACTTTTACGTTGGTGAGTTGCACTTTGGTATAAGTTAGATTACCGTCTTCGTCAACAGTCTGTTTGTTAAACCAATGTCCAATATATTTGTCTGCATCGTAACGTAAGTATACATATTGATTTAAATCAAAATCCCAAAAGCCGTGTTCGTCAATTACTTTTACGGCTGTGCCGTCAGAGAAGTATAGATTTGTCACTTCATATTCACGTTGAGCCTCTTTATCTATGAAGAGAATCGGGGCAGTGTCGAAAGCGCCTGTTTGCATATTCCATACCAGAAGTTCTTCATTGCCTGTCAGGTCTTGAACTGCAACTTGACTTCCGTCGGCTAAAGTAATCAAAGAATTGTCGGCTATGCAGGAAGAGCCTTTATCCACATTAAATGAGAATGTTCGTGTATAAGAATATGATTGGTCACTTCTGGTTGTTGTGCATTTCATTGTTAAAGTATACCTATCGGTTTCAAGATTTCGAGTATCTATTTCAAATTTGTTATTTGTGTAATTGGGTAGAGAAAGGATATTTATTGTAACATTACAGATATGTGAATTATTTCCGTTTATTTGCACTATTTCTCCGGAACTGTTTCTTAATTCAAATGTTGCTACAGCAGTCATATCAGTCACGGCATTGAAAGCAAAGAGAGTACCTACTGCGAAACTGAGTGTTACAGGCATCGTGAAAACAAGTTCATTGTTTTCATTGTTCTTGAAGCCATTAATTCTGTTAATGCTTAAATCTACTTTTCCGTCCCAACGATACCAATTGGATTTATAACCAAAATTGTTCATTACCGCTTGTCTATAGGGTACGTGTTTTAAAGCCTCTGCAGCATTTAGCCTACCTCCAGATGCACATTTGCCACTATATCTACTGTCATATGTTGAATGAAATAATATTGTAGACTTGACCTGTTTCGCAATATCTTCATTGGAAAATCCCATAGTGCTGAATTCATATTGTGAATAGAGTAACGCTGCCACGCCTGCTACAAATGGAGCGGCTGCGGAAGTGCCGCCAAATTCGTTAGTATACCCCGAGATTTTATTTGGCCAGACGTCATTCTTTATACAAGTTGTAGTAATATCTCTGCCGCCTGGGGCAAAAATACTAACAGTATTGGCACCGTAATGGGAACCTCCATCAGGATAGGAAGGATCTATTGCTTTGTCATCCCAAATATCGCCATTTAAATATATTGCGCCGACTGATATAACTCTATTACTAAATTCTTCCCCATAAGAATAATTGGTTGGATAATAAGGGGTTGTGTCATTGTCATTTTTATAATTACCTGCGGCACATACAAAAAGTCCAGTAAAGTTGTTAATGGCTGCTTTTCGTTCAATGTGATCTGTTGTTCCGCCTGCACTATAATTGATTATATCAACATTGTTATCAATAGCCCAAGTTATAGCATTCGCTACAGCAGATAAATTGAATTTAATTTTGCCATTTGAGTTAACAATATCAACTTTTAAAGGTGCAATTTGCACTTTCCAATTTACACCAAGTACTCCGTTTTCATTAGTCCCAGTTGCTCCAATTATTCCTGCTACCGCTGTGCCGTGTCCGTCAGTGTCGTCAGTGTTGTTACTATCGTCTACAAAATTCCAACCTGCCACAAGATTGTCATTCAAATCTTCGTGATTTGCTATTCCTGTATCGATTACACCGACTTTTACTGTTCTACTACCGATTGAATAGTTCCAAGCAGAAGGAGCATTTATACCGTAAGGTCCATTTAATCCCCATTGATTTTGATATCTATTTCCAGATAAAGACTGTGGAGTATAAGTTTGTAGGTCTGAAGGTTGGTCGTATGTGTTTGCGCCAGCCCATAATACACCGTCTATTTTTTGTATTTGGCTTATAGCATTTAGTACATTCTGTTTAGAAGATTCCTTAAGTTCTATTTTTATGATTTGGCGGAAACTTTCTTTATTCAAATACAATTTCTCCTGTATATTTCCAGTAATGCTCGTCAAGTCTTTTATCGCTTTTACAAATGGAAATTTAGAAAATTTAGCGCTTTGACTTTTATTGACTCCGCTTGAATACTTGTCCATTACCACGACAACACAACTATCGTCGAAGTCATCTTCTATATCTATTTCAGAGTATTCTTTTTGCTCATAACACACAGCAGATTTTGATACATCCGCTTGAGCAGCCATACTGCTACCCGAAATACATAGTAGTGCAATTACAGTTATTAAGATAATTATCATTGCGAAGAGTTTATTGTTGTTATTGGCTTTTGTACTTTTCATATTTATCCTCCTAAATTTTTTTAATTTATTCTTCGATTTCTGTTACAGTTATTTGAGAAATATTTGCTACTTGTTCTTTATTTATTTCAAACAAATATGCACAAGTCAAAATAGGCCATATAACATAATCATTATCTGATTTTGGAATAGACAATGTTATATTTAATGAATTATCTTTTATATCAAAACTTTTTACTTTATATAACTGACCGCGGAATCTGCTTCGAAATATTAATATAAGAGATTTATCTTGGAAGTAGGCGTCATCGTATTTTTCCAATATTGCTATAAATCTTTCTACATTTTCCATAGGACTATTTGCGTATGTATCAAAGTTATTAAAATGACGGAGGTCTTCAAATGAATTTATTACAATTGAGGATGTAGTAGATTTTATTAAAAGGTAGTCTTGATAAATCTTTATTCCTACTCTTTGGTCGAGTTCTCCTATACCTTCTTCAACTTGTATTTGATTTATTTTCTTTGCTGTCTTTTTACTTATTTCAAATATGCGGATGTGTGTCCTTATGTCGGTAGTGGTATTGCCGTTTGCAGTAACCAAGTTGATTGTCATTATGCCGTCTTTTATATTGGCAGAATCGTAAGTATAGTAGTCGGTTGTTTCGTTAAATCTAAAAACCAATACGATAGAGCGTTCCTTGAAAAATTCTTCGTCGTATTCTTTTAATTTTTTACTTACTCTATCGGATTTTAGGGTAGTATCTGTTTCGTCAAATACTTTCAATTGTTTTTCTTGGCAAAAGAATTTGAGTTCTTCAACTGAGGTTATTTTTTCCGCAAGATTGAGTTTGGTCTCGTCGTCAAAATAATCGGAAATGTAAGGATTTTGGTCTTTTAAATAAAACTGTGTCAATGCAAGTGAGCAGGGTGGAGTATCGTCCGTGTTGCAAGCGCATAGAATTGTTGACATAGACAAAACGCCTATCAACAAAGTTGCTACCAAAAAGCGTTTGATATTTTTCATAGTTTCCCCTCCTATAATATAATATTCAACATAAATATGTATTGATAACAATTATATTTACTAAGTAATTAAATAGTAATCAAAATAGTTTTTAATCTTTTGTATTAGGAGTAATTAGAGTATATCATAAAGTTTTGGAGAGTGTCAATAGGCATTTTAAAATTTATTAAAGAAATATTAAATTGCTTGATAAATAATTTGCAATAAAAATCCCCCGAAACTCGGGGAATAAAAGGGAAGTATTTTTATATTTATTCTTCGATTTCTGTTACGTTGATTTGAGTAATATTTGCAACTTGCTCTTTATCTATCTCAAAGATATAAAAACAAGCGAATAGAGTCCATATAGGGAGACTGCCAATTTCCAATTTGGTTGTTGATAGGATAATATTTATAGTATCACTAGTTGTATCAAATTCTTTTACCCTGTAAAAACGATTATCAACCCTTCCTTTAAAAATTATTATAAGAGAGTTATTTTGAAAATAGCAGTCGTCGTATTCGTTCAACTTATCAATAAATTTTTCTAATTCTTCAGCAGAAGTGCTTTCGTGTATGTTGGAATTTGCAAATTGAGAAAGTTCTTCAGTTGAATTTATTATTTTTTTATCAGTTTTTAACCATACGCCGTTTTCATAAATCTTTATTCCTACTTTTTGGTCAAGTTCTCCCAATCTTTCTTCTACCTTTATTTGATTTATTTTCATTGCCATCTTTTTATTTATTTCAAATATGCGGATGTGCGTCGTTATATAGGTAGGGGTGTTGCCGTTGGCAGTAACTAATTTTATTGTCATTACGCCATCTTTTATATCTGTGGAATCGTAAACGTAGTTGTCAGTCGTCTCTTTGAATCTGAATAGCAGTACAATAGCGTGGTTTTTAAAGAATGTTTCGTCATATTCTTTTAATTTGTTACTAACTCTATCGGATTTTAGGGTAGTATCTGTTTCGTCAAATACTTTCAATTGTTTTTCTTGGCAAAAAGATTTGAGTTCTTCCACTGAGGTTATTTTTTCCGCAAGATTGAGTTTGGTTTCGTCGTCAAAATAATCAGACATATAAGGGTTTTGGTCTTTTAAATAAAACTGCGTCAATACAAGATCGCAGGGTGGAGTATCGTCCGTGTTGCAAGCGCATAGAATTGTCGACATAGACAATACGCCTATCAACAAAGTTGCTACCAAAAAGCGTTTGATATTTTTCATAGTTTCCCCCTCCTATTAAAAATATTCAATATAAATGTATATGTTTACGTAAGTTAAGTGAATAAAGTTCGTCGTTTTTGATAAATACATATTTTAGTATTTCTATTATACCATACGGTTAAGTCGATTGCAATAGGTATTTTAAATTTAAATAGGTTTTTGATAATTGATTTTAATGTTGAAATTTGATCGTAATAATGATAGAATAATAGTATATGAAATGTATAAGTATTAAAGTCAACGCAAAAATCAATTTGTCATTGGATATCACGAGAGTGAGAGAGGACGGCTATCACGATTTGGATATGCTGATGACTTCGGTAGATATATTCGATACCATTACCGCTCAAAAGAGTGATAAGTCTCAAGTGACAATGGACGGTCAAGTCGTGGAGGCAAACAATACCGCCGTCAAGGCGCTGGGTCTTTTGCAAGAGAAGTTTGGTATTGCTATGAATGTGGATATCGTCAAGGGCATACCTTTTTCCGCTGGTATGGGCGGCTCTTCAGCCGACGCAAGCGGAGTGTTTTTTTGCGCTAGTAAGTTGTTTGGGATATCAATTGACGAGATGATGCCGCTGGCTCTCAAGGTGGGATGCGACGTTCCGTTTATGATTTTCGGCGGAGCAGCGAGAGTGCAGGGCGTGGGAGAGATAATCACGCCAGTTGAGATACAGCCGTTGACGCTTGTCATTGCGCAGAAGACGGTGGGAAGTTCTACAAAGGACATTTATAAAAAGTACGACGAGGCGGGCGGAGAACGTGGCGAAGGTAAGAAGTACTTCAATGCGTTGGAGCGTGGCGCCGTTTTGCTTAATCCCCAAATAGCCGACGCTAAAGCAGATTTGCTAAAGCATACTCAAAGAGTGTTTATGACAGGCAGCGGCAGCGCTTATGTTGGAGTTTTTGACAGCGACGAAAAAGCGCAGCAATGTCTGGAGAGGTTGCAAGGCTACGTATTTTGCAAGTTGGCTCATACCAAGCCGCAGGGAATAGAAATAATCGTACAAGAGTAAATAAGTGACGCGTGGAGAATTATGCAAGCAAAATTTTATTATCAAGATAAAAATGCGCCTAAGCCGAATAAGCCAAACCATATCGGAGTGACGGCTATATTGATAAATGACGGCAAGATTTTGTTTGAAAAGCGTAGCGATTGCGCTCGTTGGTCACTTATCGGTGGCGGATTGAACATCAATGAGACTTTGCAAGAGTGTTTTGCAAGAGAAGTTTTTGAAGAAACCGGTCTTGAAGTGCAAGCGCCTGAAAATTTTGCGATATACGACGATCCATCGCGCATTGTCGAGTATCCGGATGGCAACGTCTTGAGAATAATAACGGCGGTATTTGTTAAAGATATAGATATTGACGAAAAAGCATTAAGGTTAAGTCGCGAATCGATTGAATTGAGATTCTTTAGTTTTGACGAGATAAAGACGGTAGATATTGTCGAGACGCACCGTCATATCGTCGAAGATTTTTTGGATGAGAAAATACATACTTGAAATACATAATTGTATTTACAAAATATAATTTTTAATATATAATAACTGATATGCAGTAAATGAAAAAAAGGAGAACAATTTATGAGTAAGTATCAAGGTACACAGACAGAAAAGAATCTTCAGGCGGCATTTGCCGGAGAGTCGCAAGCTCGAAATAAATATACCTATTTCGCATCAGTAGCAAAAAAAGAAGGCTTTGAGCAAATATCGTCAATATTTTTGAAGACGGCTGACAACGAAAAGGAACACGCAAAGATGTGGCTCAAAGAGTTGAACGGTATTGGCAATACGGCGCAAAACCTTGCGGAGGCTGCCGGCGGTGAAAACTTTGAATGGACGGATATGTATGAGGATTTTGCTAAGACGGCAGAAAAAGAGGGATTTGCAGAACTTGCGGCAAAATTCCGCGCAGTTGGCGAAATCGAAAAGCACCACGAAGAGAGATACCGCGCTTTGCTTAAAAATGTCGAGACGGCTCAAGTCTTTGAAAAGAGTCAAGTCAAAGTTTGGGAATGTAGAAACTGCGGACACATCGTTGTAGGAACGGCCGCTCCGGAAGTGTGTCCAGTATGTAATCATCCACAAAGTTATTTTGAAATTCACGCAGAAAATTATTGATTTGTCGCAATAGTTTATAAAAATATTAAGGAGCAATTATGGATTTGCTCCTTTTTTTCTATTTTATATAGAAAATTACTTGCCGATATTCAATCCTTATGTTATTATGATTACACAAGGGGACAGTATGGGCGACGTTAATATACACAACTTTATCAACGATTTAAGAGAACTATTAATTTCAACAGAACAAAGTGATATAGAAGACATAGAGTGCTATTGCATAGCGTATTATTGGTACCTACTGGCGCAGCGGAAAAAAGGTGATGATAATTAAAGTCGGCAACAAATCAGTCAAAGTTTTTCAACCTTGATCGATTTTAATAAGTATTATAGTTTGTTTCTGTAATTGAACTTGCGTAATATTTGTTTTTGCTGTTGGCTTTGACTTCAGTATATTTTTTAGTCATTGTCTGCGCTATTATATATTACTATTGGATTCTTAATTTCTATTTCTTTAATAGTTTTAAATATTTTAAATTATATGCTAGTGTTTAATTAAAATAACGATGTGGTTTCTTGCAATGGTCTATTGTCGTTTTGACGATGGTATGTACAGATAATTATATTAGATTCTAATAGGAATAGTAAAATTAAAAAAGTTGATGCAATAATATTTTAAAAGAGAAGTGAAAAAAATATTTATTTTTTAGTTTAATTTAGTTATTTTATTATCATTTATAATCTTACTTTTTGTCCTATTAACTAAAACAAGGAATCTATTGATGAAGTTGTTGAAACAGGAAAAGTTATCCTTTCACGCTAATTGGGAAAATACAATATATGTGATTAGGTAATAATATATAGTTGAATTATTATTCAAATTCAAAGAGCAATTTATAATGCAATCTAAAACGCAAACAAAATAATGCAAAAAAGCAAGAAGAGAATGTTTGGTAATTTCTATTGCCTTCTTGGTTTTGCTGTAATTGGTTTTTATTGTACTAATCAATACAAAAACCGGCAAAATGCAATTGATAAAGGAGAAGTTGTCAAAGCGGAGATTGTTAATGCAGTAACTTTGAATTATGGGGACGGTCATAAACATCATTGGTCGTTAGTACATAGTTATGTTGATGATGGCGGAACCAAATATTCAGGTTATTATAAAGTGTCTGAATTTGAGGAGTATATTGCGCGTAGTTGTATTGGCAAAAGGTGGAAATATATATTGATGGGAAAGGAAACAGTATACCTGTGGAGGATGAACCCGGGACGGATACTATGCTGGTATTTTCAATAATATTTTTGATGGTTTTTTTCGAATAGTAAATGCCGATTATAGAACAGTAAAGATGTTTCGTATATTGGACGATACTATCAAAATAAAAATATGAATAGAATATTTATTATATTTAAGTTTTAAAATTAAAGGCGGACTTGTGAATACAATTCCATAATTTTATTTTATATAAACAATTTACATTTAAAGTTCGGGAGTTTTTTGTCGAATTACAATGATATACTACAAACATTAAAAGGAGGTATCATAAAAATGATAGACGAAATCAATTATACTCAAAAAGTTTGGAATGAAAACGATGTGGTTACTGATGCTGACTTGAATCGTATAGAATCGGGTATCAGTGATGTTACGCAATATGCAAACGCCATAAATGAAGACACAGATTCGAGATTGACGCAATTGGGAACGGAGTTGGAGGAGTTGAGGATAACCGTGGCGGCTAACAAAACGGAACTTTTAGGAAAAATCAGTGACGTCAAAAACGACGTAGTTTTGCAATCAGATTTTGAATCGACACTCAAAACGGGTATCGCTCCACTTTTAGTTACGGATAGCACAACGCATCTTGCTATAAAAGGCGCCAAATTTACTTTGGAGAATAAGAATACAAGCAAAAATTTAATTAAATATGCATATTACAAAAGATCTTCAACCGCAACTGTAAATATTTCAGTACCAGTTAGTTTTGATTCTGAAAGATATTCGTTTTGGAAGTATAAAACTTACCAAGTTGCGACATTGGATGAAGGGACAAGCGATATGTCAGAATCGGATCTTAGCCGATTTGGATACCTTAGCAAGAGTTCAGGAACAGGTTCTACTAACATAAGTTTCTATATAGAAGGCGGCAAGTTGATGGCTAAAGTTGGACTTCTTGGTGGTGGACTTATTTCGGTAAACTTTGAGGGTACAATCTATTTCAGATCTTATAACGATTCAAATTATATAAGTTATTAAGGAGTAAGTATGAATAATATCCTTACGATTAAATATGCGGCTGACGGCGGCATAGTCCAAATGGACGACGTGAAATTATTTAAACTTTGCAATGGGGTAACTACAATAAGGGCAATTTGCCCTTTTGCCCCGGCAAAATATAACGCATATATTAACTTCATTTTGCCGAATGACGAGCAATTAAACAGCAGGTTGATGCAAGCGTTACCAGAGCAAATAGACAATCAATTTGCGTACGATTATTTGATGCAAGCGCAAGAATTGCAATATCGTGGGCAATTAAAAATGTCTATAACATTTGAGGAGAGAATTTGACAATGGATAAAAACATAAATATACAAAAACTTTCTACTCAAGAATTAACATTATTGGTAGAACAGTCACTTGGAAAGACCGAAGCAATAGAGTCAAGTATTGATACTAGGGAAGTTATTAATACGGAAATATCCCAATTGCCTATTCGCTTGAGTGCCGGGGTAAAACTGAATAAAGCAACCGATTTAGATGGGGGAATTACAAAGACCGTTGGCGTTACTATAGGCGGAGATAATTTGGTTTATGCCAATGTAAGAGTATCCGGCGAAGAAGGGAATGCTGTAATGGTCAACGATGACGGACTCTACGTTCCACCAATCAATAATCAAAGTCAAGGCGGAATTGACATAGAAGCATTTGAGCAGCTGTTTGAACAAAAGAAACAAGAATTGGTTTTGCGCAACTACAATGGCGTGTTGTTCAAGTATGAGCAGAATGCTTTTATAATTAATATAAATGGCGTCGATAAAGTTAGAGTTTCAGAAAACGGAGTAGATTTTTTAATATGAGGAATTTTACTGATATTATAGAATTATGCATTACAGACACACAAGGTGTCAACACCATTAAAACTCCACTTTTGGTAAATGGAAAGCCAATAGATTTTGTTACCGCTCCTGCTAATAGAATCTATAGCCAAAAGGCAATAACATTGCCATTCCTTATAAATGGACAAAGATATACGGTAGCACGAAAAGGATGTCGTCCTAAAACAACATTGAGAGGCACATTCTCATTTCCAGGAGAAACAAAATACCTTATAAAGTTCTTTGATGGAGAAGTGCGATTGTGTTCACAACTTATAAGCGCCGAAACTCTTCCAAATGAGAGAGGCGGAAAAATCATTGCCACTGCTGATTCAAAAGTCAATTATATATATTTATTGCTTCAAGGCGCGGGTGGCGGCGGCGCAGGATCATCAAGTTCTATGTGCGGTGTCGGCGGCGGCGCAGGTGCGATGCAAATTGCTTGCATTAATCTCGATGAAAGTTGGGAGATATATTGCGGGCAAGGTGGCGTAGGGGGCGGAGGCTCATCCAATGGAACAAACGGCGAAGATACTGCAGCTATTTGTATTTCCAGTTCATTAATAGCAAGAGGCGGTGAAGGCGGTCAATTTAATAAGCGAGGCGGTATCGGTGGCGATACATACGCTTCAGATAATTATATGTGTCACGTCATTTTATCTGCCAATGGGGCAATGGGAAGCGAAATAAACAGTAAGGGCAATGGATTTGCCGCTGTTGTTTCAGAAAACTATGGCGATACTGATGAAGATTGCAGCATATCTTTTGACGGTGTAGATAGAGCATCGGACGCCGTAGGTTTTCACGGTGGAGCCGGCGCTTCTTCTGCTTTTGGTAAGGGCGGAAAAGGGGCAGGATTAGCCTTTAATGGAGGCGATGCAGACTCATATGGGGCCGGTGGCGGCGGCGCAGGTTCTTCAACACCTTCAAAACACGGCGGCGTAGGCGGCGCAGGTTGTATTAGAATTTATTATTAGCAGTTAAACAAATCCCTATATTTCATTTATATATTGCGTTTTAAGATTATTCTTGGAACGCAATTTAATATTTTATCTAATACTATATTTTACTTTAACAATCTAAGATTTATTTGGTTTAATTGACAGTGTACGTATAATCAAAATAGATTACAGGTACACTACATATAGGAAGTTTCTTATTTTATAATTATGTAAACAAATAGTTGAGGATAATATGCGGTTGTACGAGGCTGTTGCCATAAGAATAGTAGAATTATGTAATGAAAGAGGCATAACAATAAATGCATTAGCAGATATTTGCGGTATGCCTAGTGCAAATTTAAAAAATATACAATATGGGAGGAGCAAGAATCCCGGACTTAAAATAATTATTCAGATATGTAATGGTTTGGACATATCTATGGAGGAGTTTTTTCATTCAGAGGTATTTAAAGATTATAAATACTTTGAAGAGATTATGAAATAGATTTTGTTATGGGAATAAATGAGAGAATCAATAATTGTGTAAAAAAAATAAAGCGAGGACAAAAGCAGGCTTTCGAAGAATTTTTTAATATTACCAACAAAAAGATTTTATTTTATGCAAGACAATATCTTGTTGATAAGCAAAAGGCCGAGGATGTTGTGAATGAAGTGTATATTAAGTTCTGTGAGAATATTGATACGATAGACACGGAAAAAAGCGTTATCAATTGGCTTATTAAAGTAGCAAAGAATATGGCAATCGATTACAACAGAAAGGATAGGGTATGGAATTTTGACAGCATAGATAATTGTCAAGAGAGACATCTTAAATCAGAGTCGCATTTTGAAGAAAGTATAATTATAAAAGATTATATAATGGGCTTGGGCGTAGAAGAACAAAAATTTTTTTATTTATATTACATAGAAGAGAGAACAATGCGAGAGATTGCTAAGATAATAGGCAAATCTAAGTCGATGGTATGCAAAGATATAAAAAAATTAAACTCTAAATTAAAAAAATATTTGGAAGAGGTGGACAACTGAAGCAATTTAATCGTAGTGACATATATAAAGGAGTTATAATTATGAGAAAAATTGCAATCATTTTGTTTTTGATAGTATGTTGTGTTTCGTTGCCAACTCTACAAATGGGAATAGCATTTGCCGACACTACGATATCGGAGACCGAAACTTATTACATCGGAGAAAATTATGAGAATGTATCAAGAGCAACTGCTAATGAAAATATTTGGTTTTCGGGAAGTCATATAGAACAATTGTTTTATGTACAAGTTGCTGACGGAGGACCGGCATATTATAATACTAATTCGGCGTTAACAAATTGCTGCGCAAATGTAGCAGGAAGTGTCATACTGGGTATCTACGATCGATATAATGAAGATTTAATGCCGGATATGTCGAGTTACTCTTCTACATATAACAGATATTTGCCTATGACAATGGTAAAAAATGCTGTGCAAAAAGTGACAGATGATTTATATGCGCGAATGGGAACAAATACGATAAAGCCGGGAACAAATGAAAATCAGTTTTTCACAGGTCTGACGTCATATTGTAAATCAAAAAATACAACGCTAAACAAAATCAGTGTCGCTTCAAACGGAAAATTAAATATATCCGCGCTTGAACAATCTGTTAAAGATAATAAGCCAGTGGCGATTTTAAGCAAGGTGTATAATAAGGTATCAATAAATATGTCAAAAGCTGCGATATCAGTAAGTATTTATGATACGCCTCATATTTTTGTCGCAGTCGGTTATATGAAATATGGGGTCTATAATGAAAATAATCAGTTGGTTGAAACATTTGAGGCGCTCAAAGTTATTAACGGAATAGATTCGACTAGCAGTGTGTTGTACATAGATTACAATTATCTAAGCATAGATAATGCATATAGGATAGAGATAACCTAAATATGAAAGATAAAGTAAAGGGAATGATTGAAAAAATGTTATTCACAGAGTCGAATAACAAAGAAGAAATCATAAACAATTGCAACAAGATACTTGATGCTAAAGGCTTTATTGACGCAAAAGTGGAAAAAAGTTATAATCGCACGCAACGTAGATTTGTAATAATAAGCATTGCGTGTTTAGTCTTTATTGTCGCATTGGCAATGGCGGTTTTTATTCCACCGGTATTTAAAAACAATGAGCCGGGAACTTATTATTTTAATCAAAGTGACTTAAGATGGGAAGATGTAAACGATGTAGAGAAGTTTATAGATGAAAACAATGTTTCCATTAAGAGATTGGCAGATAATCTTAATAATACCGGTAAGATCTGTTATTATAAAGATACTTATGTGGGCTTATTGCAAGAGTTAGTTATTATTTCAGAAAAACATTTTGAAATGGGGACGGTATTTATTTGCAAATCAAATTTTGTGATAAAAGACAATGAGGAAAAAATTTTTGATAAAGTCACTGTTGCTGGGATAATTGTGGATTATCTTTCATATGAAAATGCCGAAGAGCATATATATGAGTTTTCATTCTTATTCAACGAATATAAGTATATTTTTATAATCAATTCTTTGACGGATATAAATTTGGAATATTATGTAAAACAAATTGTCGAATAAGGTGGACAAAATATTTGTTTTTTCGTAGTTATATATGATGTTTATGTTGGTATTTCATATTGAAGCCAATAGTATTATATGCAACGAAGGATAAGGGATAAAGTAGATGACGCGATATATCTATATTTTAAGAAGCAGACAGATAATGATTTAAGCGAAAAGCATATTAAATGGGGTATGGCGATAGATAGCGCCTTAAAGTTTTACGAGAACACGCAAAAATACAATTTAATATTCAACAGATATGCCTTGCAAAGAAGCGAGGTTCAACTTTGTATGTCTTTTCATATTGAAAAAACTACTTTATACAATTGGGTAAATGAAATTATTGCGACAACATTGTTATTCGCCGCGATGAATGGATTAGTGCAATATGACGTTAAGTCAAATCAATTTGAAGTTTTATAAAAGTTCGGGAGTTTTTATAACTTAATATGTGATTTAATATATACAGAAAGTGCAGGAGGGAAAGAAATGCTGACAGTTGAAAATCTTAAATTATTGCTTTGTCTTGAGAACGATAGTAAGAACAAATTATTGGAATTGATAATAGAAAAGATCAAGACTGCAATCTTAGAGGAATTACAGTTGGATTGTTTGACTAAAAGGCTTGAAACCATAGCATTGGATTTGTGCGTATTGCAGTATCACAAAGTGATTACTTATGGCAATGGCTCTGCAGTCGCAGGCGACATTTCGGTTACGGCTAGCGATATTGCAGCGGTGCATAAAACTATATTCTAAAGGAGGACAAGCAAGTATGTATAGCGTTATTAACAATCAAATCTACAAGCTTACGGAAGTTGATAAGAGTGTCATTGACACTCGTGTTCAAAATGCAATGGCTAGAATTGCAAACCTGGATAATCAACTGCGCGTATTGCTTGAACAAAAGCAAAAAGTTTTGGAAGAAATTCAAGACTTGAAAGAAATCTTGCCAATTATGTATAGCGACGAAGCCAAACAGTTGGGCGTTAAGTAAACAAAAGGAAAAAGGAGATGTTATTACATATGATTGAAATACTTATTCAGCAACCGCTGTATATTATTCTTATAGCGTTGATTGTTTCCATCTTGACGGGAATATTAAAGACTGTTTTCTCAATTATCAAATTAGCGGAGATTACATACTTTTTGCCTTACGTTTTGGGGGAAGCGGGAATTTTTGTTTATTGCTTGATTGCCCAAATTAATATAGCGTCAAATCTATCGCAGATAATAATGAACGGCATATATGTTGCGTTTTTGTCGGGAGTAATCTATCAATTATACAAACAAATTAAAGATGTAGGTTTAAAGGCAATTTTGGGAAACGGAACGGCGGTCAAAATTTATTCCGAATTAAAAAACAAGATGAAGAGCAGCCTAAACGCAATGACGTATGCTAAGAGGTTGGTTACTGTAAACAGCGACGATCTGGCAACTATGGTAGAGGTTTTGCGTGGAAGTGAAATAAACGAATTAAATCTCTATGGAGTGGCTAATACAATAAGCGCAATTATCAAAACTGCGGAGAAAAGTAAAAAAGTATCCGAAGCAAAAAAGGAGAGCATAGATGATCAATGTAGTTGACGTTATTGGGAAATGCTTGGATGAAAATGCCATAGGCGTTTATGACGAATATGGAGTCGGAGGCAACATTTTTGCCGGCAAACTGAATTCAAAAGACAACAATCAAATCGTGTTGAGTTACAAAACGACGCAAAGTTTTTTAGATGGCAAAAACACGATAGGAAACCTTACGGTCAAAGTGTACAACCGCAATTATCACAATGCCGTAAGAATCCTTGAGACTATTGAAAAGGCTCTGGCAAATCAAATCGTTGCAGGGGGCGATGTATATATAAAAGTTGCCCTCTTAACAACGATAGAAGATATAGACGTGAGCAACGAAACCACATTGCTATGCGTCCAATCAAAATATAAAACACAAATAATTAACTAACGGAGGAAAAAACAATGGCAAAGATTTATTCCGGACTTACTGCAGGAATCAAATTGACACAGGACTCGGCTCAAGACATCGCATTCTTGACGGGATTCGAATTGGAAATTTCGCAAGAAGTTTTCGAAGCAAAAACTTTGGGAGACAAGTGGACGAGAAAGTTCCCCGGTATTAAAACGTGGAGCGGTTCGTGCGAGGGCTTGTTTACCCTTGACGAAAACCAAACGAAACTTCTCAATCAACTTCTTGCAGACAGCGCGGACGAGGGCAAAGTCGGTATCGATATGTTCTTCATTGTAGGAGACGATAAGATACTTCAAGGCGAAGCGGTCGTATCCGAACTTAAGGTAACGGTAAAAGCAGACGACAAGACGGAAGTCAGTTTTTCATTTGAAGGCGTCGGCGAGATTCAAGAAAGAACTACGGTATAAAAAAATTAAAGGAGGAATGGCTTCCTAACATGAACATCAAACTTAACAATAATACCATAGAAATCAACGCGAATCTCAACGTCGCTTTCAAGTTGCAAGAAAGATTTCAAATGCCCTATATGAAAGTAATAGAGCATATCACGACCAAAGAAGCGAAAATAGACGAGCAAATTAAATTTTTGTTCATCTGTTACCAAAACGGCGGCGGAACGCTATCGGAGCAGGAGTTTGGAGAGCAACTGTTGAGTTGTAACGGCATAAGTCAAATCAACGAGTACCTTGAACAGATGATCCTCAATCTCCAGTATCCGGGGATGAGCGAAGCCGAAATCGAAGAAGAGCTAAAAAAAAAGATAGCTCGATTAAAAAGGATGAGTTCGATCGGGATACAGTAATCCGCTGCGGACTTTATGCTGGCTGTAAACCGAGTGAGACGATGAATATGACGTTGGCGGATTTGAATTACTGCATTATGGAGGAAAACAAACGCCGCCAAAGCCATCAAAAGGATATGATTCGTCTTGCTTGGTACACCGCATATTTTATGAGATTAGAAAAAATGGAGCCACTATCAACTTATCTGGATTTTGACAAAGCAGAGGATAACGTTGATAAAAGCTCAATAGATATTGAAAAGGCCAAGAAAATATATGACAAGATTATAGGACTCGGTCAAGGAGGAAAAAATGCCTGATATTGAAATAAACTCATCTCCAGTATTGGCAGAACTTACTAAGATAAGTAACGGCGTAAAAGTTGTTGAAAGCACTATTGCGTCGAGCAATAATGCAAATAAGAGCAGTTACGATATGCTCAAAAGTAGTATAAACGGCGAAACGAGCGCCGTTGTGGCTAATTCTACTGCTACGGCAAGTAATGCCGCCACACTGATACAGGCTAATGCAAATTTGACCGCATATAATAGTCAAGTCATTGGCGCAACAACGAATTTGGGATTGCATAAAGCCGCTTGGGATGCAGTTACGGCTTCCATACAAATGAATTCGACCGCATTGACGTTAAACACAGCGACGCTTATGCAAAATATGGCAATGCTCACCCAACATACGCTGACGTCTCTTCAAGCCAAGATAACCAAAACAATGCAAAATTCGGCAATTGCGGAGAATACCGCTCAATTAATAACGAATACGTTAGAGTTGGGTTTAAATAGCGCTGCTATAGTTGTAAATACTGCCTTTAGAGGTGCAGATTGTCTTTCGCTTATAGAACATATTGCGTTATTGGGAGCAGATAGCGTAGCGTTGCTAGGCAATACGGTCTTCACGCTATTGTCAGCAGTGGCAAATGCGTTAGATGGGCTTGCATTGTCATATGTCAACAAACAACTTAAAAGTCAAATCGAAAATTTAGAAAAAGCAACCAAAGGATTGAAAGAAAATAGCAAGGCTACTTTAATCAATATTTTGGCAAACATCGGCAATTTTATAGCAACGCTTTTGTTGAATAAGCAAGCCAAGAAGAATATTGAAATAACTAGACAACAAACTGCGCAACAGTACGCGTACAATGCTGCTCTTGCTGCCGCAGCAATATTAAAGAATCCGCTAATCGGCGCGGCAACCGTAGCCGGAGCGGCTTTGGCTCAAGGTCTCATGAGCGCACAAAAACCCCCAGCCATTGAGTGTGAGTCAACGTCCAACGAAGTTCCGTTGCTTGAGATGGAGTCTTCTTCGGGAGGTATGCTTACTTCGGGTGGCGGATTGTTGATGATAGGTTCTGAGACGGAATCGAGCGCAAGCGCAAGCATTAGCAGTTTACCATTACTAGATGCTCCAAAAATGGCAACCGGTGGCGTTGTAACCAAGCCTACTTTTGCATTGATTGGAGAAGGTAAATACAATGAGGCCGTATTGCCGCTTGGCAATAGTCCACAAATGAGAAATCTCAAGAACGATATAGCAAATGCAGTTGTGCAAGCGTTATTGGCATTGAACAGCGTCGGCAGTTCGGATCGTAGAACAAGTAATTCCGAAGTAGTTTTGAACGTTGACGGACAAAAACTTGCAAGAGTTTTGTTGCCAAAATTGTACAATGAACAAAAGAAATATTCCAATATAAAGGTGGTAGGAACAAATGGCTAAGAGTAACGTTATAAAATGTATTTTGGCTGCGGACGGTCATAGTAATGTAGTTTTGCCAACTCCTTCGGATATACAATTCGGAAAAGAACGTATATGCAAAGAGCAACGCGCAATGGATGGAACGATGATTATTGACATGATTGCTGTCAAGGATAGTTATGAACTGATATGGGATATCATGGACTCAAGTAATCTTGTCGAGATTAAAAACTTGCTTGAAAATAAAGGGTATACCTTTTTCAAGATACAAATCGAAATGAAATTGAATGACATAATTGCAGCAAAAGGCTCAAACATATCGGAAGAGAGCAATATAGCAAATATGTCGAAGACAGTATATTTGTCAGATTTTACATACGCGCCATACTTTATTGACGGCGGTTTTGTATGGAAAGACGTTCATATCAAACTTGTGGAGAAATAATATGTCAGATCAAATCAGAACCTTACAAGGCAGAATAGATATAGTATTCGGAAAAGAAGAACAAGACAACGGCGTTTCGGTTTTTCCATCGAATGATTTGAATGGGAAAGAGATAGATTCGGCTTTGAAAAAAGCTCTCTTATCGTTGAACGATATGACGTTGGATGAGCCTATATTTCATCTCAATAGTACACGCCTTTATAGAGGCGCTAGATTGATTGGCAAAAAACAATTATACATAAATACGATCGGCAATGACGGAGTTACGTTGAGATATTCTTTTGCACGTTCACGCGGGATAGCGCATTGGACTATCGCCGGGATAAAGTATGACTACAAAAAGTATGACAAAAAGATTATTTGTCCGAATGATGGCTCTTGCGGCAAAGAGGCATATTGCTGGGTATTAAAGAGAGAAGCAACGGGCGCTTATGCCATAGAGATACCATGTGAAGTTCAATATACTTTATATGATTCGGAGCAAAACCCAGTAAAAATTATTAACTTTTCACTTATTACGAAAAATATAAGTTCGATAGACGAAGACGGAAATCCAATAGACGTCGACGTTGCTAAAGGTTTGTATTTCAAAAGGACGGAAGCTGTTTCAATAGGAGATAATCAAGAGCAGTGCATAAACGAAGTGGTTTTGAAAAAACCGTTTATGTCGCACGAACTTAGATTTGAATTGGGAACGGGCTATAACGATAAATTCTCTGGGATTTCGGTTACCATAAAAAGAGCGCATAGGATTTTTGTATCTAACGGCGAATACATTTATTATACGAAATCGGTTGAGAATGAAGTTGAGAATGAATTAGGACTATGTGAGGATGAAGTCTTCAATGCCGGGGATTTGACGCAATGTTGGGTTTCAAAATGCTATGACAACCAAACCGAGATATACGACGGCAACGAAATACAGGATATGGAAATCACCCGACAACTTCCCAACTCCGAAGGCGACGTAAATTACGGACTTGTCAGCAATAGTTTTAGGGCAAAAATCTTGAATGAAAATAGGAAATTGGATTTGGGGTATTTAAAGGATATACCTATTATGGGCAAAAGAGTTTTGCCACAAATTATCGTCGATGGCAAAGAGCATAGATTGGGCACTTACTTCATTTCCGAATGGGATATACCTATGGACAACAGTTGGGTAGAATTCCAAGCGGTGGACCGTTTGACGGATTTGCAAAGTTTGATGTACAATGGCTTCTTCCCTGAAAAAGCAACTGAAAACCTGTATCGCATAATCGTAACTATTGTAGAGAGCATCAACGAGAATCTTCTTATACAATTAGAGAACAAATTGTTGTATAAAACAGAGGCGTTGGAAAAACTGCTTAAAGTAAAAGGCAGCATTAGTGAAGAACTTTATGCAAAAGTAAAAGAACATATCGATAATGGCGGTGTGCTTATTGAAGGTGTAGACTTAGAATACTTTGATATGGAAATCAAGTCGCCTTATTTAGAGAGACAGTCTATTTGGGACGTATTGGACAATTTTGCCAAGTCAACATTAAGTGTAATATATATTGACGAACAAGATAGACTCATATTCCACAGCGATATGAATGATAAGAGGCATTTCCTTTTGGATGGCGAATTTTATGAATACGGTATCGACGGCAACTATTCTAAGATTGGTGCAAATGCCAAATTTGAAGAAATTATCAATAAAAAAGTGTCTACTTCCAATTCTTTTTCTTTGTCAAAGCCAAAGAAACGCAAAGCAGTGGTAACAGAAGTATCCACGAGTTACTATACATATGATTTTAATTCGTCAAGCTCACAGAATGCAGAAAAACTTATTACATATTATCTAAAAGACATTAAACCGTTCAAAATTGATGAAGAATTTAAGTGGTATAGAATTTATGTGCCTAGATACATCGTCAATGATGTTCAATTAATTATTTCAGATTTTAGTGTGGATAATGAATTTAAATTAATTTCAGAGAATAATAAGAGGTTTTTTGAAGTTCCAATTAATAAAAATATAATATTATACTCCCAAAGTTGTTCAATTAAAGGCATTGCAATTTCTAATAATAGCACATCAATAACTGTAAGAGATTTTAGTTTGGAAGATCAAAATGCTTTAGATTATAGTGCAGGTACGCTATTGAACAGTGTAGAGAGTGCAAATAGACTTGCAAATCGACTTATTGAACTTTATGGAAAAGGCAGAGAGTTGTTTGAGAGTGAGTGGGTAGGAGATTTGAGTTACGATATAAATAATCCAATGCAGTATTCGTTTTGCTTACCTATTGGCGCGGTCAACGAGCAAGTTCAAGAAGGGAAAAATTGTGTTGTAAGTAATAGCATTTCATTTGACGGCAGTTTGAGACAGACATTGAGGGCATTATCATATAATAAAAATTAAATGGCTTAAATAGCCAAAAATCATTGCAATATTAGCCATTATATGGTAATATATTATAATATAATAAGGAGAGAAAAAATGAAAAAGTTTACAACCTTTATATTGTTAATTATATTACTACTTACTGTCACAGTGACGTTTGTGGGCTGTGGGGATAAAGATTTTTCTGACTTTGAAAAAAGAATAGGAGAATTAGAAAATAATTATAATAATTTAAATAATAAATATAATGATTTGGATGTTCGCGTAAAAAAATTAGAAGCGACAATATCATTGTTGGATACGGTAGGCGAATCCGAGCAATTCACTGAATTGAAGAATAAGGTCATTGCTTTACAAAAGGATTTGGTAGATAATTTGGCAAATGACATGCAGATAAAAACACAAGTAACACAAATGCAACTCACGTTGGATAAAATTGCAGGCGGTGGAAATGTTGACGATACTGTGTTGCTAGAAATACAAAACAAACTCAATACATTGTATGGTGAAGTGAATAGAGTATTGCCGTTTGAAAATGGTAAAGAATATGAAGTTAAACTTAATGGTGTTGTGTATTATACAGTTAGTGTGATAATAGAGTTTCATGATGGCGCAGTTCAAAGTCAACAAGATATCAAAAAATGTATAAGTACGGAAAAGCATTTTTGTGCTAGTATAAGCATTTGTAATCGTATGACAAATTTTATAAATGCTGATTTTATGCCCAGTATGATGCTACATTTGTATGATGATTATATAAGTCAAAGTGTAGGAATGTACAATAAAATAGGTTATTCAGAACCAGATATAAAACAGATAGGTTATGGCGAATCAGTACGTTGGTATTTTTATGTTACACCTAATGCAAAGGCGGAGAAGAATTATAAAATAGTTTTTAGAATACAAAATATAAACTTAAACGTTTTAGTGCTTAACAATGTATGGGGAGACGAAAACGGCTTAAAGCCACCGATTGTCGGAACTAAAAATTAAAATGCTTGCTGCCGAGAGAATTTCTTGGCAGTATTTTTATAATAAATAGAATTATGCTTTTGCAGTTATAATTTCCTTTGATGGCAGTTTGAGACAAATGCTAAACACTTGCGATTATTGGCATTTCTATGATACTATATGTTATACTATTAATAAGGAGAATAGAAAATGAAAAAAATAACAACAATAATACTAATTATAGTAATGCTTACAATAATAACAGCCTCATTTATAGGTTGTGGAGATAAAGACACTTCCGACTTGCAAGATCAATTGGATGAATTAAACAACAAATTTAACGAATTAGATGAACGCGTTAAGAAATTAGAGACAACAATATCCTTACTTGACACCGTAGGAGAATCCACTCAGTTCGCAGAATTGAAGAAACAGGTTACCGCGTTGCAAAAAGATTTGGTAAGCAATACGGCAAGCGATACGCAGATTAAATCACAAGTAACACAAATGCAACTGGTATTAGATAATATATCTAATGGAGGTAATGTTGATGAAGCAGTTCTAACTGATATACAAAATAAACTCAATACTTTATATGGCGAAGTGAATAGAGTATTGCCGTTTGAGAATGGCAAAGAGTATGAGGTTAAACTTAACGGAGTTGTTTATTATACAATAAGCGTTTTAATTGAATATCATGATGGCAAAGTACAAAGTGAACAAGAAATTCAGAATTGTCCGACTACTAATAGAAAACATTTTTGTGGAAGCATTTATGTAAAAAATTATTTTTGCTCAAGTATTAATTGTAACAATGCAAGATTAAATATTATGACAAATTATTTTGATAATAGTCGTTTTTATAACGGCACTATTCGTAACAAGGAAGCTAATGGTGCAACTACTTTAACATCTTTAAAAAGTGGAGAATCTGGGCGTTGGTATTTTGATGTTGATCCATTATTAGGTGTCGATAGTTTGCCAGAGACGAATTTCAAGATAATATTTAGATTGCCTAATAACTCAGATATTAATCTATTAGTTCTCGACAATGTATGGGGAGATGAAAACGGATTAAAGCCACCGATAGTAGGAACTAAAAATTAAAATACTGCCAAGCAGATTTGCTTGGCAGTATTACTATACTACATAATACTTGAAATTATTTATAATCTGTGTTAATATAAAATCAAGGAGAGAAGAAATGAAAAAGCTTACGACCTTTATATTGTTAATTATATTTCTACTTACTGTCACAGTGACATTTGTGGGCTGTGGGGATAAAGATTTTTCTGACTTAGAAAAAAGAATAGGAGAATTAGAAAATAACTATAATTATTTAAATAATAAATATAATGAATTGGATGTTCGCGTAAAAAAATTAGAAGCGACAATATCATTGTTAGATACGGTAGGCGAATCCGAGCAATTTACGGAATTGAAGAATAAGGTCATTGCTTTGCAAAAAGATTTGGTAGATAATACGGCAAATGACACGCAGATAAAAACACAAGTAACACAAATGCAACTCACGTTGGATAAAATTGCAGGCGGTGGAAATGTTGACGATACAGTGTTGCTAGAAATACAAAACAAACTCAATACTTTATATGGTGAAGTGAATAGAGTATTGCCGTTTGAGAATGGCAAAGAGTATGAAGTCAAACTTAATGGGGTAGTGTATTATACAGTAAGTGTGTTAATTGAATACCACGATGGAATTGTAAAAAGCAATCAAGATATTAAGAATTGTACTAGTAGTGGTAAGCATATTTGTGGTAGTGTAAAATTAAATAATAATATGGTAAGCACTATAAAATCACAAAATATGTCAAGTATGATGTTGCACAAATTTGATAATGCAGTGAGCCATAGTTCTATTATGTATGAAAAAGATGGATATACAGCACCAACAGTAACGCAAATTGCTTATGGAGAAGAAGTTCGTTGGTATTATTATATCACTCCAAATTCTGAAATAAAATCAAACTATAAAATCGTATTAAGAATACCAGATAATAATTTAGATGTTCTAGTACTTGACAATGTATGGGGGGGAGAAAACGGATTAAAGCCACCGATTGTCGGAACTAAAAATTAAAATGCTTGCTGCCGAGAGAATTTCTTGGCAGTATTTTTATAATAAATAGAATTATGCTTTTGCAGTTATAATTTCCTTTGATGGCAGTTTGAGACAAATGCTAAACACTTGCGATTATTGGCATTTCTATGATACTATATATTATACTATTAATAAGGAGAATAGAAAATGAAAAAAATAACGCCAATAATACTGATTATAGTAATACTTATGGTAGTTACAGCAACTTTTATGGGTTGTGGGGATAAAGATAGTTCCGATTTGGAAAAAAGAATAGGGGAGTTAGAAAATAAATACAACGATTTAGATAATAAGTATAATAAGTTGGATGAACGAATTAAGAAATTAGAGACGACAATATCATTGCTAGATACAGTAGGTGACTCCACGCAGTTTATTGAATTAAAGAACAAGGTCATTGAGTTGCAGAAAGACTTGGTGAACAATACTGCGAATGCTGCGCAGATAAAAACTCAAGTAACTCAAATGCAATTGGTATTAGATAAAATATCTGGCGGTGGGAACGTAGACCCTGCTATACTGGGTGAAATACAAAACAAGTTAAATACATTATATGGCGAAGTAAACAGAGTATTGCCGTTTGAGAATGGCAAAGAGTATGAAGTTAAACTCAACGGAGTAGTATATTATACAGTAAGCGTACTAATAGAATACCACGATGGTGTAGTCAACAGCCAACAAGATATAAAAGTTTGTGAATCTGATTATGCAGAATATAGGAAAGAGCATTTTTGTGGAAGTATAGTAATAAATAATAAACAGGGGCGTGCAATAACTCTTAGCCAAATTAAAACTTCTGTAATTTACAAGTTTGATGATGTTTATTATGGGCAAGCCTTAAATATTAGTAACAAAATTGGACTTATGGATGATGAAGTAAAAACAACTGTAGAATCTGGAGAAGTATGCAAGTTCTATTTTCATATAGTTGGTTTAAAAGAAAATAAACCTAAAGAAAATGTAAAATTTACGTTTAGGCTACCTGCATTAAATGCTTTAATATTATTAACACTTGACAATGTTTGGGAAGATGAGAATGGTTTAAATCCACCGATTGTCGGGACAAAAGATTAGAACTCTACTGCCAAGCGTATATGCTTGGCAGTATGACTATATTGCAATATACTTGAAATAATTTATAAGTTGTGATAATATTTAATAGGAGACAAAAGATGAAAAAAATAACAACAATAATACTAATTATAGTAATGCTTACAATAATAACAGCCTCATTTATAGGTTGTGGAGATAAAGACACTTCCGACTTGCAAGATCAATTGGATGAATTAAACAACAAATTTAACGAATTAGATGAACGAGTTAAGAAATTAGAGACAACAATATCCTTACTTGACACCGTAGGAGAATCCACTCAGTTTGCAGAATTGAAGAAACAGGTTACCGTGTTGCAAAAAGATTTGGTAAGCAATATGGCAAGCGATACGCAGATTAAATCTCAAGTAACACAAATGCAACTAGCATTAGATAATATATCTAATGGAGGTAATGTTGATGAAGCAGTTCTAACTGATATACAAAATAAACTCAATACTTTATATGGCGAAGTGAATAGAGTATTGACGTTTGAGAATGATAAAGAATATGAAGTAAAACTTAATGGGGTAGTGTACTATACAGTAAAGGTACTAATAGAATACCATGATGGTATTGCACAAAGTCAACAAGATATAAAAGTGTGTGATTCTAATAGTGGATTTTTGCGGGAGCATTTTTGTGGGAGTATCCTCGTTAATAATAAAAGAGATCGTGCGATAACGCTTAGTCATATTAAAACAAGTTTAATTTATAATTTCGATAATTCGTATTTTTATCAACCCTCAATTTCCGATAAAAAAGGAACTATGAATTATGAGGTATTAGATAAAATAGAACCTAGGCAAGAAGCAAGGTGGTATTTTTATATTAACAATTCATCAGATAAAATGCCTCAAAAAAGTTTTAAATTAAGTTTTAGAATGCCAGAATTGAATGCAATGACGCTACTGACACTCGACAATGTATGGGGAGATGAAAACGGATTAAAGCCACCGATTGTAGGAACTAAAAATTAAAATACTGCCAAGCAGATTTGCTTGGCAGTAATAGTTATATGGTATAACAAATGTTGAAAATTATATAAACTTTAACAATATAATATCAATGTGGGAAATGATGAAAAAGATAATTACAATAATATTAATAACTTTGATGCTAATGACAGTTGCGACAACTTTTATTGGACGTATAGATGAATATTTCGCTAATAATAGGTTATCAGCCAGAGGAAGAGGGAAATGTAAAAGATTTAATATTGGGATGCTATGACGAGCAATATATGTTACAGTGCAGAGGCAAGGTTTATTTAGGAATCTCAAAGGAAGAGAAAAAAGCCATTTTAGATTTTTCTCAAAAGAATAAAATAACAAAGCCTTTGTTTGAAAAGTATAAAGACGCAATTTGGATTAAGCCTGAGTTGGTAGGGACGGCTCATTTTATGCACGAAACGGAAAACGGCGGTATGCGTCAGCCAGTATGGAAAGGATTAAGAGAATAATTTTAGAAAGTCGCTTTAAGAAAAAATCTCAAAGCGACTTTCTAAAAATGCCATATTCATTTCTAATTTGATTTTGCCAATGTGTTTGGATAGGCGGTTTTGGTAGTATATCTTTGATGGGTAAACATACTCCAAAACATTCATAGGTAAGAAAAAGTACGAACCCTTCTAGCCGAGTGTTCGTACAGTTCCCTAATGGCAGAGAGTGAGGGATTTGAACCCTCGGAACGGTTTCCCGTTCACACGATTTCCAATCGTGCGCCTTCGACCACTCAGCCAACTCTCTATAAAATTTATTATGTTTTACAAAATCTATGGGAAGATTTTGGGTGTCACTTGCGTGAACAACTGAAATATTATCATAAAAAACGGTTTTTGGCAAGCAATTTATGGATTAAATATGGATAAAATAAATTATAAAGGTATAGTGTGTCAATGCAGACAGTATTTGGGAGTGGCAAAAGGCAGGTAGAGAACGGTATTTTGGCTAAATAAGTGAAAATTTTGTAAAATTTTGTATAAATTTTTCCTAAATACAAAAACATTACGCAATTTATGATTGCATAATTAGGGTTGACGGTGTTATACTATTCTTGAATTTTATTGATATTATAGCCTACGGAGGGACTATGGAAGAGAATATCAACAGCGAGTTGACTTTTAAAAAGATTTGGCAACAAATTAAAAAGAGCGGAGTGAGAATAATAGTATACGCTTTTATTGCGCTCATTGTTTGCGGTGGAATTTTGGGTATATGCGACATATTTGTAAGTCAAAGCCAATATGAAACGAGAATTACTTATTATTATTCGGGTGCAGAACTTGGAGAAAACCCTTGGGGCGGTCAAGAGGACGTGGTATCGGACGTCAAGTCTGCAAATAACGTATCGACGGCTCTTGATAAATTGCAATACAGCAACGAAGAAAAAGACGCTTTGGTCAATTTGATTATAAGAAATTTAAATGTAATTTCGACGGTTGACAACGAGACGGTCAACGAGTCCGGAGTATTGATGAGCGCAAATTACAGTTACAGAATTATTTTGTCGCAAGATGCTGCTATAGATAAATTTTTAAAATCAAGAAACGATTACAATAATATTTTGAGCGCAGTTACGACTAATCATATTGAGTCATTCAAGAGAAAATTTTCTTTCAGTACGTCGTTGGGAAACTTGACTGTTTTGGACAGTTATAACGCTTTCCAAAAATACGATACAATACGAGGATATCTCAATGCATTCTCTGAAGAAAGTAAGACTTGGTCCGAGAAAGCGCCTGCTTTTGTGTCGGCCAGTCAAGATATGTCCTTTGCTTCTTTAAATACTCGTATTCAAATGGCATCGCAAAAATTGGAAAACTATCTCAATTTCATACTGTTTAACGGAATAAATGCGCACGGCGAGACTCAATACGTAGAGTTGAAATTAAAAGAGGCTAGCGATAAGATTGCAATCTATGAACAAGAGATAAAAACGTTCAACGAAGTGTTGGACTTGATAATGCAAAATAAAGATGTCAATTTGCCAAGCTCCGGTACCATAATAGTCAACCCATCAGATACAAAGGCGGTTACTGAGGCAATAAGCATAGCAGTAAGTAACAAGACGCTTGCCCAGAATGAAAAAAATGCTTGGGAGACTCGTAAGACCTATTTTAATACTCAAGACTTTGAGGGGAAGACCGAAGCGCAAAAAGCCGCGCTTATAAGTACTGCGAACACTCTCGAACTCGAGGCTATCAATGAGTATAATTCACTCATTGTTGCTTACAAAAATATGATTGATGAATATAACAGCGGCTACAACGTAAGTTCGATTGTTAGAATGACGACGGTGCCGACTCAATCGACAAATTCGCCTATAACATTGAGAGTGGGCTTGATAGTAGAATTGATGGTATTGATAATTGCTGTTATAGTGGCAATGGTCGTGACAAGCAAAAAGGGCGCAATGAAACTCAAAAAGAAAGCAGCCGAAGAAGATGCGCAAGAAGTTGTTTTGATAGAAAACAGTCAAGTCAACGACGAGGCTAATGCCGAGCCTCAGGGCTTGCCCGTTCAAGGATTGGAAGACTCGACCGGCGAAGATATAACACCTGGCGATGTTGATTAAGAAAAAGTAAAAGAATAAATTATACAGATTTTGACAAAACCCGACCTCGAAGTCGGGTTTTGCTATTGACAAACGAATTGCCATTGGTTTAAAATAAACATATGAGATTTGTAGCAATCGGTGAAATAAACAAAAGAAGTCAGAAATTTGAAGTACTACAAAAAAAAGTGGCGTACGTTTTGTTTGCAGGCGTTATGCTCGTGCTGCTGCAGGCGTTCTTTTGTTTGACACTTGTTGGTACTGTAACAAACACTGTGTCAAACAGGTCGCATTTTATGTACTATTCTCAGTTGTATTTTAAGTTTTGCTCAATGCTTCTGACGGTATTTTTGTTGACATATTATATTGTCAAAATATATGTGAACGTCGAAAAAAGCACAGTTAAATTAGGTAAATTTACGCAAGATCATCTAATACTTTTTCCTTTTGCATTTATGCTTATATGGGCGCTTATATCTACTTTCAAATCTCCGTATTTTGAAAAATCACTTTATGGCGCGGGGTATATCAACGAAGGCTATTTCACCGTCTTGCAATACGCCGTAGTATTTCTTTCGGCGTATGCAATCAGAGATGAAATTAAATGGGCAAAAGAAGCGATGCTTTGGACTTTTATATGTATGGCAGGGCTGATATGCTTTGTATTTATAGGAATTGAGGTCACAAATTACAGCATTCCCACATCGTTGAAAGCGGGAGTATTCAACAACTCAAATCATTACGGTTACTTCTTGGCAATGTCGTCGACCGCGACGTTTGGAGCATTGGTATATTCTAAGAAAAAGTGGCAGATATTCTTGTCGGCGATTCTACTGCCGTTGAATATTTTCAATCTTCTGGCGTGCAACACTTTGGGCGCGAATATAGCGTATATAGGCGCCATATTCTTTATAATTTGCAGCGGTTTTATCACAAAAAAACTCAATTGGAAACGACTCCTGGCGGCTTGTGCTTTGTCTGGAGCAGTCAACCTCATAATTGAGATTTCCGGCAGAACAAATATGTGGGAATCTTACGTACAGTTGTTTAAAGATATTAAGCGAGTGATTTCGCCAGGAGAAAGCGGAGATGGCGGAGGCAACAACAGTTCTGCGGGTACCGGCAGATTTGGGCTTTGGGTCCGCACTATTGCTGTAATTAAGCAAGTGCCTTGGTTTGGCAAAGGTCTTGACTTATATCACGGAAATAATATCTATGATACTTCTCTTGACGTGTCGCACAACGAATATATAACGATGGCAAGCAATATAGGCATTCCAGGGCTTGTGATGTATATCGGCACGGTGATATGGTGGTTTATCAGAGCGGTAAAAGCCAGAAAAGCGCTCACAGTTTGCGATTTGACTTTGCTTGCCGTGACGTTTTCGTATTTAATTTCTGCGGTATTTGGCAACTCGTTTACTTATACTTATCCCTATCTTCTCATATTTTTGGCGTTGAGTATGCAAAAACCGTGCGTCAGAGAAGATAAGTATAAAAAGTTGCAAGAAGCAAACGACGGTCTTATCGAGACATCTCAACTTGAAAAAGTAAGTAGTTAGCAAACGAGAGTTGCGGCGTAAACTATTTTAAAAAATTTTGAAGATTTTTGCAAAGAGAGTATAATTTCATTTGCGGAAGCGTATCATTTGTTCAAACAAAATGAAAAATTATTCAAAATCTTATTGCAATATAATTAATATTATATTATAATTATACTTGCTATTATATGATTCGTTCGCTAAATAGGAGTTTAAGAATGAAAAAAATATCAGTAATTTTGATAATTTGCCTTGTGGTCTGTATGGGTATTGCGATTTTTACGGGTTGCAATCCTTCATTCGGTCCAGTGGGCACAACGGAATACAAGGACAGTCCGGTTGTCAATAACGGCGGACTTGTCGTACAGCAGGGCGGATATCTCTATTACGTCAACGGAATGGATTCTACGTCAAACATCGTAAAGCCCGAAGATAACGCTTTCGGTAAGGCGTCTGTCAAGGGAAGTATTATGAAGAGTAAAATAGACGCTGAAGGCAATTTGAGCGAAACGGCAGTCGTAGTGCCGAAGATGTTTTACACTGCGGCTTCAAACGGCGGTTTTTATATCTACGGAGAGTGGATATATTATCTTTCGCCCAATACTAAGGCTGACAATAAGTCAAACGTATTGTCGTCTCAATCTGTTGCTTTCCGTACCAAAATAGACGGAACTAAGACTCAAGAAATTGCTACGCTGACGTCAAATTCCACTCAATATACTTTTACGGACAAAGCGTTTATATATTATGAAGACAGCGTTTTGAAAAAAGTGGGTTATGACAATGAAAAAATCAATAAGAAAGCAGAGAATATTCAAGAGGACGTAACTTCAGTCTTATTTACAGCAAAGTCAAACGTGGTATTCTTTTTGAAAGCCAGCGATTCTAAAGTGCGTCTCAACAATAATATTTATGTTTATGTAAACGGCGGAGTTAAAGCAATTACAGAAGATACTACTTACGATAAAGAAGGTGACTTGAGCGAAAATAACTTGAAAAAACAATATACATTTGCGCTCCTATCTTTTGACGCAAAGGAAAATACGCTTTTCTACACCAAGGTGAGCAATGACGCTGACGCGTCTAAGAAGACTTCGACCTACGCTTATAAATTTGATGAAAGTTATTCTTTTGACACGGCGAAGGAAGTGAGATACTCTACTTCGGCTCTCACCGGAGCGTCTATAATCAATCTCGGCGGAGATAAAGGAATACTTTATACAGCAGCGGCTGAGTTGCAAATTTACAAGGCTATATCCGAGACGGCAGGCGAAAACGATACTCAAAAGGGCGCTACGCTTTCTGCTACCGGCGCAGAAATAATTAAGATTGACGGCAATGATATGTACTATATATTGAGCAACACGCTTTATAAGATTGATTTTACCGATAAGAATGCCGTAACTCAACAATTGAGCGAAGACGCAATTCATACTTCGTGGCTCACGCGTTCGGTAATTGATAATTATTTGTACTTTATTGACAATACCTATAATTATATGTATAGAATTGACCTTACGGCTTTCGTAGGAGAAAACAATAACTATGTATTTGCAAAAGGCGAGATAGTCAGCGGTACTCGCAAAGCAACGCTGAGCAAAAACGACGACGATAAAATAGTCATCAAGTACGTCGCTGAGGATGCAAACGAAGAGGGTGTGAAGTATTATCAGATACCTAAGTTTATGACTTCCGATGACGCTCAAAAATATGCAGAGGCAACATACGAAGAGGAAGACGATAAATAAATTTTAAATAATAAGAGTTGAAAGAGGCTGTCGCATACGGTATTTGCAACAGCCTCTTTTATATTCTCAATCACACCTTTTGAGCGCGCTCAGGCGAAAGCAAAACATATAAAAAATACGCTCCCAAATCGGGAGCGTATCGTTGATATTGCTGATACTAAAGCGTTATGGTGACTTTGTTAAGGTTTCGCGGAGCGTCTACGTTGAGACCCTTGGCAAGTCCTATATTGAGCGCCATGAGGCTTACTGCAGTGCCATACAGTACCGGGGCTTCAAAGACGTCTGCATCCGGCATAACAATAGCGTTATTTGCGCAGGCAAGTACTTCCGGGATATTGCTAAATGCAGTTAGATTTGCGCCAAGTCCGTTTATTCTTTGCGCCATTGCCGCAAATTCGGCGTCGAAGTTGCCTTTGGGGGCAAGCATAATTACGTTGGCGTTTTCGTCAAGAAGCGAAAGCGGACCGTGCATAAAGTTGGCGGAAGAATAAGAGCGATTGAAAAGATAACAGCACTCCGTCAATTTCAACGCGCACTCGTCTCCGGTGCCAAGCATAGTGCCGCGCGATAATACGATAAAGTTGTTGAGCGTATGCAAATTCTTTGCCGCGCTTTCAATCGTAGGATTGAGATTGAGTATCTCCTGTATTCTGTCGGCAAGATACGCATAACTTGCATTAAAATCGCCTTTAAGCGCGCTTGTAAGCATATATAATGCAAAAAGTTCGCCTATATAGGTCTTTGTAGCGGCGACGCTTTTTTCTTCTTCAACGTCCATAAATAGATGGAAGTCGCACGTTTTTGCAATCGGGCTGTCTTCATTGTTGGTTACGGCAATTGTCATAGCGCCGTTTTTAATAGCCTTTTCCATTACGGCTACGGTATCTTTGGACATACCGCTTTGAGAAATTATTACCATACAGGTATTTTTCATATCGACGTTGCTGTCGTATACGGTAGTCAACGACGGATGATATTTTCCTACTTTTATGCCGGTGATAAGCGGGCATACGAAAGAAAATACCGTTGCTGCGTTGTCGGAAGTACCTCTCGCCATAGTTACGATATTGGTAATTCCTTTGTCATTGAAAGCCTTATAAATAGCAGGCAATACGGGTTTGCAAGCGTTTATAGTGCGTTTCATCATAGACGGCTCGCTGAAAATTTCTTGTTGCATTAACGTGGTCATTTTACACCTCTCAACTGTTTTTGTATTTGTACGCCCCTACAAATTGCCTTGAATTTGCAATGGGCGGAGTATTGACTTGTTTTGTATAGTATATCATATTACGCGGTTTTAAGCAATATATACCGCCTTTATTATATGTAAATAAAATCAAAGAATTTCTATCAATGCAATAGAGAAAGCACGAATTGTTCAGCCATACGTCCAGATTTCATACCGTTACGGATTGCCCAAGTCAATGCCATTTTCTCTAAAGTCGTATCGTCTATATCGACGCCGTATCTCTTGGCAAGTTGGCGCACGATATTGAGAAACTCCTGTTGATCGGGCGATGGATAGTATATCGAAAGTCCAAAGCGCGCCACGAGAGAAAGTTTTTCGTTCTTTGTATCCGACTTGTGGAGTTCGTCCATAGGGTCTATGTCGTTGCCGTCGCTGTAATGTTCTTTTATCAGATGTCTGCGGTTGGACGTCGCATAGATAAGCACATTGTCGGGCTTGACTTCAAGTCCGCCGTCTATAATGGCCTTAAAATATTTGTATTCCACCTCAAAGTCGTCAAAGGAGAGGTCGTCAAGATAAAGTATGTATTTATAATTGCGGCCTGCAATTTTGCTTATCAGGTCGCTGATATGCATAAATTGATGTTTATACAGTTCTATGACTCGCAAACCGTCTTCATAGAATTCGTTTATAAGGGCTTTTATCGTCGAAGATTTGCCTGTGCCCATATCTCCGTAAAGAAGCACGTTGTTTGCTTTTTTCCCTTCAAGAAAAGCTTTGGTATTCTGCATAACCTTTTGCTTTTGCAATTCGTATCCTACTAGGTCTTGAAGGCGCTTGGTATCCATACAGGTGATGGGTACGAGTTTGGCGCGATTATTTTCGTCAACTACTCTAAAGGCTTTGTTGAGTCCGAGTTCGCCAACTCCGTATGCTTGGTAAAATTCCACTACTGTATCCAAAAATGTTTGCGTCGTCTTACACTTTGAAAGGCGCTCGGTAAATTTTTCGATAAGATGCGCGTAAGGGGAAGAGGACTTTGTAAGAGTACTTTTAAAGCAAGTAATGTGTTTTAGACTATTTTCCGCCGTAGGCAATATGGATGGCGAAGTATTAAATGCTTCCATAAGAATACGGCAATCGTCGTATGCAAAATCCAATAGCGTTCCGTTTACGCTTTGTTTTCTCTCGCACGCAAGGGAAAACGTGTTTTCGTTGCTTGCTATAAAATAAGCTATATAGTAGTGCCAAGCGTTGCCTTGTACGGCGTGTCTTTCGGCAAAAGTAATCAATTTTCCGATAAGGTCAAAGGCTTGCAGATGATTTTGTTCAAATTCTGCAAAATCATTTAATAGAGAGCCTTTAAGGTTGTATAGTCTTAAGTTTTTTACATTCTTTATCATCACAGTATGTCTCTCGCAGTCTTTATATCTAAAATTATATACTATAAATTGCCTGTTATGCAAGAAATATATCTGAGTTAAAGGATATTTGTTTGTCCATTGCCAAATTTTGTGTATTGAACGAACGAATATTAGATGTTAAAATTAAGGTACATTAAGACTTTGTTCCGACGAAAACAAATAAAAATCTATGTCGGAAAGGAGGAAAAAATGATAAAAAAAATATCAAAATTGACTATGATAATGCTCTTGTTGGGTACTTTATTGGTTGGCAGCGCAGTTGCGTGCCAGATTCAAGCCCCACAGAAAGACGGCGAGTACGGTGACTGGAGCGTAGATTGGAGCGGACTCCGTCCGGGCGTAAAACCGCCTCCAGGAAGCAATCCGCAACCGCCTAGCGGCAATACCCCGGACGACGAGGAAGGGGGAAGTACGGTAATTCCGCCAAGCGAATTGACGCCCGCTACAAAGCCTGTGACATATACGGCTATGATAAAGAGCGCTACCAACAGCCTCAACGTACGCTCTGCTCCGTCGACGAGCGGACAGGTGCTGGGCAAACTCGACAAGGGGGATATGGTAAGATATGAAGGATTGCAAAACGGCTGGTATAAGACGGTATACAAGCAAAAGACGGCGTATATATATGCGGGTAATAACTATGCTTTCGTAGTGCATATGAAGCAAGGCAGCGAAAAAGTGGAAAACGTAATTGCCGTGGGAGAAGAACAGTTGGGGTATCCCTACGTTTGGGGAAGCCAACGCTATCACTGGGGCAACGGAACGCTCAATACCAATTTTGTTCCCGGTCAGTTTGACTGCTCTGCGCTTATGCAGTATATCTTTTACAAAGGTGCAGGCGTGCTGATGGATCTCAATACACGCTCTCAAGTCTTACAGGGTAAAGAGGTGCCGCTCGCAGACTTGCAAAGAGGCGACGTAATGTTCTTCACCAATGACAGTAGATATAATAATACGGGTGTGGAGAGAGTGGGACACGTGGCTTTGTATCTAGGCGATAATTACATACTCCATACGGCTTCGGATCACGCTGTAATAGAGGAGATAAGCGCCAAGAGGTGGAGTTATTTCATAGTGGCAAAACGCTTTATATAAATATGGACGTAATGGGAAAATAAATCAAATTAGATATCTCGATTTTCTTTGATGAGGTTGAGAAATAAGGCAGTACATCACGTCAAATATATCGCTACGCACGTTTTAGAAATATGCGGCTATAAAAATTGAGAATATGGATAATTAAGTATAAAAAGTTTACTCTCGGCAATGACAATTGCCATAATAAACAGTAAAACTGCCTCCAAATATTTTTACTGTCGTTGTCGGGAGTTTTCCTTCCTGTATAATCGAGCCTTAAATGGGTATGATTGATACAGGGAGGTTTTTTTATGAAGTTAATGGATAAGAGTAATACGTATGAAAATATCGTCAAAGAGTTAGAAAGCAGAGGAAAGAATATGGCGGTGTTGAGCGTCTTTTCGGACAGAGCCAGAGAGCAAGGGTATTTTACCGTTGCGGACAGGTTGGATACTATAGCAAAACAGGAGAGCGAACACTGCAAGGTACTGTATAGAATTATGCAGGAGGGCGACGAAGTGGACACGCTCGCGAATCTCATATATTGCGCGGGACAGTTGCACGCGTCCGCAAAGAGACTTAAGGATGCTTTTGCAGTGACGGCAAGGCAAGAGGGCTTTGAATATATTGCCGGCGTCATTGATGAAGTCGCTAAGGTGGATAGCGCAACCGAAGAAGAATTAAAAGGCGTAATGTCAGATCTTAAGGTGGGTAAGTTGTATAAAGACAGCAAGATAGTTAAGTGGCAGTGCATCAAGTGCGGATATTTATCTCACGGAGCAGACGCGCCGCAAATGTGCCCGCTGTGTTCGTCCCAAAAAGGTTATTTTCAAAAATCGCAAAAATGACTCGCAACTTATGATTGAAATAATTATTGATTTATTTACTGCCGGCGTGTTATAATAACTGAGTCAATGTAATACTTGAGAATAAATTGCATTAGGGCGGGAAATGAAATTTTTGGTGATTGACGACAACAATAGGACGAATCAAAGTATTGCCGACATTCTCGGTAAACTTGGAAACTGCGACAGCGCCTACGACGGCGTCGAAGGTCTTTATATGGCTGAGGCAAAAGCGTATGATTTGGTCGTAACCGAATTGATATTGCCCAAAAGAAGCGGGATTGAGATAATAAGAGAGTTGAGGAAAAAGAGCAATTGCCCAATTTTGATAGTATCGGCTCTGAATTCAGTCGAAAAAAGGATTGAGGGGCTTAAAGCGGGCGCAGACGATTATTTAAGCAAACCATTCAACAACGAAGAACTGTTGGTTAGAGCAGAAGCAATATTGCGACGTTATAATAATAATTTTTATAGCAAATACGTCAACGGCAATATTGAACTTGATTACAACAGCAAAATGTTGAAGATCAAAGGCGAGTACGTCAAAATGTCCGGCAAAATTTACGATATTTTGGAGTGTCTTATACGCAGCCGCAATATTATAGTCTCAAAAGACCAACTTTTCAACAGAATATGGGGGCTTGACAGCGATACCGTGATCACGGTTGTCGAAGTATATGTCTCTAAATTAAGAAAACTGTTGGAAGGCTACGGTTGCGTAGGTTATCTTAAGACAATTAAAAACTTGGGATATATGTGGTCTGATACCAAACATCTCATATCGGATGAGGAGGATTCTTGAATCTAAAAAGTTATTTTTCTATTTTAAGAAACTTTTAATAAACCAATTGTAAAATTTTTGTAAATTCTTAAAAGGTATTTTAATATATTTTTTGTGTATCGCGCCAGTTTAAGCACCAGATATTGTGTACTAATTGTTTAAATATATCCCTCAGTTATCATTTAACGTACGCGTATATATAAGCGCGAAAAATATTTAAGGTTTGTTTAAGGTTTTTATTTTAAAATAAACGTGAAATAAATTAGTAATCATAAGAGAGGGAATTATGAAAAAGACTAAGTTGATTACGGTTCTTTTGCTGTTAGCCGTGTTGGCTACGGTGTTTCTTGCTACGCTTGTAGCGTGCGAGCCTAAACCGGATGGGGGAATTAGTGGCAATCATACGCCAAGCGGAGACCCCAACGAAACGCCGTCCGGTAGTAATGACGACATATGGAAACCGCCGACTCCTTCGGGCAATCCCGGAGGTAATACGCCGGAGATTCCGAAATATACCTCCAAAGAGATGCTCAATAAGATCATCGAATCGGTGGAGGTGCCGGAGCAGGTTCTAAATCTTGACGTATACGTCAAATTTGAGAATGAAGATCAGGTGACGACAATTAATTTAAAGGGCAATTTCTACAGTGAAGTTCGCAACGAACTGTGTTTAGCCGTTTATCAACAGCAAAAAGGCGAGGCTGACTCGCAACGGCAGTTGGTTTTTGCAGTTTACATAGTAAATGACAAGATTTATATAGACAGAGCGGACGGAACTCCACTTATTTATCTGTCGGATTTCGACTTTAATTACATAATCCAGATTATCGAAGGCGCAGGCGGAATGGTGTCAGACTTGACGGGCTCTTTGGAGCAGTATATGGGACTGATAGACCTTGTGTTTAACGTCTTATTCGGCGTGCCCGAAGTGAAAGTCGGCGAAGACGGTTCTCAGTCTCTTGCAATGGAGTTGAGATTAAAAAGTCTCTTGAGCAATGTTACTACTTTTCTACCATTCTTGCCCTTTGATATCCCTATAGATATCAAACCTCTCGTAAATTACTTAGCAGATTTAATTCCCGACGAAACATTATATATAAAGGCAGATTTTGACAGCGATAGCAATCTTAAAAATGTCGGTGTCAGCGGAGTCGAATTAAATGGTAACAAAAACACCTTTGATTTGAGCGCAACTATAGATATACGCGATGAGGCGGATACTGATATAGGTTTACCCGGCAATTTGGCGGATAGAGCCATATCGGAATTTAGTTTTACAAACTTGCAATTTGACATCGACTTGATAGTGGATTCCGTCAAAGACGAAAGCGGTCATAATAAGAATTTTGACCTTGGCAAGATGATCAACAGTTTTCTTGGAGAATCCACGACCATAAGAATCCCCGAAGGTTTGTTGCTTCTCAATGGCGGTACTGGAGTGAGACTCTCATTTAAGTTGGACTTGGATCTCAATTACGATAAGTTGCCGCAAGACAACAACAAAGTCGCAATAGAGTTGTATCTAATCAATACTGACGGCACGCTTGTGGATAAGAACTTCAAGCCTCAAATGGGAATTTATTATAAAGAAGGTAGTTTTTATCTCAATACGGATAATATGTTGCCTCAATATCTCAACGGATTGAATATAAAACTTGACGCAGGACTCGACGATTTGGTATCAAAACTCGTCGATATCATTACCGACGCTATTGACGGCGTATTCGGTCTTGATTTTGCAGGACTTCGCAAGAGCGAAATTCAAGTAAATGACAACGGATCTTTGACGCTTTCAAGTATGTCTGCAGTAGAGAAAGTGATGTCTTCAACCAGCGCAAGCGTGGTTGCGCTTGCTAAAGAAAACGACGGTAGTTATAAACTCTCGGCAGGTATTGGAAATTTTGTAGATATGTTGGCAAATCTCTTGGGTCTTGGAGGCGTGAAAGAAAACGGCGTCGTGACAGTAGAACCAAATATATATACTGACGACACCAGTATCAAAGTTGTAGTCAACGATAATTTCTTCAAAGTGCTCGGCGGTCTTATACCGCAATTGAAAAACGTGTCTTTGCCGGACGAAATAGGCGATATAATATTGTCTATCAACACATCCGAAGTGGGACTTGACAGCGTCACGGTAGAAACTGTGCTCAACAATACGTCTCAAGTTGCCGGACCTGAGGACAGCACTATTACGATTACTGATCCGGCGTTTGCGATACGTCTGGGAATAGGTCAGTTTGTAATAGGCTTTAAAGACGAGAATTTTGCAGATTATATAGACAGCAAAGTAGATATTGAAAATACCGATTATCTATCGTCGCTTAACGGCGTGATAGAGCATTTGCTGGGCGGTATTAGATTTAGCAGCGGCTTTTCGCTTAACTTCTCGGCAGGAACTTATGATCTTGCGCCATTTATCGCAGGATTCGGAGTGTCGGAAGTAGAATCGTCTCAAATATTGTGGACATTCGACAATGACTTTATATTGGACGCGTCACTCAATCTGCAAATTGCGCTCAACAGAACGGATACTGCAAGATCTATGATAGTCTTGGAGATGAAGACTGAGAGCGGTATAAAGGTGGGCGACCATCAGATTATCGAAAAAGATCAAGTCTTGCTCGGTATATATGGATATAATAATAATATTTATATAGATATTTCTAACTTCAATATTGCAGGTATAGTATTGCCTAAATTGAGTTTTTCGCTCAACTTTACGGATTTGATATACACGCTTCTCGACAATGTGATAGGCGATTTGCTAAAGCAAATTAACGTGCAGGGCGGAGATCTCAAGTTTGAACTTGATTTCAAGGAATTGCTTGGTCTTACGTCAAGCGTTGTAGCGCAAGCCGGCGAAACGCAGAATTCAACTTCGCGCCTTGCTACGTACGCTCAAACTCAAGAGGTAGATCCGACTGCGGCAATAATATTTGCATTCAATGCCGATAAGTTCATACCGTCGATTTCGCTTGCCGCAATACTTGCGGTACTCAGCGCAACCAACACCGATATGGGCAACACCTTGGCAGAGGCGCTCAGCCTTATGGAAGTCGATTTGTCGGTTGAGTTGGGAAGAAACGACGGATTTATCTTCTCCTTTAGCGGCGAATTTATACCAAAACTCGACAGCAACGGCGAGTGCGTATACTACTTTGACGACAAAGGTAATCAAATCGTAAAAGAAGAGGGTAAGATTTACAGAAACATCAAAGATAAGCCTGCAAGCAGCGAAAATATAGACAAAAACATTGTCTACTATACGACCAAGAAGTATAACTACGGCAGTGATATGAAACTGGTATTCTCGGCGGGAACTGACGATCACCGCGTGATAGTAGGTAATCTCGGAGAGCATAAGTATCCGATAGAACAAAAAGCGCAAGAATTTATTGATTATAAGTCAGATCTTATTGAGGCAATAGTCAGCACTGTGGGTAAAGCTTCGGTACAACTTGATATCGACCTCCATACTCTTGACAACGAGATGAATCTCACGCGTCTTATCAACGCGATTTTGGCAAACGTAGGTAAAAAACTCGAATTGCCTATATCTCTTGATCTTGACGATTGGGACGCGCACGTTCAACTTGCTTTGGCTTGGGATCTTGATTTGACGAGATTCTCCAACAGTAAGATAATGCTTGAATTGAGATACGAGCAAAAAGTCATTATGGGATTGTATATCCATCGTAACAGTATTATCGTAGATCTTACGGGTCTTGGATTGTTCAGCGGAGAAATCGTCAATTCAAATATCGTGACTAAGGTATTCGGAATGATCGACGGACTTATAAAGAACATAGGCGATCTCGATCTCAACGATATAATCAACGATTTGTTGAAAAACAACGGTTTGCCTACCGTCGGAACAAAACCCGAAGAATCAGACAAACTTGCATTGGGCGAAGAAGTTGCTGCGGACGGCAGTGTTGCCACGCTTGGCGAAGGATTGGAAGTCAAAGATTTCATCAAGTATTTGACACAAGCAATCCATTTGGAGAATACGGCAATTGTCATTGACTTCACTTCTTCGATCATAAATGGAATGCTCAACGAACTTGTGGGCATCAATCTTGGACTTAATCTTGGACTTGACGGCGTATTCGACTTGTTTGGCGACAGTATCGAACTTGGATTTACAGTAGAAGATATCACAATGGATCTGTCTTTGAGTTTGTCGCTTGGCAAAGAGGTAACCATACCTATCAACTTCGACGATGTGCCGGACTGGGACGCATCCAGCGGAAGAGATTTTGCAAGAACGTTGCTCAATAATCTTGATATAGGATTTACAATTGATCTCGCCAACTATACCAACGACGTAGTCAATCTTCACGGACAAACAAAATATGGATTTATTGACGACTATAAGATGTATACGAGAATTATTATTGAAAAAGTCACTGCGTCTTCCGGCAAGAGATTGAATGGCGTCAAAAATAATCCGGTAGCAGCGCAAGGCTCATTCGTAGTCACTCTTGCTCATATCAACAAGGCAATGTACAATGATAATAAGTCAACGGACGCAAGCATAAAACCGCTTGTATATATAGTACTTGACCATAGAAAGACGTCCGGACAATTGATGTTGGCTATTTGTTCGGGCTTGGTAGAGTTCGTCGTAGATATAGGTGATACGGTAGGACAACAATACATAGATCTTGATTTGCTCGGTATGCTCGGACCGGTAATCGACGATTTGTTCTCAACCATAGACGGCGCGCTCGACGGCTTGAATAATCAGTCGGCAGAAACCGCAGCCCTCAGTGACGACGTTGCGACGCAAGAAGAAGAGCCAACCGGCATCAACAAAGTATTTGCAGATCTCGATGTAATTAAGTTGCTTGGAGAAAAGGGTATTATGCTCAATTTGAGAGCCAACGGTACGTTCAACGTGACGATTGAATTCAATCCATATCTTATCAACAAATTGTTGGATGATATAATGGGTTACGTCTTTGCTAAAGGCACGGGACACGAATCTATTATCAATCTTAAAGAAATGGCGCCTGATATGTTCAGCAAGAGTTATTTGGATATGATAACTTGGACTAGAGAAACTTACGGCGCAAACGGAAAGAGTAATACGCTTTGGGGCGATTTGCAAGCCAACCTTACCGATATGTTAAAAGACATCGTATCAGGTTTTGTACCGGGTGTAAGTTGGATGCTTACAGACGTGCTGCTTAACGGCGTTTATTCTCAAATAAGAAATATTGTTTCGGGATTATTGCCTTTTGCCGTGTGGAATACCGCTACGCTTGAAGTTAATATCGTCGACGCAACCATATCCAATATTCATTTCAGAGGACAGGATAACGGCGAGCATATTTATATCGACAATGACCCGAATAAGGGGATTGCATACGACAAAGGAAAAGATGCAAGAGGTTCTTGGCAAAATGCGAGTGACGGAGGTAAGGAAGGTTTCTTCACGGAGATATTTATTTACAACTCCTCAAACAGTGTGGGCGGATCCACTGCCGACGGTACAAATAACGGTATCGTGACTTGGGCAGATATTCCGACTAACATTACATTTATGCCTTATATCTACACTTCGGTTGACGCCGGCGTAAAAGAACTGATTAAGACAAACTTTGAAAATAAGGTGGCTATTTATCAGAAGGGTACCACTATAATGAGGTCAACCGTAGAGTTCAAAATCGTCAACGCCAACGGCTATGAGGAGGCTATGGGAGAAGAAAATCTCAAGGCTAAGTTAAGCGTCGCAGGCGAATTTAAAGTTAAAGCCATTGCCAAATTCTCGGGCGGAATTACTCGCACGCTTACGATTGACGTAGAGTCAAGAGACGACGGCGGCGGTCTTAAATACGTTGAGGACATCGAGATGCACGCTTATGACGATATGTTGCCCGACTTCTTGACGATATACACAAACGACGGCAAGTCAAGAAAGATAAATACAGAATATTTGTCCGTATCTAATTGGAGACCAAAAGATTATAAGGCGCACGACGTAGAGGCTACTGTTGCGTTTAAGAACGGAACTACGTTGCCAATGACGATACACTATCTTGACAGTACCGTAACTAAGATAATTATTGACGGTACCGAAGGTACGAATGTCAACGTCAATCTCTATGAATTTGACCTAAAGACGTCTAAGATAGAAGACTTTACTCCGTCAACGTTATTCTTTAAGTACCCGGACGGAAAGGCAGTGGGACTTGACATACTCAACGGATGGGATACTATGGAAGCAACGCATAATCTCTTTAGCAGACCTATAGATGTAGACGGAAAGTATTCTTCGGACGTCAGCGGCGGTATATTTACCATCACGACGAGTATTGCGGCATACGACGGCAGCGCTCAGCAGACGGTGGAACTGTCCTTTGTAGTCAAATCTAAGAACGTATATTCTTTGACAATCAACGGCGCGATAAATACAATCAATATAGATCCGTATAAGTACTATATGTATATGATTGGCGAAAGCGACGAAAATCCTTTCCCGAGCACGGTTGTGGCAAACTACTTGGATGAATATGCTAATCCAAATTACAATCCTGATATAGAGGGCGATTCCAAAATCATCAGAGACGAGTATGACGAAGAGGTCAACGTGATATGGAAGAACCTTGACAACGTAATATTTGATTGGAACAACAACAACGATACAGTCAACAAGGTCGACGTGGCTTTGGACAACAGCGCGTATCCCAACAGTTCGTTTACTTGGACTTTCAAGAAGACGGAAGTTGCCGTAATGAGGAATGAGGTGGAAGCAATATACTTTGACGAAGCGTTGACGCAATCTGCGCTCTTCATAGATCCTTTCCAATATCTCATCAACGGTAAGGGAACCGCAAACTTCCCGGATTACGCATACGTTCAGTTCACCAACGGCGCGGTTTACTATATGCCGATTGCTTGGAAAGGACTTGAAAACTTCAATATCAATCCAAACAGTCCGGCTCAGTTCATACAGTTTGAAGTAGTAATTGGTTTTGATCCTACGGTATATAACAGCACGGGGCAAATAGTCGATTACAGCGCTATCAACGGTACGCTTTTGCAAGAGAAATTCGTCAACGTGCAGGTTGAAGACCGTATACCTAGCGGTATAATGGTTGACGGAAGCGCGCTTGTCGGCGGAACGTATTATGTCGATCCAATACAGGTGCTCTATTACGGACAGAATCCATTCCCGGAGAAGGTGACGGTGAAATATATGAGCGGCAAGACTTCTGTACTTGAAGTGTCGGACGCGCATTGGGAGAGAAACTTTGCTATTACATTGAAGGGCAAGAAGAATCTCAAGGCTAGGCTTAGACTCAACGACGAATATTCGTTTGACATTGATGTGGAGATTATCGACAGAAGCAATCTTAAGTCTGATTTGACTCAGATGTCTATGGATCCGTACGTATATACCATTGACGAGAGAGGCAACAGAGTATACAATGTCTTCAATGACAACATCAACTTGTATCAATGCGTGGGTACGTTTGACCTCGAGACCTTTGCCGTAGTGGGCAGAACACAATTCTCGGGTAGCATATCCGAAGATTACAAGACTTTCTTGAAATACGTGCTTACCTATGAGTTGGACGGCAGACAAGAAAGCATTATGGAGACAGATATAGATTATATCAAAGACTTCATTGCAAACAATATAGATTCTATTACGGTCATATCCGCAGAGGTATGGGAATACTTCAACGTACCAATCGTATGGGATTTGAGGGATATCAATTACAGCGTTGCGGATACCTATACCGTAAAGACGATAGTACAGGCTGCCGACGCTGCTTTCAACAAAGAGTACAAAGTCGACGTCGAAGTGAGAGCAAAGAAGGCTTTGACTATTTCCGGCGGCGTTCAGTACATTATGGTTGGCGGCACTAACTTGAGCGAAACGGCGAAGCTGACTCAAAGACTTACGCTGACCAAGACGGTCATATTCGATGACGGTACGTCGGGCGTCTATGAAGTTACGCTTGATCTTACAAAGATACAGTACAGCGACTCTAAGTCCGCTACGCTCAGATGGAGCAATGGCGCTGACGGTAATATGGTCATCACCGATTTGAGGACTAATACAGTCATTAAGTCGGATCAAGTTGAGGATTGCGCAATGAATATCGAAGTGACGGTATGTAGCGGAGATATTGCTCAAACTTGCACGATGAAGGTCCACGTATTGGACAATCAGATGGGTTAATGGGGGATAATTAGATGAAAGGGAAGACTTTAAGGAAAATTAGTCTAATATCGATTTTTATAATTGCGGCGCTTGTGCTGTCTTTGGTTGCAGTGACGTTTTTGACAAATACTCAACCTAAGGCGCAGGCGGCGGCAGGCGTGCTCTATACGGCGGAGTATCAAGGTGACAACGGTACTCTTACTAACGGACAGCATTACAACCGCGATACAATAGCCGCAAAATACGGCTTTTCTACAAGCCAAGTGTTTTCCATCACATCCGGTGCAGAACTATACGGATTTCTCTCGGGGGAGTACAGCAGTTATAAAGTAGGTTTTCTTACTTGCGACGTAGCGATAGCCTATAATGCCACCAGAGAGGGGTATGATACTATCAACCAAAGCAGTTCTGCCGCTATATTTGACGATATATTCGACGGCAATGGTTATACCGTAAAAATTTACGGCGGCGTTGGTCTTGCGAACTCAACTGAAGAAATCAAAGACAATGAAGGCTATAGATCAACTTATAGAAACGGCGCGGATAGATATGACAACATCGATATTTGGTACGAATTTAGCGGTTTTTTAGTAGCGCAAAACTACGGTACTATTACCAACTTTACTCTTGACTATACTTCTCCCCACAACGTAATTGAGGCAGTATGGGGCGAGACCGGCAATAAGACGGGCGACTTGGGTATGTCTACCGTAGATAGACTTATGTCCAGTAGGGAAGGCGTATTTGCAGCGGGAATAGTTGCGGGACTCAATGGATACGGCGGTGTGATCGACAACTTGAAGATAAGCGTCAAAAATGCTTTTACGGTAATTAAAAGAGCCGGCAAGTCGGGGCTTTATCTTGAAAATGCAGGATACTCCGGCGCTATTGCGGGTAGAATAGAAGACAACAGCAAGATCAACAACTGTTGGGTAGATTTGGCTAACGGCGCAGGCGTATTTGCCGGCGCGCAAGGAAAAGCCACTTCAAATCCTTTGACAGACAATCACAACGCTTTGGCAGTCGCAGGCGGTCTCGTGGGAAATATCGACTCCGGTACTGCTCAAATTACTTACTGCGCATTGACAGGTAACGGACAAGTCAAGGCTTTTGCAAACAGAGCGGCAAAAGACGGAAAATTCAAGTCGTATTCCGGAGGTATCGCAGGAGGTTGTGTTAAAATTGCGACGGACTCCAGCGTAACCGATTGTAACAGCGATACAGACGTGCGCGTAAGAGTAGGTCAAATAAAAGGTATCATTTCATCTTGGACCGGTAGTAGATTTAGCAACTACAACAACAGACCGCAGGAGTCTATGGGGTCGCTTTTTGACGCTGTGGGAAGTGATGATGAAATAGAGAGTCTTGCAATTTTATTTAATCTTGAGACGTTGATGGACAATAATGCGTCGGGAAATCACGCTTTTAAACCTACCGCGCCTGATGGGAAACTCGTATTGGACGCTTCCGGTAATTTAAGAAATTGGTTGGAGATTAATCCGGCGTCCGAAGGCGGAACTATAACCGCTATGTTTGATATGGATAATCCTAACTATGATATAAGATTACATATAGTTGCGGACGGACACGACGAATTTAAAAACAGCGGAGCAATGGACTCTGTCAATTTGACTGGCTCGTCGCGTTATTATCAATATAAGATGCGCGAAGGCGAAGGCGGCGGCTTTATTTGGTCAGGTACTTTTTCAAACGATTACGATTCTTCAAATCACATCAGCCTTATACTTGACGATCCAATCTATGCCGAGATTTATATGATAGCTTCTACAAATGTCGGCAAATATAATTATGAATTCGGACGTATGGGAATTTTGGAATACAGCGACACCAACGGAAACAACGGAGTCAGACCGTATAACGGTACAGCGGATCCGCTTAAACTTCCGACAGTCACTATGACCAATTATCCTGCGTTTGATACGAGCGTATTTGCAAATGAAAATCTATGGAACATTTCGCGTAGCGGTAAAACCGTAAATATTTCTCAAGCGTATATGCCGGGCACGTACAGAATGAAGGCTGAGACTAAACTTGGCGAGCGTACGTACGGATATTATAACGAAACGGAGAGGATGCTTGCTTGGCAACCTAAGACCGATTATGTTTTTTCGATTTTGCAAGGCGTACTCGCTTTCGGTAGCGGAACCACGACTACGGACGGTTGGCAGGATCAAGTTACGTTTGAACTGACTATGAATAGCGCAAGCGACTTTGACAGTATAGAATTCCAACGTAACGGCGAATTCCCAAGCGATTCGGCAGACGGATTTAGAATAATCGGAGCAAGCGCGTACTATACCGTCACAGAGACTACCGGTAAAAACGGTACGGCGTATACTTTCTATGCCTATAAGAGGGACACCGTCACTGAAGAAAACGTTGTAGTTGCAGTCAGCGATAGCAGAACCGTTCGTATTGACAGAGAGGCTCCGGAGGTCGGCGAAATAGAGTATTATATGGTCGAAGACGGCGTAGAGAGACTTTTGTCCGAAGACGACTTAGAGTATATTCAAGAGCACTGGACAAAAAATCAGATTTTGGCAAAATTTTCCGTAAGCGACAATGGAAAGTCGGGTATTGCAATTGCACCTAAAGGAAGTAATATTGATGAAGAAGTGCTCAATATCAACGGCGATAGAAATGTTACCGTAACTATCAACGATAGCAGACCTATAGTGTTGGAGTATACCGACGCGAGAGGTCATACTGCGCCTGTAAATTTGCAAATCAACGTGGACAGAATTGAAGGAAAACTTTCTTTTTCCGGGTCGTCGTACAGACCTGAAGGCAGATTTAACTACAGTACCAAAAACGTCACGGTGCGTTATGTCGCTAACTTCGGTATGTCGGGTTGGAGAATGTATTACAGTTATCAAAGAGACTCGCAGGGTGAAGATATTTGGATTGCAAGCCCCGATCTTCTGACGGATAGCGGAGCAGTCAAGACATTTACTATTGACTGGAATATGGGCAATATAAATACCGGGCTCGGTGATGATTTTAAGATAAAGATGGTCAACGAAGCGGGGCTATATGAGGAAGAAGTTTTTCCGACGGACGCAAAAGGAGATAGACTTCCCAATGACGTCATCGGCAACTATATAATATGGTTGAGAGTCGCGAATATATATCTTGACACCAATCTCAATAATATCTTTGTCAATGACAACGGCAGAGTTTTGAGCGTCGAAGAGATTTTGAGAAGCGAAGAAGATAAATCCAGGTATCTCGACAAACAGTATGACGGCACGGACGAGTATGCGGGAAAGAACGGCTATCAATTCTATACGGACTTGTCTTTGCTCAATAGTTACGGATTCTATTCCAACGACCATTTGGGAGTAATATACTCTCCTTCGGGGATATTCATGAGAAATCCTATAGACTTGGGCGAGAACGGTATTGTTCCCGTAGAGATGAGATATAAGTCGTCTGCAGTGGGAGACTCCAAACTGTCTTTCCAAGTTGTTTTGACCGGCGTGGACGGATATAAATATATCGTTTATTTTACCGATTTGTCAGTCATCAACTTTGAAGAGGACGTAGAGGTCGAGGAGGGAACGTATTGGGAGACGGTAGAAGTAGACGTCAAAATCACAAAACGCGAAGTCGTAATAGAACTTAGCGAGCAAGAGGCATTCAGCAGTAGTAAGCAGTATTATTACGGAGACAGCATTCCTACCGAAATAGACGTATACGTGGAGTCTACCGGAGAATTCGTGACTGTCAAGATTGATACTAAAGCGTCTTCGACGGCAAATATAGACGAATATGACGTCAAAGGCATCTCTCCCAACGGATATGGTAATATAGAATACCGTATCAATTCGACGACGATTGTTATCAATCCGAGACCGATTTCAGTCGATTTGAGATTTGACGGCGGTGACGTAGGCAATATACCTACGGGTATCAAAGCCGGTAAGGTGCATAATATCACCGGTACGTTTCAAGATGTCAACGGCGAGGCTCAAAAAGTCAATGTTGAGTACATTCTCAACAACAAGCCCGCCAGCACTTTGAGCGCAGTAGGCTTGTATACGGTAAATCTCACTTTGTCCAACAACAATTACGTAATTGCAGGGCAGAACTCTTTTAAGTTTAGTATTGCAAGAGGACAGTTGGATATCCAAACGGGTGTGAGAATAAAGGATTATACAGAGGAAGAATTGGAGTATGATTTGGTGATTGACGAAGAGGCTAAAGAGCAAGGACTCTATTCCGACAGTGACTTGAAAGTAACTTATTACGAGTATCTCGAAGGCGCTGTGTATAATGCCGCTGAACAAAAAATTGTCGGTAAAGTAAGCGACGAGCCTATGACGGAGTATCCAAAGGAAAGAGGTTTGTATCTTGTAAGAGTAGAATTTGTCACAAAAGACAATCCTAACTTCTTCCCTAAGAGCGATTATGCAGAGGGCTATCTCGTCATAGTAAAGGCTTCGACGACGGTCAACGTAGAAAAAGTCGTATTGGAATACAGTTATACGGCAGAGATGTTTACCTATGACCTTGTTGACGCAGTCGCAGAAGTTGTATCTTCGAGCAACAAGCAACTTTGGTCTGCAAGTATGTCTGCGGAAGGTATAGTCAAGGTGCAGTATAAAGACACCAACGGAAGTTTTGTAGACGTTGCTCCAAGTCCTAATGAAGGCGGCGGCTGGTATTCAGAGACGGGTAGATATGAATATAAAGTAACTTATAATGGCAACGACGATTACGATACCAGTTCTTTAGACGTAGTTATGATAATCAACGAAGCAGAACTCAAAGGTATTACATTTAACTCTGTCGAAGCAGTTTACGACGGAAAAAATCACGTGCCTACCGTAAGCGGATTGTTTAATTATACCGGATTGAAGATTACATTTAGATACGGCGTCAGCCAAATTCAATGCGACGGAACCAACGCCAACGAGGCAATCAAAGGTTTTGAGTTCATAGACGCAAGAGATTACAACGTGACAATGACCATCTCTAAAGATGGATATGCGACCAAGGAACTCCAGACGAAAGTCACTATCAAAAAGGCTAAGATGGAAGGCGTGACGGCAGGTCTTGTGGACGTAGCGTATGACGGTAAGAGACACGACGTAACTTTCTTGGGAATTAAATATGACGGCAACGGCGGAATGAGTTATAATGGCGAACCTGTCATTATCAGCGACGGATATTCGGAAGGTAACGCGTATGCTACCGACGTATATATCGAGCCGGGAGTAGGTCCTTCCTATTATACCGGAGAGGTTACATTAAAATCTGCCAACTATGAGGACTTGGTACTCAAGACTCAAATCACAATTAGACAGGCATTGTTGCCATATAAAGAAATAAGCAAGACATTGCCTAACAAGGTGCCGAGCGGAATGAATCTAAGCGCATACAGAGGCTATTTTGTAGACGCAGGCGGGAATTCCGTCGAGTGCTTATTGCAGTACCGCAAATATCTCAAGGGCAACGAAGACAAAGGCGAAATCGTTACGCCTGACGAAAACGGAATTATTGCCGACGGAAGGTACACTGTGTGGATTGTAATTCCCAACGATAACTTCTATATCGACAGATATTGGACGGTTGATGTAGGCGAAATCAATAGCGCTGAAATCTCTACAGTCGGTTGGGTGGCAATAGGCGCTGTCGCGGTACTTATGGCGGCTGCGGCAATCACCGCAGTGATCGTGGTCAAGAAGAGAAAGAAAGCAGGCATTGTTTAATATGGAGGAAGAATTATGACGCAGACAAAAAAGAAAACTATAATTGTTTTGGGAATAACTTTAATATTGATTTTGTGCTTTGTTATATCCTTTGTGGGGCAGAGCGCAGATGTCGCAAGCGCAAATTCGGCTTCCGCGCGCAATGCCACGCAAGATAAGTTGAATAGTATTATGTCCAACGGCGAAGTGCACGGTAATATAAGTAATGACGGAACTCCAATTTCCACCCCTGCCGAATTGAGGGATTTCTTGTCGTCAGGAAGCGGCAAGGGTTATCTAACCAATGATATAAACAATTTCTTTTGGGATGACAATCGTCTTACAAGTACTCTTTCGTCGGTAAATATGACGGAACTCAACGGCAATGGATATAAAATCACTTTGACTGCAACTAATGTTGCATCAAATCCTTCAAAGCACATAGATACAGATCTTACCGCAGGCGATAAGGGTAGCATTAGTTGGACGATGTTTATGTCGACGTTCTTTGCAGGTGAAAATACTAAGTATACCAATTACGTCGATCTTCACGGAGGATTGATAGGTTTTCTTAGGAATTATCAGACGATTAAGAATTGTAATTTTGTTTATAGCGGTAATATTGACACGTCGTATGCGACGAACTGTTCGGGAACGATGGGATTGATTGCGGCGCTCTCTTTGGGTACAATAGATAATTGCAGTCTCACTGTCAACGGAAAAATCAAATATTACAGTGATACCACTTGGAATGGTAATATAGGAACAGCTGATTACGGCGCAGAGAGCAGAACGCAACACTCGTTTGCATTGGGCGGATTTGTAGGTACGATGACGTCCGCTACCGCAAGAGTTTCTAACAGTAAGATTACGCTCAATAACAATTTTGAGTTGTCGATAAACGCAAGAAATAAGAGCGGAGGCACTGCATATCACGATCCGTATTCAAGATGTTGGACGGGCGGAATTGTCGGCTGGATGGCAAATAGCGCGCAGGCATACAATATCGTTACCGAAGGCAGCGGAGATCTTGACGCAAGAAGCGTCAACGACCAAGCAAGTCCTAAAAGAGGACGCTCTTTCTCGGGAATAATCGCAGGCATTTCCGGCGGCGACGGTTCGGGAGGACAAAATTCTCTCGCCGGTTTGATTGGCTCTTCCGGAACAATAAACGGCGTAATCAATAATTGGACCGGATACGCAAAGTTTTTGACTTTTGATACTCAATATTCTCCGACCAACGTAACCGATAATTCAATTCGGTATCTTATTATCGGCGTTGCGGGTATGATAAGCAGTACCAACTCCAACGTAACTAATATATTTATGAATAAAGACGTGTATTCAGGTACTACGTTTTCGGTTGCGTTCGACTATACAACGGCAAAGGGTACCAACGGAGTCAATAAAGGCAGATATTATTCGACAAATATTTTGATGCAGGACGTTCTGTCTCAGCCCGACGGCTCAGAAAATTATACTACGGCGTCCGATACGCACGCATATCTTGCATTTGCCGGCACGGAGACAAGTTCTCCGTTGTGGGCGGTGTATGATATCAAGGACAACGAAGGTATTCTTTGGTCAAAGTCTGTGACGAATGCTTATACAAACAGAACCGATCTTGAGTATTATTACGACCAAGCCACGTCCATAGAGGACGCTAAGAAGTTCGACGTTACGCATACGGAGATACCTCGTAATCAAAATCAAAATTACCTCATAAAATATACTCACGGAAAGGCTGTCTTCTTCACCAAGTCTTATGACAACGCATTGGACGAGTCAAATCCCGATAGAGTCGTGCTCTCATCGGTAAGATACGGCGCAGGTCTGACTGCACCCAATTTGAATCTATATTATGACAAAGAGCATACTAAATTTATAAGAAGACTTACAGAAAAGAGTTATTGGGTATCGAGAAGCAGTAAAAGCAATGTGCTTGTGAGAATGTCTGACGCTATTGTATCTCCCGATACTTACGAGTCATTCCTATACGTCGAGAGCGCCGAAGGTCGCAATTATAATTATATTCAATTTGTCGACTCGACATATAGATACGTATCGTATATATATGACGATCCGGTTTTCAATGCTTATAAGGAGAAATATCCCGATTACGAGCCTGTCAAGGCCAACGAGAAACTTATAGATTGGCAGCAAAGAGTTATTCAGACAGTAGAGCCTAAATTGACTTCGATAGATTGGGGATACGCTAACGATATTACCAAGACAGATGATATCGAAAGCGATCCTGCAACCGGCGAAATAATTTCTTACGGCAAATTTAAGACGACGTATGACGGAGATCCGGTCGTGTTCGATATTTCTATTCCCAAAGGTACGCTTATCAACAACGAGACGTGTACGGCAAATTACGAGTATAGGATGTGGAACGATTATGAAAAAGAATATTATAAGGTAGACAGTTGCGTCAACGCCGGTACTTATAAGGTTGTCGTTATGGGGTTGTCTAACGATAATTACGCGCTTGCAGGAGCGGGGAAGGTCGAGTATTGCATTGACTTTGTCATTGAACAGCGTCAAATCGGTATTATCAATAAGGTAACCCAAGAATTGCAAGACGGTAAATATTACGTCAAAGTTCCATACGAAGCGCGCGATATAGATTTGGCAAGTGAGATAGAAATCTATCCCAATCAGTCGCAGGCGAATGCTTCGGGATCAAGATTGGTTCTTTACAATATACTTAATAAAGATAAAAATATTATTAAGTTTGAATATAGCGCTCACGGTGACGAGGAATTGAATATGCGCAACGTAGGTCAATTCGAGATGGAAATGAGTTTGCTCGGCGGTATAAACTCAAGTAACTATATTTTGCCGGAAGTGACGACGTTCCTTGTTGAAATTATTCCTGCCGACGCTACTTTGAGCACGCAAAAGAGTTTCTCATATCCTTACGGTTTTCTTGTAAAGGATCGAGTCGAGCCGTCAGTGACGGTTACAGGCGTGGATGGAACGAATTTGACGTTTGACGGCGTAACATATTATAAAGAGATAGAGCCTGGTGTATTTGAGCAGACGCCTTCCGAGCCGTTTGACGCCGGAAACTATCGCATAAAGTTCGATTTCCTCAATGCTTCGTATACCAACTATAACGACGCGTCTATCACAGTTGACGTGACAATTAAAAAGAGAGAAGTTTATGCAACGTATATTGACGGAAACAATCAAGACTTGGTAGTTCCGTACGGAACTTCCGTAGAAGAAGTCGGCGTTAAGTTGAACAGACAGATGGGCGAGGGCGGTATTATTGCCTATGAATACAGTTCAAGTTTTGCAACTTTTGAATTTAATAGATTGGAGGAGATTAGCCCCGGAACTTGGAAGCCTACGGATATATGGGTTGATAAAGCCGTCGACGCCGGAAGTTATTTAATCAAAGTCGGAGTAGACTTCAAGGTAGGTACGACTTCTACCGGTTGGCAGATAAACGAATCCACTAAAGATAACTATACAGTCTTATACGACTTTTATATGGTCACGATAGAAAAGAAGACCGTATATATAGATATTAAGGATTACAGCAGAGAGTACGGCAGCGCTTTGCCGGAATTGATAGGCAATGCCAATGCTGCTGACGGCGTAAGGGCTTGGCGGTACTCAACGGATATCGGAGAAGACAACTATTTCTTCCCCGGCGATAATATCGTAATATTGCCTTATCTTAGCAATACCGATCAGTTTGCGTATGCAGGAGATTTGTATACCATAGAGACGAGTGATGACAAGGCTCATATGTCGGACTTGGATCATCTTAACGATCCTGATTTAGAGACGTACAATAAGGTGGACAATTACGATATACACGTCAATTCAATAGGAAAATATACCGTTACGCCAAGAAAAGTTAAGATCAAGGTGTATCTCAATACCAACAGCGTAATTTACGGCGACGCTTTGCCGGGAGATGTCGTAGCGCAAGTCGTAGGAGAAAAGGGGTTCTTTGAGAATGACGGTATTCAACTTATAGAATTATGGGACGGCGTTAAAGTGGGAAGTCCGGTCGGAACTTATTATGTGTCTGTGAGAATCCAAGAAATGCCCAACGGTATGCACGCAAATTATGCGCTTGATATAGAAGAGGCAGAATTTGAAATTACTCCGAGAACGCTTACGATAATAGACGCTGAAGTTGTAGGAGATACAGACTTTAAGTTTGACGGTGAGATTCACAAGCCAAGCGTAATTCCGACATTTGCAGAACAAGTGGTCGGCGACGATAAGATAGAGTTCAATTATAACTATTTTGAGATAGTCGACGGAGTAATGTCCACCGAAGCAACGGAAAATCCGCAATACGCAGGCTCCTATAGAGTGTTTATTGCAGACGCGTCCAACCCCAACTATACGGTTGTATTTGGCGAGGATTACGTACGCGGCAACGTCGTGATGAACATAACCAAGAGAGAGGTAAAGATAGACGTTTTGCCGGCGTATAGAATTTATTCCGTCACGGGTTCGTTGACTCCTATTATGAGAGGAGAAATTCACGAAGAAGACGGCTATCACTATTATACAAAAGATGAGGCTGAGGCAATTTACGGCGAAGACTTCTATAAACCTTATAAATACGCTCAAGACTCCGTAGATAAATTTGTGCAAGACAAAGAGGATCTCAAAGCCACGATGTATATCGACGAGTATTACAAAGAACTCGGCGTCAAGAGAGGCGCCGTCAAGTTGAGATTTGACGGTCTTGTAAAAGACGAGTCTTGCGTCGACGCAAACGGCGATTGGAGCATTGGAGAAGAGGAGAATGACGGAGTTGTAACTCTTCGCGGATATCGCAACTACAATATAATAATCAATTTCGGAGACTTGCACGTGCTTGGCGGAGATTTGTCAGATGTCGAGAGATATGTAAGTTTGCGCAGTTACGAGCAGGTTTACAACGGTCAGGACAGATACGATGACTTCAAAGTTCTTACGTCGAATGAGAATATCGCAAATGCGCTTAAGTTTAGCGTATTCAAGTACGTCGCTATTTCAAGCCTGTCTAAGTCGGAGGCAGATACTTTGGCAAACGCTTACGGCAAGTATACTCAGTCAGAAGAGGACGGCAAGACTGTCTATGTGAGAGACGACGAAGCGGGAACATACGTAAGGAAGTTCTTCCGCAGAGTGGAAAACGGAGACTCGGTCAGCGACAAGATTGTAGACGCCGGTCAATACTTTGTTTATATCACCCCAGCCGACGCCGGAGCAGGAATCTTTGAGGGAGTGTCGGATACAATTTCCTTTACTATCAGCAAGGCTGAGCGTCAAGTCAGCGCCGACGACATCAAAGTGTCAGTCAACTACAACAAGATTACGCTTTCAAGCGCTATCGAGGGAATGGAGGTAAGTTTTAACGGCGCAGGTTACGTCAACAGAAATACCTTCGTCGATCTCAGCGCAAATACTCCTTATGTCGTCAAGGTGAGATTTGCCGAAACCGCAAACTATAAGCAATCTCAAGAGATTACGCTCAATTTGCGCACCGGTATAGATATAATAGATATTAAAAATACTCTTGATAAATTCGACAAGATAGACTTTTCTAACGTCGACGAGTACGAGAGCAAAGTCCTTGCGTTTATTGATTCTGTATCTCAAGAGGATCTGGCGCTTATAGACCAAGCCAAATTTGCTAAATTGCAGGCTTCCTATGAGCAACTATTCCGCGGCGCAAGTACGGTAATCTCCGGCGCGCAAAAGGTCGGCGCTACTGCCGTAGGAAAGTCGGGTAAGACTGGTTCGGCGGCAAAGACGGTTGCGCTTTCTATGAGCGGAGCAGGAATGTTGGCGGCAGGTCTTATGTTCTTTGCAAAGAAGAGGAAAGACGACGAGCAAGAAGTGTCTCCCAAGAAGTCAAAGCGCGTCACCGTCAAGAGAGCAAGCAAAATATTAGTAATGGCAGTAGCCGTGGTTCTTGTATGTTTGACGGTATTCGCAGGCTGTACGCCGGATGGGGACAACGGAGGTTTTTCTAAGGCGGATCTTTATAGAATTGCGTCTTATCAGTCAGACAGTCAGAGCGAGCGGCGAGATTTGATTATTGAAGTTAAATCGAGCGGAATATCATTGTATAAGTACGAAAACGGCAAAGAGACCATCGACGATAGAATCGACGTGTCGAATATCGCGTTTGGCGCCGACGGCATAGGATTTGAATTCGATGACTTGTATTTTGTTAATTCGCAGTTTACGGTCGAAGACGATATCGCTACGTTTAAAGCAGATATTAGAGAAACTCTCGTATTCTTGGGAGTAAGCAATGCTGTCAACGGCAAGGTGTCTGTCACCGTCAACACTCAAAAGGAGAGTCTAAATACGTTGGACGTAAGTTACGACGTGGTCAACGCGGGAATTACTTATAACGTGACAATCTCCGTAAAAGTCAATTGATTTGAAGTTTTGGATATGAGAGGTGTCCAATCTTATAAAATACCGACGCAGGTTAAATCCGCGTCGGTATTTTTTTCAGTTGTTTCTTCACTTGCAAATCGGTGTCCTATAATCTATAATAAATATAAAGATACTTCAAGTGAGAAAAGGAGAACGGTATGGACGATATCCTGATAATCGGCGGAGGCGCAAGCGGACTTATGTGCGCATACTTGCTCGCAAAGGGCGGGAAGGCGGTCACGGTATTGGAAAAGAACGACCGTGTCGGTAAGAAGTTGCTTGCTACCGGCAACGGTAAGTGCAATCTTACCAACGTCAATCTTACGCTTGATGATTACAACACCGCTCTTATAAAAGATATATTAGACGAGTTTACGCCGAACAAGGTGATTGATGAGTTTGCTTCAATGGGGCTTATGACAAAAGTCGACGGGGAGGGTAGAGTATATCCATACAGCGAAAGCGCCAATACCGTTCTCAACGTGTTGTTGCGAAAACTCGAAGAATACGGCGTAAAGATAGTTTGCGACGCTTTTGTCAACAAGATTACGCCGATTGACGGCAAATGGAAAGCAATTGCGTCCAAGGGCGAATATATTGGCGATAAAGCAATTTTTGCCTGCGGCAGCAATGCTACGAGCGGGATTGACAGTCTAAATTTAATAAGCAGCCTGGGACACAGCGTGACCCCATTTAGATATGCGATTGCTCCGTTGACGTGCGACGGAATTAAGGGTATGGGCGGCGTGCGCGCCAAAGTACACGCGTCGATAATTATCAACGGAAAAGAGATAATGGGCGAGCGCGGAGAAATTCTTTTCAAAGACGACGCGATATCGGGAATACTTGCATTTCGTCTTTCTTCTGCGCTTGCAAGATATAGCCAAAGGGTTGAGAGTTGCAAAGTGAAGATAGACTTTGCGCCGGATATTCAACAAGATCAGCTTGCAGATTTTATATACTCCAATTGCAGCGTTTTTGCTCCACTTGAGGGTATACTGCATAAGGCTATCGCTCAAAATGTCCTGTCGCGAGTTCCTATGGACAGATCGTGGATTATGTCGCGTAAAAAATCCAATGACATTGCAAAATCGTGCAAAGCGTTTGATGTAAATATACTTGGAGTCGGCTCAAGAGCAAACGCGCAAATAGCGTGCGGAGGAGTTTCGCTCAATGAGTTGGATACGCGTACTTTGCAGTCCAGACTTCACAGCGGACTTTATTGCATTGGCGAAAGCGTAGATGTCGACGGACTTTGCGGCGGAGGCAATCTTCATTGGGCTTGGGCAAGCGCAATGGCGGCAAGTAAGGATTTGGTATGATTAGAGCAGATCAAATAAAACTTCCTATAGATTTTACTGACAGCGACGTTAAAAAAGGCGCCGCCAAGACGCTTGGCGTAAGCGTTGGAGACATTAAAGATATTGAGATAATTAAAAAATCTATCGACAGCAGAGATAAGAGCCGTATAAGATACGTATTGAGTATTGCGGCTACTTTGGACGGCGAAAAGAAATACCTTTCAAGACATCCCAATGTAAAGGCGTATACTCCGCCTGAACGTCAAATTGAGAGCATAATGCCGAAGGATATACCTTCGCCGTCAAAAAGACCGGTGATTGTGGGCTTGGGACCTGCAGGGCTATTTGCCGGATTGACGCTTGCAAAAGCAGGTCTAAAGCCTATAATTATCGAGAGAGGCAAAAGCGTTGACGAAAGAGAAAAGAGCGTTAATGATTTTATAGAGACCTGCGTACTCGACACGCAAAGCAACTTGCAGTTCGGCGAGGGCGGAGCAGGTACGTTTTCAGACGGAAAACTTAACACCGGGACAGGCTCTGCGCTTATAAGCGTAGTTTTCGGCGAATTTGTCAAGTTTGGCGCGCCTCGGCAAATACTTTACGACGCAAAACCGCACGTGGGTACGGACAAATTGAGGAACGTCATCAAAAATATGCGTAATGAGATACTTTCTCTCGGCGGAGAAGTTTATTTTGACAGCCGTCTAGTTGACATCAAGACGAATGGGAATAAACTCGTTGCGGCAGTTGTTGATACAAAAGATAAAGGACGTTGGAGTGTGGATTGCGACTGTTGCATACTTGCGATAGGACATAGCGCAAGAGATACCTTTGAGACGCTTGTTTCAAAGGTGGCGATAGAACAAAAACCTTTTTCTGTCGGCGTGCGTATCGAACACCTTCAAAGCGCGATAGATAGGGGGCAGTACGGCGAGCAAAAGGGACTTCCGCCGGCAAATTATTCTCTCTCCTGTCATCTTGACAGCGGCAGGTCGTGCTATACTTTTTGTATGTGTCCGGGGGGTTACGTGATGCCTGCGACTTCGGAGGAGAATGCCGTCGTTACCAACGGTATGAGTTATTACGCTCGCGACGGCGTCAACGCCAACAGCGCTTTGCTTGTTGGAGTGCAACCTCAGGACTTTGATTCTGCACATCCTTTGGCAGGAGTGGAATTTCAACGCAAATATGAAAGACTTGCCTACTCGCTGTCGGGGTCGTATAAGGCGCCTTGCCAAAGATACGAAGACTTGGTAAAAGGCAGAGAAAGCAAAGGCTTCGGACAGGTATTGCCGACGTATCCCATAGGCGTACAACAGGCAGATTTGAGAGCGTGTTTGCCTGATTACGTAACCGACAGTATATCGGAAGCGGTAAAAGTCTTTGACAGAAAACTCAAAGGGTTTGCCGACGGCGACGCACTTTTGACCGGCGTGGAAAGTCGCTCTTCAAGTCCGATAAGAATAATCCGCAATGATATGGGGGACAGTTCTATAGAGGGACTTATGCCGTGCGGAGAGGGTGCGGGGTATGCAGGCGGAATTACGTCTGCGAGCGTAGACGGTGTAAATATCGCGCTCAAATATATTCGCAAGTTATTTAATTGCTGATTCATAGTCTCAAAAAGCAATGCGATACTTACATAATTTTGGCTTTTCTTATAATATATAGTATATTTAAATAATTGTAATTTGCTTTTTGGTATGTTATAATATAAAAACGGAGATATGGGAATAATCACTATGCGCCATTCTTCGTTATAAACAGAGTAATTTGTTATGAGGTAAATATGACAAACAGGACAAGACAAATAATAGTTGTGGTCGCAGTATTCGCAATTGCGTTGGCATCGCTGGGTACGGTAATCGGACTATTGGTCAACACCGGACAGATGTCCGAGTATTCAGACGGATTTAGATACAATTTGAGCGGATCAAGAGCAACTATCGTTGGATACGAGGGGAGCGATACGGATGTCGTAGTACCCGATAGAGTCAAAGGCAACAGAGTAGTTGGAATAGAAAGAGACGCGTTTAAGGATTTGGCAGGTTCAATCAAGTCAATTAAATTCAAATGCACTTATTCTTCCTTTGAAATCGCAAGCGAGGCATTCAAGGACTTGACCGCGCTTGAAAAGGTCGTGTTGCCATCCAATTTGAAAGTAATACCCGACGGAGCATTCAGAGGCTGCAAAGCGCTCAAGAGCGTGATTATGCCCAGCGGAGTAACCGAGATTGGCGAAAATGCCTTTAGAGAGTGCACTTCGTTAAACTTTATATACAACACCGAGGACTATTCCACTGAGGGAGACGGGGCAATCAAGAGCGACTCATTATATTTCCCAAAATCTTTGCTTGAGATCGGAGCGCACGCATTTGACGGATGCACTGCAATAGTAGAAATGCATTTGGCAAAGGGCTTGGAAAAAATAGGCGACTACGCATTTAGCGGATGCACGAGACTTAGTGATTTAGAAATTGAGAAAGACAACGAAGTGACAAATATCGGTGAGTGGTCTTTCCATAACACTATGCTTAGATCAACTGAGTCTAATAAACTTTCTTTCCCAAATCTCGTTTCGGTTGGCGCAAGCGCATTTAAGAGCGTCAAGACCAACTTCTCGTATTTTGCTTTGCCAAAGTCAATAAAGAACGTAGGCGCGAACGCATTTGCAGAATGTACTTCTATGAGCAAGTTTGCAATGGCAGAGGACGCTCAACTCGAGACTATGGGCGAGGGAGTATTTGAAGGCTGCACGCAGTTGACGAGCGTAACTTTGCCTACGGAAATAAAAGAGATACCAGCAAAAACATTTATGGGCTGTTATAGGCTTCTGTACAACAACGACTTTGTTATAGGCAAGAGCGTTGAGACTATCGGAGACGGCGCGTTTGCAATCTACACGGGCAGAGGCACCAACATAAATGTAACTACTTATTCGAGATACGTGTTGAAAGTCGACGAAGAAAACGAGAACTTTGTAATAACCAGACTTGAAGATAACAGAAGAGACGGCAACACGACTTCGACGTATCAGCAAGGTTTGCTCACTGATACAGACGGCTCGACGGTATACGCATATTACGGTTCTTATGATGCGGCGTCGACGAATTCTATGGGCAGAACATTTAGATTTTTGGACGTAGAAGGCAACTTTTTGACGAGCATTACGTTGATTAAGGCGTACGCTTTTGCAGGAGTTGATTTTGAGTATATCCAACTTCCTACGACGATTAAGGAAGTGGGCGATTATATTTTCTTCGGAAGCAAAGTCTCGGCGTGCTATACTTCGGCAGTACCTTGGAAATTGACCAAGAACACTTTTAGCAAGACTATTGACGGTGATCCTGAAATCGAGGTATTGCTTCTCAAGAATACCGCAGGCTTAGAGGAATTTATGCGTATGCTTGGCGAATACGGTATCGAGGCAAGAACGTATAGCGGTCCATTGCAGTAATATTAAATCATAATAAAATAATCTTTAAATGCGCCTGTAAAAAGAGGCGCATTTTTGTATTGCGATAATATTTTTAACATTTGGATAAAACGATTTGCTTTGCTTATACTATGCTCGGAGGTCAATATGAAAGAGACAGGTATAGTAAGAAGAATCGACGAATTGGGAAGAGTCGTTATCCCCAAAGAATTGAGGAAGGTGCTCAAATTAAAAGAGGGGGAACTTCTCGAAATATTCACCAACGAAAGCGGTGAATTAGTGTTCAAGAAATACAATGAAGTAGGCGCTACGCCAGAACAGCTTGACGCTATAAGCAAAGTGCTTTATAAGAATACCGGCAAAGAAGTTGCAATTTGCGACACAAGCAGTATTTTGGCGCACGTTGGCGGTCAAGAGGGCTTGCAGGGCGAAGATATAAGCGACGAACTCTACGGTGTGCTTGACGATAGAAAGTCTAGGCTTATCAAGGACAGAAGCGTGCGCCTTGTCGACGATATGCAAGTCAAGAGAAGCGGAGAGCAGTATATTGTTCCGCTCATCAGCAGCGGCGATTTATACGGCGGTATCATTCTTTCGGCAGAAAAACTCGGCACGGTAGATATGGCGCTTTGCGATGCAATGGCAGGTTATCTGACGTACAATATCGGTTAATATGAAAAGACGTACGATAGCGCAAGGCGCAATATTGCTTGCGGTATGCTCAATAGCTGCAAAGTTGCTGGGCGGAGTTTATCGCATAGCGCTTACCTACGTTATGGGCGCGGAAGGCATAGGTTATTATCAACTGGTTTTTCCGTTTTTTGCGCTTTTGCTTGCAATTACAAGCAACGCAATACCGCTTACGTTGTCGAGACAGATATCGGCAGAACTGTCGCGAGACAGGGGCGGCGCGGTGCGGGCGATCGTCAGAAAAGCGGCGTTGTACGCCGTCTTTGCGGGAGCAGTGGGAGCAACGGTTACGGTGTTGCTCTCCGGGCTTATGGCAAGCGCGCAGTCGCAGGCAGAAGTTTATATATGCTATATTGCAATAGCGCCTGCAATTATATTTGTTGCCCTGGCAGGAGTGTTTAAAGGATGGTTTTTAGGACACGGCAACACGATGCCGTCGGGCGTAAGTCAGATAGTAGAGGTTTTTGTCAAGTTTGGGCTTGGATTGCTATTTGCATATCTATTGATGCCAAGGGGACTGACGCAAGCCGTAGCAGGCGCGTTGATAGCAGTAAGCATAAGCGAGTTTGTTTCGCTTTTGACTGTTTTTATTTGGTACGCCGTTTCTGCAAAAGACGAGAGACGATTGCCGTCGTTGGCTACCCAATATAAATTTTTCCCGACTTTTTTGCCAATTACGGCAAGCGGATTTATATTTCCGCTGATAGCCTTTATCGACAGCGTTATGGTCGTCAACTTGCTTATCAAGGGCGGAGTAAGCGATGCGGTAAGTCAATACGGCATACTCACCGGACCCGTGGCGTCTGTGATAAATATGCCTATTGTGCTTGCAATGTCTATATCGGTGGCAATCGTACCTGCGGTGGCAAGCGCAATGGCGGGATACGACGTTGTTTCTGTCAAGCAAAAGACCGCGACGACCTTGAAGATGTGTCTTATGATAGCAATGCCTTTCTTTTTGGGCGGCGCGATAATGTCGCGTCAAGTTGTCGGAATACTTTATCCCTCGCTAAGTCAGTCTCATAGGGATTTGACGGCGTATCTGCTTTCGTTGACGGCAATCAACGTGTTGTTGCTCTCTATGCTCGAAGCGCTCGATGCAATATTACAGGGGTTGGGAAGACTTCGTCCGGTGCTTATCAACATTTCCGTGGGCGGCTTGCTGAAGATACTCATAGAACTGATATTTGTACCGAGATGGGGTATTGCGGCAAGCGGCGTGTCATCAATAGTATTTTATCTCACAGCGCTTACGCTCAACGGCGTATATTACAACAAACTTGTGGGTAAAAATGCGAAACTCTTCAAAAGTATTAGTAAAATTTCGCTTTCGGGTGCTATAATGTCAGTAGTAATGTTGCCGGGGGTATTGATACGCAATAATATATGGGCTCTCGTCTATGCGGTATGCGTCGGCGCGACGGCATATATGGTGTCATTGCTTGTAATGAGAGCGGTGGAACAAAAAGAGATACAGATGCTACCGCTTGGCAACAAACTCGCGCGGTTATTAAAAAAGACTGGATATTACAAGAGTGTATGATTAAGCAACGCGATAGCAGTGCGCCTACGCTTAATTAGACGCTCTAAAGAAAAGGAGCAAGCGTATAATGATCACTGTAGTGGCGTTGGGGTGTGCAAAAGGTCAACTGACCATTGCCGGAGCGGAGGCAATTGACAAGGCCGATAAGGTCTTTGTCAAAACGGCTTTGACTGATACATACGAGTATTTCAAATGCAAGGGCGTAGATTGCGTAACCCTTGATTTTATCTATGAAAAATCCCAAAATTTTGACGAACTTGACAGCGAGATTGCCAATTATCTTTTGTCGCAAGAGGGCGATATAGTATATTGTGTCAATGGCAGCGGATATGAAGATAGGTCGGTGGCGTTGTTGGAGCAGAAATGCGATATTAATGTGCTTCCGTCGGCGTCCTTCGGAATAGCAGGCGGCAAGACCGGCGTGGCGAAAGTACTGATCAGCGCTTATGAACTTGTCGGAATGAAAGGCTTTAATTACGACACGAGAATGTCGCTTTGCGTAAGCGATATTGACAATGCTTTTATTGCAGGCGAGGTCAAACTTATTTTGCAGAATATATTGGGAGACGAAGAGACGGCTTATTTCAACGGCAAGCAGATAAGCATATACGAACTTGACAGGCAGAGCGTCTACAACTATGCGACGACGCTTTATATTTCGCCCAAAAATCTTGTAGACAAGAGCAGGTTTAACTTTGAAGACCTATATCAGATTATGCGTATATTGCGCGGAGAGAACGGCTGTCAATGGGACAAAGCACAGACTCACGAGAGCATAAGACAAAACGCCGTAGAAGAGGCTTATGAACTTGTCGAGGCGATAAACAACGACGATATTGACAATATTATAGAAGAGAGCGGAGACTTGCTTTTGCAGAGCATCTTCCATTGCGTAATAGCCGAGGATTGCGGAGAGTTTAGTTTGGAAGACTGTCTGAGCGGAATATGCAGAAAACTCATTGACAGACACACGCACATATTCGGCGACGTCGTAGCCAACACTGCTGAAGAAGCGCTCAAGGCTTGGGACAACGCCAAAGCCAAGGAAAAGCGCTATGCGTCCGCAAGCGATAAGATTGACAAGATAGCAGGGGCATTACCCGCGCTTATGAGAGCATACAAGGTGCAAAAGGCAGTGAGCAAGGTGGGTTTTGAATTTGACGACTTTGAGCAAGTCGTAGGCAAGATAATAGAAGAAGTCGACGAGTTTTGCAAGGCAAAGACGGCAGACGAGTTAGAAGACGAGGGCGGAGATATACTCATCGCAACGGTCAACGCATTGAGGTGGAAAAACGTCGAGCCGGAAATCGCGCTGTCGAAAGCCATCGACAAATTTGTCAAAAGGTTTAAGTACGTCGAAGACAAGTGCGGAAAGGATATGCAGAGAAAGAGCATTGACGAACTCAACAAACTTTGGGAGGAAGCAAAAATTGTCACAAAGCGTTGAGTTTAAGGGCGTGGTATTTGCGCCCATTGCGGGCTATAGCGACGTAGGCGCGCGCAAAGTCAGCGCAATGCGCGGAGCGGATATGACTTATACCGAAATGATGAGCGCGAAGGGCTTGGTATACGGCAGTGAAAAAACGCAAGACCTACTTCGTACCACAGATAGCGAAAAGGTCAAATGCGTACAGATTTTCGGCAGCGAGCCGTACTATATATCCAAGGCGGTCGAGCATAAGGCGCTTGAGAAATTTGACGTAATAGATATCAATATGGGCTGTCCCGTGCCAAAGATAGTCAAGAACGGCGAGGGAAGCGCTTTGCTTGAAAACATACCATTGGCGCAACGAGTTGTCAAGGCGGCAATGGCGGCAGGTAAGCCCGTGACGGTAAAGTATCGCTTAGGCGTGAACGCGGACGAGATAATTGCCGTAGATTTTGGCAAGGCAATGCAAGACGCAGGCGCAAGCGCAATCACGGTGCACGGCCGCACCAGAGAGCAGATGTATGCAGGCAAAGCAAATTGGCAGGAAATTGCCAAGGTAAAAAGAGCGGTGAATATACCCATATTCGTCAACGGAGATATCGCGGACTTCACAAGTTATCGCGAGGCAATGGATACTACCGGATGCGACGGCGCAATGATAGCAAGAGGCGCGCTTGGCAATCCCAAGTTGTTCAGTGACTTAAAAGGCATTGATTTGCCAAATTATTCTCTAAAGCAAGACATATTGACGCATCTTGAGACAATGCTTGAATTCCATCACCAAAATTTTGTGGCGTGCAATTTTAAAAAACATCTTGCGTATTACTGTCGCGGTATGCGCGGTCAAAAGCAAATCAAACTTGACGCATACGCCTGTCGTAATATAGATGATATCAGATGTGTAATAGAAAAGCATTTCAATTAGCAGCCGACTGCGCATAGCGCCGCGCCTTTCGCTTAATCGGGTATCGACGTATACGGCAAGTACCCTTGACGATACCGTTCGCCTTTGCCAAAGCGAAATCAAAGCGCTCTTTGCAGTCGCTTAAAGTAGGTTTTATAAGGTAGGTAGTAAGTGAAAATAAAAAGGGCAACAACGGAAGATTCGCAAGAGATATTTCATTTAACGCAAGATACTATACGCGCTAAATATAAGAATGTATATAAACAATATCAAATAGACTTTTTTCCGACATACACAGCAAAGAGGCTATTGAAAAAGATATAGCCAAAGGAATTGTATACATACTTTTATGTGACAATATAATCTTGGCTACGGCAACTTTGGCGGAAAATCATATAATGAGAGTTTTTGTGGAGAAGTCTCATATAGGATGTGGATATGGTAGCAAAATTATGGACTTTGTCGAACGTGAAGTCGCTCAAAATTATGACGAAATCGTCCTTGAGAGTTCGTTAGTTGCAGAACAGTTTTACATTCGGAGAGGATATATTAACGTCAGCAGAGACTTTTTGGAAATCAATGACGGCAGAATTTTAGAGTACAATACAATGAAAAAATTTTTAACGGTAGGTAGGAAATGATAAACATAGTATTAGTAAACCCCGAGATCCCCAACAACACCGGCAATATAGTTCGCACTTGCGCCGTGACAGGCGCAAAACTACATATAATCGAGCCTTGCGGATTCAGTTGGGAAGACAAATATCTCAAGCGTAGCGGACTTGATTATTGGGAGATATCCGATGTCAACCGTTATGAAAATATGCAAGAGTTTTTATTAGCTAACTTCAAGGACAAGGCTGATTTGAATTGCGACGTAGCATTGGCGCTCAAGAATACTAAAGAGGTCAGCGGAGCGCAGTTTTTCTTTGCTTCCACCAAGTCCGACCACAACCACACCGATGTGAGGTATGACGAAGAGTGTTGGGTCTTTTTTGGCAGAGAGACAAAAGGTCTTGACGAAGAACTCTTGCGCGAGAATTACGCCGACTGCATTCGCATACCTATGCGCGCAGAGGCTCGCTCGCTCAATCTTGCCAACAGCGTTGCTATAATAATCTACGAGTATCACCGTCAGTATGGATACAAAGGTCTTAGCGAAGCTGGCAAATTGACCAAATATTAAACTTTGCGGAGAAGAGATGATAGAGACTACCTTTGAAGAATTATTTACTTTTGAGGCGTTGTATGCGGCTCATAGAAAGAGTCGGGCGTCGCGCAGGAGCAAAAAGCCCATCGTCAAATTTGAAACTGCAATGCTAGAGCATCTTTACGATATGCACAAGAGGCTCAATGACGGCACATATAAGTTTGGCAGATACAACACTTTTTTGGTATACGAACCCAAATGCAGGGAAATACAAAATTTATTTTATTCGGACAGACTTGTTCAGCGAGTGCTGTGCGACGATTTGTTGATGCCGTATTTTAAAAACAAAGTTATTTATGACAATTGCGTATGCCAAAAGGGCAAGGGCGCATTATTTGCATTGAAAAGATTTGAAAAGATGTTGAGGGAGCATATAGCGAGTTACGGCTCGCAGGGATATTTTCTCAAATGCGACATTCTCAAATATTTCCCCAGCGTACCGCACGACGTGCTCAAGCAAAAAATTTGCGCAGTAGTTGCAGACAAGAGGCTCAAGACAATGCTTGAAAGAGTAATAGACGGCTACCATACCCAAAAAGATTTTCTTGACAGATATGGAATAAGGTCGCTCGGCGAGGGCAAAACGACTTGCAGGGGCATACCGATAGGCAATCAAACCAGTCAACTTTTTGGGATGTATTATCTTGACCCAATAGACAGATTGGTCAAAGAGAAACTAAGAGTAAAAGTATATTCTAGATATATGGACGACTTTGTATTGGTGCACGAAGACTTGCAGTATTTGCGCTATGTAAAATCGGAGATAGAAAAGGTCGCGGACAAACTAAAACTTTCGCTCAATTCCAAGACGCAGATATTTCCTATGAAAAACGGCGTGACTTATCTTGGCTTTCGCTTTTGCGTAGGTCCCAACGGCGAAATAATCAAGACTGTCAAGAAAATGACGAAGCGTCGTTTCAGATGGCGCGCAAGACTTCTCAAAAAGGCGTATTATGACAAAATAATCAACGGAGAAAGAGTGCGAATGTCTTTGTCGGCATTTCACGGTCATTTGAAGTATTCGAGAAGTAGGAAGTTGGAAAAAGAATTGAAAGACAAACTTGATTTTGCGCTGAATGAGCGCAATGAGACGTCAAATATTACCTAAACGCTAAATAATACATTACACAAAAGAGGAAAACAAAATGGAAGAACAAAGCAACAAAGATTTTATGGATGAAGAGATTCGGAAAGAACTCAATCATCCTGATGACAGCGAGCAAATTTATGTGGCTGCCAACAAAGCGGCGCGAAAGCCCTATGTAATACACGATTTTGATCCGCTCAAAGACAGAGAGATGGCAGTTTTTACCGCCGCCAAAAAACTGTCGGAGTATATTTTTGTAATCACAGAAAAGTCTCCCAAAAAACTGCGTTGGAGCATAATAACGAGATTGCAAAATTCTTCTGTCGAATTGATAGAAAATTTATATAGAGCCAATCAAGAGCAGGGCGAAAAACGCGGTGATTATCAGAAGCAAGCAATGGTAAGTCTTTCGCTTATAGATTTTTATGGCGAAACGTCAAGATGTATGCAGGCAATTACCATAAGGCAAACAGGCATAATAGCCAGACAACTTTATGAAATCAAAAAAATGCTTAACGGCTGGATGAGGTCGAAGAAGTAATAGTCCAACTGTCACCTCGAGCGAAGTCGAGAGGTCTCAATCCTTATTATATACTGTAGAGATTTCTCCACTACGCTTTGCTTCGGTCGAAATGACAATAGTACTGTCACCTCGAGCGAAGTCGAGAGGTCTCAATCCTTATATAAAACTGTGGAGATTTCTCCACTACGCTTTGCTTCGGTCGAAATGACAATAGTACTGTCACCTCGAGCGAAGTCGAGAGGTCTCAATCATTATATATAGACTGTAGAGATTTCTCCACTACGCATTGCTACGGTCGAAATGACAATAGTACTGTCACCTCGAGCGAAGTCGAGAGGTCTCAATCCTTATATAAAACTGTAGAGATTTCTTCACTACACTTCGTTTCGGTCGAAATGACATTAGTTTTGTCACCTCGAGCGAAGTCGAAAGGTCTCAATACTTATATATAAAACTGTGGAGATTTATCCACTACGCTTTGCTTCGGTCGAAATGACAAAAGGGTGGGTGTCGAAAAGACGTTAGTTCTGTCACCTTGATTAAAATTTGGCAATGGAAATAAAAAAATCCGACTGCCGTAAGGCGAGTAATGCAAAAGCAAGAAGCCGTCGCAATACAGTCGGACGAGATTCGCCGCAGAAGACTACGGCAGGACGCAAGCCCCTTCATACTCAATACATCGGTCCGACAATCCTTGGATAAATCGGAAGCGGGAAACTTGTCATATGTTGACAGGTGAGTGAAGCGCAGGCCGAACCGCTAACGAGCCGCCAAGCACGCCGCTGACGGCAGTAGCAGAAGTGGACGAAACAGCGGTATTGTTGTGGGTGCCGACAGCGTCCAGGTATATTGCATTCGTGGAATTATTATTATTGCCGGAACGCAGCCAGGAAAACGCTACTGTTCTACCAGTAGACTCACGCCCTATTAGAAGAATTATATCATAATAGACTTAATATATCAAGCAAAATAATACTAAATGAAACAATTATTCTGGAAGATATATGTCAATATCGTAGTTTCGATAATACATTGTCACTAGCAGTATATATTTTTATTTCAATAATATTTCGTCAACTTTATAAACTCTGTCACCTTGATAAAATTCTGTCGTAATGTCACCTTAATAAAATACTGTCACCTCGAGCAAAGTCGAGAGGTCTCAATCCTTATATATAAAACTGTAGAGATTTCTCCACTACGCATTGCTTCGGTCGAAATGACAAAAGGGTGGGTGTCGAAAAGACGTTAGTTCTGTCACCTTAATTAAAATTTGGCAGTGGAATAAAAAAATCCGACTGCCGTAAGGCGAGTAATGCAAAAGCAAGAAGCCGTCGCAATACAGTCGGACGAGATTCGCCGCAGAAGACTACGGCAGGACGCAAGCCCCTTCATACTCAATACATCGGTCCGACAATCCTTGGATAAGTCGGAAGCGGGAAACTTGTCATATGTAGGCAAGTGAGTGAAGCGCAGGCCGAACCGCTAACGAGCCGCCGGGAAGCACGCCCGAAACGCCGGTGGCGCCAGTCGTGGATGGGACAGTCGCATTATATTAACTGCCAGCGGCGTCCAGGTAATTAGCGTTCTGAGCATTATTGTTATTGCCGGAACGCAGCCAGGAACAATCGTAACGGCCGCTCAACCAGTAGACTTACGCCCTATTAGAAGAATTATATCATAATCGCCTTGACATATCAAGCAAAATAATACTAAATGAAACAATTATTCTGGAAGATATATGTCGTTATCGTTGTTTCGATAATGCAATGTCACTAGCAGTATATATTTATATTTCAATAATATTCCGTCAACTTTATAAACTCTGTCACCTTGATAAAATTCTGTCGTAATGTCACCTTAATAAAATACTGTCACCTCGAGCGGAGTCGAGAGGTCTCAATCCTTATATATAAAACTGTAGAGATTTCTCCATTACACTTTGCTTCGGTCGAAATGACAATAGTACTGTCACCTCGAGCGAAGTCGAGAGGTCTCAATCATTATATATAGACTGTGGAGATTTCTCCACTACGCATTGCTACGGTCGAAATGACATTAGTTTTGTCACCTCGGGCGAAGTCGAGAGGTCTCAATCATTATATATAGACTGTAGAGATTTCTCCACTATGCTTTGCTTCGGTCGAAATGACAAAAAGGTGAGTGTCGAAAAGACGTTAGTTCTGTTATCTTGATTAAAATTTGGCAATGGGAATAAAAAAATCCGACTGCCGTAAGGCGAGTAATGCAAAAGCAAGAAGCCGTCGCAATACAGTCGGACGAGATTCGCCGTAGGGAACTACGGCAGGACGCAAGTCCCTTCATACTCAAAACGTCGGTCCGACAATCCTTGGATAAGTCGGATGCGGGAAACTTGTCATATGTTGACAGGTGAGTGAAGCGCAGGCCGAACCGCTAACGAGCCGCCAAGCACGCCGCTGCCGGCAGAAACAGTCGTAGAGGGAACAGTCGCATTGTTGTTTGCACCGGCAGCGTCCAGGTAATTAGCGTTCTGAGCATTATTGTTATTGCCGGAACGCAGCCAGGAAACAATCGTAACGGCCGCTCAACCAGTAGACTTACGCCCTAATAGAAGTATTATATCATAACAGTCTTGTTATATCAAGCAAAATAATACTAAATGAAACAATTATTCTGGAAGATATATGTCGATATCGTTGTTTCGATAATGCAATGTCACTAGCAGTATATATTTATATTTCAATAATATTCCGTCAACTTGATAAAATTCTGTCATAATGTAACCTCAATAAAATACTGTCACCTTGACAATATACTGTCACCTCGAGCGAAGTCGAGAGGTCTCAATCCTTATATATAGACTGTAGAGATTTCTCCACTACGCTTTGCTACGGTCGAAATGACATTAGTTTTGTCACCTCGAGCGGAGTCGAGAGGTCTCAATCCTTATATATAAAACTGTAGAGATTTCTCCACTACGCATTGCTTCGGTCGAAATGACATTGGTTTTGTCACCTCGGGCGAAGTCGAGAGGTCTCAATCCTTATATATAGACTGTAGAGATTTCTCCACTACGCTTTGCTACGGTCGAAATGACATTAGTTTTGTCACCTCGAGCGGAGTCGAGAGGTCTCAATCCTTATATATAAAACTGTAGAGATTTCTCCACTACGCATTGCTTCGGTCGAAATGACATTGGTTTTGTCACCTCGGGCGAAGTCGAGAGGTCTCAATCCTTATTATAGATTGTAGAGATTTCTCCACTACGCATTGCTACGGTCGAAATGACATTGGTTTTGTCACCTCGAGCGAAGTCGAGAGGTCTCAATCATTATATATAGACTGTAGAGATTTCTCCACTACGCATTGCTACGGTCGAAATGACATTGGTTTTGTCACCTCGAGCGAAGTCGAGAGGTCTCAATCCTTATATAAAACTGTAGAGATTTCTTCACTACACTTCGTTTCGGTCGAAATGACATTAGTTTTGTCACCTCGAGCGAAGTCGAAAGGTCTCAATCATTATATATGGACTGTAGAGATTTCTCCATTACACTTTGTTTCGGTCGAAATGACAATAGTACTGTCACCTCGAGCGGAGTCGAGAGGTCTCAATCCTTATATATAAAACTGTAGAGATTTCTCCACTACGCATTGCTTCAGTCGAAATGACAAAAGGGTGGGTGTCGAAAAGACGTTAGTTCTGTCACCTTGATTAAAATTTGGCAGCGGAATAAAAAAATCCGACTGCCGTAAGGCGAGTAATGCAAAAGCAAAAAGCCGTCGCAATACAGTCGGACTAAATTCGCCGTAGGGAACTACGGCAGGACGCAAGTCCCTTCATACTCAAAACGTCGGTCCGACAATCCTTGGATAAGTCGGAAGCAGGAAACTCGCCGCAATGCAATGGGCAAGTGAGTGAAGCGCAGGCCGAACCGCTAACGAGCCGCCAAGCACGCCTGCGGCGTCCAGGTATAGACCTACAAAGCCGTATAGCCGGAACGCAGCCAGGAAAGCGACAGCAGTAACGAGAAAACTTACGCCCAATACGTTTTATAGTAGCATAGTGAAAAATATCAAAACCACACATATATAGAAAATTCGATATACGATTTTTAAAAAAAATTTCAAAAATTTGAGAATATATGTTTCTTTATATGTGTTTATAGGGCATAATATTTTGGACATTTTGACTTGCAAAAAGTCAATTGGATAAATTTCAGCAGTTAGAAAATACTGCAAATAGTACACAAGATACTAACTCAATAAGATTATTGTCTAAAATTGGTAAAAAATATCTTAAAATCGGAAAAATTAAAAAAAAGTAACGCTTTAACCTTGAAATCTCATAATCATTGATATATAATAGAAACGTGAAATTGTCTTAAAATTTCTAAAGTGCAAAAACTTTGATAAATTTTTGACAATATACGCACGAAAGATACTGTCGAGGTAACAGAAAAGGAAAATGTCATTTCGACCGAAGCAAAGCGAAGTGGAGAAATCTCAATAAAGAGAAGTCATATTGAGCGAAACGAAGTGAAGTCGAAATATCTCAATACGGATAGAGACCTCTCGACTACGCTCGAGGTGACAAGAGTATTGCCGAGACCACAGAAGGCATTGTCGAGGAAACAGAAAAGGAAAATGTCATTTCGACTGAAGCGAAGCGGAATGGAGAAATCTCTACAGTATAAAGGGGAAAGCGGTGCAGAAGACATACTATGTATATATGTTGACCAACAAAACACATTCGACATTATACATAGGTGTGACAAGTGACATATACCGTCGGACAAATGAACACAATGACAAAGTTGTGGAGGGATTTGCAGAAAGATATAATACCAACATCTTAGTGTACGCGGAAGAATACTCAAGTATATACGACGCGTTGACAAGAGAAAAACAACTTAAGAAGTGGAGAAGAGAAAAGAAAGAAGACCTGATAAACAAGAGCAATCCCGAATGGATAGACTTGTTGAGAGTGTAAACGGATAAGATTTCTCGACTACGCTCGAAATGACAGAAAATAAATAAGTCATTGACGCTCGCACAAGACGCATTTGCTTGCTCGCTATGCCGTCGCTGCGCTCCTTACGACTGAAGCGGAGCGGAATGGAGAAATCTCAAAACAACTTTGTCATTTCGACCGAAGCAAAGCGAAGTGGAGAAATCTCAATAAAGAGAAGTCATATTGAGTGAAACGAAGTGAAGTCGAAATATCTCAATCGGATAAGATTTCTCGACTGCGCTCGAAATGACAGAAAAGGTTGGTTGAGGTGACAAGAGTATTATCGAGGTAACAGAAGGCATTGTCGAGGTAAAAGACAAAAGTATTGTCAAAAAGACATACAAATCAAATAAATAAGAAAAACACGAAAAATATAGCAAATAAGCAAAATGCCATTGAAAGTTGGGCGGCGGAAGCGAAAATAAAAAATACGCCCGACAAGAGAGGAACAGAATATGGTAAAATCAAAAACGAAATCCAGGTTGATATGTTTGAGTATAAGTATCCTATTAACAGCGCTTATAGTGATGAGTTTTGCGCTTACGTTGGTTGGAGGCAACGAAATTGCCGACAGCGCGGTTATAAGTAATGCGGATACAATAGCCACAGACTTGTTGATGGACAAGACGACTCGCGGAACGACGGTCAACTCGACGGTATTCAACGGCAATGCGTTGAGCGCGCTTTATGAAAAACTAGCAGGAACAGGCGCGGACTTTAATGCTGTGGCTACCAAGGCAAGGGCTACGAAGTCGACGTATTCAAATTCTTCAGTCAAGTCAATGCACAGCGGAATGGATTCAGGAGAAATACGCACAGCCAACGGCGGACGGAATATCGTCGTTAAGTTGGACGGCAAAGAGTGGATAGTCACGGCGTTGACGACCAAAGATACGTCTTCAACAAGTGACGTAATACTTACGCTTATGCTAAAAGATTACGCATATACCAGCAAGTGGGGAGATTGGTCGTCATTGCCGGGAGTAAAAGATTTCTCGTCGTCATATCCGCCGTCAATGTACAGCAGGAGTTATATCAGAGCGGGCTTGCTCAACAACGGCGCGCAGTATACGACCAACGGAAGCAATCTGATGAACTTCACGGCGACAAGCATATATCCTGGAGGGAAGTATCCGTTTGGAATATATACAGACAACACAGAGCAGGGGCATATAACGAACTTTTTGGTCAAGCCCAATGAGGTATTATATCAACAAAATGAGAATTTATACGATATTGCGCACGCAGCGGGCAATAATTGGTACAATGCGCCCAACGATTCGTCAAAGAATGCAATACCGGACAATAAGTGGTACTCTAAAGCAGTAGACACAACCTATGGCACACACCAAATACAGACAAAGAGCGGATATTACGATTGGGGCAACGATCTGATATGGTTGCCGTCCTTGTCGGAGACAGGACAAAATTCGCGTAGCGGAGTAAACGCAAGCGGAGGCTTGTGGAATCTTGATGCAGGTCAGAGAGGAATATCCGCAGGATATGTTTCCTGGCTGCGTTCCGGCCTTACTCATTATGCTCGGAACGCTACTTACCTGGACGCCGCTGGCAGTTGGTGTGGTGCGACTGTCCCATCCACGACTGGCGCCACCGGCGTTTCGGGCGTGCTTCCCGGCGGCTCGTTAGCGGTTCGGCCTGCGCTTCACTTAAATCTATCCTCTGCCGCGCTGAGCGCGGCTACGCTGCTCACGGAGCCTAGCGACGTCAATTTAGAATATAAGAGCAGTCAGTTGCCCTTCAACTCGTTCTCAGCGTCAAATAAGCCGGCTTGGTATACAACATCATTCGCGACGTTAGTCGCGACGACCGATACGACAAAACCGAGGATCATCGTAAGATATTATGAAGACAACAACGGAGTCAAAGGATCTCAAATTTCCGTACCGACTGACGCGGGAAAATATAAGGTAGAATTGGAAATCAGCGATTCGTCGGGCAAGACAATGTGGAGCAATTATGCCACAAATGCCTCGAAGATTCGCACAATAGATTATGAAATAAATCCCAAACCAATACGGTTTACAATCACCCAGACAGGGCGTAATGTTCCGACGGTTACGCACGAGCCCGCCGATCTTGCCCCCAATGACAGCGGTTCGGCGCAGAATACGATTTTGGGCTTTCAATATGACACTCTGCCAGGAGCATTCCCGGAGTATCACGACACAAAGTTGCCTACCGTCAACGGTACGTATAAGGCGACGGTAATCTCAATCAACAAGAATTATACCCCAAGCACAGCGTCTACGCCCAATTCGGCGGAGTTTGACGTGACCGCAAAGATGCTGACCGTGCCTACGATGGCCACGGCAAGTATGTCGTATACCGGCGCTCAGGTGGCATTTTCGCTCAACGATTTTGACTCCGCGACGATGGAAGTCGTGACTTCGTCTTTGCCTACCGGCGTAACATTTGACAACATACGCTCATTCAATGCGACAAAGGCGGGCAAGTATAAGGTGAAGATTGCGCTCAAAGATAAGAACGGCTCAATGTATTGGTCGAGCGGTACGCGCAATGACACAGCAGATAAAGAAGTGGAGTTTGAAATCACGCCGTATAAGTTGAGCGTGCAAGTCGACACCGACAACAGTTCGGGCACAATCAAGGTCGCGGCAAACAGCAAAGTGACTTTGACTGCGCTTATCAGTGGATTTCCCCTTGGTACTGACGTCGTCAATATGCTTTTCTCCGCTGAAGACGATCCTTATAAATATAATCTGAATTACAATATGCCGTCTTCGACGACCGAAATTTCGACAGGCTATCCGGTTACGCGCACTAACGCCGCTATAAATATTGAGTTGAACACAACCTCGTTGAGTCAAAGGAAATGGAATTTTGTGCTCAAGTCTGACAATAGCGACTATGAATTTGACGTGACTCCCGCGGATATAAAACTTGACGTGGTTACGCCTGTCGTGACGAGTGACCCGACTTGGTTGCTTATGCGCAACGGTTCAAGAATTGACATTCAATTCGCGACGTTGGGAGACACTACGCCGATTGTATACTCCAAGTCATTATCATATAATGATAGATATTCTTATGAGTTCAAGATGAAAGAGCCGGACGGCTTCACGAGAGACACGTCGTACGGCATCGGCGGATATGCTATCGTCGCAGGCAATGGCAGCAATAATTCGGCAGTAGGTAAGAATGCAGATACCTATACCACTTCAGTGAGACTCTTGGACAGCGACAGTAACGCTACGATATATTCGATCACTTGGACGATAAACCCGGTGAAGTTCGACTTGTCGGGAGTCAAGTGGTTGTATAACGGACAGTTGCCATACGACAAAATCAATGGAAGCAAGGCAGAACTTGACCCCAAGACCCTGCCCGCGGGACTTATACCGAATGTAATAAACAACACCGGTACGACTGTAGGTACGACCGGAAGCGCGTCGGTAACGTTTACGTTAGACCCTGCGTATGTAGGCAACTATATCAAGCCTGACGAAGCAGATACGTCTACGTTCATAGATCCCAACTCAGACTTCGAGTGGAGCAAGACTTGGACTATAGTCCAAGCCGAGATACAGGCGTCGAGTTGGAAGAACCAATCGTATACTGACATCAACGGCAAAGCCTTTGACATACCGGTGTTGAGAGATCCCAACGCAGACGGCGGAATAGTGGAATACGAGTATTACGAATGCGATTCGACAGGTAATATAATCAACAATACGCCCATTAAGATAAACGACATAGTATGGTCGGAGAGCGATGCCAAGTATTATATTGCCAAGCCTATATTGCAAGATACCAACAACTATACATTGGACGACCCTTCGGCGCAATCCAAGGTATTCAGAGTGGGCAAAGACTTGACAAAAGTGCAGGTATCTTTGGAAAAAGATACTGTAGAATACAATACCAATTCGCGGCACGCGACGGTCAAAGTCGCCGACAGCGCACTGCCAAACACAGCGTTTGAACTGACGTACTACGACGGATATACGAGACTGACGACAGCGCCAACGGAAGTGGGAAAGTACAGAGTGGAAGTAAGTCTCAAGTCTAGTTATATAGACAAGTATCAGATAGACGGAGATTACGAGTTTGATTACGAGATAGTCAAGGCGCAAATCTCTGTAGATTGGAATGACAGTATCAAGCCGCCAACGCTCAAGTTGACGTACGGACAGATTAACGGCGTAGAATACGAGATAGTCGACAAAGACGGCGCGGTTGTTGCGTACAGTGATTTGAAGGCGGGCGAAACGTATAAGATAAGAGCAAAGATAAAGGATAACCAACTTGCCAACTTTATATTTGTCGACGGCACGATTGAGACGGCTTGGCAAGAGTTTAGCGTAAGCCCCAACGATCATTTGTACGATCCCAATTCTCCGAGCAATCCGTCATATCCGCAGACAGACCCCGACTTGCCTACGCAAGAACCTGGCAATCCCGACGATAATAACCCCGGAAGCGGAGATATAGGCAGCGGCAACAATCTCGGAGGCAGTCCGTTTGACGATATATTGCAAAAACTCAAAGATGTACCGCTATGGCAGATTATTGCGGGCGTGATAAGCATAATACTTACGATAATATTCCTGTCTAAGACGGCGAAGTATGACAACGAGCGCAAGAAGTTTAAGAAAAAAGCCGATAAGTTGGATACGTCAATGTATGCAGCCGGATTCTTGGGCGTGGCAATGTCGATATGGACTGCGATAGCGTGCGTACTGATAGGCTTGGCAGCGGTGTCTTTGGTGATGATGCTCGCAGCCAAGAGCAGACGCAACAAGGCAGAAGAGGCTTATGAAGAACAACTTGAAGAATACAACCGCAATCAAAAGGATCTCGACGAGCGCAAGAGAGAGGCTGAATATTCTCGCAGAGACGACGAGTATAGACGCCGTCGCGAAGAAGACAATATGCGCAGAGACGAGGAATACCGCCGTCGCGACGAGGATATGCAGATGATGTTTATGCGTATGTTCGGCGGAGGCAATATGGGCGGAGAAGGCGCTCCGCAAGGCGGCGCGTATATGGGTATCCAGCACGGCATTGCGCCAGAGGACGTCAGGGCTATCATTTCCGACGCCGTTACGGCATTGCTGCCCGGTATGCAACAGATGTTGCCTCAACCTGCCGCAAATGACCATACGATAAAAGAGTTGATAGACAAGAACGATAAGAATATGCAAAAGATGATGGAGCGCAACGACGAGCGTATGAATCAAATGATGAAAAATCAAGAGATGCTCATTGAAAAACTCCTTGAGCGCAATGACGAAAGAGCGGTTGCCGCCGCAGTCGCAGAGCCGCAGATAATCGAAAAAGTTGTCGAAGTCCCTGTCGAAAAAATCGTCGAGGTGCCTGTAGAGGTGGAAAAAATCATAGAAAAAGAAGTGCCCGTCGAGAAGATTGTCGAAGTTCCGGTCGAAGTGGAAAAGATCGTTGAGAAAGAAGTCAAGGTCGAAGTGCCGGTAGAGAAAATTATCGAGAAAGAAGTGCCTGTCGAGAAAGTCGTAGAGAAGATTGTCGAAGTTCCCGTTGAGGTAGAGAAAATCGTAGAGAAAGAAGTACCCGTCGAAAAGATTGTGGAAAAAGAAGTCAGAGTCGAAGTGCCTGTCGAAAAGGTAGTCGAGAAGGTAGTGGAGAAACAAGTCAAAGTTGCCGCTCCCGCAAAACCTAAGGTCGAAAAGGCGCCGAGGCTTACGCTAGACGAGGCTTACGCTTTGCTTTCAAAACAACAGAAGAAGTTCTTTGACGATCTAAGAGCGTATGCTATGGCAAAAGAAAAGAGCAAAGAAAAGAAGTCTACTTACGCTATAGTGATAGGACCTTCAAGCGCTAATCCGCTCTTGAAACTTACGATAAAGAAAGATACTACGGTTGCGCTCTTCAAGATGGAAGACGAGTATCTCAAGGATATCAAGAGAGACGCTACAAGCGACGGCACCAAGATTAAAGTCAAAGAGACGGAAGTCATCATAGGCGACGCGCAGGCTTGTAAGGCGGCAAAGAATATGGTCGACCTTAGAGAAGACCAGTTAGAGAGATATCAAGATTTGCTTAAAGAGCAGAGATTGATGAAAAGACTGTAAATTTAAATAAAAGAATGAGATTTCTCGACTGCGCTCGAAATGACATATTTATTATGTCACTCGAGCGTATGTTCTGTCACACCGACAGCACTTGAGTCATTTTGATAATGTTCTGTCACACCGACGGCACTTGAGTCATTTTGATAATGTTCTGTCACACCGACGGCACTTGAGTCATTTTGATAATGTTCTGTCACACCGACAATATAATGTCACCTCGACCGCACTTTTGTTACCACGATAATATAATGTCACCTCGACCGCAGTGGAGAGGTCTCAATCCTTTTATATTATATTGTTGAGATTTCTCGACTACGCTCGAAATGACATTGTATTAGATTTCTCCATTCCGTTGCGCTACAGTCGAAATGACATATTTATTATGTCACTCGAGCGTATATTCTGTTACACCGACAATATTAAGTCACCTCGACGGCACTTTTATTACGTCGATAAAAATCTGTCACCTCGACCGTAGTGGAGAGGTCTCAATCCTTTTATATTATATTGTTGAGATTTCTCGACTGCGCTCGAAATGACATTGTGTGAGATTTCTCGACTGCGCTCGAAATGACATTGTGTGAGATTTCTCGACTACGCTCGAAATGACATTGTGTGAGATTTCTCGACTACGCTCGAAATGACATTGTATGAGATTTCTCGACTACGCTCGAAATGACAAAGTGTAGGTCGAAATGACAAAGTGTAGGTCGAAATGACAAAAGTTGACGTCGAATAAAGAAGTTTATATATTGAAAATCGTCTTTTGTAAAGATTTGATATATTTTTAGACATATTATATTAAAAAAATTTTATTAGCCTTGAAATTGTAAAAATATTGTGATAAAATATCGAGTAAAGGAAGTAAATCTAAGGGAGATTAACTTATATGCAATATATTGATTATAAGCAATACGGAAAATGCGCAAAATTGTCAAAGGGCGGCAAGACTATACTCGTCACCGTCGACGTGGGTCCGAGAGTAATTTATTACGGCTTTGACGGCGGAGAAAATATATTCTACGAAGACGCTCAAGACCTTATCAACAAAGGCGGAGAATACTTTGACGCCAATCTCCCCGGCAAGGGTATTTGGCATATATACGGCGGTCACAGACTTTGGAAGTGTCCGGAATACCTTGACACATATTATCCCGACAATGCGCCGGTCGAAGTCATCGAAGAGGGTGACAGCGTGACTTTTGTAAGCGAAGTAGAGATTACCACCGGACTTCAGAAGACTGTCAAGATAGTTATGGACAGAGACGGCAATGCCGTTGTGGAGCACAAGTTTGTCAACAAAGGCAAGGTTGCTACGCCGCCGGTAGCGCTGTGGGCGCTATCTGTGATGGACAAGGGCGCAAAGGCGTATATACCAATCAGCACGCAAGATACGGGGCTTTTGCCCAACAGAAATATCACGCTTTGGAGTTATACGGACCTCAAAGACGATAGACTTTGTATCTCCAACGATTCTATCACATTGCAACAAAAGAGTGTGGCTCAACCGATAAAGATAGGTACTTTTGCCTGCGGACCAGTCAGCGTAGATATAAAGGGTATGAAGTTTGTGATAGAGATCGACTCTCCCGAAGGCGAATACGGAGATCACAACTGCAATATCGAGACGTATACCAACGATATTATGCTTGAGATAGAGACGCTTTCGCCTATCAAGAGTTTGACGGTCGGCGAAGAAGCCGTACATATCGAAAAATGGAGTTTGACAAAATAATGAAAAAGAAGCGCGGATTTTCAATCGCATTGGCAATGATTTTCGTCGTTTTGACGCTGTCTTTGACGGCGTGTAACGGTTGGTTTTCAAATAATCCCGATCCGACAAGATATTATATTGACATCGGTAAGGTGGACGACGCTCGCACTGCAAGTATCGTCGCTAATAATACTATCGCGTCTTGCGTGCGTATCATTAGCGAATATAAGAACGTCACAAGCGCAAGCAGCGGCTTTGTCATCACAGAGGACGGCTATGTGCTCACCAATAGGCATTGCGTGGTGCGCTATTCCTCGACGGGCAACGATACGCCTATGTTTGGTTCAGATAAGCCTATGAGCGCAAATTACAGCGTGGTTTTTGCCGACAACAAAGAGTATTCGGCAAGCCTCGTAGCATTCAGTTCTTCAGCGGACCTCGCCGTACTTAAGATAAATACTCTCAATATTCCGTTTATATCCAACAACGCTAAGTTCCAAGCGTTGGTGTTTGAGACAGAGCGAGAACTGTATTACGGCGAAAGAGTCTATACGATAGGCAATCCCGAAAACATAGGGCTTATTCTCACAGAACTTACGATTGCGTCTCCGGCAATTAGACTCAATAAAAACGATATGCACGATACCGTGATACTCGACGGTAATATCAATCACGGCAACAGCGGCGGTCCGCTTTTCAATGCGTATAGCAGAATTTGCGGTATTGTATACGCCAGAATCGACGGCTCTAGTAAGGACGCCTACGGTATCGGTTGCGCAATTTCCACCGACGTGATAATTGATTTTCTCGATAGCATTAAGAACGCGGATATAAATTATAAGACTACGCCTGCAGTAACGTCAAGCGGAGAGGCAGCATAAGAGAGCCTCTCGACTGCGCTCGAGGTGACAGAATAAATGATAAAATATAATTAAATAAAATTTGCTATACAATACTAAAGAAAAATGACGCAAGAAAAAAAGAATAACCCTCATCAAGGTCACAGAGACAGAATGAGAGCAAGGGTGTTGAGTCAAGGTATTGACGATATGCCCGAACACGAGGTGCTTGAATTTTTGCTGTATCCGTTGATACCGCTCAAAGATACTAATCCTATCGCGCACGATTTGATAGACAAGTTCGGCTCTCTTGAAAACGTGCTCGGCGCTTCGCCTAAGTTGCTCTTGGAAGTCAAGAATATGACTCGCAATGCCGCGCTGTATCTCAGCGCGTTTCCGCATATTTTCAAAAAATACAATATGCAAAAGTTCGGCGACAAACCTACGCTGGATACCATTGCGCACGCAGTGGAGTATTTACGTCAACTCTTTCTGGACAAAAAAGAAGAAAATATCTATATGCTCATTCTCAACGCAAACGGAACGCTTCTGTCAAGTTGTAAGGTCGGCGAGGGAACGCTCAGCGCCTGTCAACTCGATACGCGAGAGTTTATTCTGCGTACCGCCGATTCGCAGGGAAATTGCATTATGATAGCGCATAATCATCTTTCGGGAAGCCCCTTGCCTTCATTCGACGACCGAGAATTTACAAGATGGCTAATCTCGCTCTCCGAAGTGCTGGGTATCGCGCTGATTGATCATATTATTATAAGCAAAGAAGGGTATTATTCTTTTAGAGAAAACGATTTGCTTTCAGATTATGCTGGCGCTTTTAAAAAGTATATGGACAATGCCAAGGCGTCGGATAAATATTCTATGAAAGTGCGTAAGTTCGCAGATAAGAAATAGCAGCGGTTTTTTAAATAAATGCCCCTATCCTTGGATAGAGGCATTTTTTGTATTTAGTCGATGTTGTTTTTCTCTTGCTTTGCCGGCTTTTCGCGCTTGTTGAAAGGCAAGTATTCGCAGTTTTGTTTGTTTGCCTGCGATACTCAGTATTGAATTATTTCTTGAATTGTGAAAAGTCAAGAGTTGCAAAATAGTCATCGGGAGTCTCGGCTCTTCTTATGAGTTTGACGCTTCCGTCTTCTTTAAGAAGAAGTTCCGCCGAGCGTAGTTTGCCATTGTAATTATAGCCCATTGCAAAGCCGTGCGCTCCTGCGTCGTGAATATTGACATAGTCGCCTATCTCCACTTCGGGCAACATTCTGTCGACGGCAAACTTGTCGTTGTTTTCGCACAGTCCGCCCGTTACGTCGCACTTATAAGTAAGCGGAGCGTTTTCTTTGCCAAGCACGGTGATATGGTGATACGCGCCGTAGATTGCAGGGCGCATTAGGTTTGCCGCGCAAGCGTCTAGTCCGACATATTCTTTCCATATATGCTTTTTGTGTATTACTTTTGCTATCAATGCGCCGTAAGGAGCAAGCATAAATCTGCCAAGTTCCGTGAATATTGCCACGTCGTCCATTCCATTGGGCACGAGGACTTCTTCATACGCTTTGCGTACGCCTTCGCCTATCGCAAGTATGTCGTTGCCTTCCTTGTCGGGACGATACTGTACGCCTACGCCGCCCGATAGGTTGATGAACGATATATGTACGCCGATTTCGTTTTTGATTTCTACCGCAAGTTTAAAAAGTATTTTGGCAAGCGTGGGATAATAGCCCGTACCTACAGTGTTGCTTGCCAAAAATGCGTGTATACCAAAGTTTTTGACGCCGTATTCTTTGAGTTTTGCGTATGCTATCTTGATTTGCTCTTTGGTCATTCCGTATTTTGCGTCCTTGGGCGTGTCCATTATCTCGTTGTTGAGGGTAAAGTCTCCGCCCGGATTGTATCTGCAACACATCGTGTCTTGGAATGGAGCCAAGTCTTTGTAATAATCTATGTGCGTGAGGTCGTCAAAGTTGATGATTGCGCCCAACTTTGCCGCGAGACGGAAGTCTTCCTTGGGCGTTACGTTGGATGAAAACATTATGTCGTGTCCTTCAAATCCAACTTTGTCACTCATCATCAATTCTGTCAAAGAAGAGCAGTCTACGCCTGCGCCTTCTTCTTTTAATACCTGCAATATGTGCGGGTTTGGGGTTGCCTTTACGGCAAAATATTCCTTAAAACCTTTATTCCACGCAAAGGCTTTTTTGAGAAGTCTCGCGTTTTCTCTTATGCCCTTTTCGTCGTAGATGTGAAACGGCGTGGGGTAGGTCTTGCTTATTTCTTCAATTTGTTCTTTCGTCACAAACGGTACTTTCTTCATTTTGGTATTCTCCGCGTATTTAGGATATTAAAAGTATATATCCCACAAGTTTTTTTGTCAATGCTTTGGACTATAAGGATGGGAATTATTGCTATACAATGAGTTTTATCATATACATATATTATCAGTTTGTTTTGCGTCTGCTTTTAAGATATGCGCGTATAGGCGTTCTCATCTAATATTTAACGCTTATATTATAAGTGTTAGAATGTAATATGTAGAGATTGTTTTAAATTGCGCGGATATGGACGATATTAAACATTATGGACATAATGGTTATGATGATAAATAGAAATAATCCATAATATTTGTTAAAAAAGGTTAAAATGTCACATTTTCGCCCTTTTATAGCAAGAATTAGGCAAATTTTATTAAATTGTCGGTAAATAATTTTATGGCGGAATTGGTAAAATTTTTTGATTTAGATATTGACAAGACAAAGCGGCGATAGTATAATAACATTATAAATGTGATTTTGGGAGAAATCAGTTATGATAGTTACTGGCAGCGAATTGTTGTTGAAAGCCAAGAAGGAAGGCTATGCTGTTCCGGCTTTTAACGTCGACAATCTCGAAAGCGTTTTGGGCGTGCTCGGCGCCGCAAATTATTTATCCGCACCTATTATTATACAGACTATTCCGCGTACGTTGAAATACGGAGGCGTTGCGACGTATTCTTCGCTTGTCAGAGCCAATTACAACGGCGGGGCCGATATTGCCATACACCTAGATCACGGCAGAGATTTGCAAGTTTGCAAAGACTGTATTGACGCAGGCTATACTTCTGTGATGATCGACGGGTCTATGCTTGCTTTTGATAAAAATGTCGAATTGACAAAGCAGGTCGTAAATATGGCGCATTCTTGCGGAGTAAGCGTCGAGGCGGAACTAGGCACTATAGGCGGAAAAGAAGAGACGGAAGGACAAATCAAATATACCGAGGTGGTCGAAGCCGTAAAGTTTGTCGAACTGACGAACGTAGATTCTTTGGCAATAGGCGTCGGCACCGCGCACGGAGTATATAAGGGCGAGCCGCATATCGCTATAGACAGAATAAAAGAGATCGCAGGCGCAGTGGATATACCTTTGGTGCTTCACGGAGCAAGCGGACTTTCCGACGAGGTGATAAGAAAGTGTATAGACGCAGGCATAAGCAAGATAAATTTTGCAACTCACCTGAGACAGGCGTTTACGCAGGGATTGAAAAAGGGCTTGGCAAGCAAAGAAGCGACTTATGACCCCAAGACTTATTTGCCGTATGCAATAGAGGCGGTGCAGGAAGTGGCAATGAGTATCATAAAATTGTGTCAGCCTGACTAAATAATTAAGGAAAATCAAGCATATTCATAAATTTTAGAAGAGGTGGAAAATGCAATACGTTAAGTTTGAAAAAGACAGAAAATTCGATCTCGTTTTGGTGGGAAGAATAGCAATAGATTTTAATCCGTTGGATTATTTCAAGCCTTTGTCCGAGAGCCAACAATACCGCAAGTATCTCGGCGGCTCACCCGCTAACGTGGCGGTGGGACTTGCGCGGCTTGGCAAGAAAGTGGGCTTCATAGGCAAGGTCTCCGACGATCAGTTTGGCGATTATGTGACTGATTTTTTTGCAAAGGAAGGCATCGACGTGTCCAGAGTCGTGAGAGCAAATGGCGGAGAAAAACTCGGTTTGACTTTTACGGAAATCCTTTCGCCGTCGGAGAGCAGTATTTTGATGTATAGAGACGGCGTAGCAGACCTTATGCTTGAGCCGTCAAATGTAGACGAAGAGTATATCGCAAATTCTAAGGCGCTTCTCATATCGGGTACTGCGCTTGCGCAAAGCCCTTCCAGAGAGGCTTGTCTCAAGGCTATGCAACTTGCCGAAAAAAACAATACGAAGATTATATTTGATATAGATTACCGCGCGTATAACTGGAAGAGCAAAGACGAAATTGCGGTATATTATACGGCAGTTGCCGAACACGCCGATATTATTATGGGATCGAGAGAAGAATACGATTTGACTCAAGCCATATTTGCGCCCGATATGAACGACGAGCAGACGGCTGAATATTGGTTTGGAAAAAGAGCCAAGATTGTCATAATAAAACACGGCAAAAAAGGAAGCACGGCGCACACCTGCGACGGTAAGAAATACAATATCAAACCTTTCCCGGTAGAGGCGTTTAAGTCATTCGGCGGCGGCGACGGTTACGGCTCGGCGTTTATGTACGGTATGTTTGAGGGCAAGGACATAATGGATTGTTTGGAACTTGGCTCGGCGTCGGCGTCAATGCTTGTTTCCGCGCACGGCTGTTCGGAATTTATGCCGACGGTAAAAGAACTGGAGAAGTTTATCGCAGAGGAGAAAAAACAATTCGGCGATATGATTGCAAGAGGTTAATTTAATAAGATTATAACAGTTGTATAGCAACTCTATGGAGGCATTATGGCTTTTAATTATCCAAAGTTTAATAGCAAAGGCGTCAAAACTTTGACGAAAATGGATGGCAAAAATAAGGATATGCTGATGGATATCCTTGTCGTCAAAATCGCAAAGGGCGAAAGCGTGACTTATAGCGAAAAAGATAAGGAAATGTGCGTGCTTCTCACCGAAGGCGCAGTGGAAATGAAATGCGGAGAACTTGTGGGGAGCGGCGTAAGAAAAGACGTGTTTGAAGATTTGCCGATTACTATGCACGTATGTAAAGGTAATACGATTACCGTCAAGGCTTCTGCCGACAGTGAAATAATATATCTTGCCACTACAAACGAGCGAGAATTTCCTGCCAAGTTTTATGATAAAAAGGACGTTATAAGAAGCGTGTCTTGCGATGGAGTGTGGGAGAATACGGCAGTGAGAGACGTCAATACCGTGTTTGATTATTCCAACGCTCCATATTCCAATCTCGTGGTGGGAGAAGTCATCGCAAGGCAGGGCAGATGGTGGAGTTATCTTCCTCATTCCCATCCGCAACCTGAAGTGTATTATTATAAGATGCCTACGCCCGAGGCTTTTGGCGCGTGCTTTATAGGAGAATTCGAGCCGCATACTATCGTGGACGGCAGCGTCGGTTGTTTCCCCGGCGGGAAGACGCACGTTCAGGTCACGGCTCCGGGATATCCTATGTATTGCTGTTGGATGATAAGACATCTGGACGGCAATCCTTGGGACAAGACGAGAATAGTTGACCCTAGATATGAATATTGGGAGAAATAATGAAAGAGCAAGGAGGGAATATGAATAGCCAGAGAATGAGCGTAGGCGAAGCCGTCGTTAGATTTTTGGACAATCAATACGTCAGTTTTGACGGAAAGGAAAACAAATTCGTCGAGGGAATTTTTACTATATTCGGTCACGGTTGTGTGCTTGGCATAGGCGAGGCTTTGTCAATGGCAAAACACTCATTGAAAGTATATCAAGGCAAAAACGAGCAAGGTATGGCGCAGGCTGCGATTGCATACGCAAAGCAGAACAACAGACGTAAGATCCTGCCTTGCGTGTCTTCTATAGGTCCCGGAGCGGCAAATATGGTGACGGCGGCAGGTACGGCTACGGCGAACAACATACCTCTGCTGCTCTTTGTCGGAGATACTTTTGCAACGCGTCAGCCCGATCCTGTGCTTCAGCAGATAGAGCACACTTATAGCGCTGCAGTAACTACAAATGACGCGTTCAAGGCAGTGACTAGATATTACGACAGAGTGTCGCGCCCTGAAATGCTTATGAGCGCTATGCTCAACGCAATGCGAGTTTTGCTCGACCCTGCGCATACAGGCGCCGTGGCTATTGCTATGCCGCAAGACGTACAAGGCGAAGTATTCGACTTTCCGACAGAATTTCTTAAGAAGAGAGTACATAGAATTACGCGTCCAACACCTGTCAAAGAAGAACTTGACGATTTGGCGCAGGCAATAAAGAATAGCAAAAAGCCGCTTCTTATCGTAGGCGGCGGAGTGAAATATAGCGAGGCTGGAGATGTTGTCGCAGACTTTTGTCTCAAACGCAATATACCTTTTTGCGAGACGCAAGCGGGCAAGACCGCTATCAAGTCGTCGCATCCGCTAAACGCGGGCGGACTTGGCGTAACCGGCAATTCAAGCGCAAATACGCTTGCAAAAGACTGCGATCTTATTATTGCCGTAGGCACGAGATTCACAGACTTTACTACGGCGTCAAAGTCGCTTTACGCCGATAAACAGGTCGTCACTTTGAATATGTCTTCATTTCACGCGTCAAAGTTAGACGCCGTCAAGGCTGTGGGAGACGCAAAAGCGGGAATACTTGCGCTTGACGCATTGTTAGGTGACTACAAGAGCGGATATTCAACTCAAATTGCAGAAGCAAAGCGGAGTTGGGATAGAGAAATGCAAAGACTTACTCATATATCCGTCGGCAAAGATTACAAGCCGGAGATAGACGAGCATATGCCCGACGTAGTGGAAAATTATCTCAAAGAGCACGGCGATGCAATGGCGCAGACCACTGCAATAGGCGTGATAAGGCGTTGTATACCGCAAGACGCGATAATTGTCGGTTCGGCGGGAAGTCTGCCGGGTGATTTGCAGAGAATGTGGACGAGTGACGAAAAGGACAGTTACAATATGGAATACGGCTATTCCTGTATGGGGTATGAGATTGCGGGCTGTCTGGGCAGTAAGATGGCGCGTCTTGACAAAGAAGTATACGCAATGGTTGGAGACGGCAGTTATCTTATGTTGCACAGTGAAATGGTTACGGCTATACAAGAGGGAATTAAAATAAACGTATTGCTATTTGACAACGCTTCGTTTGGATGTATCAACAACTTGCAGATGGGGCAAGGCGTCGATTCGCTATGTACCGAATTGAGATACAGAGACGGCGACAAGCCTATAAGGGACGGTAGATTTTTGAATATAGATTACGCTATGAGCGCTAAAGGATACGGATTTGTGACTTATACGGCGCGTAATGAAAAACAACTTGAAGAGGCGATAGCCGACAGTCTTAAGCAGACGACGTCGACGCTCATAGATATTAAGGTGTTGCCCAAGTCTATGACGCACGGTTACGACGGCTGGTGGAACGTAGGCTGCACGCAAAACACAAGAAATAAAAATCAAGAAAAGGCGTTGTCCGAGAAAAATCAAATGCTTGACAAGGCTAGAAAATATTAAAATCTGTAAAGGTGGAATTATGGATAAGAAAAAAATCAAACTTGGTATTGCTCCGATAGCGTGGACCAACGACGATATGCCCGATTTGGGAGCAGAGAATACCTTTGAACAATGTGTCAGCGAAATGGCGCTTGCAGGCTTTGAGGGATGCGAAGTGGGCAACAAGTACCCAAATGATACGTCAACTCTCAAAAAGGCTTTGGATTTGAGAGGTTTAAGTATAGCCAATCAGTGGTTTTCTTCTTTCGTGCTTACCAAGCCTATGCAAGAAGTGGAAAAAGATTTCATAAATCAATGCAATTTTCTAAAGGCAATGGGAGCAAAGAGAATTGGTGCTTCGGAACAGAGTTACAGCATACAGGGGCAGATGAATACGCCTGTGTTTGACTGCAAATACGTGATGAACGACAGCGAGTGGGATAAATTCGCAAAATGTATGAACAGGCTTGGCGAAATTGCTAATTCTATGGGAATATCTTTGGTGTATCATCATCATATGGGTACGGTAGTGCAGACAGCCGAAGAAGTGGACAGGATGATGGCAATGACGGATAAAGATAAATTTTCGTTGCTTTTTGACAGTGGTCACCTTGCATATTGCGATCAAGATTATTTAGAGGTGCTGGCGAAATACGCGGACAGAGTAAAGCACGTGCACCTGAAGGACATTCGTCCCAACGTCGTAAAGAAAGTCAAGGAGCAAAAACTTTCTTTCTTGCAAGGCGTGAGAGAGGGATCGTTTACCGTGCCGGGTGACGGCTGTATTGATTTTGCGCCCATATTCGAGATACTTGATAAAGCGAATTATCAAGGTTGGATGATAGTCGAGGCAGAGCAAGATCCCGCTAAGGCAAATCCGCTTGAATATGCCATCAAAGCAAGAAAGTACATAAAAGACATAGCAAATATTTAACCGACAGCGTTGGATATTTATAAGGTTTTAATTAGGAGGAAATATAAATGGCAGTAAAGACACTCGGATATTTTACCAACAACGAGTTTGTTCAATCTACAACGGATAAGTTTTATCCGGTTTTCAATCCGTCCACGGGCGAGCAAATTGCTCAGATGCCGCGCTGTACGACGGCTGAAGTAAGTAAAGTAATAGACAATGCGCACGAGGCTTATAAGAAGTGGTCGAGAGTACCCGTAATCAAGAGAGTTCAGATACTCTACAAGGTTAGAGATTTGCTTATCGAACATATGGACGAACTCACAAGACTTTGCGCTACAGAACACGGCAAGAATTGGGAAGAGAGCAAAGGAGATATTCTCAAAGCAAAGGAAGGCACGGAACTTGCTTGCTCAATGCCTTCGCTTTTGCAGGGCGAAAGTCTTATGGACGCGTCTTCGGGTTATGATACCGTGCTTTACAGAGAGTCTATGGGAGTTTTTGTAGGCATAGCGCCTTTTAACTTTCCGGCTATGATACCAATGGGCTGGATGGCTCCGGTATGTATCGCGTGCGGCAATGCTATCGTACTCAAAGTCGCAGGCGCAACTCCTATGACGTCTTTGAGAATTGCAGAACTATATCGCGAAGCAGGACTTCCGGACGGCGTGCTCAATATCGTAAGTTGCGACCGTAACGACACGCAAGAACTCATATCCAATCAAAAAGTTGTCGGCATAACCTTCGTCGGTTCTACGACGGTAGGCAGATATATCTATGAAACTGCAGCCAAGCACGGCAAGAGAGTTCAATGTCTTTGCGAGGCAAAGAACCACGCTCTCGTACTCGAAGATGCTGCTTTGGACAGAACGGCGGCAGGCATTATCAACGCTTCTTACGGTTGCGCAGGCGAGAGATGTATGGCGTTGCCCGTGGTCGTTGCGCAAGAAAGTATTGCAGACAAACTCGTGGATAAACTTGTGGCTTTGGCAAAGAATATCAAGGTAGGTCCCGCTTATGACAAGACGACGAATTTGGGACCAGTATACAGCGCAGACCATAAAAAGAGCGTTGAAGCGTGGATTCAGAAGGGCATAGATGAGGGCGCTAAGTTGGTGCTCGACGGCAGAAATGCCAAAGTCAAGGGATTTGAGAATGGATTCTATCTCGGGCCTACTATTCTTGACAACGTGACATCCGAAATGACTGTTGGACAAAGAGAAATTTTCGGACCGGTGCTTTGTATAAAGAGAGTCAAGGACTTTGAAGAAGGACTGCAAGTAATGAATGGGAATCCTTTTGCCAACGGCTCGGTAATTTATACGCAAAACGGATATTACGCAAGAGAATTTGTGCGCAATACCCACGGCGGGATGGTAGGCGTCAACGTAGGTATTCCGGTTCCGGTAGGCGTATTTTCTTTTACCGGACATAAGTACTCATTCTTCGGAGATCTCCACTGCCTTGGCAGAGATTCGTTTAAGTTCTATACAGACAGCAAGACTGTCACGACGCACTGGTTTGACGAGCACGAGGCGAAGTCGACTAAGGTTTCAACTTGGGACGGCACTATCTAGGCGAGTGCGTATAGCACTGCGCCTTTTGTCCTAACGACTAGGTCGCCTTCGGGGTCACGTACATAATATAGTACCGCTCACCGTCGGTTGCCGTCGCGCGGACAAAAATCACAACACTCTCCGCACTCGCGCGAGGCTGAATTAGTTTCATCTCAAAAAGAATCTGTCATTTCGACCGCAGCGTAGCGAAGTGGAGAAATCTCAACAGTATAAAAAGAGGTATTATATGATAAATATAGGAATTATCGGAGCAGGTAGAATTGGCAAAGTTCACTGCGAATCAATAATGTGTTATGCAAAGGGCGCAACGGTAAAGAGCGTTGCCGACCCATTTATGAATGATGAGACAGAGAAATGGCTCAAGAGTATGGGCGTCGAGAAGACCACCAAGGATTATCGCGACGTGCTTAAAGATAAAGATATAGACGCGGTGCTTATCTGTTCGTCCACCGATACTCACGCGCCGATATCTATCGAGGCTATCAAAGCGGGCAAGCACGTGTTCTGCGAAAAACCCGTTGACCACGACATTGCAAAAATAAACGAAGTCAAGAAGGCTTTGCAGGGTAGCAAAGTAAAATATCAAGTGGGTTTCAATCGCCGGTTTGACCACAACTTTATGGCAGTCAGAGAGGCAGTCAAGCAAGGCAAAATCGGCGCGCTCAACGTGCTCAAGATTTGTTCCCGCGATCCCGGCGCGCCACCGGTGTCTTACATAAAAGTGAGCGGCGGAATATTCCTTGATATGACCATTCACGATTTTGATATGGTCAGATATCTTTCCGGCGAAGAGGTTGAGAGCGTATTTGCTATGGGCGGCGTAATGGTCGATAAGGCGATAGGCGAAGCGGGAGATATAGACACTGCAGTAATTACGTTGAAACTTAAGAGCGGAGCGTTGGCAGTAATTGACAATTGCCGCAGAGCAACGTATGGATATGACCAAAGAGCCGAAGCATTTGGAGAACTCGGTCAAGTTGCAATATCCAACGATTGCGCTTCCAACGCTGTGATTTCCAATAGCGACGGCGTCACGGCAGAGAAACCTTTACTTTTCTTCTTGGAAAGATATATGCAAGCGTATGTCAACGAAATCAATCAATTTATTGATTGTATCGTCAATGATAAGGATGTGCCCGTCAGTATAGAAGACGGCTTGCAAGCCGTAGTTATCGGAGTTGCTGCAAAGAAATCTTTGCAAGAGGGCAGACCCATTAGACTTGACGAAATATGCAAATAATTTAATTAGCCATTATACATATCTAATAGATTTTGTAATTTACCCTTTAAAACACGACGCCCCATAAGGAGCGCCGTGTTTTTTATTTTATAATAATATTCTATATTTCCTTTGAATTTGAATTTATGATTACCGAATGTATTATCTCAATTACCAAATAAATAACGCTGGTAATCACCATTAAAACTAAGGGATAGATACTTACAGAGTATTCAATTGTATCGGAATCTATATATTCTATGAGTTGATTTTCTGCTGTAAATGTTATAAATAAGTTAATTATTGACAAAATGCAAGTTGCAATACTTATGCCCAGTCCTTTGTAGTTGTTATGTTTATTGTTGTTTGATAGGTTTTTAAGTAGAGTAGCAATCATAAGTATGATCATTACTATAATAGCAACCTCAATTATGAAGCCGATTATTAAATTTGTATAAACATTAGTAGGTACATCAGAGTATTGACTTGTGGATATTACTGCATATCCGGTCATATTTTTGATTAAATAAATAGAGGCTAAATAGGACATTGCGCCTAAGAAATTATATGACATAACGCCGTTGTCTGTTTTTAGGACAATTGAAGGTGACGCAATCATAACTGCCATAAAAGATAGCGCGACAATTCCCAAAATCGAAAAACAGAATTTGTGTAAATTTTTTTGAGACGTCAATTCTTTTCCTAGATTTGCAGTTTGACATACATACGAAAGCACAATAAACACAGAGGAAAGTACGATACCGGCAGTCGTATAATTATTGAGATTCAAACTTATTGAGGCGGTAGAGTATTTGCAACTTATACAATTGAACGCATAAAAAAGAGTAACTCCCAAAATGAAAGAGATATATGTTGCTAAGGCAAAGTTTGTATAAGATTTTAAAGTTCTTTCGTTAGCATAATTAACGTATCTGATTATTGCGATAATCGAAAATATAACGACCGTGGTAATTATTGCAATCGAGAGTAAAGTCCCCATTATCGTAGTGAAGTAATAGTTTGAAACAAAAAACGGAGGATAGTTCTTATCTGCAACCAAGGTATTGCTATAGCATTCTCCCAAATAGTAAAAAATATTTAAATCTAGCGTATTTGCCAAATTATTATCCAAGACATTTAAATTTGAACCATTTGGCTTTAAACCTATGAAAAAGGTAAAAAGCAAAGAGAAGAATACTGAAAGCATAGCAAATGCGCCGCTTCCTATTTCAAATATTCTTTTACCCTTCAATTTAAATTTTTGCGAAATAAGAGTATTTATAAAAGTATGTTCTGTATTTTCAATATGACTTTCCGTTGCCGTTGTCTCATCAGTATCTTGCAACTCCTCTTGCAGTGAATTCCCGCAATACTCGCAAAACTGTGAGTCATAATCAATTAGTTGATTACAAGTTGGGCATTGAATTTTGCCGTCAACGCGTTGACCGCATTGCTTGCAGAACACCGCCTCGTCATTGTTTTCCTGTCCGCAGTGGTAACATTTCATAGTTTTCTCCTTTGCACAATAATATTTATGATTTTTATTGCTTATAATCTAAGTAGTTATTATTTCTAATTATACAGTGTAAACCACTGTAAGTCAAGAAAAATACAGTGGTTTATACTACAATAATTTTATGATAAATATAGAAGTTGGCAAAAGATTGAAAGAATGTCGAAAGGCAAACAAACTTACTCAAAGGGAAATTAGCGAGATGCTTGGTATAGTTTTGCAACAATATCAGACTTATGAGAGCGGGAGATACCAATTAGATTATGAAAAGTTGGTAAAGGTATGTAAAATTCTCAATGTTTCTGCCGATTATTTATTGGGGATTACGGATATTTAATTCAAAAAAATATAATTAAATTTAGGCGTCGTATTTGCAAAAGCAAAAAAACTATTGACTGACGTAAACGCCCCTTGATTTTTGATAATTCAAGGGGCGTTTTACTCGCGCAATCAATTATTTTTTGATATAAATTGTCTTGATTTCGTAAGGAGTAAATTCAAAAGTCGTACCCTTGACGAATTTTTCTTTATTCTCTAGCATATCGCATTCATAAATTGAGGAATTGTCGAAGTTGATATCCAGCGCAGACCTAACTGTTTGCCCGAGACTTTCGTATGCTCTTACGATTATTCCTTCTTCGTCTTCTGCGACTTTTATTGTTTCGATTATGATATTTTTGCTGTCGAATTTGACAAGCGTGTCTATCTCAAGATTTTCTTCGATAATGTCGACAGGATTGTTGAAGCAATATCCCTTTGCCATAAGGTCCGTATCCTCGAACTTTTCTTTGTGCGGATAAATAGCGTAACTAAAAGAGTGAGAACATCTGTCGCAAGTCGGGTCAGGAAATTTTGGTGAACGCAGAAGCGCTAATGACAAGAAGCCGCTCTTTGCTCGGTGACCGTACTTGCAATTATTGAGAAGAGCAAAGCCGTAATCCTCTCCGTCGATATTGACGAATTTATGCGCGCACACTTCAAATTGCGCCCACTTTGGATTGTAATCTTCGTCTTTGTCGTCCTCGCTCGTCGTGCGGTCGAAGTTGCCGAATTGGATATTGCACTTTACATTGTCAGAGAATACCGCAGGCGAAAAGTCTGCGCGAAGCATTTTTAATTCTTCGTGCCAATCTACTGTAGTGTCGAAGTTGACCGTATCGCCGTCTATTCTCAACGTGACTTTCTGTACGATAGACGAGTCGTGATATTTGAACGAGTTTTCTCTCACAAGATATGCGCCGTCGATATAAGTGTTGGAAGACGTCAGCATAAACTCCCACTTTTTCATCATCATATAATTGGTGTCTTTGTCTTTGCCCCAAGATATATCCCACGCATTATAGTATTTGAACGGGTCGGAGTATACTACGAGTTTGTTAAAATACTCTTTGACGAGTTCTTTATTCTCGACTTTGTCAACAAGCGAAATAATCTCGCCGTTGGCGCCGAAGGTCACCTTGAGTTTTGCGTTTTCTATAGTGTTTTCATTATATTTAAATTGGCTTTCGTCAATGACTGCAGGTGTGAGTTTTCCGATAGAATGGGCTTTTAGATTTGCCTGATACCACTCGTCACCGACTTTGACATATTCGCTTCTGTCAAAGTCGACAGGATTAACGGCGCTTGTTGATTTTTCAGTAGACATAGCCTCCAAAATCGTCTTTTCTATCTCCGACAGTTCGTCGTACATAATCTTGTATCTGGCGTACGCTTCGTCGTAGATTCGCTTAATGGACGAGCCCGGAAGTATATCGTGGAATTGATACAGCAATACTTCTTTCCAAATTGTCTCGACTTTTTGTCTGTCATAATTTATACCTTGAAGAAAAGCCACTGCGCCCAGCCATTCGAGTTTGTGCAGTTTTTCTTCGATACGCCTGTTCCATTTCTTTGCGTTGGCTTGAGAAGTATAACAGCCTTGGTGTCTTTCATAATACAATTCGCCTTCGTGCGTAGGCAACTTATCTGCCATATCCTTTATATCGTCAAAGAAATTGACGGCGGGAGAAGTTTTGCAAGGCGCCAATCCGTCGATATTCTTTTGGTGACGCATCATATATTCGAGGTGACCTTCGCCCGGACCGCCGCCGCCGTCGCCGTCGCCGTATATCAAAAGCGCTTTGTCGCATATATCTTTTTCTGAATATCTGTCTTCCGATCTTATGATTGCAAGAGGAGAATTGCCTGCGTTGTAATCGCCGAGCGGCTCCATATGCGCAAGCAATTTGGTGCCGTCAAGTCCCACCCAGTTAAATGAACGGTAGGGGAATCTGTTGAAATCGTTGGAAGTCAACTTAATTGTCATAAAGTAATCCATTCCGCTCTTTTTGAGCACTTGCGGAAGAGTTGCGGGAAATCCGAATACGTCGGGTAGCCAACACATTCTCGATTTGAAATCAAAATTATCTTTCCAATACTTTTGACCGTAAAGGCATTGTCTTATCCAAGACTCGCCGCCAGTGAGATTTGTGTCGCTTTCTACCCACATACCGCCTTGAAGTTCTATTCTTCCTTCAAGCACATATTTTTTCACTCTCTCAAAGAGTTCGGGATATTCTTCGTGAAGCCACTCGAACATTTGCGGTTGAGACTCGGCAAAATAGAAGCCGTCGTATATCGCAAGGTTGCGAATTTGATTGGCAAAAGTACGCGCTACCTTTCTCTTTGTTTCGCGTATCGGCCACAACCAGCCAAGATCTATATGCGCGTGACCTATGCAGTAATAAGTCGTTGCTTGATACTCTGGCTTTTTTTCTATAGTAGGCTTCAAAAAATCTCTTGCCGCGCTTGCTCCTTGCTTTTTGTAAATCTTATAACTCTGCTTAAGAGCCTTGTCTATTTCTTTAAATCTTGGGCTTTCTTTGTCGAGCACGGTCATAATGAAGAAGAGATCGATATAGTCGTAGTAATATTGATTTATCTCTTCGTCGTGTATGCAAATGTCGCAACGGCGTAAGTGCGCCGTGCATTTGCGAATTCTGAATTTGCCGTTGAAACCTGCGTCGACGTATAAGTCTATTTTTTCATCGCCAGTCGATTTGTCGGTAATATCAATGCGCTGTTTTGCAATGAGTGAGTGAAACACGTCGCCCTTGCTGAGCACTTGGGTGATACCTTGCAAGACTATGCCGTCTGGATTGAAGACCAAGCCTTCGCCTTGCAACTTTATTCTGCATATCACGCTTTTGCCCTTTGCTTTTTGGGGCACTTGTCCGGTGAAGTGAAACCAAGCGCAGTCAAAACTGTCCGCGTATTCTTTGCGCTTGCCCCAAGACTGCCACTGTTTGATGGGCTTGAAGGCGCTCTTGTCGAGGTCATCCCATTTTATAGGCTCTTTGCTTTTGATTATCTCTGCTTTCAGATTGCCCACTTTTTTGTTGATTGAGCATTTCAAATCCCATATATTAAATATGTGACCGGATTTAGATAAGGCTTTCTTTACGATTACTTTTTTATCGTATCCCATTAGTACTCCTTCTCGGCGTTTGCTCCAATGATTTGCATTTTGTTACTGCCGAGTATATTTTGATACTTTTATATATTGTATCATATTCTAATATGCGTAAGCAATATCAAAAAAGTATAATTTATAATAAATATTATGGACAAAACGGATTAAAATACCAAGTTTATTGCAAATGTAAATCTAAAGTGCTAGAATTGAAATATGAGCGAAAGACACAGCCTACAGGTCGGGCAGGAGAATATAGAATATATTTTGAAGCGCAAAAAAATGCGCAATATGCGAATGAGAATCACGTCAAAGTGCGAAGTGACGGTGTCTTGTCCTTTTCATACTCTGATATCCGATGTCGAAAAGTTTATTGAAAAAAATCTGGATTGGATAAAGAAGTCGCAATCTAGCATTTTGCAAAACGCAACATCGCTTGAAAAGTATGAGTATATGACTGGCGAAAAGTTTTTATATCTTGGCAAAGAGTATACTCTTATGGTAAAAGAGGGGCAAACACGTGAAGTAAGAGCATTAGGGGACTATATCTTTATGACTGTATGCGATCTGTGGGATTTTGAAGTTAAGAGATCGCTCCTCGATAAGTGGTATAAGTCGCAAGCCAATAAAATATTTGCCGACAGGTTTTCATATTTAAAATTTTTGCATAGAGATTTATTTTCAGGAGATTATCAACTCAAAATAAAAAAAGGCGTGTCTACCTGGGGAACTTGCGCCGTGAGCAAAGGTGTAGTTACGCTCAACTTTAGATTGATTTATGCGCCGATTGAACTAATTGATTCCGTCATATTACACGAATTTTGCCATTTCTATTACATCCATCACGACAAGGATTTTTACGGTTTACTTTCGACGCTAGATCCGCTGTATAAAGAACATAACAAAGCGTTGGATAGGAAATATATCGATTATACGCATTACAATGATTGAAATTCTGACAAAATCCATTGATCAAAGCAAAACGATGCGCAGAAGTCTACGCGGATAAATTTTAATTACAATGTTTTTTATGGAATTCAAGCAGATATTTATCGCTCATTCCCGCTATCATATCAATTGCCACGCGATGTGGAAAGTCTGAATTTTCTTTGAAGTATTCTTCGACTTTTTGGCTATTGGGGTATATGTAAGGACGGTAATACTTGTCTACGATTTTTCTTTCGCTCTTTAAGTCGGTCAATATCAAATCAAATACTTTATCCACTATGTTTTGTAAATCTTCGTCGCTGTAACCGTCTACGCCCGAGTGGTCGCTTTTATAGATTAAGGCGTAGTTTTCGTCTTTAATTTTCATAAGCGCGTCAAAGGCTTTGTCACTCATTTTTATATGATTTTTACCATAAGAATTGTTAATTATATCAGCGCATAAAGATGATATTATCTCGTGATTTAATTTGCCGAGAATGGTGTCGGAGAATTCGTCAAATCGCACGTATCTCAACTTTTCGGCGTCTTGTCTGTCCTTGCCGACGTATGCTATTACGTCGCATATACGCACGAGACAGCCCTCAAGCGTGCTTGCCATCAGATTGGTGTCGTTGAGTTTCCCGACGTAAGCCAAATCGAGTTTTTCTTGCAAATCTTCAAAGCTTTTGCAAGACTTTTCGTTGGGAGCGTAGCAAGGCAATATCTCTTCGCCGTTGTGACATAGCACTCCGTCAATAACTTGCAATGACAAGTCGCTTTTGACGATATTGAGCAGATATCTTGCGCCTTGCACGTGGTGAAAGAATCTATAACCGTATCTCTTTGCCACGTTGTCAAGCAGTTTTTCGCCGCGGTGTCCAAACGGGCAATGTCCGAGATCGTGCGCCAATGCTATTGCCTCGATTAGGTCGCAGTTGAGTGAAAGGGCAGAGCCTATCGTACGCGCAACTCTCGACACGAGTTGAACGTGATAAGCGCGAGTGGAAATATCGTCGTTGTCGAGCAGTGAGAATACTTGAGTTTTACCTGCATATCTGTTGAACAAAGGCAAGTTGAGTACCACTTCGCAATCGCGTATAAATTGCCGTCTGAATATCTTGGGAGTATATTCGTCTTTGCGTATAGCCTCAAAGTCTTTTGTAGCGTACGCGCTCAAAAGTTCGTCTTTTCGCGCGTATTGCTGCGTCAGTATATTTTCGATATTTTTCTCAAGTAGTATTTTCATTTTATACTCCTTTAACTAATGGAGACTTTTATTAAGCGATGCTCCGTGGAACTTAGAAATGTCTCCACAACACAAAAGCCGTCGACTTTTGCCGACGGCTCTATTATAGCATAATTTCTATTGGAAGAGCAAGTCCTTGATTGCCGTATAATATACGTCGTACATTTTTTTAAAGTCAACAATACTCAATCTTTCGTCCTTTTGGTGTATCGTGCTTTCCATACCCGGGAACATAGGTCCGAATGCAACTCCGCACTTGAGCGCTCTTGCGTATGTGCCGCCGCCTATGGTGATGGGCGAAGCGTTTTCACCGGTGACTTTATTATATGATTTGAGAAGACTTTGCACAAGAGTATTATTCTTGTCTATATAGAGCGGATCGTGGAAATTGCGCACGCTCACGTCTTTTGTGCCAAGACTCTTTTGCAACCTTTGCAATATCTCTTCTTTGGTATACGTCACTGGGTGACGGATGTCTATTACAAGGTGCAACTTATCTTTTCCGTCGACAGATTGTTCAATATTTGCTACGCCGACGTTGAAAGTTAGTTTACCGCTCTTTTCGTCAAAGAGTTTGACGTCGGCGCCACTGCCGTCATTGTGACACAGTCTTTCTTTGAGCAGAGCATACTCTCCGCCCAACTTATCGCTCAAGAAGTCAAGCAGTCTCCACAGCGCGTTGTCGCCTTCCCACGGAGTTGAAGCGTGCGCGGGTTTGCCGTAAGAGGTGATATGCGTCTTGCCGTTTTTTATCTTAACTTGCAATCTTTCGTCGTCATTGCCGCAAAGTTCGCCGTCGACTATGCAACTACACTTTGACATTACTATATTACCTCGGCTGCCGCCGTCTATGGTTATCATACCTTTGGGCACGTCGAGATATACGTCGTAGCCTACCAAGCCTTTTTCGCAATTGATGACGGGGAAGTCTCCGTCGGGGGAAAAGCCTTTATCCGGCATAATGTCGACTTCGTTGTATTTGTCTATACACTTCCAGCCGCTTTCTTCGTTTCCACCGAATATGAAGCGTATCTTGCATTTTGGCTTATATCCCTCTTCCAGCAGTTGATGAACGGCATAAAGACAGCATATCATAGGACCTTTGTCGTCAAGTATACCTCTGCCGTATATAGTATCGCCTTTTATTTCTCCAAGTGGGTTTGCCGACCAATCTTCGTCGTATGGCACTACGTCGATATGCCCGAGTATGCCGAAGGTTTCGCCTTCGCCTATGTCGCAAGTGCAGTAATATCCGCCCTCGTTGTGCGTAGTCATACCCATAGACTCGGCGGTCTCGCAGACAAGATCAAGACATTTTGCCACGCCTTCTCCAAATGGAGACTGCGGACAAGGGGTTGACTGCACGCTGTCTATCGCGATCAGTTGCATTGTTTTTTGTATCATTGCTTGAAAATAATTTTTCATTTTCGCCTTCCTACAAACTTTTTTGATTTATTGCATAATTATTATACACAAATTGTTGAGAATGTGTTATATTATTAAACGAAAATATCACAAAAACGTAAAAAGGAAGTTGTTATGAGCAAGGTAAGAACGAGATTTGCCCCATCTCCTACGGGATTTATGCATATAGGAAATTTAAGAACGTGTCTTTACGCGTATCTTTTCGCCAAGAAAAACAACGGCGAGTTTGTGTTGAGAATAGAAGATACCGACCAAGAGAGATACGTCGAAGGCGCAGTAGACGTGATATACAGCACGCTTAAAAAAGCAGGTATACAGCACGACGAGGGACCGGACAAGGACGGAGGATACGGACCTTATATCCAAAGCGAGCGCAAGTCGCTCTATCTCGATTACGCAAAAGAACTTGTCGACAAGTGCGGGGCGTATTATTGCTTTTGCGATAAGGAGAGGCTTGACTCTCTCAAGGACGACAAGGGAATAGCCAAATACGATAAGCATTGTCTGTCGCTGTCAAAAGAAGAAGTAGAAAAGAGACTTGCCGCCGGCGAGCCGTACGTCATCAGACAGAATATACCGACAGTTGGCGTCAGCGAGTACGACGATATGGTATTCGGACATATCAGCGTACCCAACGACGATATGGAGGACGGCGTGCTTATCAAGTCGGACGGTATGCCTACTTATAATTTTGCCAACGTAGTAGACGATCATTTGATGGCAATAAATTATGTGATAAGAGGCGTCGAGTATCTTTCTTCTACGCCAAAATATAATCTTATGTACGACGCTTTCGGTTGGGAAAGACCGCATTATATGCACCTTTCTCCGATAATGAAAGACGCGCAGCGCAAACTGTCCAAGAGATACGGCGACGCTAATTTTGAGGACTTCCTTGCAAAGGGATATTTGCCAAAGGCAATAGTCAACTATATTGCGCTTCTCGGTTGGTCGCCTAAGGGCAATGAGGAAAAGTTGAGTATGGAAGAACTTGTCGAGCAATTTGACGTGGATGGGATATCAAAGTCGCCTAGCATATTCGACGAAGCCAAGATGCGTTGGCTCAACGGCGAATATATAAAGCAAATGACTCCAGAGGAGTTTGTCGAGGTAGCAAAACCATATTTTGATATGAGTAAAATCGCAGGTAAATACGACTATATCGATCTTGCAAAACTCTTGATACCGCGAGTCGAGGTACTTGGTGAAATTCCCGAAAAGGTAGATTTTCTGGAAGAGTTCGACGAGTATGACACCGCAATGTTTGAACACAAAAAGATGAAGATTACCAAAGAAATAGCGCTCAATAACTTAAAAGCAATCAAAGAAGATTTAAAAGATTATGAGGATTGGACCGACGACGCGCTCAAGCAGAGAGGTATGGCGCTTGCAGAAAAACTTGCGTGCAAGAGCGGTCAGATTTTCTTGCCTTTGCGTTTAGCGCTTACAGGCGTGGCAAGCACTCCCGGCGGAGCAACCGAAATGGCAGAACTTCTCGGCAAAAAAGAGAGTATGAGAAGACTTGACTTTTCGATAGATTTGCTTGCGCGTAATATGCAGTAAAAAATTATTAAATTAGGTTAAATTTTCTTTACAACTTTTATTTGTTGTGGTATTATTTTAACGTATCTTTTGACGAAAGTCGAAAAATACGCACCCTTGTTCGGACGAAAAGTCCGAGCCATCAGACCAAAAGGAGGTATAAAAATGAACAAGTACGAAATGTTGTATATCATCAAGAATGATATTACCGACGAGGCAAAACAGGAAGTAGTTGACAAAATGGCTTCGGTTATTACGTCAAACGGCGGAGAAATCGAAAACACTGACAAGTGGGGTACCAAGAAATACGCATACCCTATCGACTACACCACAGAAGGCTATTACGTTTTGGTAAACTTTACGGCTCCCGCTAATGTTCCTGAAGAACTCAAGAGAATGAACCGTATTACAGACGAAGTCGTAAGATCAATGATTATCAAAAAGTAAGGAGAAGATTATGAACAGAGTTATATTGATAGGCAACTTGACGAGGGATCCCGAGTCGGGCGCAACGCAAAGCGGAGTATCATATTGCAGATTTTCTATAGCGGTCAATCGCAGATTCAGCAAAGAAAACGAGACTACTGACTTTTTCAACGTAGTCTGCTGGAGAGGTTTGGCGGAAAATTGCGCAAAGATATTGCAAAAAGGCAGAAAAGTCTGCGTAGTAGGCGCTATTCAAACGCGCCAATACGACGCGCAAGACGGCTCTAAGCGTACAGCGTACGATATAGTTGCAGACGAAGTTGAATTTCTTCCGTCCGGAGCCGGCAGATCTGACGGCGACAACACTCAAAGCAGTGAGAATAATGGCTACGGCTCAAACTCAAAGCCTAACAACAGCGGTTTGACTCCCGTAGACGAAGACGATTTACCATTCTAATAAGGAGATTTAAGACAATGAGCGAAGAAAAGGTAGTTAAGCGTCCCGCTAAAAAGCAAATGTCACGCAAAAAGATTTGTATCTTCTGCGCAGACGGTGTGGACGAATTGGATTATAAAGATGTTGCAAAGTTGCGCAAGTTCATCACGGAGAAGGGCAAGATTGTTCCCAGAAGAATGAGCGGTACGTGTGCAAAGCACCAAAGAGTTGTTACAGAGGCTGTCAAGAGAGCAAGAGAAATGGCATTGCTCCCATATGTAGCAGAATAATTTTTTATTTGTTGTCTTTCGACAAGACTGATTTACGCAAGCCCCCCAAAAAGAACTTGCACCAAGATAAGTCGGATGTAGGAAGACAGACAAAGACAAAAAACGATAAAAACAAAAAAGTTTAGAAAGAGACCTTGTGAAAACGAGGTCTTTTCGTATTCTCTAATTAATATATATTGGTCACATTTTAATATTCTAAGTCTAATAATTCATAATTGAAGTATTCATCACTTAGGAATTCACTTACACTCATTTGAAATCCGTGAGCCAACATTATAATAGTTTTTAATGTAATACCTTTAGTCGTTCGACAAGACGATGTCTTTAATTTACCGCTTGCGACAGGAAAATGTTAACGTGCAAATTAAAAATTTCTTACTCAACTTTAATTGTTTTGATTGCATAAAAGTTAAAAATATGGCGAAAGAGATTAGTGCAACGTCGATTGCCGACATCTCCTTGATTCCTACGATTGAGGGGGACAAGAAAACTCTTCAGTATGCGCTTGATGAAGATACATTGTTTAAGTTGTACGTTGACCCGGAGTCGCCGCTTGCTATCAGCAAAGATTTCGTTCCGGTTGATTATAAGGCGTGGAAAAACGATTCGCCATGTTGGGGTGGATTTATGGGACTGTGTTTAAATCCGCAAGGCGAAGTCGTCATCTGCGTTTCTATGCCATATTCGGTTGGTAATTTGAACAAGAATTCTGTGAAAGAGATTTGGTTGGATTCTATGAGAAAAGTTCCGTCGAGCAAACTTTATCAATGGCAACAACTTTGTATTGCTGATTACTATGAATGTTATAAGGAAGAAAATTGTAAATTTTGTAGTTTTTGTCCCGGTATGGGTTACCTTGAGAACGGCTTTATGAAGAAATCTAATGTGCTATGTTTGCAGGCAAAAGCAAAAATGAAGGCATATCTTTATTTAAAAGAAAATTCAATTGAATAAAAACAGAAAAACCATCGTAGAATGATGGCTTTTGTATATATGGTGAATTATACTGTCAAGTGCAGCGCCTTAAGAAAAATAAGAAGTATATACAAATCTGGTATAATAAGTTTACCACAACAACTATATTGCGTGAACTTAATAGGATATTCTCTCATATGTATGACAAACCTACGTATTTCCCACATACGTACACAAAAATTGCGCTTGAAGTATTTTAGATAAATAAAGAGCCTTAAAAATACGATATCCCAAAAGTCCAAAAATTGACGCTTGTCATATATAAAATCGTAATTTGTAAAATCTACCAAATATTTGTAATATTAAATAATAAATTTATATTGAAAACCTTTAAGCATTATGTTATAATCTATAGTATATAGTAATATAAAAATCTACGGCATTTAAAATTGTGGGATTTAATTTGAGCAAGGAGCGAATATGACGGTTATCGCAGATAATTTGGAGGTGGCTATTGATCTTGGCAGTGACACTGTCAAGGTTGCATATGCTTTCAAGACAAAGAAAAGTGTCGAGTACGGCAAACTTTCTCCCTGCGACATTACCGGCAGCGTGATAGTGCCGGCGATAGCGTATTTTGACGAAGACGCTTCGTCTTGGCTATTTGGAGAAGATGTTTATAAAAACGTCGACAAGTCATTCGTCACCGTCGTTAAGATAAAATCTTTACTGTCGTTGTTGCTTAGACAACGCGACAAAAAAGTTACCGTAAGCAATAGAGAGTATTATTACAAGAAAAAAAGATTTCCCAAGTTTTATTTTCCCAATAGGAGAAAACTTGCCGAGGACTTTGCCAAAGCCGAAGAATTGGATATGACCTTTAATGGAGATCGGACTCCGCAGAAGGTGTGCGAAGAGTTTTTTAAATATCTAATTGACGAAACTGTTTTGCCTGCAATACAAAGATTGCAAGAGCAAAAGGGAATTTGTTTTCAAGATATTCATTATTCGCTCGTATATCCGACAAAGGCAGGTAAGGAGTATGTTGAAGAACTTGAGAATCTCGTATCTCTTGCGAGCCACTCTAAGATGAAAAAAGTTTTGTCATCGACAAAGGCGTTGGGGCTTTTTGCATTTCACAGAGAGGTGCTTAAAAAAGGCGAATCAATAGTAATTTTTGATATGGGCGAAGAAGACATATCTGTAGCAAAGTTTACGCTCAACACTTCGGGCAGTATTATAATCGACGGCGTAGACGGACACAACGAACCTATGGAAATCGGCGGAAACGATTTTGACTACGCTTTGAGAGATTATGTCGAAAGCGTTATTTCCGGTAGAGAAACGGTGGGCGCTCCGCCTGTCGGAGAAGACGGATATATTGCGGAAAAGGGGCTTCATTCCACGCAGTTTTTGATGCTCAATGAGATCAAAAAGACCAAGATTGCATTATCTCTTGACGACGATATATATGCTCTCGCTTTTGAGCGCGGCGTGCCTATGTCGATACAGCGCGACGTGCTGGTTCAGACCAGCGTTACGAGAGATAAGTTCTTGACGTGTACCGGTATGAGAGATAGCGACGGAGTTGCAAAAAAAATATCCGATTATATAATCGGCGAGTTGAAAAGAACTCTCAATAGCGATGTAAATAAGATAATGTTATCAGGCGGAGTTACAGAGACATACGGTTTGATAGACTATCTTGAAAAACAATTGAGAGAGGCAAGATTGTCAGTCGATATTGTCACTTTTGACGACTATAGAAGCGATGACGATACATTTACGATACTCTCCAACGAGGACTCGACTTTTGCGCCGGCGGTAGGCGGAGCAATAGTTGCGCTTATGGGATACCAACTCAAGACGGCGGTTGCGCTTTCTTACGGTACCTGGCTATACAACAAGAATATCAACAAAAAGATACTAGATGTCTTTTTGGAAAGAGGCAGAGTTATTCCGCAAAATGGCGCGGAATATTCTTGCTCAACATACGTCAATTACAGAGAAGCCTGGGCTGATAGGGTAAAGAATGAAGAGATATTCTCAACGACGCTCGGCAAAAAGGGAGACGTAATCGGAGAGCCGGGAAGCGAGACAAGAAAGAAGAGGGAAAAAGACATAGATCTCAAGGTCGTGTCGGGCGGACAGAATAAGGGCGAGATACTCTTTTATTGCAAAGACAAAGGGACTCTAAAGCGTGTGGAAATCCAAGGGCTTTTATATTTCCAAGAGGGCGTCAAGATAGACGCCGACGGCAGGGCAACGCCGTTTATACGCAATGACGTTGCTAAAAACGGTAGATTCAATGAAATATCAGTCAGACCTTACAACTCGTACGGCTATGCCAGAAAGGTCCATTACGAGAATATTGTTTTGAAATTCAGCGGAGTCGACGACTTTGAAGTCGAAGGATCCGATTGAGAGCGGAGGGCAGAATGGGAAAGAAATTTACGTTGCGGTGCGCAGACGGCGCATTTGATAAGGACGTACAACGCTCCAAGATTGCGGGCGAGGTAAGACCTTTTGACGCAAAAATGGCGACTTTGACGAAGTGCGCGGAAGAACTCGACAGATTCGACGACTTTGCCGAACTTAAAATCAAGCCTGACGTATACAGAAATCAGGGCGGCAAATACGGTATAATTCCGCTTGCGGACAAGGGCGGTCAAACTATTCTTAAAGGACAGCAGTCTGCGGTGACAATCTTTCTTAAAGAGTTGAGAGGTTTTGGACTTTTGGCGGACGTTGTGGGCAGCGGCAAGACGTTTGAGGCTTGCGCGATATTAAGCGAACTTGCGGTGAGAGGCAAGATGCAATCGTTACTCCTTGTCGTGCCGTCGCAGGTATACGACAGTTGGATCAATGTGCTGGAGAATCTTTTCGGACTTGGCGATGGTGTGCTTTTGCAAGTAAAAGAACCGGAGTTCGGAGATTGCGACGAAGTGCTTGACGGTTACGTAAGACGCCCAAAAAGACCCATCATAGTAAAGACCGAAGACTTTGTTAAGTGGAATGAAAATCAAATCAAGGACGCTCTTTTCGACGTCGTGGTCGTAGACGAAGCGCACCATCTGTGTACCGAAGAGGGCGAGTACGCAAAGGCAATGAAGTTGCTTTCGTTGCTTATGGTGACAAAGAAGAGAGCCAATTCTACATATTGCGTATTACTGTCGGCAACACCTCACTCAGGCAACCTCGACAAGATGTTCCGTCTTTGGTACTTTGTAAGATGCAAGGGCGGCAATCCCGACGACTTTGACGTCAAAGACGACAAGGACCGTACCATTGATTACAAAAAAGAAAAAGAATACTATAGACTCAATGTTTGCCGCGGAGCAAATACAGTGTCTGAATTTATTACGGCAGTCAAGCAGTTTGAGATAGACAACAACTTTACTGCGCCGTTCAAGAATTTTTTGCGAGGCAAGAGAGAACTCGATAAATGGGATGGGTATTCTCAAGGCGAAAAGCAAGTCTTGCGAGAAGAGTTTTTAAACAAAGACGGCAACGAAAATATCCGCCAAGAAGTGCTTAGGAGAGTTGCCGGCGCGTATCACAACGGCGTATTGAGAACGATAATGATACGTCAGCCCAATGAGTTGAGCAAATCGAGATTTGTTTACAACAACTATTTTTATCCTATAGGTCCGTCAAAGAGAATACTAGAGACGCAGGGCGTAGACGGCAGACCCATCAAGGTGGACTTAAAGGAGTTGAATACCCAAAAAGCAATAGAGGCAGACGGCGAGCATTATTCGCTCAAGGGCTATGCGGAAGAATATTGCAAAAACAGAGATTCTCAAGAGGTATACGCGGAGTTGATAATATCAAAGATACTCGGCAAACTGGGATCTTTTGGCGACTCAAATATATTTGACAAGAAAAACAGCCAAAAATATTATTGGGAGCAATTTGAACGTAAGATAGTGTCGGAGAGCAACGATAGATTTTTATTGATGCCTGCAACTGGCGACAGTTTTGAATACAAACTCAGACAGGCAAAGAAGATACTTGAAGAGCACGAAGGCGAGAGAGCGTTAATGTTTTTTGATTACGACTTACCAAAGACCAGCAAGGGCTACCGCCAATGGAATAAGGTCATAGACGCGCTGAATTGTGACGAAAAGTTCAAGGACAGGATAATCGTGGGTACGGCGGAGAATAAAGACAAGAACGTCAAGAAGTTTTTGCAAAAGCAGGACGCTATTTTAATAGTCACCGATTCGGCGTTTACCGAGGGCGTCAACTTGCAAGATAGCAGACTTATCATCAACTTTCAAGTCACACCCGATCCGCTCGCAATGGACCAAAGGATCGGTCGCGTATTCCGTCTTGGACAGTCAAGCGACGTAAAGATTTATTCTCTTGCTGATATGAACAAACTCGAAGGTTTTGCTTTGGCGTACTTCAACAGCATAGGTTTGCTGACCAGCAACAGCGGTGACGCTACTATTATTGCAGGAAGCAACAATGAGAGAATGGTTGCGCTGCGTTGTCCGGCGTGCGGAAAGGTTGCTCTGTATTCAAAAGGCGATTATGAACTTGCCAAGAAGAAGAATGAGTTGTATTGTATCAACGATCCCAAGATATGTTGCCTTGACGATCCCAACGGCACGCTTATGGAAGAGATTAACGTATACGAATTCAAGTGTTCGGGGTGTTCGACGACGTTTTCTCGTAGCGTGGGCGAAGGAGGATATAAATGTATATCCAAAAACAACGACGATAGAGGCACTATGTGCAATAGCGGCATTGCGGGAGACAGGGAATATTATTGCTCCAAGATATGCGTTATGAGACATTGTTCACGATTCAAAGGAGAGTTTAAAGACAAATGTAAAGTGCTTCAGGCTTACGAGCAAAATCCCAATGTTGCGACTTCGGATTTGCAGATTATATGCGCAAAATGTTCAAACAAAGCCGAATGCCCGCAAAGGTGCAGATTTGGAGTTGGCAGAGCAAGTATAGAGGCTTGCGCATCTTGCCAAAACGCCGAGTGCCATCCCAAGCCGCATACTATTACATTTGACGACAGATGGTCGGCTAAATGTCCGATATGCGCGCAGAGGGGCGAAAAGGGCACGCTGTATCCGGTCGTCGCCAGGACGTTTGCCGCGTATATGAAAGCGGCGTGGGACTTCAAGCACGACGGCGGAGAGTCGTTCTGCAACAACTTGATGAAAGAGGCGAGCAAGGTTGCCGACATAAAAGCCATATTGTCTATGGACGGTATGTCGGAGCGGAGGTAGTATGGCAAAGATACATATTGGAAACGAATATAGCAAGACATTTGACAGCATAGTCAAACTATATGAAGAAGGCTGTGTTCAAGACGGCGTCATCATTAAGATAGACGGAGACAGAATAGTCACGCCGTCGCACGAGTTTGTACTTTCAAGAGGCAGGGCAAGCAAGACTAGTGTTGAAAAAGCGGCGTTGATAAATGAAAACGGAGCCACTTGGTTTGGCGCGTTCAGAGGCGAACAATTTAAGAATGACACGGCGGAATGGCTGATGTTTGTCGAGACGATAAAAGAACATTTTCACCGAAATTATTCGGTGCTTGAATACCGCCCGAAGATAAAGAAACTATCTAAAGAGTATGTCATTGCGCAAATAAAACTCATTTCCAACGTGCTCAGATGTTTTTATGAAGGATACGCTTTTGATATAAAAAGAGCCGACGAAAGAGACGCTCTTGAAGACGTATACGGAGCGTCGTTTAGAATGGAAATTACGGACGGCACAGGCGAGGCTGTACCCGTGCTTGGCAAGATATATTTTCGCAAGAAAGGTTCGTCCTTTATTCCATACAGCAGAGAAGAAGCCGAGTTGATTGACGAGCATATTACTAAGAATTTTGACGGTGAAGAAGAGAGTGAAAATTTTTTGCAAAACAGTGTCGAACTTACCGATACGGTAGTCAACGAACTTGACAAATTCGTCAACTCAAAAGACAACGACATATCTTCAAATTTGGTATTTACCGATTCCACTGACAGAGACGCAGTGGAACTTATGGTAGAAAAGGGACCTAACGAAAATGTCGAATTGACTTGTTTGAGCCTGTCGCTTCTTAATATTTTCCACTTCAAATGGAGAAGCGATCTATACGATATTTTGCTTGAGGACAGAGTAGTACTCAAAGCCAATGTGGGTATAGGCGGCAGAATTAGCATCTCTTGTAATTCTTGCGCGGAAAAGACTATGCTCATCGAGGCAGGGAAAATCACTTTGACTATCAACGGTATGCAAAAGAGCGTGAATATAGACGCTGAACGCGAAGACCTCAATTTGACAGCTTCAGCTATCGAGACGGCAAAGGAGCGTCTTTTCTCCAAGCATCTCAAGAGAATAAGTTGCAGTGAAAACGCGCGTTTGGCAGGTGTTTGCACCAAGTATGTTTGCAAAAACGACAGCGTGATGATAGGCTCAAAAGAAGGACTGGTATGCAAGTGCAAAAACTGTCCGCACCCGGAAGTCGTATTTAAATGTGACGACGGCATAGTTAGATATACCAGAGATTTGGTATTTGTCAGAGATTCGATGACGCTTTTGCCAAAAGAGCAAACTGTGCAATGCGATTGTTGCGGAAGGACGTTTACGAAAGATCGCGATAATAAGCGGTATATATGCGATTTTTGCAAAGTTGCCGATATGGGACTAGACATACTCGACGATACGGAATATGCGAAAGGTAAAAAGTTATATCGCAAATATAGAGGTATGTTGCCGTTGACGACGAGATTTAAGGGAGCAAAGGTAAAAAAATACTGTCAAGAGGATGAAGACTGTATTATGTTTGTAATAGATAAAGAAGTGTATATCTTCAACAAAGATTGTCAGAGTCAAGGCGGCTTTTTAAAAGCGCCGGAGCATAAGATGGGAGGTGAAAATTATGAAAAATATGACGTTTTCAGGCAATGAAAATATAGATTACTCTCCATCTACCAAAAAGGCTTTTGGAAGTCGGAAGGTATTCATACTAATTATGGCGATTTTAGCGGCTGTAAGCGATTTTGCGCTTTTGGTCGTATTTGCCATATCCGGACACGGCGGATTGGCAATACCAATAATATTATTGATACTTGACGGATTGTTTATTGCCGGCGTGTGCCTGAGTAATTTCCGTTTTAAGTACTCTATTGTAATATGGAGCGTCTACTTGGCAGTCTCCGTATTTATCACAGCGTTTTTGGCTACGCTTGAGATCGGCGCTACATATATGACAGATACGGCAAAGTTACTCAACGTATTTTCTCATATCGCATTGTATTTCGTCACAGTTCTTGCAAGTATTTATCCAATTATCAAGAGTAATTTTAAGATAAAGGCAATTATGGTCACGGCAGTAGCAATAGCGGTGATTTTAGTAGGAGCGTTTGCAGTTTATTTTTCTGCCAACGGTTATTTCGGACAAGGTTTTTTGGGCGAGTACAGAGTCGTAGGATATACGTTTGACGAAGAGAGCGACACCTATATCGCAACCGATATCAAGGCAGGAAGATCGGATAAAGTTATAATTCCCGAGGAGTTCAACGGCAAGAAAGTATCGGCAGTCAATTGTTCTATATTTACGCATACTTCAATACAAAGCGTGGATATACAAAGCGCGGAGGAGATACGTTTTGTCGAAAATCAATATCTTAACAGTATCAATCAATATTTGAGAATTGGCGTAGATAAAAAATATATAGACGCTTATCGGGAAGACTTTTTAAAGCCTGATTATTTCCCCGAGGATCAGGGTAGTCGTCTGCTTGCCAATTGCTTCTATCCCATCAATCTTGAAGAGGGAGAGAGATATATTACATTTGAGTATAGCAAGTATCCTTACGAATACGGTTCGCATCCTTATGCTGAGGAAATTGTTCCCACGTGGATAGGCAAAGCCGGTCAAGAATTTAAACTTGATTATTCCGATAAAGCAGAATATATGAAACACGCTCGCGCAAGAGACGTCGCGGATTTAGTATGGTGTTATGACAACAATAACGCAAAGATTTTGGCAGGCGATATGGTGAATCTTGTAGGAACAACAATAGACTCCGACAAATATAGGGTCGAAGTTGACTTTGACGATGTATACAGGGTTAAAATCGAAGAAGACAACGATACTATTTACGAACCTGCAGACTCTTTTAAAATAACGGAAGTAGACGGACGAGTCTACGATTATATTTATTTCACCGTTGACAGCGCATACTTGACGCTTGAAGACTTGAGTTTAAATCTTATTGAAGACAGAGACAACGGTTTTGATTTGAGTTGGGAATATAAATTGAATTTAAAATCCAGTTCCGGCAGTGATTTTTGGCATAGTCTCGGTGATGTTAGAGAAGAACTTTATCAACTCGTGCAATATCGCGGCGATGCCGTAGACATTAAGTTGAGACCGATATGGACGATGAAAGATCCTACTGACTTGAAAATAACTTTTGATAATTACAATTATGTATACGGTGACAATATAGTTATGACTTTTAGCGGTAAGGCTCCGAATGACGATTGCGTGATGCATCTTGAGTGGGATTATTACGGCAACGGTACGTTTGAGGAAAATACGAGCGATAAATATTATATATACAATGCGTTTCCTCAATACGGAATTTACGGAGTGCGAGTATATGTCACTTCAGAAAAATCTTCTTTGTCATCAGAAGGATACGTTGATAGAGTTTTGCAGGTCAATAAGAGACCGCTGCATATTACGTGGCAAGAACCGGGAGATATGGTCTTTGACGATCAAGAAAAGGTATTGCAGCACTTCGTCGGAGAAAATGATTTGATCAACGGCGACGTTTTGGCAAATTATATAGAAGAGACGGATATAAGAAATACCAATGCGGGAAACTATACGGCGAGAATATCGTTGAAAGGAAGTATAGATGAGAAGTATACGATAGCCTCCGGAGGTTCGTATATTTATACAATATCGCCGCGTCCTACGCAAACTCAATGGACGTGCGAAGATTTTACATACGACGGCTATTCGCATAATGCGCAAGCGACTGCGCAGAATTTGTATGGCGGCGCTTTGTCTGTGACTCTTTCCGACGCGAAGGTAAGCGCCGGAAAGTATACTGCCGTCGCGACGTCCGACGATAGCAACTATAAATTGACCAATGATACTTATAATTTCGAAATCAAGCAAAAGAGCGTTACGGTATCAAAATGGACTAATGACGAACCTTTATTTACAAAACTCACATATACGGGGTATGCTCAATATCCGACTGTATCGCAAATTGACGGTCTCGTGAGGAATGATAATATCAACAGTCAACTTATATATTCGGGCTATTCTTCGAATATCGACGCGGGCGAGGGATATACGGTCATAGTTGAATTGCCGGCGTCAGGCAACTATAAATTTGACAGCAGGCAATCTACGACGTATAATATAGAAAAGAAAAGTTTGAGCGTGCGAGTATTGGCGAACAATAAAGTTTATGACGGCAAAGCAAGCAGATTTGATATTGACGTCGTCGGACTTGCAAGCGTACACACCAAGAGCAGTCTAGGGACTCCTTTATACAGCGGCACCGGAGTTGGCGCAGTAAACGTAGGAAATTATTCCGTCGCGGTATCGTTGCCAAACAACAATGTGACGAAGAACTACGATATTACTTATGGGAGTGCTAACTTTAGTATAACAAAAGCGCAGGCATACGTGTCTTGGAGCGGAGTCGTCGTCAAAGACGGCGTCGTAGTCCCTCCGGAAGCGTCTGTTACAGTCGCGTATCCCAACGACGTCGTTATTGGCGATTATGTCTACAAAGACAGCAGCGGCAGAGTTATACCGTCGATACCTTATGAGAGCGGAACATATTCCGTCGAAGTCAATCCTACGAGCGCTAACTGTACTTTTACCAATACTCGTATCGAATTTACGGTTACAGTAGACAAAAACCAAAATAGGGAGGTGGCGTAATGAAGTGCAACAAGTGCAATCGCGATATTGAAAGGCCGTTGGAACTTTACAACGGTAGATGGTGTTGTCCCAGTTGCAAGAAAGACATCTTTCCCGATGTGGATACTGAATTTGCAATCACTGCTCACAATAGAGAACTTTTTGTAAGATCAGAAGAGTATTACTTCAAGTGGCTTACGTCAACTAAAGAGAGCAAGCCCGTCAGATTTAAGTATCTCGATAAAGCGGTAAGTCTATGTTATGAATCGGCGTTTGAATACCACCCATCGGCGCTTATGAGATTGGGTTATTATTACGACAGGGGCTACGCAGATTTCAGTTCTGCCGGAGCAGAGCGTTGGAGAGCGGCTTATTTCTATTATAAAGCGGTACTTTTCAATTCTCATAAAGGCGTAGTGATGCAAGACGGTGAAGAGAGATATGTCGACGAACTTACTCAAATCAAATTGCAGTGCGGCAAGTATATGCTTGACTTGCTCCAGCAGGCGCCTACTGAAGTGACAAAAAAGATTGCTTTTGACGGCTATGAAAATATTGACAAACTTAAAAGCGAAGTGGCGCAGAAAATAGTAGATCTCGGCGGCGTGGCAGTAGATTACGACGGACAGATCGAGACAAATTCTCACGATATGTCGGCAATGGCGTATGCGGCGCTCAGGGCTTGCGCGGACGAAGAAAGAGCGCCTGTATTTGCAATCTTTAAGTTGAGTAAATACGAGGCGGAAAAGTTGATTTTGGGCTCGGCAGACAGTTCGTTTTCAATTGTCGGACGCGTGGGCAGAGACTTGAAACTTAAGATTGCCGAGGCGTACGACGACAAAGAAATCGACGGCAAGTTTGCAGACTTCAAAAGTTCTAACGCGCTCGTCAATTATGTGCAAAACAGGTGTCCGGATAAGGGAATATACCTCTGTTTCTTCAATTGGCTTGGCGGACATAAATATCTTAAGAGAAAAAAAGATAGAAATGTGGTTTGTCAGGCATTGGAAGACAGTTCCTGCGCAGGTATAAAGTTGTTAATCAGAGCGGGCAAATACAACTCTTGCGTATTTTATGACGACGACTTTTTTAAGTATGACGAAGGTCGTAAGGGCTTGAGTAAGAAAGAAATGGATAAATTTATAAAGGAAGTTTGCGAGGAGGCTTGAGTTGTTACCGCTTGAGAGATTGTTGGATATTCTTGACGAAAACAAAGTCAAATATCCCAAAAAATTCAAGAATATCGAAATCAACGGTTACGATAGCAACCGTTGCGAACGCTTTGCCGACGAAATAAGGGAGAGCATAGAACGGCTTTTGGCAAAGGGTATCAACAACGGCTTTGACAGTAACATTAAAAATGCGATTTACGAACTTGCCGATATGGCAGGAGATATGTCCAAATATAATATCGTACTTAAACTCGACGATATGCAGGACAAAAAACAACAAATAACCAAGAAGTTCAGATTGGACAAAGGAGAAGACAGTATGGCAGATATAAAGGGAGAAATCATTGCATATATAAACAATTCCATATTCGGGGCGAATATGTTGATTGCGGGAGATATATCGGACTATAACAAGTCGATACTTATGAATTCTGTCGAAATGCTTGAAGAATTGAGATTTATCGTTGAAGATACGATGGACAACTCTTCTGAAGAAGCCGCTCATCGCGCCAAGTACGTCTACGGAGATCCTACTTACGCATTGTGCGCTTGGAGAGAAAGCGTCGCGCGCGGGATGATTTACGACGGACTCAACAAGCATCTTGACGAGGCAAGAGTTGAGGCAATAAAGTGGACGGAACTTACTAAAGAAGTAAGCAAGCGAAAGAGAGCAAAAGAAGAAAATATCAAGATATATACCGACGATATGTTCTCCAAGATGGTCAAGAGGGACGAAGTCAAGGAAAAGGGCGACGCATTCTTTGCAAAACTCAATACTTTTGAAAAACAGTTTGAGATACAGAGAGACACTTATGACAAAGTGTCGGAGATCAACGGCGATATCGAAGAGATACAAGGCAAGATTGCAGCGCTTATTGACAAGATGGACAGCGGCGAAATGCTCGAAGAAGAGGCTCTTTTGCAGATAGAAATGCTTGAAGAAGACGAAGAACTCAAAAAGACGGAAAGAGAGACTTATAGGGCAAGTCTTAAGATGATTGCGGGCACTATATCGGGTATGAAGAGATTGCTTACGCAATTCAAAAGATTGGAACTTATATTCAATATGTATCAAAGGGTAGAACCCAATATGTTTTATGCAATGTTTTCCAATATCGACTTCAATACTTTCTTGGACGTATTGAGTTACGGCGCAAGCGAAACGCAGATAATTACGGCTTTGAGTTATTACGAGATAGTAATGGAAAACGTTCAGGAGCAAACTATGCATATGGCGCAAGTCGACAATCGCTTTGCAGAGGCAAACAAGTTGTTCGACGCATTTAAGACGCCGTCGAGAAAGACGCAAAACGCTCAGGACGCAGAGAAAGAAGAGCAGGCAAAAAAAGATAGGATAGCAGAACTTCGCAAGAAGTATAAAAAACCCGCTCCGCCTATCGAGAAGCAAGAGAAAGAAGAGCCAAACGTAGAAAACGCAGATAATGACGAATTGTCGCAAATAATATCTACAATAACAAAAAAATAAGTTGCAGCGAGGAATAAAAAATGGCAGGAAGAAAGGAAAGAGAAAGAGAACTAAAGCAGGCGACGCCGGATCCGTATGACAAGATAATGGCGGATAACCAACGCAAGATGGAAAGCAAAATGCTTGACGGAAAGCGCGGTGAAATGGAGCAGGCAATAGAAGATCTCGGAAGAAAAGCCATAGAAAGCGAATTGAAATACGGTCCCGACCATTTCAATACAAAAATATTGACGATGTTCTATAATGTGACTTTCACTATGAAAGAGTTTGTAGGAATGATGTTTGCAATGAAAGAAGCGATGAGCGTTCTTTCGCAGACTATGAATATTATGGACGACGTGTTTGACTTTATCAACGAAATGATGATGATTGACAATTACAGCAATTACTCTCTTATGGGACGTATAAAATTGCAACGCAGAATACGCAAGTTCGTCAAGCACAATTCCAATAGAATGAAGACTATGTTCAAGATGGTCAGCGGTTACGGCAAGATTGCCGACGGTATGATGGCTGCAATGGGTAGTTTTGACAAAAAACTCAAAAAGAGTATGAGCGCAGGCGGCAATAAGAAGAAAGACGGCGTAGTGGCAGGATATGAAAGCGAAGCGCAAAAACAACTCGACAAGATGAGAGCCGAAATGACGTCTGAAGAAGCCAACGGCAGTTCAGGCGCTGCAAGCAGCTCGCCAAGCGCAGGTACGGCTGCCGCGTCGACTGGAAACAGCGATATAAACATTGATGACATAGTATAATTAAAGGGAAATTTTATGGCAAAAGATGGGCAAAAAAAAGAAGGCGTAGAAGAACTTGAGGGCAAACTTCGCGCCGTAACAGAAGAGATACGCGGTATACTAGGCGGTCGCAAGGACAAGAAGGACGTCGGCGAAGACGATAAAGCTACTCTTAGGGCAAAATATTCGCAGGCGGCGCAGATTGCGCGTACGCTTTCCAATAGATGCACCGATACCGAAAAGATAGAGAAGTATTCTAAATTTTATAAGCAACTCAGCGACGCTGCGGCAAGTTATGGGTCTGTGCTCAAGAGCAAAGTTCCCAACACCACATTGGACGACGTCAAAGGTCTTGACGACGTCAAGGCGCTTGTCAAAAGTTTTATTTTTATGGCGCGCAATCCGGAGATACTCAAGTATTACAAAATGGAAGGCGGTCTTGGTATGCTTATGTATGGCGCTCCCGGCACAGGTAAGACTATGTTTGCCGAAGCAATCGCCAACGCTATGAATTTACCTCTTTTTATTGTCACTCCCGCGGATATATTCAAGTCTTATGTGGGCGAGTCAGAGCAGGCGGTCAAACAGATTTTCGACGAGATAGACACGTGCCCAGACGGAGCGATATTATTTGTCGACGAGTGCGAATCCATATTTAGCAAGCGTACGCAAGATACCAAGGACTATAAATCGGCGGTGACCACGGAACTTCTACAGCGTATAAATGGCTTTGGCGTCGACGGCTCAAAGAGAATAATGATAGGCGCGACCAACAGACCCGACGTAATAGATCCCGCATATCTTAGATATAAGAGATTTTCGCATATCATTCACGTTACGCCTCCCGACTTTGACGCGAAGAGAGCAATAATCGAGGGTAAACTGAAGGGCATAGATCTTGACGGTATATCTTTGGAAGAAGTCGTCAATATGACCAAGGAATATACTAATGAAGTTGACGATAAAGGCGAAGTGCGCACCGTAGCATATTATTCAGCTGCAGATATATGCGGAATTATAGAGGAGTCTTGCAGATACGCCTTGGAAGAAATAGAAGAAAAGGGAGGGGACAAGCCCATTCCATTGCGACTTGATATGTTTGAGCGAGCGTTCGAGAAGATACCGCCCAGCATTAGCGCAGAACTTCTTGAAGATTACGAGAATTTCCGCAATACGCATTGATTTAAAATCAGTCGGTCGTACATAGATTGACTGATTTTTTATGCAGGAAGTAGCAATAAATTTAAATTTCATCTTGGAGTTGCGGCATCATATTGTTGACCAAACAAAAAAAATCGGCTTCAAACAAATCCGATATTTCAGAGTGAGAATAATCGTCTTGATTTGTTTTTGAAATTTTCTCAACGCTTTCGTAAAAACTTATTTTGTAGCGCTCTTTTATTTCGTTTAGATCATCGGCAAACAACAATGTCGTCTGATTGGAAAAATATACGACTCTGTTAGGAAATAACTTATAAACGGTCACACAAAATCCTAAGATAGGCATAGCAATGCGATATGTTATATAAATTATATCGTGCGCAATACTTATGATATTGTTTGCTATTTTATTTATCGCGACTTCTTGATTGCAAAAAGGAATCAGCGTTTTGCAAAAAAATTTGTTCAAAACAAATATTGGATAAAAAAGAGCAGACAGCAATATATTAAATATAAGTATAACCGCTCTTATTGGTATCAGTAGAAGCCACCAATTTACGCATTTTATCTTTTTTCGCGCAATATTTAAAATGTCTCGAGGAGAGAAATACTCACCCAAAGCGTAATACTTTTTTATCATTAGTTTACCTAGTTTTCCCATTTGTGAGAATTTTTATAAAATAGTAAATCTTGCGATACAGTTTAAAACTGTATTAACATAATTATACAGTTATAGATTGTATAATGTCAAATGGAATTAAACGAAAATGGAAGAATTATTAAAGTTGTCTACAATTTTAAAAGAGTTAAGAGAGCAATACGGTTACACGCAAAAACGCGTTGCTGAAATGTTGGGGCTGAAGTATCAATCATATCAAGCCTACGAACGCGGCTTGTCTGTTCCTACGCTTTCTCATTTTATTAAACTTGCCGATATTTATGACGTTTCGCTTGATTGTTTGATAGGAAGAGATAAGATATGATATATTTTTAGATAAGTAATGAGTATACTCTCTCGCATTAGTTAATAAGATCCGTAAGCGGTATATTCAGCGCTTCGCTCAATTTTCTCAAAGTCTTCAAATTCGGCAAAAGTTGACCATTGATTATTTCATAGATTTCAAACGTGGATATGCCGGAAATTTGCGCAAGTTGGTGCACTGGGATATCTCGTTTTTTTATGTTTTTGGCTATGATGTTTTTTATCTGTGGCATATTTAATTTATCGTACATAGTTCCCTCTTATTGCAAGTATAATATTATTTTCACAGCAAAATGCTGTGATGTGTATAGTTTACAGCAAAATGCTGTAAAATTCAAGTAGTTGGATAATAATTATGAAAATATTTGCGCAAAGGCTTAGGGAATTGAGACTGCAACAAGGCTATTCTCAAAAGTATATGGCGGAGCAGTTGCATATAAAACAACAATCATATTCTCGTTATGAATTGGCGACGGGAGAGCCTAGTCTTGCGATATTGGCACAATTAGCGGTTATATTTAATGTTTCTGCTGATTATTTAATTGGCTTGAGTGAGATTTAAGATATTTCATTATTTATGCCTAGAAGTTTGTCTGAAGTAATATTTAGGGCTTTACTCAATTTTATTGCCGATTTCGACAGTATTGCTTTTAATAACCGGTATGTCACAAGCGTTAATTGAGCGCTTTTTGCAAGCAAAGTTATAAAATGTTTTTCGGAGAAAGATTAAAGGAATATGCAATAAATGAAAATTATTCTTAATACGGCATTATCCTTGACGTCTCTACTAATTTTCGTTAGGTCTTGAAGACTGATATTTTATTTCCATATTAGATTTACAAATTGCATTTGGTAGAGTATTATTGAATAAAGAGGGGAATTTATGAAACTCAAATTTAAAGAAAAGTTTTTTTACGGTTTGGGAGATTTATCTGCCAATATAATGTTTGCGGCAATATCGTTTTATTTGCTTTATTTCTTTGTCAACGTCGGCGGACTTAAGGCGGAATTAGCGTCAGCCGTATTTTTGATTGCAAAGTTTTGGGACGCATTCACTGATTATTTGATGGGTAGAATATCCGATAAGACCAAAAGTAAGTGGGGTAAACGTAGAGTATATATGCTTTTTGGAGCAGTTCCTTACGGACTTGCGTTTTTGCTTTTGTGGATCGCGCCGTTTGGAGAAAGCGCTCAGGTCGGCAAGATGATATACTATACTTTAGCGTATATGCTATTCAACACCGCGTGGACCGTGGTATATATACCATATAATGCAATTACTGCCAATATGACGGATAATTACGACGAGCGCACATCGCTAAACGGCATAAGAATTGCGCTTGCCAACGTGGGAATCATACTTGGAGCGGCGCTGTTTGCTCTTTTTGCAGACGGACAGGAGAGTTTGTTTTATAAGTTGTTTGGCAATGCAAAACACGCGTATTTGATGTCAGCGAGTATATTTGCAATTATATCCATCGTCATTATGTTGCTTTGCGCAGGCAATATAAAAGAGCGCGTTGACGACGCAGAGCAAAATGACAAGGGATTTTTCGTAACTCTCAAGGAGTTTTTCAAGTTGCCTGAATTTCGCAACGTAATGCTATGTTATCTTCTCAGTATGGTGGGCTTTGACATAATTATGGCAGTGTTTATGTTCTTCATCAACGATTCGTTGGGATTTAGCGGCGGCGCAATGGCAATGGTATTTGTGGCAATACCGCTCGTATGCGCCATAGCGTCATCTTTCGTTTGGGTCAAGTTAAGTGAGAAATTTAATAAGCACAAAGTATATACAATAGCCTGTGTATATATGGCTTTTGTACTTATATTTGCAATATTCGTACCTGCAAAGAATATTGCCACTACAATTCTTTTGTGCGTTTTCGCCGGCTTTGGTATGTCGGCAATTCAAATTTTGCCGTACGCAAGCGTGCCGGACGTCGTTGAAGTGGACGAATATGTTAATGGAACTAGGAGAGAAGGCGCGTATTACGGTATTACGCAATTTATGTATAAAGTTGCCAATGGCGTGTCAATAGCGTTGGTATCGGCTGTTTTGGGCGCATTTGGCTACATCGAGAGCACTGACGGAACGGCAATTCAACAGCCCGACAGCGCGTTGCTTGCCGTACGTATTGTGTTAGGCGCGCTTCCCGGCGTTATTTTTCTCATTTCCATTATTTTCTCGAGAAGGGCTAATCTCAGCAGAGAACGCTTTGCTACCATCAAAGCCGAACTTGATATTCGTCGGGCAAAAACCCAAAATACCAACGAAGAAAACAATGACTAATCGGAAGTATAAAAAATTAAATGTATGTCAATCAAACGACATACATTTGATTTTTGATTTAGTGACGAGATTTTCACTTGCTTTTTTATTACTTGCATATGAATTGAAGTTGCGCTGTCTTTACAACGACGGATACAGGTTCATATGAAATTACCGCCGATGTCCGGACGACAATGTGCGCCACAAGAAACGTTTAAAAGGCAAAATCACGGAGACTCAAAAACTGCAAAAAGTAGTCGTTCGTCACAAAGAAAAAATGACTGACAAAACATTAGTCTTATCAGCCATTCGACGCTAAATTAAAATTTATCGTTAATTTCTATTCAAATAACTAACCGCTATGTGTCCTATTCCGAAAATTACTGCCGAAATTATAAGTGGAACAGATAAAAGCATAACTCCGCTAAATAAAAACAGGGTAGTAGGTATTATTGATAACCAAAGCATTTTTACCGTATTACGTCCTTTTCTGAATACTATCCAACCTAATATATACAGCACAAGTAATACTCCATTTATAGTTAGATACACTATTAAAGCGTGAACAGATATCTTAAACTCTGGCGAATACTTTTTGTTTGTCCTTTTGCTTTTTTCCATTAAAAATGCACCTCCTCTAGTTGTGTCCAACTTTTGGGGTGCATTTCAGTAGGTCTCACGGCTTTTATTTTATTCAAAACTATATTCAAGGCAACCTTTCTGCAAAATATGATTTTCGACTTTTTTGAGAAAGTGTTTTTTTCGCTTATTCGCAGATAAGTCTATCGAGCAGTCCAACGCATAAACCGTGATGCGATATTTATGCGTCTTACCACGAGGCGGTTTCGGACCGGCGTATTTGTGCATACCGTATGCTACGCCTTGTGTTGCGCCTATATCCGAAACGTATTTACCTTTCGAGATTGCCTTTCCGATTTTGCTTGCCGCAGGAATATTCCAAATTACCCAATGCGTAAAGTCTTTTATCGGGTGGCTTATATCTTCCAAAGTAACTGCAAGCGTTTTGGCTTTTTCGGATAGATTTTCAATTACAATTTCGGGCGATAAATCTTTTCCTCTGCCTGTGTATTCGATAGGAAATTTATCGCCGATTGTAAAATCGGGTAAAGAAAATATCAACTGTTCCATAATTCAACTCCGTTTAGATATTTTACAGCCATACCGCCCAATCGCCGTAATCGAATGTTCCTGCGCCGTGATGCAATTTGCCTTGCACTTTCAGTTCTCGAAACGCATCTCTTATTCTTACTGCAATTTCGGGCTGTATATCGAGCGAGTGATGAGCGGGAAATAATCTTTTTGACGGTAACGCCGCTATCGTTTCAAGCGATTGTAAATATGCTTCGGGGTTGGTAGACGGATAATAGGCGAACAAAGTATCTTTGTAAATCAAGTCGCCCATAAACACATAACTCCGTTCTTGTTCCCAAAAGCAAAGGTGTCCGGGCGAATGCCCTGCGGTATGTAACACTTGGATTTTTCTGCCGCCTAAATCTATGATTTCACCGCCGTGCAAAACCATTATCGGCGTTCCTTGAAAAATCTCATACTTGCTAACGTCAAAGCCTTCGGGTAAATCGCAACGGTCAACAACCATATCACGGACGGTTTGAATAGAAAGCGGAAACTTGCCGTTCAACCAATCTAACTCGGCTTTGTGGACATAAAAATCGGGAAAATATTTGTGTCCACCTATGTGATCCCAATGGATATGTGTTGCAACGGCAGTAACGGACATATCCGTCAGTTTGCGTACTTGCTCGTAAATGTTGCAAATTCCAAGCCCCGTATCAATCAAAAGACAACGCTCGCTGCCGATTAAAAGATAGCAGTGCGTTTCTTCCCAATGTCGGTATTCGCTGATTATATAAGTTTGTTCGTCTATTTTATCTATCGTAAACCAATCTTTCATTTTTTGTATTCGTTTTTTATAATATCGATGGTTTTGCCGCCGATACCGAAGTTTTTATCGGGCAATTCCGTAATGGTAGTCGTAAAGAACTCTTGCGGAATATTCATAATTTCCGAAGATACTTCGGTTACGCGCTTTATAAGCAACGTTTTTTGTTCGTCGGTCAATTTTCCGCTTTCTATTTTTATATAAGGCATTAGTTACTCCTTTCTGTTTAGTGGCGCACAGCCGTTTCAAAATTATTCGTCAAATGAATTTTTCAAGGTCGAACATTCCGTCCTTATAAGACAAATCTCCGTTTTTATGTTCGTAACCTAATTTGCGATAGAACGGTATAGCCGATATTGCCGAATGTATTTCTATTCGTTTCGCTCTTTTGGCATATTCGTCGTTTTCCAAACGTTCTATAATTTTCTTGCCGATTCCTTTACGTTGATATGACGGCTCGACGAAAATTGTGTTTATCCAACTTTCCGTCAAACTATCCCAATATGCGCCGATACAGCCGCATCCGATAATTTTGCCGTTTTCTTTGACAACATAAAAATGTCCGTATTCGGCTTTTTGCTTTATTTCGTCATACGGAATCGAAAAGTATTTCGGCTGCTTCGGATAGAACTCGGCAAATACCGAATTTTTACACGCGCGAGCTACCATATCGCAAGTTTCTTTTATTTCGACTTCCTTTATAAGTTCTATCGTCATTCGTTACAGTCTCCTACATTCTCGGCATAGCGGCATTGTAAAAGCCGAGTTTGTGAAAGTCGTACCAACCTTTGATTTGCTCGTCGCTTGCAATAGACAACGCTTTCAATATTTCTCGTGCAAATTCAAGAGTTGCCGTTCCGTTTGCCGTAATAACATTATTGTCCGAAACCGCTTGCCTATGTATGAAGTCTTGCTCGTTGGTATATACAGTGTACTGTTTTAATTCGTTCAAATCGTTAGCAGTATGCTTTGTATGATTCAATGCACCGATAGAGCCCAAAAACCTGCAAGCGTCGCAAATTGCGCCTAACGCTTTGCCGTTCTTTATGCAAGCGTCTATTAGCGGTTTAATTTGCATAGCGTTTTCATTGTGCCAAGCCATACCGCCTATAAGTATTAAAGCGTCGTAGTCCGACGGTGCGCTTTGTAAATCATAGTCGGGTAAGCACTTGACGCCGCCGATAGAAGTAACGGCATCTTTTGTGAGCGATAACGTTTTGTTCTCAAATTTTCCGTTGCCGAGCATATTGACCGCCGACGAAATATAGGCAAGTTCCCAATCCGCCCATTGTTCCAAGATAACATATAGAATTTTTTTCATTCGTTATAACCTCCGACACACGCTTTCGCCCAATTTATTAAAAGCTCCGACATTTCTTCAAACTTTACGTCTACGCCGTTCTTTAAGTTTAGTGCCGTCGTAAGAACGGCGGACGGCGGAACAATTGCGTTTTGCAATTCGGTTTTAGACTTTATGTACTTGCCCGTTTCGTAAAACCATACTGCTTGTATCACAAACACTGCCGATTTGTAAAGCGAGCGAAGTATATCTTCACTTTTTTCGTGTACGAAGTTATGCACGCAAGCGTGATAAATATTGCACGCACCGATTTTTATAGCCCGTTTGACTGCTTTTATATCTATCTTTTCGAGCAAGCAATCGAGAGTTCCTTTAATGGGCGTGGTGTCATAATAGAATTGAAAAAGGTCGCTCGTTTCCCAATTCAAAAGTTCGTCCTTGCCCGAAATAAAACCGCAAATAAGTTCTCTGTTCGACAGTGTATCGAGCATATCACGATAGACTTTCAAATCGTCTATACGCAATTTGTCGAGAATAACAACTACGTCAATATCGCTTGTTTCCGTTGCTTCGCCTCTGCCGTAACTGCCTTGCAAACCTATAAACCATACACGGTTAGAAAAAGTTTGCTCAACCTTGTTTGTAAAATCCTTTACCCAAGTTTTAATGTCAATCATAAATACTCCTTTTGCATTTATAAAGTATAGCATAATTTTAATCGTTTTTCAAGTAACGACAGGGCGCTATTGCAATTCAATCAACACAAAAAAAGCCGAGAATCCGTAATGAAATGCACCCCAAAAGTTGGACACAACTAGAGGAGGTGCATTTTTAATGGAAAAAAGCAAAAGGACAAACAAAAAGTATTCGCCAGAGTTTAAGATATCTGTTATACTAGATATGCGAGAGAATGGACTTGGATATGGTGAAGTTGTACGAAAATATTGGGGCGTAGATACGCACAAGGAATCGGATAATCATCGTTCACAAGTCAGATTATGGGAGCGCATATATCTAACAGAAGGAGCGGCAGGCTTAATGGTAGAAAGACGAGGAAGAAAGTCCAAAGGTAGACCACGAAAGGAGCCAAGGTCAACAGAAATTGAGAATGATCTCATAGCAGAAAACCAACGACTTAAAGAGCGTAATGAGTGGCTTGAGATGGAGAATGAGTACTTAAAAAAATTAGATGCCTTAATTCAAGCGGAAGAACAAAAGAAAAAGCGTTAATTGTTTTCGAGTTAAGGAAAAGATATCCGCTCAATAAATTACTTGCATTATCTCAACTATCTAGGAGCACATATTACTACCACTGTAAAGGAAGGCAAGACAAATATACAATAGAAAAGCAAGAGATAGAAAAGATATATAATGAGAACTGCGGTAGATATGGATATAGGCGAATATTATTAGTATTACGTCAAAATGGGTATGTAATTAACCATAAAACGGTACAAAAACTAATGAAAAGTATGGGATTGTACGGAAAAAGACGTAAGAGCAAGTATAAGTCGTATAAAGGCGAAGTAGGTAAAATTGCTCCGAATATACTCAATAGAGAGTTTGACGCAGATAAGCCGTATAGCAAATTAGTAACGGACGTAACGGAGTTTTCGGTATGTGACGACAAGGTATATCTCTCGCCCATATTAGACTTGCATAATAATGAAATAGTAAGTTACTCCATATCTCAAAGTCCAAACTTTGAGCAAACAAGAGAAATGTTAAAAGGCTTGTTTGAGAAACTGCCAAAGACGGCAAAACCAATACTCCACTCCGACCAAGGATGGCAGTATCAAATGAGAGAATACCAAAGGCAGTTAAAAGAACACAACATAACGCAAAGTATGTCAAGAAAAGGAAATTGCCTGGACAATAGCATAATGGAAAACTTCTTTGGAAGATTGAAAGTAGAAATGTTTTATGGCGAGAAGTTCCAAACAGTGGACGAATTCGTCCACTGTTTGGAAGAGTACATACGCTACTGGAACAACGATAGAATAAGTCTAACGCTAAAAGGAATGAGCCCGGTGCAATACCGAACTCATACTCAAATAAATTAACTAATTAAATTTTACTGTCCAACTTTTTGGGGTCATAGCATGCTGACCTCTCGGCTTTTTTGTTAGATAAATTGAAATTTATCTGTAAGTTATTTTATTGCTATTACAATAGGCTGATAAAATTGCGTTTCTTCGGGGAATTTCCACTCAACTTTTGTAAAACCGCAAGAGAGTAAATGCTCGGTTAATTCTTCTCTTTTAACGGCTCTATATTCGCAATCGAATTTGCTTATACTTACAGAATTTTCGTCATCAATTATATATTGAGTAAATTTGTAATTTTCGTTCAACCATTCCCAAGCTTGAAAAGATACTTTTTGCCCTTTATCAGTTTTATAGATATAAGGCGTTGAACACTGCGGTTTTTGTTTTAACAATTCGTCGTAATCGCGAATACTTGCAACAAATATTCCGCCTTTATCCGTTTGATTTGAAATACTTTCAATAGCGCAATGCAAATTTTCTTTTGAAAGCATATGAGGTAGAGCGTTATCCATAGCAATTACTATATTAAATTTATTAGAAAAAACTTCCGACAACTTGCAAAAATTTGCTTGTTTAAAAGAAACATTTACACCGTTTTCTCTTGCCCTTTTCCCAGCTTCCTGTAATTCACCATCGCTCAAATCAGATGCAGTTACATTATATCCAAGCATAGCAAGCCCTATTGCTTGTGTACCTATTCCGCAAGCGCAATCAAGTAATTTTGCACTTTCATTAAAGTCGTAAGATTTAAAAATTTTATCAAGAATTTTTGCTTGAATTTTAGTCGTTTTAAGCCAATCTTGAAAAAGCATATCGTATTGGGTTGCCATATCGTCATAAAATGATTTAATTTTATCTTTCTTTGTCATTCCATTCTCCGCCAAATTATAGTTTATCGTACAATTATTATAGTAAAGACAAATTATTTAATCAAGCAAACGGTAAGGCGCTCCAAGATTTCTTCCAAAGAATATAAAAATGACCGATAAGAAAAGAAGTTCTTATCAGTCATATATTGGTGGAGAAGCAGTAACCTAAAACGAATATTCTACGCTAAATTGAAATTTAAAGTTCCTTTTTCATACAGACAGAATCTTCCATATCAGCGTATTGCCCATAATTAGGTATAACTTTATAACCAATTTTCCCATATAAAGCCATTGCCGCTACAAGCGGCTCGCCAGACTCTAATATAAAATACTTATATCCTTTTTCACTTGCTCGTTCTTCAAGCATTTTCATAAGGTTATACGATATTCCACGTCTACGGTATTCTTCTTTTACAAATACACGCTTTACCTCGGCAGTTTCATCATCATATTTCTTAAAACTTGCACTACCTACGGGCACATTTCCATCATAGGCAATTACTACATCATGTATATCTTCCAATTTGTTATACTGAATGTATTCGGCTCTATTTTCTTCTCCGCCTACAAGTTCATTTAAAAACTTATCTAATTCATGGCATAACTCAACAAAATCTTTATTACAACCATCTGTGTATTCAAATCTCATAGCCTATTTGCTCCGTTAAATTACTGTTTATTGCTTTATTAAACAAATGTATTATAGCACAAACAAACGCTATTTTCAACTATATGTCTATATGAAACAGACTTTGGCACGGTGGTGGATGATTGATATAACAACCGTATTGTTTATGCTCGTCTTCAAACATTTCTCACAACGAATAAATTTAAAGTATTGATTAGGATTTGTTGCGCTACATTTTAGGGGGACTTAATATTTGTAAATAAAAAAGTTTGAACAATTATTACGTTCAAACTTTTATAAATTGGTGGAGCAGTGATAACGTAAAACGAACAATTAGTGGTTTGCCATAAAGTACCTAATCTATCTAAATCACTCATAAAGCTGTCTCAATGCGTTTTCAACCGCTTGAAATGAGTTATCGTTCCAATTCTCGTCTAATGCTACAAGATTTACATAAAGTGTTTTTATATTATTACTAAAATCGTCAAGCGGAGAAATATCCAATTTTGCAGTATAAATTCGTCCCAAATATTGCATTAAATTGTATAAACGCAAGTCTTTAATAATACTAGTGCATTTATTAGATTTAATATCGTATTCCAAGTCTTTGATAATAGGAACAATGTTAAGTAATTCTTGGAACAATATCTGCGGCACATTTACATCTGACAGATTTTGGACATAATATGCGTGTTCCATTTTGCGAGCATGAAATTCACTATATAAACACATACTCCCATAAAATTTATGAAATTCAATATTTTTGTTGCCGCCGTTATAGTGTATGCGAAATCTATCATAATCAATAACATGGGTGCATTCATGAATGATTGTACATTTATAATCTATGTAATCGTTTCTAATCAAAATGTGATATTTGTTGCCGTCAAAAGGCATGACAAGTCCATTATAATTTGATAAATCTCGCATTATATATTCACCAATAACTTTCTTGTCAGTTGTATAAAGCAACCAACTATTATCTATGTTGTTCACAAAGTGGACCTCTACTTTGCTTTCAACTCCATTTTTGAAAACATAATCATATATTATTTTATTAGCAAACTCTTCTTTGTCAATTGACATAATGCTATTTTCTCCCAAACTCTAAAAAATATTTTATTTATCATCTAAAAATTGACAGTCGAATTGGTCAAATTTCACAGCGGAACCATCAGAGAACATAATTGTTACTTCCGAAATTTTATACATATCATAGTTTGACCAAGTTGATATAGATAAACTCTTGTTTATAGATTGACCAATATCTAAAGTTTCCACAAGTGTGTATCCTGCATTTTTATATGTGTAGCCATCTCCGCCTATAATATAAGGCGTAACTACAATCATAATAGTAGAAATTGCAGAATCACTGAGATTTGTAAATGTAAAAGTAAATTTTGATACTCCTAATGCGTTGTGTAAAATAAGTCCCGTGCTAGGCGAAATGCTTATTGTGTTATGGACAATAGTTTGCCGTTGAGAAATGCGTAGGGTATTTATTTCTTCTTTGGTTAGACGTATTTTATTTTCTGGTGAAGTTGAATCATATAGTATAATTGCAGTATCTTCATTATAAGTAGTTTCGTACGTCGATATTACAAATTTTTCATTAATCACAGAGCAATGAATCATTAAAGGCAAATAAACCTCAAAATCAGTATCGCTCTTAACATATATATCTTCTTTCGTTATTTTGGTATTATCGTCAACGATATTTATCTCTTCAAAGGAAGCAATCATTAGTTGGGCTAATTCTTTATCGACGACTAATGATAAGGACTCTACATTTTGGTTATAATATTTCGAATGTTTATTGGCTGATAAACTACACGATGTTAATACTAGACAAAAGACAAAAAATAATATGGTGATTATAAGACGTTTGTGTTTCATAAATCTCTCCGTAAAAATATATTTCATCAGCGAAAGAGTATATTTTATCAATGGACATTTCAAAGTATATATTATATTATCATATCATACTTAATATTTTAGTGCAACTGTTTTTGTAATTAACTAATTTTGGCACTGTGGCGGGTGCTTGATATAACAAGCGGCTTCGCATACGCTCGCCGTCAAGCACCCGCCACAACAACTAGACACAACTAAATATGCAACCGAAAGTGGCAACTAAATCGGGGTTCGTGCGCAGGCTTTCCACGATCCCCCGATTTTTACGTTGTCACATTTTTTGTTTATTTGTTGGAGATTGAAATTTTTTTGTAAAATTTTTCGTTAGACCGCAAATTTTTGCCCTTTCTCGTGGCTATTAAGTGAGAGCCTATTTTGTGCGGATAAAATTCAATGCTTGTTATAGTCAGTCCTTGACAAGTTATCTCAACTTTTTTACTACACAACTACGGCGAATTGGCGAGTTTGTTCATTCACTTATTTTATCTTCAATGATAAATTTTGTTTGGATAAATTAGCCTACAACAAACTATGACAAGGAGATTTTGAGAAA